>ENA-OQIP01000026-OQIP01000026.1-human-gut-metagenome-genome-assembly--contig:-NODE-26-length-34011-cov-3.429082_pt1 | contig 34011 bp, 26 predicted proteins | sample MGYA00242585_ERZ504750 | MGnify/ENA primary metagenome ERZ504750 (study PRJEB26092, sample SAMD00036441) | human gut metagenome | host: Homo sapiens | study: EMG produced TPA metagenomics assembly of...
TTCCGGAAACTCCGGAAGGGGCGTCCTTCCGTTTTTTCATTCCGCCGGGCCGAAACGCCTCCGGCGCGTCCGTAGCCACATGTGTGACTATGCTTTCCAGCCGTAGCGTTTGAGACGACCGGGAGGAGACCGCATGCCGACGGACGGAAAACCGAAAAACGGCATCGTCAGACAATTGTTCAGCTATGGCGGCGTTTCGGCCATGCAGACCTTCGTGGAATTCGGCGTGTTCGCCGTGCTTCAGCTGGCCGGCCTGCCGTTCCGTCTGGCGAATGCCGTGGCCGTCTTCTGCTCCGGCTCATTCAACTACGTCATGAACCGCAACGTCACATTCAAATCCTCGTCGAACTACGCGCGTTCGATAGCCATGTTCGTGGCCATGTACTGCTGGAACCTGCTGTTCTCCAACCTGATGATGGCCTGGATCCCCGGACTGCTCGGCTGGCCCACCATGGCGGTCAAGATCGTCACCATGGGCATGCAGGCGGTCTGGGGCTTCCTGCTGTGCCGCTACGTCATCTTCAAATGACGTTCGCGCCGGACGGTTTTCCCGCCGCGATCACGGGAAAACGGACATGTTATCTTACAATGGATGCGCATCGGGAAACTTGTGGCTAAGGGAAGGACGGGACGCCGTTGGCGGATGTAAGACGGGAAATGGAACGGCTCCGGCCCGTGTATGAGACCGGGGTGCTGCGATTGCTGCTGCGCGGCAATTCCATGCTGTACGTCGCGCTGCTGCGCTCCACGTTCGACCCGCTCACCGGCGAGCTGCCACGCGAGATCGTCGAGGAACGGTTCTCCCGCAGTCTGACCCGACTTGCGGAAACGGGCGATTACACGCCCAAGGAAGGGCAGACGTCCGCGGAAGCCGCGCACACGATCCTGCAGCAGCTGACGAAGGAAGGCGAAGGCGACTACGCCTGGCTCGCCAATTCGCTCGACGTCGCAGCCCACCGCTACCTGTACCGTCTCACGGCGCGCGCCCACCGTGCGATCGAGGCGCTCGACCGGCTCGAGGACACCACGAAAGCGCTGTCCGGCGCGCAGGCCAACAGCATCATCATGGAGATCGAGCATGCGCGCATGCAGCTGACCGCCGACCCCCGCGAACGCATCCGCCTGCTCGAACGCGACATCGAGGAGCGGCAAAAGCAGATCGACGAATTGAAGCACAGCGACACGTTGGACAAGCTCACCTCGCAGCAGGTCGGCGACATCATCGGCGTCATCCACAACACGCTGCGCGGCGTGCCGATCGACCTGCGCGAACTGGCGCTCGAGGAACGCGACAACGGCGACAATCTGCGCCGAAGCATGCAGTCGGGCTCCATCAGCGTGGAGCAGGCGCTCGGCACCTACCATGACGAATACCACAGGTCGTTCCACGAATCCGACAGCGGCCGGCGTTTCGAGGACGCGTTCCAGGTGATCGTCACCGACGAGGGACGCCGCGAAATCGACGAGGCGGTGCGAGACATCGCCCAGAACCCGTATCTCGAGGGCGAGCCCGGCATCCTGCTCGCCCAGGTACGCGCCGAACTCAAACGCATCTACGAGGGCATCGAGGACGTGCGCCGGCAGATCCGCATATCCGACGAGGCGGTGAGCCGTCTGGTGCGCCAGCAGACCGACACGCATTACCGCACCATGCTCGACAAGCTCCACAGACTGTTCGTGCGGGCCAGCGACGACGCGAAGACGCACCCCGGCTCGGACGAACGCCCATACCGTACGGACACCGGCACGGCGCAATTCCAGGCATTGCCGTCCAGGCCCGCGAAATCGATGGCGCGCGCGGCCACGGCCGGATTGGACGACGCGCCTTCGACGAACGTCGACGCGCCGGACCTGAAGGCCATGGTCGAGATGTGCGGCCCGCGGCTGACGCACATGATCGGACTCATCAGGCGCGATCCGGTCAAAACGGCGGACGGCAGGTTCGTGGATTTCGCGGCGAGCTTCAACCGGCTGCCCCGGGAGGAACGGCGCGAAAGCGAGCTGATCGGCTTCCTAAGCGCCCTACGCACGCAGGACGGACCGGCAACCGTGGCATGGCATTGCGTATCCATCGACGGAGGCGAGCGCGTGTGGCGCACCAGGCCGATCCTCATCACCGGGGCGGCGCTTGACGAGATCATCGAGGAGGGATGAGCATGACGGACAACACCGACGGATTCGACACTGGCATCGGCATCGAAGAGGAGACAGGCCCGGAATCCGGCATGCCGTCCGAAGGGCCGGATATGACGAGGGACAGGCCGGCATTGTTCGACGGGGATACGGGAGACATGCCTCTTGAGGCGCGTATGGCCGCGATCGCGCTGAAACGCGAACGCTACATCGACGGCAGCCTGTACGACAGGGCGTGCCAGTACCGTGAGGCCGTGGAACGGTCGTTGAACAACGACATGCTCAGACTGGTCGACAACACGAAATACCGGATCATGTACGCGTCGCCGGTCACGGACGCGGAGACGAACATCCGCTCGTTGAAGACGCGTGTGAGCCTCACCCGCGAGGAGGCCGCCACGCTCGCGGCCCTGCGCATCAAGGTGCTGGAGTACGAGAACCAGAAGACGAAGCCGGGCGACTGGCTCATCAGCTTCGACGACATCCGCGCGCTGCTCGCCACGGGAGCGGGCTTCCTCACGGCCAGCAACGACGAGGAGGGTACGGCGAAGAAGATCACGTCCGTCATCTCGCGCATGCGCACCTACGGGTATCTCGCGGAAACGGGGGACGAGAACATGTACGTGCTCACGCCATTGGTGCCGATGGTGCTCGACCAGAAGCTCGCCGACCGGTGGCTCGGCTCCGATGATACGGATGGCGATGGCATGAAAGACGCGGATGGCGATGGTATGAAAGACGCGGATGGCGATGGTATGAAAGACGCGGATGGCGATGGTTATGACGATTCGTCCATCGGCGCGGATGGTGGCGATACTTCCGATTCGACCGGGACGGTTTCGTCCGGCGTCGAGCAGGACGCGTTCGATTTCGATTCGGCCGATGACGCTTTTGATGGAGGGGAACACTGATGGAAGACGGCATGAAAATCGTTTCCGACCGTTGGATGCTGCAAAGCCGGCAGATCGTCAACTGGGGCTCCTACGGCGGCTACCACGTGTTCCGCCCGTCCATGGACGATGCGATGCCGGTGACCCTGCTCGCCGGCGCGAGCGAATCGGGCAAATCCACGCTCGTCGACGCGCAGATCTCGCTGCTCTACCCATCCGGCACCCCCTACAATAAGGCGTCGAATTCGGGACGTTCGGAACGCAACGACTACACGTACCTGCGCGGCATGATCGGCATCAGCGACGGCGAAAACGGTGAGACCCCGATCTTCCTGCGCGGCAGGGACGCGGACGGCACCCCGCAGAACATCTGGGGCGCGATCGTCGACACATACGCGAACCGCAGCGACGGCGGACTGTTGTCCTGCGCAAAATTCCTCTACCTGACCGCAGGCGGCGGGCCGGACGGACTGCGCCGCCAATACGTCACCTGGAACCAGACCATCGACCCGCGCCTCATGGACCGGCACCGCGACACGTCATTCACGCGAGGACTGATGGAACAGACCTACCCAGGATGCACGACGCACGTCAACGCGCAGGCGTTCCACGCCTCCATCTGGCAGGACATGGGCCTAAGCGCCGAAGCATGCAGGCTCCTGCACAAGATCCAATCCGCCGACGCGCCCTCCAAACTCGACGACATCTTCAAACAGGGCGTGCTCGACGTGCCCGAATCCATCCGGCTCGCCCGCGAAACCGTCGACGACTACAACCGGTTCAGCGAGAACTTCCACAGCATGGAAGACAAAATGGGACGTGTCGCCATCCTGCAGGACATACAAGTCCGCTACGGCGAATACGCCAAACAAGCCAGCGAACGCCGCGAATACACGCCCATCGACCCCGACCGCGAGCAAGGCGAGACGACGCTCGCCGCATGGACATGGTCGCGCATGGCCAGCGAAGTACGCGCCGGACTGCCATCGGCGCAACGCAAAGCCAAGGAATCCCAGGACGCCATCGACCGGTCTCAGCAGCGCATCGACGAACTCGACACGCAAATCGAAGCCGTCAAAGAACGCATGAACGGCATCGACGGCGGCAGCCTGCAGCAACTCGGCAAGGACTTCGAACGCGCACGCCAGGACGCCGACGAGGCGCGCAGACAACGGCACGCCATCGCCGAACGGTTCGAACGCGTCGAAGGCAGACTCCCCGCCGACGAGCAGACATGGAACGCCAAACGCGCCGCGCTCGCCTTGTCGCTCGACACGTACGACAAGCGTTTGGAAGACGCGCGATCCGAATACCAGCGGATGGTGGTGGAACGTCACGCCCGGCAGGGCGAACGCGACCTGTTGAGGCAGGATTACCGGCGCAAGATCGAACACAGGACGCGCATCAGCGACGACATGGACCATGCGCGCACGCTCATCGCACGGGCGACGGGCTTGGACGAGACGGAACTGCCGTACGTGGCCGAACTGATGGACGTGGACGAGGGGGACGAGCAATGGCGTCTGGCGATGGACGTCACGTACGCGCCCATCGCGCAGACCATTCTCGTGGACAAGCGGCATGAGCAGGGGTTCGCCGCGAAGGTCAGCGCGATCGATCCGACGCGTATGACGCGGCGTGCCTGGCGTTTCGTCGATACCGACGCGCAATACGATTCGGCCTGCAACGAGGGGTGGATGTCGTCGAAGCTGCGGTACAAGGAGGATTCGCCGTTCGTCGGATGGTTGAAGGAGCAGACCGCGTCGCAACGGTTCGACGCGCGTTGCGTGGAGGCGATCGACGACATGGACCGGGCCGAACGGCAGGTGCAGGTCGACGGGCAGATCAAATCCGGCGACCGTGGCTTCCATGGCGTCAAAGGCCTGCGTCAGGTCATCGGCTTCGTGAACGAACGGTATCTGGCCGAATTGGAACGCCAGCTTGACGGGGCGGAACGGGCGTTGGAGGACGCCGACCGCCGCGGCAGGCAGATGGCCAACGCCATGACTCTGCTGCAGGACGAGCATGAGCTCGCATTGACCGTCGCGGATCTGCCATGGGGCAAGATCGACGTGGACGGGCTCGAGACGAAGGCGGAACGGATCCGTCTGCAGATCGAACGGATCGAAAGCGATCCGGAACTGGCGCAATTGCAGGACGAGTTGAAACAGCTGCTACGGCAGAAGGACGACGAGGGCAAGACCAGGTACCGTGCCGAAGCGGAATTGGAAAACGCGCAGCATGCCGTCCAGGCCGAACAGGCATGGCTCGACATGCATGGCGACTCCGATTTCGACGATACCGCATTGCCCGACATGGTGTCGAATCTGCTGGCCGACACGTATGAGACCTGTTTCGACACGTCGCGTCCGCAGGAACGGCCGCAGCGCATCGCCGGCGGTTTCGACCGTGAGGGGACGGCGCCGTTCGACGTGCGCGTGCTGCGCAGAATCGGCAACACCGTGCGTGCGAGACTCCAGCAGATCGACGAGCGTGCCGTCCAATTGCGCGCCGACACGGAACGCGCCATGGGCGACTATCTGAAGCACCATTCCACGGAGGGCGACACCGTCATGGCGAGCGTGGAGGACTATCCGTATTTCCTTGACGAGTTCAAGAACCTCAACATGCTCGTCACCCGCGCCGCGACCGACGAGGAGTATGCGAACAGCGTCGAAAAGCTGTATATGAGCTTCCAACAGCTCAACCGCGCGTTCAACACCGACGAGGAGAACGTCAGGGAGCAGCTCGACCGCATCAACGGCATGCTCAAAGGCCAACAGTTCGGCCCCCGCGGCGGCAGGCTCTCGCTCCACGTGGACTTCCACCCGATCGACCGGCAGTTCAAATCCTCGTTGGGCCGCATCATGTCGAAGCTCGACGATTGGACACGCAACGCGCGCAGCAATCCCATGGAGACGCGCAAGGCGTTCGCAAGCTGCGAAACGTTCATCGGCAGGCTCCAGGCGGAACTCGGCCAGATCCGCGACACGAACGGCATCAAGGAATACGGTGCGCGCAACCTCGATCCGCGCGTGCGCAGCTCGTTCTACGCGATCGTGCACCATAACGATCTGCCCGACGAGCGCATCAGCTCCACCGGCGGCAAGTCCGGCGGCGCGTTGCAGGAACTCACCTCGTTCGTCTACGGCGCGGCCCTGATCTACCTGCTCGGCGGCGACCTGACCGGCAAGCCCACCTACGCCACGCTGTTCCTGGACGAAGCCCTCATCAAAGCCGACGGACGCTACACGAAACGCGCGCTGACCGTGCTGCCGCGCCTCGGCTTCCAGATCATCGTATCCGCGCCGGAAAGCAAAACCGCCGAAATCCTCAGCATCGCAGACAAGGCGTACGTGGCATACAAGGATCCCGCAACCGGCAACTCGTACCTGCAGGAGCTCGACCGCGAGCCGGCAACGCAAGCCGAAACACAAGACGCCACCGTCGAGCAGACGCAACCCGCGACGGAGGCATAATATGGCAGCGGCCAGAAACACCACAGGCGAAACGGACATCCGCCGGAAACTCGACGAATACGTCGACGCCCACCTCACCAGGCACATGTACGACACCGACGAATCCTGGCCGCTGCGCAAAACCATCCGACTGCCCAAACAAGCCGAACTAGAGCAGCACTACAACCAAATCCGCGCCCAAAACGAAACCATCCGCGACTGGGCGCGGCGACACCACTGCGAAACCAGCGAGAAAACCAAAATCGTCTCCAGCGGACTCATCCAACAAAAAAGCCCGCTCATCGACTCCGTGACCATACCCGACCTCGACACCGCCCTCCGCATCGCCACCAAACAAACCCGCGAACGCTACCTACGCGAACACGACCGCATGAGCGCGCTCGCCAAAGAATTCGGCCTCGAACCGGCGAACGCCATGAACGTCGCCAAAACCCTCAAAGACCACGACGACACCGACTTCCACCTCGTCATCCAAGCCGCCCACTACTTCGCAAACCACGACTGCCACACCATGACCCCACGCATGGCGCCCATCCCAGGATTCAGCGCCAAATGGCTCGGCGCACCCAACTCCCAACGCCGCAAAGCGATATGCCAGCTCACCGGACAAGACAACCTCACCTTCCAGGAACGCCCGAACGAACTCCGACTACGCCTCATGGACGCCGAACACCACGACCAACCCGACCTCATCGTCACCCAACCATGGGTCCGCAGCCAGCCAACCGACATCGAACACGCCATCATCATCGAAAACAAAGACACCTACCAAGCCATGCCCACCGTCGAACACGCCATCTGCATCCTCGGCAACGGATACGCCGCAACATCACACATCACAACACTCCTGCCATGGCTCACCACCATCCCCAACATCATCTACTGGGGCGACATGGACGCCAACGGACTCGACATCCTCTCCAAACTACGCGCCACCGGCATCCCATGCACATCCATACTGATGGACACCACCGCATACCGGACATACGAACAATACGGCACCCAATTCGACGCCAAAAACAAACCCCTCACCACACAAACCCCACAACCCACACCCGGACTCACCACCGAAGAACGCAAACTCTACGAAACACTCTGCACAGGAACAGACATCCAATACCTACGCATCGAACAGGAACGCATCCCCATACGCGACGCCACAACCATCCTGCACGACCAACACCACTGGCCAATCGACATACCCGGCAACGACATACCAAACAACAACACCAAATAGAACACCTGTTCGAACCCACAACAAAAATACGCTATCCTATACAACAGAACAGGCAACACCAAGCGGAAGAACACCATGACAACCAAACGCAACAACACGACACACAACGAAGTCGTGGTCGAACGCGTACTCACCAGCGACGCATTCCTCACACGCGAAATCAAAAAAGCCCCCATGAAAACAACGAACGACTCACTCATAGCAGACCTCACCCACCTACCCAACGACCTCAAAATCACCATCCAAGGCGCTCGCGAGCACAATCTCAAGAACGTGGACTTGGAGTTTCCTCGCAACCGCATGGTGGTGTTCACCGGCCTGTCGGGTTCGGGCAAATCCTCGTTGGCGTTCGATACGCTGTTCGCCGAGGGCCAGCGCAGGTATGTCGAATCGCTGTCGGCGTACGCGCGCCAGTTTCTGGGGCAGATGGACAAGCCGGACGTCGATTTCATCGAGGGGCTGAGCCCCTCGGTTTCGATCGACCAGAAGACCACGAACCGCAATCCGCGTTCGACGGTCGGCACAATCACCGAGATCTATGATTATCTGCGACTGCTGTTCGCCCGCACCGGCATTCCGCATTGTCCGGAATGCGGCGCCCTGGTAAGCGCGCAAACACCGCAGCAGATGGTGGACACGTTGCTGAAGTATCCGGAACGCACGCGTTTCCAGATTCTCGCGCCGGTCGTGCGCGGCCGCAAGGGCGAATTCGAGGATCTGCTCGAACTGCTGCGTGGCGATGGTTACGCGCGTGCGCTGATCGACGGTGAGATGCGGCAATTGTCCGATGACATCAAGCTCGCCAAGCAGAAGAAGCACACCATCGAAGTGGTGGTGGATCGTCTGGTGGTCAAGGACGGTATCCGCCAGCGTCTGACCGATTCCATCGAAACGGCGTTGAAGCTTTCCAAAGGCGTGGTCGTCGCCGATTTCGTCGATTTGGACGAGAAGGATCCGGACCGCCGCAAGCCGTTCTCCGAGAAACGCGCCTGCCCGAACGGCCATCAGCTGGAACTCGACGAGATCGAACCGCGTACCTTCTCCTTCAACGCGCCGTATGGCGCCTGCCCTGAATGCACGGGTATCGGATACAAGCTGGAAATCGACCCCGAACTGGTCATTCCCGATCCGGACAAGACGCTGAACGAGAACGCCATCGAACCGTGGGGCATGACCAAAGGCACCGGCGAATACTACCGCCATGTGCTTGAGGGACTCGGCGATGAGATGGGCTTCGACCTGGACACGCCTTGGAAGGATCTGCCCAAGGACGCGCGCGACGCCATCATGTATGGCCGCGATTTCAAGGTGCAGGTCTCGTACCGCAACCGTTGGGTCGCATGCGCGAGTATTCCACCGGTTTCGAAGGCGTGGTGCGCACGTTGATGCGCCGGCATGACGAAACCGATTCCGACCAGATGAAGCAGTATTACGAGTCATACATGCGCGAGGTGCCATGCCAGGCGTGCCATGGGCGGCGTCTGCGTCCGGAAGTGCTTGCCGTCACCGTGGGCGACGAGTCCATCGCGGACGTGTGCGACATGTCCGCCGAACGGAGCCTCGCATGGATCAACGGCCTAGAACTCGAAGGCTCGGCCGCGCAGATAGCCGGCGAAGTCGTCAAGGAGATTCGCGCACGACTCGGCTTCCTCAACGATGTCGGCCTGAACTATCTGACGTTGTCGCGTGCGGCGAAGACCCTGTCGGGCGGCGAGGCGCAGCGCATCCGACTGGCCACCCAGATCGGCTCCGGCCTGGTGGGCGTCATGTATGTGCTGGACGAACCATCCATCGGCCTGCATCAGCGTGACAACGAACGGCTGATCGGCACATTGCATCATTTGCGCGACCTCGGCAACACGCTGATCGTCGTCGAACATGACGAGGACACCATCAGAAACGCGGACTGGGTCATCGACATCGGTCCGGGCGCCGGCGAACATGGCGGCGAGGTCGTGTATTCCGGCCCCGCCAGAAAAATCACCGAAGCGCCACGCTCCATCACCGGCGACTACATCGCCGGCCGACGGAAGATCGAAGTGCCCGCCGCACGCCGCAAGACGCATAAGACCAAGCAGCTGCGCGTGGTCGGAGCCCGCGAGAACAACCTCAAGAACCTGAACGTCAATTTCCCGCTGGGCGTGTTCACCTGCGTGACGGGCGTGTCCGGTTCCGGCAAATCCACGCTGGTCAACCAGATCCTTTATCCGGTGCTTGCGGACAAGCTGAACGGCGCGCGCATCGTGCCCGGCAAGCACACGCGCGTGGAAGGCGTGGACCAGTGCGACAAGGTGATCCACGTCGACCAGAATCCGATCGGCCGCACTCCGCGTTCCAATCCCGCCACCTATACGGGAGTATGGGACAAAATCCGCACGCTGTTCGCCAAGACGCCCGAAGCGCAGGTGCGCGGCTATGGTCCCGGACGGTTCTCGTTCAACGTCAAGGGAGGCCGCTGCGAGGCATGCCACGGCGACGGCACGTTGAAAATCGAAATGAACTTCCTGCCGGACGTGTACGTGGACTGCGAGGAATGCCACGGCCAGCGCTACAACCGCGAGACTCTCGAAGTGAAGTACAACGGCAAATCGGTCGCCGACGTGCTGAACATGCCCATCGAGGAGGCCGCGCAGTTCTTCAAGGCGTACCCGTCCATCTCGCGTTACCTGGACACCCTGGTGCAGGTCGGTCTCGGCTATATCCGGCTCGGCCAGCCGGCGCCGACGCTGTCCGGCGGCGAATCGCAGCGCGTGAAACTCGCGACGGAACTCCAACGGCGTTCCACCGGCAAAACCGTGTACATCCTCGACGAGCCGACCACCGGCCTGCATTTCGAGGACGTGCGCAAACTGCTGCTCGTATTGCAGGGATTGGTGGACAAGGGCAACACCGTCATCGTCATCGAGCACAATCTCGACGTGGTCAAATCCGCGGATTGGATCATCGATCTGGGGCCGGAAGGCGGTGACGGCGGCGGCACCATCGTCACCGAAGGCACGCCGGAGCAGGTCGCGCGATGCGAACAGTCGTGGACGGGCAAGTTCCTTAGGGATATGCTGTGACTGATTTCGAACGACACAGTCCGGACGTGTGGCGCAAAACGGCGGATGCGTTACGGGAAACCGCAGTATCGGACGCCGGCACCCAATCCGACGGCAGGGGAGTGAACAAGAACGGCGCGCCCCTGTTGGGGGATACTCGCGACCTGTTCCGTCCGAAAACCTCCGACATTCCCGCGCAGCCGGGCGTATACAAGTGGCGTGACGGCGAGGGGCGCGTCATCTACGTTGGCAAGGCCAAGAACCTGCGCAACCGGCTGACGAACTACTTCCAGCCGCTCTACCAGCTGCATCCACGCACCCAGACCATGGTGTTGACGGCTCGCAGCCTCGAATGGACGGTAGTGGGTACGGAACTGGAGTCGCTCACACTCGAATACACGTGGATCAAGGAGTTCGACCCACGATTCAACGTGGTGTTCCGCGATGACAAGACCTACCCGTATCTGGCCATCTCATCAGGCGAACGCATCCCACGCGTATGGGTGACTCGCAGCCGCAAACGTCGCGATACCAGATATTTCGGCCCGTACGCCAAGGTATGGGATCTTCGGCACAGCCTCGACGCGTTGCTGAAGACGTTTCCCGTGCGCACATGCTCGAAGAGCGTGTTCCACAAGGCGCAGTTGACGGGCCGTCCATGTCTGTTGGCATCGATCGGCAAATGCTCCGCTCCATGCGTGAACCGTATCGGCGCTGACGAGCATCGCAGGATGTGCGAGCAGCTTGTCGGCGTGATGACCGGCCGAATCGGCAAATCGTATATCGCCCAACTGACCCGCGACATGAAGCAGGCGAGCGCCGAACTGGAATTCGAGAAGGCGGCCCGGCTGCGCGATCAGATCCAAATGCTCGGGACCGTGGTCCAGCAGAACGCCGTCGTGTTCGATTCGGATGTCGACGCCGACGTGTTCGGCATCGCGTCCGACGAGCTTGAAGCCAGCGTGCACGCGTTCTTCGTGCGGTCCGGATCAATTCGCGGCGAACGTAACTGGAGTGTGGAGCGAGTCGAAGATGTGAGCGACGCGGAGTTGATCGCCGATCTGATCACTCAGGTATATTCGGAAACCACGGGGGAGAGCGCGGCCGTCTCCGATTCGACCGTCGTGACCGAGCAGCGCAATGCGATCGGTTCGACACAGACCGTGACCGCAACGGATGCTATCGCCCGTGCGCAGGCCACGAAGGAACGCAACGAACGTCAGGAGCAGACGGGACGTGCCGACCTGCTGGCTCCAATCGCGCCTGTTCCCCGTGAGGTGATCGTTCCAATCGAACCGTCGCGCAGCGCAGGGCTTGAGCAATGGCTAAGCGGATTGCGTGGAGCGGCCGTCACCATCCGTGTAGCCAGCAGAGGCGACAAGAAACAGCTTATGGACCGTGCCAACGACAATGCCAAGCAGGCGTTGGCACGCAGCAAGATGAGCCGTATCAGCGATATGGGCGCACGTTCCGATGCGATGAACGATGTGGCGAAGGCTCTTGGGCTTGAACAGGCGCCGTTGCGCATTGAATGCTACGACATTTCCAACACAGTCGGCGGCGCATTCCAGGTAGCGTCCATGGTGGTGTTCGAAGACGCGATCGCGAAAAAGTCGGAGTACCGCCGTTTCGCCATCCGAGGTGCGGACGGGCAGGGCGCGTTGGATGATTTGAGCGCATTGTATGAGACGTTGACCCGTCGTTTCCGCCATGGCAACATCGCCGGCGATTCCGGGGAAAGCATGGACAACGAGCGTCGGATGGCCACGCAAAATGATAGGTCGGATGGCACGAATGGTCCTGAAACGGATGCCGTGCAGCAGAACACCAACCGTCGCCATTTCGCCTATAAGCCGAATCTGGTCGTGGTCGATGGCGGCAAACCGCAGGTGATGGCGGCGGCCAAGGCGCTTGCCGACTGCGGCGTGGACGATGTGGCCGTCTGCGGATTGGCGAAGCGTCTTGAGGAGGTTTGGGTGCCGGATGACGACTATCCGATCATCCTCAAGCGACAATCCGAAGGCATGTATCTGCTGCAGCGGGTGCGTGACGAATCGCATCGTTTCGCCATCACCTACCATCGTCAGACCAGACGCAAAGGAGCTTTGCGTTCCGCTTTGGACGACATTCCCGGCATCGGCGAAGCCTATCAGAAACGGCTTCTCAACCATTTCGGCTCCGTACGCGCCATGCGTGAGGCGAGCGTGGAGGATTTCGAACAGGTCAAAGGCATCGGCCATGCCAAGGCCGAGAACATTTACCAGCATTGCATGTCCGTTGACATTGCTTCGAAGGCGGAGGATGCCCTCCGAACAGTGAAATCGGATGGAAACAGTCCGAAAGATGAAAAGAAATAGAATCTGTAACGAGCAATCGCTTCTGCGTTGCTAGCATGATGAATGGTGAGAGTAAGGGAGGGAACATGACCGAGGTGGACCATCGGTGCGCGGTCCTTGGCAAACCCATCGCGCATTCGCTTTCCCCTGTATTGCATAATGCGGCCTATCGAGCTCTAGGACTTGACAGCTGGTCGTATGGCAGGCACGAGGTCGGCGAGACGGAGCTTGAGGATTTTTGGAGTCGCTTGATTCCAGCTGGGCGGGACTGAGCCTGACCATGCCGTTGAAGAAGACCATCCAGCCATATGGCGTGCCATGCAACGCGTGGGCGAAAGAGCTGAAGGTGGCCAACACCGCCGTCTTCGACTGGTCTGGCGCGAACGATAAGAACGCCGCCATCCCTGCGATCAGGCTCTACAACACGGATGTGAAGGGAATTGAGCTCGCCTTCGAGCACTCGTATCGGGCACGTGGCATGCGGATGGATTCTGGACAAGACGGCGAGGCGGTGATCATCGGCAATGGCAACACCGCCACCTCGGCTTTGGCGGCCTGCACCGAGATGCCCCACATTGGACATGTCACCGTCGTGGCACGCCATCCCGATAAGAACGAGGCGCTTGAACCATTGGCGGAAAGCCATATGGGCGTCGGCTCCATAAGCATCGTCGCCATGGACCATGCGGCGAATCTGCTGTCCCATGCGGACGTCGTCATCAACACCATCCCCGGCCTTGCCGCCGATCCGATCGCCGAGGCGTTTGCCTCAGCCGGCATAGTCACGAACGGCACGCTACTCGACGTGGTCTATGATCCCCGCCCGACCAAGCTCATGCAGGCCTGGAGGTCATGCGGCGGCACCGCCATCGGCGGCGAGGAGATGCTGCTGTACCAAGCCATGATTCAAGTCTGGCTGATGACCGGCATATGGGACAACGATCCGCCGACCGAGCCCACCAGCCATCAGAAAGTCGAAGCATTGGAACATGCCATGCGCTCCGCGCTTAAGGAGGCCCTGTGATGAACGAAAAGAACAACGCCGTCAACCAGGCAGGCAGGCATACGAGCGCGCCTTCTCCGGCCGCAGGCTTCGAAGTGCTGCTCATCACCGGCATGAGCGGCGCGGGCCGGTCCCACGCGGCCAACAGCATCGAGGACATGGGCTGGTATGTGGTCGACAACATGCCGCCGAAACTGCTTGTCCCGCTGGTGGACATGATGACCAGCTCCGGTTCGAACATCCACAAACTCGCCGCGGTCATCGACGTGAGGTCACGTGACTATTTCGACGACCTGTCCGCCGTGCTGAGCCATCTGGACGATCTTGGGGTGAAGACCCGCATCCTGTTCCTCGACGCCAGCAACGAGGTGCTCATCAAGCGCTACGAATCCGTGCGCAGGCCCCATCCGCTGCAGCAGGGCAATCGTCTGATCGACGGCATCCTTGAGGAACGTGACCTGCTGAAGAACCTCAAAGAGCACGCCGACATCGTCATCGACACCTCGGCATTGAGCATCCATCAGCTGTCCACGAAACTGTACGAGGGTCTGCTTGGTTCCGGACCGACCACGGTTTCCGTGCATATCTTCAGTTTCGGATTCAAATACGGCATTCCGATAGACGCCGATTTCGTGGCGGACGTCCGGTTCCTCCCCAACCCGTTCTGGGTGCCGGAGCTTCGTTCGCTGACGGGCAAGGACAAACCGGTCAGCGACTACGTGCTCTCCAGCGAGGGCGCGGAGGAGTTCCTTGACGCCTACGAGAAAGCCATCGCCATCGCCATCGAAGGTTATGCGCAGGAAGACAAGCACTATGTGACCATCGCGTTCGGATGCACCGGCGGCCAGCACCGTTCCGTGGCCATGAGCGAGGCCTTGGCCAAGCGCCTGCGTGCACGTGGTCTCACGGTCTCCGTATCGGCCCGCGAGCTGGACAAGCGTTCGGCCGATTGATGACCGCATTGTGAGAAGACAGTATCCAAATACAAAGAAAAGCTGCCGGCTTTGTCCAAGTTATTCGGTATCACAGTAAGCCGGTAGCAGTGCGGGTCGAGTCCGCGACTCGCCTGAAATTATAGGGAAGAACAGGAAAGTAGGAGGTTGGCTCTTGGCTCTTCTGGATGACGTCAAAAGCGAGCTGGCCGCAATCGACAACGAGTTGCCCATCGCCAAAAAGGCACAGGCGACTGCGATGATTCGATTCGGCAATGGTTTGCACTCGGTGGATCACCACATTCTCGTGCAGGCGCAGCTTGATTCCCAAGACGCGGCCATATGGCTGCAGGACACCATCAGAAATCTGTACGGCCACGAAGCCACGCTTACCCCCGTTTCCAGGCAGACGCCGACCGGCGTGGTGCAGCGCTTCATAGTCCGCGTCCCCAAGGGCAGCGCGGCTCTGGTGCTGCAGACCGGCCTGTACAGCCGTTACACCAAAAACATGGTGCTGGGTCTGCCGGGCGACATCATCAACGGCAAGATCGCCCAGATCAAGGCCGCCTGGCGTGGCGCGTTCCTCGCAGGCGGACACCTGTCCGACCCGGGCAAGGCCAGCTATCTCGAAATCGTATGTCCGAATCATGAGGCCGCGCTGGCGCTGGTCTCCACCGCGCGTCGTCTCGGCATCACCGCCAAGCCGCGTAAGCTGCGCAGCTCCGAACGTGTGACGTTGCGCGACCCCGATGCCATCGAACGCATGCTCATCCTCATGGGCGCCCCTCATTCCGCCCGCGAATGGACCGGAAAGCGTTCCGACGGAGAGGCCCGAGGCAAGGCGAACCGTCTGGCGAACTTCGATGACGCCAACATGCGCCGTAGCGCCAAGGCCGCCGCGGAAGCCTGCGATAAGGTCCGCCAGGCCTTTGAAATCCTCGGCGACGACGTTCCGGACAATCTTAAATCCGCCGGCCAGCTCCGACTCGACCATGCCGACGCGTCCCTTGAGCAGCTGGGCCGTCTCGCCGACCCGCCAATCACCAAGGACGCGATCGCCGGACGTATCCGTCGACTGCTGCAATTGGCTGAGAAAACGGAGAAGGCACGCCGTCAAGCGGCCTGATTTTCGTTTCCGGAAACAAAACACCATGCGACTTTTCCGTCGTATGGTGTTTTTTGTTCGTTTGGGCTTGTATTATGCGTAAGTGGCAATATGGCCATTCCACGCTTACAAGCGGCTAGGAAAGGATATACATGAAGACACTCAAGGATCTTGGAGATCTCAAGGGCAAGCGCGTTCTGGTTCGCGCCGATTTCAACGTTCCGCTGGACGGCACCACGATCACCGATGATGGTCGTATCAAGGCCGCCCTGCCGACCATCAAGGCTCTGCGCGAACAGGGTGCGAAGGTCATTCTGATGGCTCATCTCGGCCGTCCGAAGGGCAAGGTCGTTCCGGAACTGTCCCTGGCTCCGGTCGCCGCCCGTCTCGGCGAGCTGCTCGGCATCACCGTTCCGCTGGCTGCCGACACCTATGGTGAGGACGCCCAGGCCAAGGTCGCCGCTATGAACGATGGCGACGTCGTGCTGCTGCAGAACGTGCGTTTCAACCCGGAGGAGACCAGCAAGGATCCGGAGGAGCGTGCCGCATACGCCAAGAAGATCGCCGCTCTCGGTGAGGTCTTCGTCTCCGACGGCTTCGGTGTCGTGCACCGCGCCCAGGGCTCCAACTATGATGTCGCCGCCGATCTGCCGGCCGCCGCTGGCCTGCTGGTCGAGAAGGAAGTCAAGGCACTGTCCCGCGCCACCGTGAACCCGGAGCGTCCGCTGACCGTCGTGCTCGGCGGCTCCAAGGTCTCCGACAAACTCGGCGTGATCGACAACCTGCTGGACAAGGCCAACCGTCTGGTCATCGGCGGTGGCATGGCGTACACCTTCCTCAAGGCCAAGGGCTACGAGGTCGGCACCTCCCTGCTGGAAGAGGACCAGATCGAAACCGTCAAGGGCTACATGGAGCGCGCCGAGAAGAACGGCGTCGAACTCGTGCTGCCGACCGATGTCGTCATCAACCCGGTCTTCCCGAAATCCGATGAGGACATCGCTCCGGAAGTCGTGGCCGCCGATGCCATTCCGGCCGACAAGATGGGTCTGGACATCGGTCCGGAATCCCAGAAGCTCTTCCACGATAAGATCGTCGATTCCAAGACCGTCGTGTGGAACGGCCCGATGGGCGTGTTCGAGGTCCCGACCTTCGCTGAAGGCACCAAGGCCGTGGCCCAGGCTCTCGTCGATGCCACTGCTGCCGGCGCATTCACCATCGTCGGTGGTGGCGATTCCGCTTCCGCAGTGCGCAACCTCGGCTTCCCGGAGGATGGCTTCTCGCACATCTCCACCGGTGGCGGCGCCTCCCTCGAGTTCCTCGAGGGCAAGGAACTGCCGGGCCTGAAGGTGCTCGACTGATCTCAGAATCATGAAGGGGTGCTTCCTCATCAGTGGGTGGGGGAGCACCTTTTGCGTATTTCGCATACAATGTCACAAGAACGACCTTTCGCTTTGACGAGCACGGACGGGAGACGACGAATATTATGGGGCCGAAACGGATTCCTTTGGTGGCCGGAAACTGGAAGATGAATTTCGATCATCTTGAAGCGACGTATTTCGTACAGCAGCTTGCATGGAATCTTCGGGCCGTCCATTTCGACTACAAACGTTGCGAAATCGCATTGATGCCGTCATTCACCTCACTCCGCAGCGTGCAGGTCGCCGTCGAATCGGACAATCTGAAAATCCGCTACGGGGCCCAAGCCGTCTCAGTCACCTCGCAGGGAGCGTTCACCGGCGACGTCTCCGCCGATATGATCGCCCATCTCGGCTGCTCGTACGTGATCGTCGGCCATTCGGAACGACGCAAATACCATCCCGAAGACGACGCGAACATCGTCGACCAGGTGAGGGCCGTGCTTGCTGCCGGCATGCAGCCGATACTTTGCGTCGGAGAAAGCTACGAGGAACGGCGCAAAGGCATAGAGCTCGATTTCGCGGTCGGCCAGGTGCACGACGTGACGCGGGACCTGTCCGATGAGGAGGCCGCGAAGCTGATTGTGGCGTACGAGCCGGTATGGGCGATCGGCACCGGCATGGTGGCTACGCCTCAGTCGGCACAGGACGCGGCCAGGGCGATCCGAAACGACCTGTCCGATACGTTCGGAACACGGGTCGGCGAAACGGTGCGAATCCTGTACGGCGGTTCGGTGTCCTCGAAAAACGCGGTGGAACTGATCAACGAGCCGGATGTGGACGGCTTCCTGATCGGCGGCTCCGCGTTGAAGGTCGATGAACTCACACGCATCTGCAAGCTGACATTGGAAACAACCGCCTGAAAACTTTTAAAAAGCATGGTTGGACGCTCGATTTTTTCAACACCATGCGCTATTATCAGAAACAGTGTTTACGAACTGGAGGTTCACCCGTGTCCGCTATGGCTACTGTCAAGCTTGTGCTGCAGATTCTTCTTGTCATCCTCAGCCTCTTGCTCACCTTGCTTATCCTTATGCACAAGGGTAAAGGCGGCGGCTTGTCCGACATGTTCGGCGGCGGACTCACCCAGAACGCGGGTTCCTCCGGTGTCGCGGAAAAGAACCTGAACCGTTGGACCGTCATCATCGCCCTGCTGTGGGTGGCCATCATCATCGCCCTCGGTCTGATGACGAAATTCAACCTCATCTGATTGACGTAATTTGGTTTGGCCCATGACCGGCTTCACGGTCATGGGCCAAACTTGTCTCCGGCTAGATTGCTCCCGCAAAGGATTCAAATGACTTCGACAAACAACACCTATGATGACGTGACCATGGTCGTCGCCGATCTGGACGGCACACTGCTGCACGACGGAAAGACTTTCGAGGACCGTTTCCTGACGCAACGATCCATTGACAGCATCAACCGCATGCACGACGCCGGCATCAAATTCGTGGTGGAGACCGCGCGACCGGTCAGCACCGGCTACTCGTTCGTGCAGAAGCTTCCGGTTGACGCCGTCGCCTATCTCAACGGGGCGCTGTTGGATTTCAACCCCGTCTCGTCCGATTACGATATGCTCACCTCACCGACACTGCCGAAGGACGGACATCTGCAGAAGATCGGATTCTCTTCGAAAAGGGCCTGCGAGGTCTGCAAGTACCTGCTGGAGGAACTGCCTGGCATGGAAGTGGGCATCGTCATGGATGATGTCAGGTACACGAATTTCGACGTCACGAAATACTGGAAGACGCAGACCTGGCGATACACGGATTTCGATGACGTTCCGGACGGCACCGCGGACAAGCTGATCCTGTTCCCGAACGAGGAGCAGTGGAAGCGTGTGGGACGGCTCATCCCCGACGATTTCGACGTGCATATCTCCGAAGGCTCGCTGTGGATGCTGATGAATCCGCAGGCCAATAAGGAGCATGCATTGAGCATCCTCGCCGATCGCATGTCGACGCCGTTGTCACGGACCGTCTCATTCGGCGACGATTTGGTGGACATCGCCATGCTTCGTGAATCCGGCAGGGGAGTGGCCGTGGCCAACGCGAACCCCGACGTGTTGAAAATCGCCGATGAGATCTGCCCTTCGAACAATGATGACGGCGTGGCCCAATGGGTTGAGAACAATCTGCTTTGACCGCCCCCACATGGAGTCTTTTCACGGAATTGAACTCATTCATGCAGCGGCTTGAAACACATCCACCAAAATTGAACTCTTTGTCTTTCTTGGTGCCCTGTCGTGCTATTCTTTGAACTAGCTTTTGTTTAAATTGAACTGGAAGGATAGGCATGACGGAATCATTCTCGACCAGATTGAATGATGCCATGGCATTACGCGAGCTTAAACAGATTGATTTCGTTCATGCTGCGGAAAAGTTCAATATCAAGCTCGGCAAAAGCCATATGAGCCAATACGTCAGTGGCAAAACCGTTCCCCGTGCCGATATCGCGCATTTCCTTGCCGCATATCTGCGGGTCAACGAGGATTGGCTGATGGGCAAGGATGTTCCCATGGAAGAGCATGCCGCGATTTTGCCGGATTTTGCCGGTGAACAGCCCGACCATGTTGACGATGCATCCGAGCAACCGACAGAAGGAAGAACCATGCGCACTTTTACGAAATCCCACAAGCTCGACAACGTGCTGTACGACGTCCGTGGACCGGTCGCCGACGAGGCCGCGCGCATGGAGGCCGCCGGCACGCACATCCTGAAACTCAATATCGGCAATCCGGCACCGTTCGGCTTCCGCACGCCGGATGAAGTGGTCTACGACATGTCGCAGCAGCTGCCCGACACGGAAGGCTATTCGCCGTCGAAGGGCCTGTTCTCCGCGCGCAAAGCCATCATGCAGTATGCGCAGCTGAAGAACATCCCCAACGTGTCCATCGACGACATCTACACCGGCAACGGCGTCAGCGAACTTATCAACCTGTCCTTATCCGCGTTGCTGGACAACGGCGACGAGGTACTCGTGCCGTCGCCGGATTATCCGCTGTGGACAGCTTGCGTGAATCTGGCCGGCGGAACCGCGGTGCATTACGTCTGCGATGAGGATTCCGAATGGTATCCGGACATCGACGACATGCGTTCCAAGATTACCGACAAGACCAAGGCGATCGTCATCATCAATCCGAACAATCCGACCGGCGCGCTGTATCCGAAGGAAGTGCTTCAGCAGATTGTCGATCTTGCGCGAGAGCACCAGCTCATGATCTTCTCGGATGAGATCTACGACCGTCTGGTCATGGATGGGTTGGAGCACATCTCCATCGCGTCCCTTGCGCCTGACCTGTTCTGCGTGACGTTCTCCGGATTGTCGAAGTCCCATATGATCGCCGGCTGGCGTGTCGGCTGGATGGTGCTGAGCGGCAACAAGCGTCTCGCCAAGGATTACATCGAGGGTCTGAACATGCTGGCCAACATGCGTATGTGCTCGAACGTGCCTGCGCAGTCGGTGGTGCAGACCGCATTGGGCGGCCATCAAAGCGTCAAGGATTATCTGGTGCCCGGCGGCCGCATCTACGATCAGCGCGAGTTGGTGTACAACATGCTCAACGATATTCCAGGCATCACCGCGGTCAAACCGAAAGCGGCGTTCTACATCTTCCCGAAGATCGATGTGAAGAAGTTCAACATCCATTCCGATGAGCAGTTCGCGCTTGACCTGCTGCATGACAAGCATATCCTCATCAGCCACGGCGGTGCGTTCAACTGGCAGGAACCGGACCACTTCCGTGTGGTCTATCTGCCTCGCATCAGCATGTTGAAGGAGACCATCGGCGAAATCGGCGACTTCTTCAGCACGTATTGGCAGGCTTGATTTTCGGTTCGCTTTTCTTTCGATTATGGCCGCGATTTGATATCGCGGCCTTTTTGTCTTTCCGTATGTCTTCTGCGCGTATTATTTCGGCATACGAAAAAGAGGTCTCCATCAAAAGATGGAGACCTCTCGGCTTTTTATCCGTTTAACGGTGCTGTATCAGCGAATGATTCAGCCGTTGACGCGGTCGATGCCAGCCTGGACGTCGGCGAGGACGGTGTCCCAGGACTTGATGAAGGCTGCGACGCCGTCAGCTTCCAGCTTGTCGGTGACATCCTTGATGTTGATGCCCAGATCGGCGAGCTTGTTCATGATGGCGTGGGACTCTTCGTAGGTGCCCTTGATGGACGGAGCGCCATTGCCGTGATCGGCGAGAGCGTTCAGGGTCTTCTCCGGCATGGTGTTGACGACGAACGGAGCAACGAGCTCGTCGACGTACTTGCAGTCGGAGTAGGCGGCGTTCTTGGTGCCGGTGGAGGCCCACAGCGGACGCTGCTTCTTGGCACCCTTGGCTTCAAGAGCAGCCCAACGCGGATCGTTGGCGAACTTGTTCTCGAACAGCTCGTAAGCCAGGCGAGCCGTTGGCCCACAGCGGCCTTGCCCTCGAGAGCCTTGGCTTCGTCGGAGCCGTTGGCTTCCAGCAGCTTGTCCACAGCGGTGTCCACGCGGGAGACGAAGAAGGAAGCGACGGAGCCGATGTGCTTCAGGTCGTGGCCGTTGGCGTCAGCCTGGGCGATGCCCTCGATGTAGGCGTCGATGACCTGCTCGTAACGCTCCAGGGAGAAGATCAGGGTGACGTTCACGGAGATGCCCTTGGCCAGGGTGGCGGTGATTGCCGGCAGGCCTTCGAGGGTGGCCGGAATCTTGATCATGGCGTTCGGACGGTTCACCTTGGCCCAGAGTTCCTCGGCCTGCTTCTCGGTGGCCTCGGTCTCGTGAGCCAGACGCGGATCCACTTCGATGGAGACGCGGCCGTCAACGAAATCGGACTTCTCGGCAACCTCACGGAAGATGTCGGTGGCGTTGCGCACGTCGGTGGTGGTGAGCTCGCGCACGGCGGTCTCAACGTCGACCTTGCCCAGTTCCTTCAGCTGCGGATCGTACGGGCCGACCTCGTGCAGAGCCTTCTGGAAGATGGACGGGTTGGTGGTCACGTCCGACAACGTTCTTGTTGGCGATGAGATCCTGCAGAGAGCCAGACTCGATGCGGGAGCGGGACAGGTCATCCAGCCAGATCGAGACACCGGAGTCAGAGGTGCGCTGAGTTGCTTCAGTCATTGTTTTTTCTCCTTGATACCTTTTTGGATCAAATCTTGTTTATCGGTGAAAGGGGAGGGGCGCATGCTGTCGTGTCCCTCCCCGTATCATCACTTGGCGGCTTCGACTTCCGCGATGGAGGCCTTGGCGGCTTCCACAACGTGCTCGGCGGTGATGCCCAGATCGATCATGTTCTGAGCGCCATCACCCTGCAGGCCGAACTGCTCGATGGACACCGGCTTGCCGTAGGAGCCGAGGTACTTGTACCACGGCATGGCAACGCCGGCCTCGACGGAGACGCGGGCCTTGACGGCGGCCGGAAGCACGGCCTCCTTGTATTCGGCGTCCTGCTCCTCGAACCATTCCACGCACGGCACGGACACGACGCGGGCCTTGATGCCCTCGCCGGCCAGGGTCTTGGCAGCGGACACAGCCCACTGGACTTCGGAACCGGTGGCCATGATGATGACGTCCGGGGTGCCCTCGGTGTCAACGAGCACGTAAGCGCCCTTCTTGACGCCGTCCTTGGCCTTCTCAGCGGTCTCGGCGAGAACCGGGACGCCCTGACGGGTCAGAACCATAGCGGTCGGCAGGGTGTTCTTCTTCTCGAAGAAGTAACGGTAGGCTTCGGCGGTCTCGTAAGCGTCGGCCGGACGAGCGACCTCGAGCTGCGGGATGGCGCGGAAGGAAGCCAGATGCTCCACCGGCTGGTGGGTCGGGCCATCTTCGCCGACTGCGACGGAGTCGTGGGACCACACGTACAGGTTCGGAATCTGCATGAGAGCGGCCAGACGCACGGCGGAACGCTCGTAATCGGAGAACATGAAGAAGGTGCCGCCGTACGGACGGGTGTGGGAGCCCAGCAGGATGCCGTTGGTGATGGTGCCCATGGTGAACTCGCGCACGCCGAAGTGGAGCTGACGGCCGTACTTGCTGCAGTTCGGCCACTGCTTGGTGGCGCACTCAGCCGGGGCGAAGGTCTCAGCGCCCTTGAGGTCGGTCTTATTGGAGCCGCCGAGGTCGGCGGAGCCGCCCCAGAGTTCCGGCATGACGGCTGCGATGGCGTTCAGAGTGGAGCCGGAAGCGCCACGGGTGGCGACGTTCTTGCCGACTTCGAAAGTGGCCTCGAGGTCGTCGATGGCCTTGTCGAAGCCTTCCGGAAGCTCGCCGGCCTTGATGCGGTCGTACAGGGCAGCCTTGTCCGGGTTGGCCTTGCGCCATGCGTCGTACTTCTCGTCCCATTCCTTGTGGGCTTCGAGACCGCGCTCGGCGACCTTGCGGGCGTGGGCGAGGGCCTCTTCGTCAACGTGGAAGGACTCCTCCGGGTCGTAGCCGAGGAGCTTCTTGAGGCCGGCGACGGCCTCGGCGCCCAGCTTGGAGCCGTGGGAGGACGGGTCGTTGGTCTTGCCCGGGGTCGGCCATGCGATCAGGGTGTCGACCTTGATGAGCTTTGGCTGGTTCGGGGCGGCGGCGCGGGCCTTGGCGATGGTGTCGGCCAGGCCTTCGACGTCCTCCTTGTAGGAGCCGTCAGGCTGGATGAAGCTGAACTCGTCGGTGTACCAGCCGTATGCCTGGAAGCGCTTGAGCACGTCCTCGGCCAGCACCAGGTTGGTGTCGCCTTCGATCTGGATGCGGTTGGCATCGAAGATCACGGTCAGGTTACCGAGCTGCTGGTTGGCGGCGAGGGAGGCGGCTTCGCCGGAGATGCCCTCTTCGATATCGCCTTCACCGCAGATGACCCAGATGTTGTGGTCGAACGGAGACTCGCCTTCCGGAGCTTCCGGATCGAGCAGGCCACGCTGGAAACGCTGGCCATAGGCGAAGCCGATGGCGGAGGCGAAGCCCTGGCCCAGCGGACCGGTGGTCATTTCGATGCCCGGGGTCAGGCCGTATTCCGGATGACCCGGGGTACGGGTGTCGGCGCCGCCACGGAAGTTCTTCAGATCGTCCAGGGTCAGGCCGTAGCCGGAGAAGTACAGCTGGACGTACTGGGTGAGGGAGGCGTGGCCACCGGAAAGAATGAAGCGATCGCGGCCTTCCCAGTTGGGGTCGTTCGGATCATGCTTGATGAAGTGCTGGTACAGGGTGTAGGCGATAGGCGCCAGGGAGACGGGGGAACCCGGGTGGCCGTGTCCCGCACGCTCAACCGCGTCGGCCGACAGGACCTTGGCCATCTTGATGGCGCGTTCGTCCAGCTCGGTCTCCTTGAATTCGGTCATGGATTACTTTCCTTCCAATTGGTCGGGCCGCGTATCCGGCTTGTGCCGAGCGCTCGACGCCCTCACATTGCGTTTCCCATAGTAGCGATGTGAGGTGACGTTGTGGTGAAATTTTGGCGTGTTTTGGTAGTTTGTGTGCTGTTAGCGCTCACAATTAACATTCGCGTGAACTTCAGATGTTCGTTTGTCGATATATCTCCCAATGCCAGTCGCCGCAAGCCTTTGCCGCATGAAGGAAACTACTCTGGAAGCGAACGAATTAGCACTCCGGGCGCCGGAGTGCTAAAACATTAAAAGAAGTTTTCCGGGTACGTCTCATCAGCGCCGTCAAACATAAGGCGTACCGGCACACACCTATGCATAAGGAGGCGCGCATGGCGCAATCAAGACGCATGCTGGTGTTGCGTGCCGTGGTCGAGGATTACATCCGTTCTCAGGAACCGGTGGGTTCCACCACACTGACCCGGGATCATGACCTCGGCGTCAGCTCCGCCACCGTGCGCAACGACATGGCGGCCTTGGAAGATGAAGGCTATCTTATTCAGCCGCACACTTCGGCCGGCAGGGTGCCGACCGAAAAAGGGTACCGTTACTTCGTCGACCGTTTGGCGACGATCGTTCCGCTATCGGAGGCTCAGCGCCGCGGCATCAACGGCTTTCTGTCCGGATCGGTCAATCTGCAGGACACGCTGCAGCGGGCCGCCCGGCTGCTGGCGCAGATCACCGGACAGGTCGCCGTCGTGGCCGCGCCGTCACTGTCGAAGTCGACATTGCGGCATATCGAAATCGTGCCAGTGTCCATTAATACGCTGCTTGCCGTAGTGATCACCGATACCGGCCGTGTCGCGCAGCATATCCTCAACGTCACGAAATTGCCGGACGTGACGACGCTCACTCATCTGACTAACGAGATCAACACGCAATGCTCCGGCGTTTCGCTGACCCGCACGGCCGATTGCGTACGACAGATGGGAGCGCGCAAGGAATACCATGCGATCAGCACGCTTGCGGAAACGCTTGCGCAGGCCTTTGATGGCATGGCGGATGACGAACGCGCGAGCGAATTGTACATGGCGGGCACTTCACGGCTTGCGCATCAACGCACGGTGGCCGATCTGGCCCCGCTGTTCGACGCGTTGGAGGAGCAGGTGGTGCTCATGAAGTTGATGAGCTCGCTGAGCGAAACCACGCAATCCGACGGCGTCGGAGTGGCGATCGGTTCCGAAACGCACACGCCCGGTTTGCTGCACGCCTCAGTGGTAACCAGTGGCTACGGGCGTACCTCCGCGGCCGCCACGGACGGCGCGACGCATGCGGCCGCATCATCACAGACGGAAAATCAAAGCGGTGATGATACGCAGCAGGCGGGCGAACCGGTCGCATTCGTCGGATCGATCGGGCCGACGCATATGGACTACGCGGCGACCATGGCCGCCGTGAGGGCGGTCGCCAGATATCTGACGGCGTTCCTCGCCCACGATGAAGGTCAGCCGGCCGACTGACCCCGCCTTATGGCACAATGACACGCAGAACCAACAGGGAGAAAGAATAATCGTGACGGACTATTACGAAGTGCTGGGCGTCGACCGTTCGGCAAGCGACGACGAGATCAAAAAGGCGTATCGAAAGATGAGCCGCAAATACCATCCCGACATCGCAGGTCCGGAATTCGAAGACAAGTTCAAGGAAGTCAACAACGCGTACGATGTGCTGTCGGATCCTAAGAAACGGCAGATGTACGATGCCGGCGTCGATCCGAACGATCCGAATGCGGGCGGCATGCACGGCGGCGGATTCGGTGGCGGATTCGGCGATATGGGGGACATCTTCAGCATGTTCACCGGTGGCGGATTCGGTGGCACCGGCGGTGGACCGACTCCGCGCACCCAGCCGGGGCGTGACGCGCTTGTTTCCGCGACCATCGATTTGAAGACGGCGGTGTTCGGCGACACCACGCACGTCAAGGTCAACACGTTCGGCCTGTGCCAGGAATGCGGCGGCACCGGCTGCCAGAACGGCACACAGCCCACACAATGTCCCGACTGCCACGGTCAGGGATATGCGCAGCGCGTGGTACGCACCATGCTCGGCCAGATGATGACCACCGCGCCATGCGAACGCTGCGAAGGCCATGGAACGGTCATCGAGAAGCCGTGCCCGTCCTGCCTCGGCCATGGCCGCGTGCGCGTCACCCGCAATGTCGGCGTCGCGGTGCCGGCCGGCGTGGCGAACAACACCCGTCTGCGTCTCGCTAATCAGGGTGAGGTCGGCGAAAATGGCGGCGTCGCGGGCGATTTGTATGTGGATATCCGCATCAAGCCGGATGACATGTTCACTCGTGATGACGACGATTTGCATTGTTGGATCAAGGTGCCGATGAGTTGGGCCGTATTGGGGCACGAAGTCGAAATCGACACCTTCGACGGCAGGCAGACGCTGGATATCCCAGCCGGCAGCCAGCCGGACGATACCGTGACGTTGAAGAACCTCGGCGTCACGCATCTCGACGACAAGAACGAGCGCGGCGATTTGGTGGCGCACGTAGTGGTGGAGATTCCTAAGAAGCTGTCCGATGACGAGCGGGAGCTGATTGAGCGGTTCGGCGAGATGCACGACACGGACGCCCAGCATGTTGTCGTGAAGTCCCGTCCGTCGTCCGGCGCGAAGAAGGGGTTCTTCTCCAAGCTGAAGGACGCGCTGCGCTAGTTTTCGCAATCCAATCGAATACGGGACATGTGAAAGAAGTCCGTATCCCAACTCATAACCTTGGGATACGGACTTCTTTCACATCTGGCGTGGCGGGTGATTCCCGCCTATTTGAGCAGCGACCTGCACATGGCGCGATACTGGCTCACATATCCTCCACCGAAGAACACGCAATGTCCTGCAATGGGGTAGAAGCTGCCACAATGTGATGCGGTCCTGCCATCCGGCCTTAAGCGGATGCGCCGACTGATAGCCTTCGAGGATGTCCGTAAGATATGACATGCCGAACAGGTCGAGCATGGCAAGGTCTTCCTCACGGTGCCCACCGTGAGCCGCAGGGTCAATAAGCACGGCTTCGACGTCACCGGAATCAGCAGTCCACATGACGTTGCCGCTCCACAGGTCGCCATGCACGCGTGCGGGCTTGTCGTTGGCGGCCTTGCCTAGGATGTCGGGCAAGGCGTCGATAACGGCTTCAGTCAGTTCCATGTCATAGTCGGTCAGTTCGCGACGTTTCATGCCGAGTCGTACCATCGGACGCAATCTGCCGTCCGCCAGATAGGTGGCCACATCATCCCAGGCACCGGTATCCATCGGGACGGGATCCTGCAACGGCCCGAAATAGCAGGTGCCGTCGTATCCAGTTGGAGCGGAGCCAAAATGTTCGGCACCGGCATCATGCATATGAGCTAGCGCAACACCGAAATCGCGCGCGGCTTGGATGGTCGGACCGCAGGCGTTCACGCGTTCAATGTCGAGATAATCCTTGCCCCAGTCGTATACGTCGACCACGCGTGGGCCGCCCTGCGATTGCGCCTCGCCGAGCCATTTGAGGCCGCGTCCCTCGCATTCAAAGAAACCTTCGGGGCTGAATGCCCTGCTTTTGCGGTATTTGCCCATGCCGATGAGCCTTTCTCCCATGCCGGACATGCCGGCGTACTTTTGGCTCCATTGTGTGCATGGTTTGAGACAACTATGCCGGGATGCCTTGAAAACTAGACCCCTCTCGCTACTCTTGGTCACGGAAAAGCAGACGAAACCATATTTCTACGAGCATAAAGAGGGTTCATGAATTTCTTCCAAGCGATTTTCCTTGGCCTGGTGCAGGCGTTGACCGAATACTTGCCGGTCTCTTCCAGCGCCCATATCCGTATCATCGGCGATTTGATGCTGGGCTCCGATCCGGGTGCCGCGTTCACCGCCATCATCCAGATCGGCACCGAGCTTGCCGTGATCCTGTATTTCCGTCATGACATCATCCGCATTCTCGGCGCGTGGTTCGGCTCCTTGTTCGGCAAGGAGGGCAAGGACTTCAAGAGCCGTATGGGCGCGCATAACCGCGACACGCAGATGGGTTGGTTCATCATCATCGGCACGCTGCCGATTCTGATTGCCGGTCTGTTGTTCAAGGACGCCATCGAAAGCACGCTGCGTAATCTGTGGATCACCGTTACCGTGCTGATTATCTTCGGTATTCTGCTGTGGGTGGTCGACGCCCGCGCCAAGCAGGTCAAGACCATGGATGAGATGACCTGGAAGGATGCGCTGATCTTCGGCATCGGTCAGATGCTGGCGCTGATTCCTGGCGTTTCCCGTTCCGGCGGCACCATCACCTTCGGCCGTGCGATGGGTTATACCCGTGAGGCTGCAGTGCGCGTGAGCTTCCTGATGGCCATTCTGGCCGTGTTCGGCGCGGGCATCCTCGAAGCCGTTTCCGCGGTCAAGGATGTGGCCGCAGGCAATGCGGGAATGTTCCCGGGCTGGGGTGCGACCATCGCGGCCACCATCGTGGCGTTCGTGGTCGGCTATGTGGTGATCATCGGCTTCCTGAAGTTCGTGTCCACCTTCTCGTACAAGGCGTTCGCCATCTACCGCATCGCGCTGGCCGTTGTCGTGGCTCTGCTGCTGATCTGCGGCGTGCTGCACCCGACGGAAGTCGTTGCCGCCGCGTAAGCGTGATTCGGCGTAAATAAAGCGAATCCCGGCCATCCGTAAGGTGGCCGGGATTTTTTTCGTCTGCGACCTCCTCCTGGAGGGGAACGACTCAGACGCCGTTGCGTAGAAGTGATTCGGCCTCACGAAGCAGTTCCTCGCAGGCAGGCATGCCATTCGAGGCGATTCGCTTCGCTCTCGCGTCCAAATCGTAATCATGTTCCAGACGAGCCAAATAGTCGCCGGCATGCATGTCTGACACCAATCCATCGGCGTCGGAACGCCATTGCATGGCCTTTCTGGTCAAATCTCCTTCAATAAGCGGATACTCGATTATTAAAGACAAGGCGCGCAGCAGCTCCAAAGTGCCTTGCATGCATTCGGTATTGGCACAGTAATGCGGTACGGATACCCATATGGATGTTGTCGGAAAGCCCGCTTCGGCGGCGAAGGCGTCAAGGATGTTGGGGATGCCCACCGGACCGTTGTATTCCCTGTCGGATTCGCATTCGCAGCCGCTTTTGGAGATGTCAAGCGGCAATGGCCGTGTGTGCGGGCATTCATCGAACATGGAGCCAAGCGTGATGACATCACTTACGTCATAGTCTTCTGCGACACGTAGCGTCTGCCTGCAGTATTCCTCCCACCGGTAATTGGGTTCGGGTGCGATCTGCGCAAGCAGGTGCAGCATGGGGGAGACGGCAATGTCATAGAAAGTCGTTTGCGGCCAGATGATGCGCTTACGCCCCTGCACGGAGCAGATCATGGGCCGGGCCACCTGATAGTCGTAGAAACCTTCGTTGTCAATATGGCGCACTTCCTGCGACTCATACCGGGACACCAAATGACGGACGACGTTCGTGGCCGCTTGGCTTGCATCGTTCCATCCTTCGAATGCGGCGATAAGTATCGTCTTGGGCATTGCGCTCTCCTCACACATGCTTTTAATGTATACCGAAAACGGGTGGTGTGACACGCGCTTCAGCCATCGGTGAATACGAATAAACCAAACCGCGACACGCTGACTTGCAAATTACACGAATGTGGTTATAGTAAATATTCGTGCTCACGCAGTGAATCTGCTGGAGACATGCGGACATAGCTTAGTTGGTAAAGCGCAACCTTGCCAAGGTTGAGACCGCGGGTTCGAGTCCCGTTGTCCGCTCTAAGGTTCCGATTGATTATCGACCTTTATGGTGGGTTAGCCAAGCGGTTAGGCAGCGGCCTGCAAAGCCGTATAGACGAGTTCGACTCTCGTACCCACCTCGCATCATGTGAGATTAGTTTTCGCATGTTGACATGACCCGGGCGGTTGGCGCAGAGGTAGCGCACTTCCCTGACACGGAAGGGGTCACAAGTTCGAATCTTGTATCGCCCACTGGAGCATTGCTCCGTACAAATTAAGACTGGGTGATTGGCGCAGCGGCTAGCGCACTTCCTTCACACGGAAGGGGTCATAGGTTCGATTCCTATATCACCCACCGTTATCACAGCTCGGTTTTGCCGGGCTTTTTTTTCCATTCCTTTTCACGCTACTTCGTCAAATAAGAATGCAAGCATCGACGCGCCGGCAAAAACAGCGATCGACGAAAAACGATTCACCACATTACACAAGAATTGCCGATGAAAATACAAAGAATCAAACGAGAGAAGCATGACTTTTGCCAAACGCATTTCTAAAATGAGTATCGTAAACAAAAAGAAAACAAACAAGACGCAAGGTGCGTCACAGCACACCAGCAGAAAGGAAACATCATGAACAAGAACAAGATCTTCTCCGCAATCATGCGTGGCTTCGAAGTCAGCGGCATCAACGCTCTGTCTTCGGCTGCCGGCTCCTCTTCCGTCAACGGCGCTCTGCAGGAGATCATCGACACCCGCCGCTGATTTGGACACCACACACTGAATCCTTCTTGAAAAAGCCTGGAACGCGATTAAAAGCGTTCCAGGCTTTTTGTTCCCCGGCAAGCGGCTACAATTGCCTATTGTGAACGAGAGACAATTAAACCTCAACCAAGCGGTTAAGGATATGGGCCCCAACGAATTGAAAGCGTACGCCGAGCTGGGGCAGAAACAACACGATGAGGCGAACCGCGAACTGGAACGACGCTGGCGCAGCTACGATGACATGCTGCCGAAGGACGAATTCGTATCCATCATCGACAAGAACGAACGGTAAATACCGTTCACAGTGTATGATTCGTGACCATGCCGGCCACAATACCGGCCAATTGCAAGGGGAGAGGGTAGAATGACAGCTATGACTGATCCGATTCCAAGCGCAGGCGAAACGACCATCATTGGTCTTCCTGCTATCACTGTACCGGTTACTTCCACCGGAGACCGTCCTCTGACGAAGGAGGACCTCAATACGATCATGCGTCTGGCCGACGGCACGGCGCTCCTGATTTCCACCAGGGGAGCGGTGTCCGGCTCGCGTTATCTCCTCGACGAGGACGAGATCACCGTGGGACGCGACCCGAGTTCCGATATCCTGCTGGACGATTCCACCGTCTCCCGCACGCACGCGGTGTTCCGCAGGATTAACGGAAATTATTCGGTGATTGACGCCGGCAGCCTGAACGGCACATACGTGAACCGTCAACGAGTGGATAGCCAGGAACTGAAGAACGGCGACGAAATCATTCTGGGCAAGTTCCGTCTCGTATATTTCACCAACAAGGCCGTCATTGCCTAATGAAACGCCCGATGCGGGATAAACTGTGAGTAACGGTTTTCCTTCAATCGCCTATGGGCTCCGAATGGAAGCTCATAGGCGATTGTTTTATGGCGTGTAGGAGAAGACAATGGACGGCGAGGCAGAACCAACAATGCGGTTGCATCTGCACGTGTCGCACGCGGTGCAGGGGGAGTTGTTCCCCTCCACGGACGCGCAGCCCGTCACACGGGGCTATCGTGGTACGGTCGCGTCAAAAGTGGCGGGTATCACGTACCGCCAGCTTGACTATTGGGCGCGTAAACAGATAGTGGAACCATCCATCACCCCGTCGCACGGATCCGGCTCACGCAGATTGTATTCGTTCAAAGATGTGGTGATTCTTGCCGTTTCCAAAAGATTGCTGGATGCCGGAATCAATCTGCAGAACGTGACCACCGCCATCGGCTTCCTCGCGCAGCGCACGCCCGAACAGTTGGCCGGCATCATCATGTGCGATGGGCAGAATGTGCATGAGTGCACGGACAGCGAACAGATGGTGGCTCTGCTACAAAGCGGCAGAGCTGTGTTCGGGGTGTCCGTCGGATCGCTATGGCATCAGATCAAAGAGGCTCTAGAACATGAGGAATACGTCGATTTGACGAAGACGCCGGCATCGACAGACATCAATAGGCCAATCGACGACATTGCCGCGATACGTATGAGAAAGAAGCTGGAATCGCGGCGCAAATCCCGCGCAGCAGCCTGATCGCATACAATTGGTACGATTCAGCCCGGAACGTTCGAACGATATAACCCGCAGGGGAGTAACGCATGCTTGATATTCTGCCGGCACTGTTGTGGATCATAGCCGCCGTCATCGCAGTGAACATTTGTTCGATTACTGCGATTCGAGGCAATCTGTTTTCCAAAAAACACCGCGATGTGCATCCGGTGCGTTGGTCGATCATCGCGCTGCATTTCACCTCATTGGTCATTGGCGCGTTGCCATATCCGGCATATGCGATGTTCAGGTCGGATTTCTCGGAGAGGTTCCAGCGTTTCTACGAACATGTCGGATGGCCATCGGCTGCGGTGATGGTCATGCTGATCGCAGCGGAACTTGTTTTCATGTATCTTCAGGCCCGAAACGGCATGCACAGCGAGATGGAGCGGAAGCTCAATCAGGCCGTCAAATAGAAATCTGACATAACGTACATTATCGGTTATTCAACATCATCCTTATTCCGGTGAGAAGCAACGCCCAAACGCTTGTCCATTTCGGTTTCCGAAGCGTTGCGTGCCTGCAGATACATGGCGATGAGTTCCAGCAGCACCAGCGCGAATATGATGATTGCTCCGGGCAATTGCGCGTGGTCGTAGAACGCGAGCATGCGAGCATCCATCAGATCCGCTGTAAACGTCAACACGGGAAACGGGATCGGCGCCGCCGCAAACGACATGAAATGCGTTTTCACCATCGACCAGTCGACCGGATCGACCGGCGGTCGCCGGCGTTTCGGCGTGAACAGATGACCTCGGCTGACCGTTATAGTGATGATGGACACAGCAAAGATGACGGCGACCATCCACAGAACGCCCGGCAACAATCCGACAACAATCCCGTTCACCCGGTCCTCCAATCAGTCATAATAATCACCGCAACATATAAAAACATAAGATGGCAGGCAACAAAAGCAACACATACAACAAAGCGACCTGCCGACCAAAGCCGGCAAGTCGCCAACAACCATACATGTATCAGGCGGTTGCGCGTTGCAAGCGCTGTGACCTCGAGCTTCTTGCGCATCCTCATGGCAGTCAGTTCATCAATCGGAC
>ENA-OQIP01000027-OQIP01000027.1-human-gut-metagenome-genome-assembly--contig:-NODE-27-length-32063-cov-2.421123_pt1 | contig 32063 bp, 39 predicted proteins | sample MGYA00242585_ERZ504750 | MGnify/ENA primary metagenome ERZ504750 (study PRJEB26092, sample SAMD00036441) | human gut metagenome | host: Homo sapiens | study: EMG produced TPA metagenomics assembly of...
TATTGATGCCATGATCGACAATGTAAAGGAGAATGGTGCCTACATTATAATCTCTCCAGAATTTGCATTACCACATGAAGGATTTGACAGAGGATGCAATGAAGTTGGAATGAACTTGATCCGCTTAAAAGAACCTGTTACGATCGAAGATATTGACGGAGAGATCGCTAAGGTAAGATTTTTCTGCTGCATGAGCACAGAAGATCATAAAAAGCATATGAAAGCCTTCTTTCATTTGGTCAATATGCTGACAAATCGTGGGTTTAAGGAAGAACTTGCAGCAGCGAAGACACCAGAAGAGGCCGCAGATACGATAAGGAAATACGAGATACGTATCAAATAATAAGATACATTGTTATAGAAGAAAGTAAAGCAGGTTGAAAACCTTTCACAGATTTTTGAAAAGTTTTCAATCTGTTTATATTTTTGCAAAAATCAAGGAAAGTCTTTTGACTGTTTTTTTCTTTGCAACCATAATATAATAAAACCATCGAAAGGACGTCACTTCAAAGTAACAAAAATAGAGTAGAAAAGAGAAAAAAGGAGGAGTCACAAAAATGGTTTGGGAAAAGCTGAAGGAAGAACTGATCATACCGGGACTCGAAGCAAAATCAAGCGATGACATTTTTGAAGCACTCGGAGGAAAACTTGTAAAACAAGGGTATTGCAAAGAAAGTTATGTGCAGGCTTTAAAAGATCGTGAAGCTGAATTTCCAACAGGAATCAATACAGGAGAAAAAGGAGTCGCAATTCCACATACAGACGTAAGCCATGTAAACAAAAAAGGAATTGCAATCGCAACATTAAAACAACCAGTCGAATTTGTAGAGATGGGAACGGATGATGAATATGTAAATGCACAAGTCATTTTCATGCTGGCAGTTGATGAGAAAGGACATCTTGAATTATTACAGGCAATCTTGGCAGTCCTTCAGGATCAGGAAGTATTAAAGAAATTAATCAAAGCAAAAGACGCAAAAGAAATCATCGAAATCATCAAAGAAAAGGAGAATATATAATTATGAAGAAGAAAGTAATCGTAGCATGTGGAGGAGCAGTCGCAACATCAACAATCGCAGCAAACGCAATCGTAGAATTAGCAAAAGAAAATAACATTGATATCGAAATCGCACAGGTAAGAATTTCAGAGATCGCATCTAATCTTCCAGCAGATCTGATCGTGACAACATCAAAGGTAAAAAGAGACTTTGGAGTACCTCTTATTACAGGAATGCCATTTGTATCAGGATTAGGTGTAGATAAGACAAAAGCTAAGATTCTTGAAGTATTAAATAAGTAAGATGAAAGAAAAGACTAGACGTAAGAGACCATTTTAAAAAGACATAAGAAATGAATATAAAATTTATTTGAAACGTTTATTTTAAAATGGTTTTTTATAAAGGTATATGTAAAAATATAGAATAAAATCAAAAAAAAGGGAGAGACAAACATGGGAATTTTTGGAGATATGATCAATTACATCATTGATATGGGAGCGTCCGCAATGCTTCCACTTGTAATTGCGATCTTAAGTATTATCGTAGGAGTAAAAATTGGTAAAGCGGTTCGTGCAGGTTTGATGGTTGGTGTGGGTTTTGTAGGATTAGGACTGATCGTAGACATGATGAACGCAAACCTTGGACCAGCTGCACAGCAGATGTCTAAAAACTTTGGATTAAGCATGAGTGTTGTAGACCTTGGATGGCCAGGAATGTCCCCAATCACATGGGCATCAAGTATCGCAACTGTTGCGATTCCAGTCGCGATCTTAGTCAACATTATCATGTTAGTATTAAAACTTACAAAAACAGTTAATATTGATATTTGGAATATCTGGCATATGACATTTACAGGAGCGATCGCATATGCAGTCACAGGAAACTTTGCGATCGGTATTGGTGGAGTTGTTGTTCATGCTATCATTGCTTATAAATTTGGTGATCTTTATGCGCCATTAATGGAAGATTACTTTGAATTAGACGGAATCACTGTACCTCATGGAACAGGAACATGGATGGCACCATTTGCATTTGCAATTGATGCAATTATTGAGAAGATTCCTGGATTAAATAAAATTGATTTTTCAATCGATAATTTACAGGAAAAAGTTGGAGTATTAGCAGAGCCTATCGTTATCGGTGGTATCCTTGGTGCAATCGTAGGAGCCTTAGCTGGATATGATTTCTCAGCAGCATTCCAGTTAGGTATCAAGATGTCAGCCGTTATGGTATTAATGCCTAAGATCACAAAATGTATCATGGACGGATTAATGCCATTATCAGAAAGAATGAAAGAAAATCTTAACAAAGAAATCTCAGTCTGGAGAAGCTGAATTTTATATCGGACTTGACCCAGCAATCATCCTTGGAGATTCAGAAGTCGTAACAGTTGGACTGATCTTCATTCCATTAACAATCTTGATCGCGATCATCGTGCCAGGAAATACAATCCTTCCATTTGGTGATTTAGCAACAATCGGATTCTTCATTGGTATCGCAGTAGCAGTACATAGAGGAAATTTATTCAGATCATTGATTTCAGGATGTGTGATCATGTTCACAACCATCTGGATCGCAAGTCAGGCAATCCCTTGGACAACAGCATTAGCGAAATCTGTAAACCTAACAAACGGAGCTTCACAGGTAGCAGCACTTGATCAGGGTGGAAGTCCAATCACATATCTGTATACACAGATCGTGACACAGCAGAACATCAAAGGACTGGTAATTATCGGAATCATTTATGTGATTTGCATGATCTTTACAGTTCGTGGATCTAAACAGAGAGCAGCAGCTTTAAAAGAAAGCGAATATTAAAAACAAGCAAACAATGATATAAAAGTGTAAATATATGAACGGGCGGACTTAAAAAAGTCTGCCCGAACTTTAGAGGAGGAAAAGAGATGCCTTTAGTTACAACAAAACAGATGTTATTAGATGCCCAGGCAGGAAATTATGCAGTTGGGGCTTTCAATGTAGAGAATATGGAAATGGTCATGGCGGTTATGGAAGCAGCAGAGGAGTTAAAATCTCCAGTTATCATGCAGACAACACCATCTACAGTTAAATATGCAGGATTAGATTTCTTCCTAGCAAATGTAAAAGCAGCAGCAGAAAGAGCAAGCGTGCCAGTAGCCATGCATTTAGACCATGGAAGCAGTTTTGAATTAGCAATGCAGGCATACAGAACAGGATACACATCTATCATGATCGATGGATCTCACGGAAGTTTTGAAGAAAATGTTGCAGTATCCAAAGCAGTTGCAGATGCATGTGCACCATCAGGAATTCCAGTTGAAGCAGAACTTGGTAAAGTTGGAGGAAAAGAAGATGACTTAGATGGTGGAGATGACAACCCATATACAGATCCAGCACAGGCTGTCGAATTTGTAAAACAAACAGGAGTTACATCCTTAGCTGTGGCAATCGGAACAGCGCACGGTGTATACAAAGGAGAACCAAAACTTGACTTAGATCGATTATCAGAAATTCGTAAAGTTGTTGATATTCCATTAGTATTACACGGAACAAGCGGTGTACCAGATGCAACCGTTACAGAGTGTGTAAATCGAGGAATCTGTAAAGTAAATTATGCAACAGATTTAAGAATTGCATTTACAAACGGAGTTGAAAAAGTATTTGAAGAAAATCCAGATGTCATTGACCCTAAGAAATACAATGCAGCAGGAAAAGAATGTGTCAAAGAATACGTTATGTCCAAAATGAAAGTATGCAAGAGTGTAGGAAAAGCAAACTAATACATCAGGAAGGAGAATAAGCATGAAAGCAGGAGTTGTACACGCAAAAAATGATATTCGTTATGAAGAAATTGAAAAACCACAGCCAAAGAAAGGGCAGGTTTTAATTAAAGTAAAATATACAGGAATCTGTGGATCAGACGTACCACGAGTAAACGGAGATGCATGTCATTTCTTCCCTAATGTATTAGGACATGAATTTTCAGGTACGATTGAAGAAGTTGGAGAAGGAGTTACAACACTAAAAAAAGGTGATCGTGTTGCCGGGGTTCCATTGGTACCATGTATGGAATGTGAAGATTGTCAGAAAGGAAATTATTCTTTGTGTAAGCATTACAGCTTTATTGGATCTAGAGAATTTGGAAGTTTTGCGGAATATGTAACAGTTCCAGAAAAGAATGCAGTCAAATTCGAAGATGAAGTAAGCTTCGAACAAGGGGCATTCTTTGAACCAGCAACTGTCGCACTTCATGGATTAAACAGAGTGGATTATCATGCAGGAGAATGCGTTGCGATTCTTGGTGGGGGAACCATCGGATTATTCACAGCACAATAGGGCAAAAGTATTTTTGGAGCAAAGAAAGTTGTTGTATTTGATATTAGTCCAGAAAGACTTGAATTAGCGAAAAAATTAGGGGTAGATGAAGGAATTAACACTTTAGACGAAGACTTTATGAATCAGGCAATGGCAGTAACAGATGGAAAAGGATTCGGGTATATTTATGAAACAGCTGGAGTGACTACAACAATGAAATATGCATTCGAATTGGCTGCAAATAAAGCTAGTGTATGCTTTATCGGAACACCGACAAGAGAATTAAACTTTTCCGTAAAAGAATGGGAAAACATCAATCGAAAAGAATTTACATTAACAGGTTCATGGATGTCATATAGTGCTCCATTTCCAGGAAAAGAATGGATCTTAACAGCACATTATTTCAAGACAGGACAGTTAAAATTTGAAGATTCTTTAATCTTTAAGAAGATACCATTAAGCAGGATTGATGAAGCATTCGAAATGTACAAAACACCAGGAACTGTAAAAGGTAAGATTTTAATTGACAGTGAGGCATAATTATGATTACAACGGTAACATTAAATGTATCTGTAGATAAAGCATACTATATCAAAGGCATTGTTGTACCAGGAACGGTTGCACGTGTCCAGAAATGTGTCAATTCTGCAGGCGGAAAAGGATTAAATGTATCAAGAATCATAGATTTTTGTGGAGAAGAAGTGTTAGCAACAGGATTTGCCGGAGGATTTAACGGAGCTTATGTGGAAGACATGTTAAAGAAAGATGGAATCCCAAGCAGATTTACAAAAACACAGTCAGAGACAAGAAGCTGCATCAACATTTTGGCAGAAGATGAGTCGTCTACAGAATACTTAGAACCTGGAGCACCAGTCAGTGAAGAAGAAATACAGCAGTTTTTAGAAGATTTTGACCGAATTGTTGACGAAAGCGATATCATCACAATATCAGGAAGCATACCAGCCGGGGTTCAAAAAGACATCTATGCAACATTAGTTAAAATGATCAAAAACAAGGGAAAGAAAGTCATTTTAGATACGAGTGGAGATTACTTAAAAGAAGGAATCAAAGCAGGACCAACAATGGTTAAGCCAAATGACGAAGAACTAGAAGCTTTACTTGGTATCAAGATCGAAAATAGATATCAGACGATCGATGCAGCCAAAGAAATGCGTGAGAAATACGGAATCGAATATGTTGTTGTATCTTTAGGTGGAGATGGAGCTTTAGTCGTATGTGAAGAAGGAATCTTCCATGGTAAACCACCGAAATTAAAAGCAGTCAATACCGTAGGATGTGGAGATTCTATGGTGGGAGCATTTGCAGTCGCATTCAAACAGGGAAAAGGGATTCAGGATGCCCTGACCTATGCGATCGCCGTATCCGCAGCCAATGCAATCAATCCAGAAACAGGACATATCCGCAAGGAAGATGTAGAAAACATCCTTCCACAGGTAGAGATCAAGAAATTATAATTTACAGGGGAAGATCAATATGGAATATACATTAAAAAATAAAAAACTCACCGTGGTCTTCGAATCCAAGGGAGCAACACTTCATTCCATCAAAGACAATGATGGAGTGGAATACCTCTGGGAAGGAAATCCAGAGTACTGGTCCGGACAGGCACCAGTTCTATTTCCAATTTGTGGAAGCATCAGAGATGATAAAGCACAGATTGGAAATAGAAAACAGACAAACATGCCAAGACATGGTGTCGTAAGAAAAAAAGAATTCAAGTGTGTTGAGCAGACAGAAAACAGCATCTTATTCGAGATTGAAAGCAACGAAGAAATGCTTGCTCAGTATCCATATGAATTCAAACTGGGAATCAACTATATCCTGGAAGGTAAGAAGATCACAACCAGATATATTATTGAAAATAAAGACAAAGAAATCATGCCATTTCAGATCGGAGGACACCCAGGATTCCACTGCCCACTCTATAAAGAGGAAAGTTACGAAGACTACGAATTAGTTTTTTGAGCAAAAAGAAACCTGCACCGTTCCAACTCCAGTCACAGAAACTGGACTGATCGACATGGAACACAGAAGCGAATTCTTAAAAGACACAGACACATTACCATTAAAACATGATTTGTTCTCCGTAGACGCAGTCATCTTAGACCAGCTGAAATCCAGAGCAGTCACATTAAAGAGTAAAAACATAACAAAGGAATCCGCATAGACTTTAACCAGTTCCCATATCTGATCCTATGGTCAACAGCCAAAGAAGCAGATTTCGTAGCGCTGGAACCATGGATCGGACTCTCAACCTGCAGCGATGAAGGTGATAAATTCGAAGAAAAACGAAATATCCAGTATGCACAGGCAGGGGAAGTGAAAGAATACGAATTTCACATCAATATATTATAGAAAATAAAAAACAGCAATATCGCATAATCTTAGTAGAAAAACCTCATTAAATCCATATACAATAAATTCCAAGATTCTACATAGGTTGGTGATGTTGCTGCTTTTTTGCAATTATTAATCAACTACATTCAAATCAAAATCTCAATCACAAAACTCAAAGTTTCATGTTCTCCAGGCTCCAAGAATCGCACCCCTCTTTTATGTTCAAACACATCATCCTCATCACTGCAGGTAGAAGTTCCACTCCAAGGTTCCAAAGCAACAAAAGGTCCATCATTTGCACTAGACCATACACCCAGATAATCAAAATCAGGGAAAGTAACTAAGATACCATGACCGCTTTCCTTATGTTTTAATGCAACCGTGCGTGATTTCAACTGATCAAAGATCAAAGCATCCTTGTAAAATAAAGAATGTTTTACATGGATCACAGTTTCATGATCAAGAACAGGAATACGATCGTTGTTATTGATCAAACCATCATCTGTAAGCTGTGCACAGGCAGCAGTTTCCGGTTGTTCAAATTCCACGATATAATCTTCAAAATTCTCCCCTTCATACACTGGACAGTTAAATGCAGGATGACCGCCAATACAGTAAGGCATAACGATGTCCCCATGATTGATCACCTTATGACTGACTTTCACTCCATGATCCGTTAATTCATAGATCATCTGGAGTTCAAAATCATAAGGATACTGTTCTTTCGTAGAATCATCCGCTTTCAAAGAATAAACAGCACAAGTTTCAGAAGAAGAAACCAAAGTAAATTCTAATTTTCTTGCAAGACCATGACGGCCAAAAGAACAAGTCTTAGAATTACCGATGGTTGCAGTTCCATTTCTTAAACATCCAACGATCGGAAATAAGACAGGTGCCTGTCCGCTCCAGAAGTCAGGGTTTCCCTGCCAGAGATATTCCGTACCAGAAGCATCTTTGATAGAAGTCAGTTCCCCACCAAGAGATTTTAAAGTGACAGATACATTTTCATTGCGTAAGATTGTATTGCTCATGAGATATCCTCCTAGATTTAATATAGTATGATTATACCATGAATTAACATCGAAAAACACTTGTGTTTCTTGAGAAAAGCAATAGTTAAAAGCATATTTTTTATAAAGAATCAGTAGAAATTTAAGGAGTGGTGTGATAATATGACTAAGTATGCGTAGAAATGTAAAATAATAGATAAAAATAGAAAAGAGGAAAAAGATTATGGCAAACAGTATTGAGCAGGAGATCGGCCGCAGAAGAACCTTTGCGATCATTTCCCATCCGGATGCCGGTAAGACAACGTTGACTGAGAAGTTCCTTTTATATGGAGGAGCGATCAATACAGCGGGGTCTGTAAAAGGAAAGGCAAACTCCAAACATGCAGTATCTGACTGGATGGAGATTGAAAAAGAAAGAGGTATCTCTGTCACTTCTTCTGTATTACAGTTTGAATACGAAGGAAAATGTATCAATATCCTTGATACACCAGGACATGAGGATTTCTCAGAAGATACGTATCGTACACTGATGGCAGCGGATTGTGCCGTCATGGTGATCGATGCTTCCAAGGGTGTGGAGCCACAGACGATCAAGTTATTTAAGGTCTGTGTTATGAGACATATCCCGATCTTTACATTTATCAATAAGATGGACCGTGAAGCTAAGGATACTTTCGATCTGTTAGACGATATCGAGAAAGTCTTAGGGATCGAGACATGTCCGATCAACTGGCCGATCGGATGTGGAAAAGAATTTAAGGGTGTATACGAGCGTGCATCAAGAAATATCTTACGATTCGAGGCAGTCTCCACAGGTGGTGCAAAAGAAGCAAAAGAAACGATCATTTCAGCAGATGATGATAATGCAGCAGATCTGATCGGAGAAGATTTCTATGAGAATCTGATGGAAGAAATTGAATTGTTAGATGGTGCGGCAGCAGATCTTGATATGGAGAAAGTACATCAGGGAAAACTATCCCCAGTATTCTTTGGATCAGCACTTACAAACTTTGGTGTAGAACCATTCTTAGAGCATTTCCTGAAGATGACAAACAGACCACTTGCAAGAACATCCAAGGGAGAAGAAGTAGATCCTGTGGAAAATGGTTTTTCAGCGTTTGTCTTTAAGATTCAGGCAAATATGAACAAAAATCACCGTGACAGAATTGCATTTATGAGAATCTGTTCCGGTAAATTCGAAGCGAACATGGAAGTAAAACATGTACAGAGTAAGAAAAAGATGAGGCTTTCCCAGCCACAGCAGATCATGGCACAGGAACGTAAGATCGTAGAAGAGGCGTATGCAGGAGATATCATCGGAGTATTTGACCCGGGAATCTTCTCTATCGGAGACACTGTCTGCCTTCCAAAAGATGACTTTGAATACGAAGGAATCCCAACATTCGCACCAGAACATTTTGCAAGAGTCATCCAGTTAGATTCTATGAAGCGTAAGCAGTTTGTGAAGGGTGTAGAACAGATCGCACAGGAAGGTGCTATCCAGATCTTCCAGGAACATGAAGCAGGATTTGCAGAGATCATCGTCGGAGTTGTAGGAACACTTCAGTTTGATGTCTTAAAATACCGTCTGGAAAATGAATACAACTGCGAGATCCGTTTAGAACCATTGCCATATCAGGCAATCCGCTGGATCAAAGACCGCAACACGGATATGAACAAATTACGTGGTGTATCTGAAGTTAAGAAAGTCAAAGATATGCGAGGAAATCCACTGTTGTTATTTAAGAATGAATGGGGAATCCAGTTTGTACTTGATCGTAATGAGGGATTAGAGTTAGTTGAGTTCAGCAAAGAATAGTATAAATTATATTTCTTTTTGATAAGAAAAAGCATTGTAACTTGAGAATAAAGGTGGTATATTATATTAGTATATTCTTAAGTTATCAAAAATAATATAAATATCAGACTTAGAAAAGAGATTGTTATGGCGTTGATAGATATTCATACACATATATTATATGGAGTTGATGATGGAGCAAAGGACATCAATGATTCAATGGGATTGTTGGATGAAGAACGGGAACAAGGCGTGGATCAGGTAATACTGACTCCGCATTACGGTCCGAAGTTTGGACATCCAGATACAGAAGTATTAAGAGAGAAGTTTGAGGCGATCAGAGAGAAGGCACACAAGTATTATCCAGAGATTCAGCTATACCTTGGGAGCGAATTATATTATCAGCAAGGGACAGTTTCAGATCTGAAACAAGGGAAAGCATTGACGATGAATGGGACCCGTTATGTTTTAGTGGAGTTTGCGACATCAGATGCCTATTCGCATATATATCGTGCGGTTCAGGATTTTGTATATGCAGGATATATTCCGATCCTTGCGCATGTAGAGCGATACAAAGCAGTTTTCGGACATGTAGACAAGATTGTCGAACTGATCGAAACAGGTGCATATATTCAGATAAATGCGGAAAGCCTGATCGGAGGAATTTTTGATAAACGAGCATCTTTTTGTAAGAAGATTATGAAAGAAGGACTGGTTCATTTCCTTGGAACGGATTGTCACGATTTTCGGACAAGAAGACCAAATATGAAATCGGCAGCAGAAGTTGTACGGAAGAAGCATGCGGACCAGATTCTTTATGAGAATCCAAGGAGAATGCTTGAGGGGAAAAGTATTTAATTAAAGAAGGGATAAAAACATCTATGTACGAATTAGAGAATGATGATGAGATCGAGATTGATTTAAGGGAATTGTTTTTGGCATTGAAGAAGAAGATCGTTTGGATTTTGTTGACAGCAATCGTCTTTGCAGGTGCATCAGGATTGATCACGAAGTTTGCGATGACACCGATCTATTCTTCTACAGCACAGCTTTATGTTGTATCCAAAGGTGGACTTTCACAGCTTACAGATCTTACAATGGGTAGTCAGTTAACACAGGATTATATGGTAATTGTTAAGACAAGGCCAGTCCTTGAACAGGTGATCGCAGATCTGAAGCTTGATATGGATTATAAAGAATTAGAGAAGAAGATAACGGTAGAGAATCCATCTGATACACGTATCATGCAGATCACGATAACAGATAAGGATGCAGCACTTGCACAGAGCATCACACAGGATCTTGCAGAAGTAACAGCGAAGACAGTTGCAGAGAAGATGGATGTGAAATCACCAACGATCATCGAAAAGGCATATAAGGCAGATAAACCAGACAGCCCAAGTCTTAAGAAGAACGTATTGATCGGAGCAGTTCTTGGATTTATATTGATGGCAGCAGCCATTGTGATCCAGTATCTGATGAACGATACGATCCTGAAAGAAGAAGATATTGAGAAATATCTTGGAATTAATACTTTAGCGCAATTACCTTTGGTAAAGGGAACTACAAAGCGAACAAAGAAAGTAAAGAGGGCGAGGGAATAAGATGAAGAAATTAGTAATGGATCTTCCAGAGATCAATGATTATCGTATGGTAGAAGGACTAAACCAGCTAAAGACGAACTTAGCCTTCTGCGGAAAAGATATTAAAGTGATCACAATGACAAGCAGTGTTCCGAATGAAGGAAAGAGTTCTGTTTCTCTGAGCCTTTCAAGAACACTTGCAGAAAGTGGAAAGAAGATACTGATGGTGGATGCTGATTTAAGAAAATCAGTAATGGCAGCCAGATATCATATACAGGGAATCGATAAAGGATTAAGCCATTATCTGACAGGACAGGCAGAAGTGGAGGATATCATCTACGAGACAGAAGTGGAGGGACTTTGTATTACAGTAGCTGGTCCTCTGACACCAGATCCAACAAGCATTTTGGATTCTGAGCAGTTTGAACAATTCATTGAGAATGTTAGGGATATGTTTGATTATGTGATCATTGATGCACCACCGCTAGGTGTTGTCATTGATGCTGTGATCATTGGTAAATATACAGATGGAGCAGTCATCGTGATCGAGCAGGGAGTGATCAAACGTAAGATCGTTCAAGATGTCATCAAGCAGTTGAAGAGGGGCGAGGTTCGTATCCTTGGGGCTGTATTAAATAAAGTTGATGAGCGTATCGGTGCTTATGGTAATTATGAGTATAAATATTCATATTCATATTACGGTGAGTCAGATACGGAAAAAAATCACCCAAATACTTAATAAGGAGGAATGTAAGTATGAGTAACAAAATCATCAAGAAAGCAGCAGCTTGTGGATTATCCGCAGTTATGGCTTTTCGGACTTGTCGCAGTAACAGAAGCACCAAAAACAGCTAATGTTAGTGCAGCAACAAAAAAGGTAAAGAAATTATCTTTTAAGAAGAAAGGGTATGTGATCAGTGCACCAGGACACTGGATGAATGCAAAGACACGCCTGAAATTCTCACCAAAAAGTGCTAAAACTTATAAGTTAAAGTACAAAACAAGCAACAAAAAGATTGCTACTATTTCTAAGAATGGTATCATCCGTGCAAAGAAAAAAGGTACAGTAACAATCACAGCAATTGCTAAAAACAACAAAAAAGCAAAGGCTACAACAAAGGTTACAGTTGGTAAAGTTGTTAAAACTTTAAAATTCAAAGAGGGAAAAAAGAAAACAGTAACAGCTGGAAAGAAATTCACTCTTCACCCAACTTACTCACCAAAGAAAGCTTCTACAAAAGCTGTAACTTTCAAATCTAGCAACAAGAAAGTAGCTACAGTAACTTCTAAAGGTAAAGTAACTGCAAAGAAAGCTGGTAAAGTAACAATTACAGCAACATGTAAAGATGCAAAAGGTAAGAAAGCTAAATTTACAGTAACAGTAAAAGCAGCTCCAGCACCTGCAAAAGTTGTAACACCTGAAACTGTAAAACCAGTTGTAAAAGATAACACAGCTGAATATACAGGATTAGTTGCTAATGCTGACAAATACGTTTTAACTCGTGGAAAACAGACAGTTGAGATCTCTGCAGCACAGGTTAAAGAAGCATTAGGATATATTGCTGATCCAGCAGCTGGATTCAAAGCATGGGAAAGCAAAGAAAACTTTACATTAGGTGTATTATCAGCTACTGGTAAAGGTGCTACAAAGACAGCTACGATCAAAGGTACATCTAACTATGATGGAAAATACACAGCAACAGTTACAAAAGTATCTGATACAGAATACGCTGTTGTAGCAAAATCTGAAAAAGGTCAGAACCACAACATCAAAGTTACAGTAGCAAAAGACGGTACAGTAACAGCTACAAGTGCTAAATACGTTGTAACAAGCGACAAAAACGCTACAAACATCGTAGTAAAAGATGCAGCTGGAAAAGTTATTGCTTCTGCAACAGCAAAAGATGGTAAATACACAGTAAAATTACCAGCAGACAAAGCAAAAGATTTAACAATTACACAGTATGTAGCAAAATAATCAATTGCTGAGTGATAAAGGAATCTTGGAGGAGCTTTCCTCCAGGATTCTTTTTCTATAAAAGAATTTTCTATTTAAGAAGGATCAGGAACATGAAGAAAAAGATAATGACGATGCTGATGTTGCTTGCAGTTTCCTGTATGATCATGCCAACAAATGCGAAAGCTGCCAAAAAAGCATATATCAAAACATCAACAGGAAGCAAGGCAACGGTTTTTTGTTGGAAAAACTTTAAAATTAAATGCAAAAACAGTTGGTAAAAAGAAAAAGATCACATATAAGACATCCAAAAAATCTGTAGCGACAGTAAATAAAAAGGGTGTGATCAAAGGAAAGAAATACGGAACTGCCAAGATCACAATGAAAGCTTCTGGAGTGAAAACAAAGAAGATCACTGTATATGTAAGAAAAGCAGCGACAGGAATCAAACTTTCATCTGCACAGACGATCAATTTCTACAAGACAGGAAACACTGCTCAGATCAAAGCAACAGCTTTACCTGGAGGAAAACAGATGGCATCAAAAACTTTGACTTATAAGAGCAGTAATCCACAGGTAGCAGTGGTTAACAGCAAAGGAAAAGTGACAGCTAAAAAAGGCGGATACAGCAGAATTCAGATTTCTACCACTGCAAGATCAGGAAAGATCTGCACAAAAGATGTTGATGTTTTTGTATATGATGGATTTGATGATGTATGCAGTGAAACATCTGGAAGCAAGACAACATTTACATTTAATCCAAACTGGAGATCTGTCACAATTTATTTTACAAGTCAAACAGGAAAACAATATTCTTATAAAGTGGATAGTATCAAAACAGAATTTAATATGCTGGCGAATGTCAAAGGATTTGCAGACGAACGCAATGGAGTAGCAGTGAGCAAAGACAGTGCGAGAAAGGCGAACATCATTAATTTCAAGATCATTGAAACTGGCGAAGATTATGATGTATTAGCGGATGCCCAGAGATATCAGCTGACATTTTATAAAGCGTTGAATAACAAAGTGACATTCAATGTAGAAAAATAAAAAGATAAGAAAAATACTTGACAATAAAAATGAAAGCATGATATAATACCAAAAGTTGTGAAGAACAACAGAAACAACAAAGAAGAGTATCCACTCTCACCTTAGCACATATGATAGATTAGGAAGTGACTTGGGTTAATATTTAAGAATATGATATTTCGTGATCATGCTTGAATTTTATGTGGATAGTCTTATAACTATCCACTTTTTTAATTATCATGGAGGTGTAATTATTAGCGATTTAATGATTAACGGACAGATCAGAGATAAAGAAGTACGTCTGATCGCGAATGATGGCGAGCAGCTTGGAGTTATGTCCGCAAGGGAAGCACAGAAGTTAGCAGATGAAGCAGGATTAGATCTTGTCAAGATCTCACCAAAGGCAAAAACCACCGGTTTGTAAGATTATCGATTACGGTAAGTACAAATACGAGCAGACAAGAAAAGAAAAGCTGGCAAAGAAGAAACAGAAAGTCATCGATGTGAAAGAAGTCCGCATGTCACCAAACATTGACACAAACGACTTAAACACAAAGATTAATCATGCAAAGAAATTCCTTGCAAAAGGTGCGAGAGTGAAAGTCACACTTCGATTCAGAGGAAGAGAACTTGCTCATGTGAATGCAAGTAAGTATATCTTAGATGATTTTGCGAAAGCATTAGAAGATGTAGCCACCATCGATAAGAAACCAAAGTTTGAAGGAAGAAGCATGACAATGTTTTTAGCTCCAAAGAACAACTAGGAGTTTAAGATATTCAAATATGAGTAGATACAAGCAGGATTAAGGAGGAAATAACCATGCCAAAAATGAAGACATGTAGAGCAGCTGCAAAAAGATTTAAAAAGACAGGAACAGGAAAATTAAAAAGAAATAAGGCATACAAAAGCCATATCTTAACAAAGAAATCTCCTAAGAGAAAGAGAAATTTAAGAAAAGCTGCAATGACAGATGCAACAAACGAAAAGAACATGAAGAAGATTTTACCATATCTGTAAGATGGATCGTTAAGGAGGAAATGTAAGCAATGGCAAGAATCAAAGGCGGAATGAACGCAAAGAAAAAACACAATAGAGTATTAAAACTGGCTAAAGGATATAGAGGAGCTAGATCTAAACAGTATAGAGTAGCAAAACAGTCTGTTATGAGAGCTTTAACAAGTTCTTACGCAGGAAGAAAACAGAGAAAACGTCAGTTCAGACAGTTATGGATCGCACGTATCAACGCTGCTACAAGAATGAACGGACTTTCTTACAGCAAATTCATGCACGGATTAAAATTAGCTGGTGTTGACATCAACAGAAAAATGTTATCTGAGATGGCAATCAGCGAACCAGAAGCATTCAAAGCTTTAGTTGACGTAGCAAAAGAAAAATTAGCTTAATCAATAGAATTAACATTGTAAAAACATCTTGACTTTAAAGCGGTGGTTATCAGTCTCAATAGACAGATGGCCATCGTATTTTTTACATATGGCAGTGACTGATTTAAGACCTGTACCGACGCAGTTTTTGCGGCGAGAGGATAAGAAGAAGCCACTGTCTGTTTTTTGATCTCATGCTCATAAGGGTTCTCGATGAGCAGAACAAAAGCACCAGGAGATGTCTGTCTGGCTTTGAGATGGATGAATTTCTCATACTTCTGTAATGTCTTACATTCAAGGTAAGCATTTTCTAAAAGATTTCCAAGAACAATACAAAAATCAACGGAAGAGATTGGAGAGAGCGTTGGAAAATCAACGGCAAATTTTGTTTTGATCTTATCTTGTGCACATAAAAGATCATAATGCGATAAAATGGCATTTACAGCGGGCTGACGGCAGTAGATCTTAGTCTGTAAAGAAATAGATGATTCATATTGGGACAGATACTCCTTTAATTCTTCATAATTTCCTTGATTTAACAATCCAGAGATAACAGTGATCTGATGACGAAAATCATGGCGGATTTCTCTTGTCTCCTGTACATGTTGGGAAAGCTGGGAGTATTCTTTTGCCTGAATCTCCAGAATCTTTTGTTCTTCCAATATGTACTGATTTTCTACATAACTGTGGATGATAGTATAAAATAAGACATATAAAAGAAATACAAAGACCAGTAAAGTGAGCATCATGGAAAAGTAAACATGTAGATCATGATAGGTATAAATATCATAATAATTGTGTGGAATATAAGTAAAAACGAGAAAAGTAAAACAGCATGGGAAAATACACGCAATCCGCCAGACAAAGGCATTGTGGAAATTCGTAACCATCCAGCCGAGATATTTTCTGGCAGGTTTATATAAGATGATATCGGCGAAAACCAGAAAGATCAGTTGTGCGATCATGGATTCTGGATAAAATTCTGTACTTTGTCCATGTGGATGAAAGATGACACCGAATGTATGATAGATAACATAAGAAAGAGAACCAAGACAACATGCAGTCAGCATAACAAAGAGAGATGCAGGAAGCATCAGGTTCGTTTCTTTTTGAAATAGATAAAAGAACACAGGTACAGCAAGGAATATAAGAATATTGCCCAGATCCTGTTGAAAGATCATATACGGAATGATCAACAGAACAAAATAGCATATAAAAACAAGGCTGATTTTGATCAGCAGATGGTGGATCGGAGTCTTTAGATGATTAATTACTGGAAACAGGCAAAAAACTGCCAGTGGAATGATGATTGTAAATGTACATAAATATGTAAAAATATCATAAAAAGTCATAAAAGATCATGCCTCCTCAAGTTTCAAAAACTGGTATTTGATATATTGATCTCGGATTTGCTTGCGTCCTTTCGTTTTGATCGGAAAACACTTTGAATCTGTCATTTCGAAGTAATCGGATTCCATCGTCTTAATATAGTCCATATTCAACATGATTCCACGGTTGCACTGAAGAAATCTTGAATCATTCAGATGATCTGTGACAGAATAAAAAGGAAGCCGGAAAGCATGTGTTCCATTCGTTGTATGAATGATTACCTCATGATTATTTGAGTAAATATATTGAATCTTTGATAATGGAAAATGAACATCAAAAGAACGATATTCAAAAGATAATTCAGCTTCCTGCTCAGGAAGAAGCGCTAAAGCATCATCAAGTACATGAAGATCTGTGTGGATACAAAAGGCTTTAAAATATAATCAAAAATGAAAAGGGGCAGCTTCAAAAATGTATTCTTTACTTGTTGTTAAGAATACGATCATCACTTTGGAATCCATCTGACGGATCTTGCGTACAATATCGATCCCGTTCAGTTCATTTAGATAAATATCCATAAAGATCAGATCAAAATCTCCAGGGACATAGGTATTCAAAAAAGAATTACCATCACTATAAGAAGAAATATCAAGGGAGATGTTTCTTTCATGTTCATAAGTACGAAGAGTGTTGAAAATGAGCTCCTGTTCTAATTTATTATCATCAACGATTGCTAACTTCATATTAGTACTCCTTGTTGTAGGGAAATTGGGGTTTCTTTAAGTATAACTTGCAAATGAATGGAAAGCAAGAAATGGGAACTATAATTTTTGTAAACAATAGGATGTGTGTGGAATGCATTTCATTTTGTACAAAAATGTGTCATAATGTAAGAAAAAGAACTGGCAGGAAGGAGATCGATAATATGAATAAAATATATGATAAAGTAAAGGAATGTTATAAACAAGTAAATGAAATGACAGAGTTTAAACCACAGATCGCATTGGTCTTAGGTTCCGGTCTTGGAGATTATGCGGAGAAGATCAAGATTGAGACTGTGATCGATTACCATGAGATCAAAGGATTTCCAGTTTCTACAGTACAGGGACATAAAGGAAGATTTGTACTTGGTTACGTAAAAGATATTCCAGTAATGATCATGGAAGGACGAGTTCACTATTATGAAGGATATTCCATGAGTGATGTTGTACTGCCGATTCGACTGATGAAGATGATGGGAGCAGAGATCTTGTTTTTGACAAATGCATCCGGTGGGATTCATCGTGGATTTGAAGCGGGTGACTTTATGATGATCACGGATCAGATCGCAAGTTTTGTACCATCTCCATTAATTGGGCCGAATATCGAAGAATATGGAGAAAGATTTCCGGATATGAGTCATATTTATGATGAAGAATTACAAGAAGTGATCAGAAAAAGTGCGGATCATCTGCAGATCGATCTTAAAGAAGGAACTTATATCCAGCTTCCAGGTCCTAATTTTGAATCCCCGGCAGAAATCAGGATGTGTAAAGCCATCGGTGCAGATGCGGTTGGAATGAGTACTGCCTGTGAGGCGATCGCGGCAAATCATATGGGAATGAAGATCTGTGGAATTTCGTGTATTGCGAATCCTGCTGCCGGAATCAGTAAGAAACCACTGACACACGAAGAAGTTCAGCAAAGTGCAGATCGTGCAGCTCCAAAATTCCAGAAACTAGTAACAGAATGCATCTGTAGAATGGGGAAGAGTCTGAAGAAATAAGAGGTGATCAAATGATAAGAATCTACCATGCAAGAATTTTAACCATGCAGGAAGATCAAGAGATCTTTGATGGAGAGATTTGGATCTCAGATCATAAAATACAGTATGTCGGACCGGAGAATAAAGAAGAAGCGGCAAAGATCGCATGGGAGAGACAGATTGATGCAAAAGGCAATCTGATCATGCCTGGATTTAAGAATGCCCATACACATTCCGCGATGACATTTTTAAGATCTCATGCAGATGATATGCCGCTGCTTTCCTGGTTAAATGATCAGGTGTTCCCATATGAAGCCAAGTTAACACCGGATGATATCTATCATTTATCCAAACTTGCCATTATGGAATATTTAACAAGCGGGATCACCGCCAATGCGGATATGTATCTGACACCAGATACGATGATCCAGGCATCTGAGGATTGTGGTTTTCGGACGACTGTTATTGGAGCAGTGAATGATTTTACCCAGTCTGTGAAAGAAGTAGAGAATTGGTATGAGAAGTACCATAAAGAAGATGGACTTACCAGTTATGAACTGGGGTTCCATGCAGAATATACAACCAAGAGAGAAATCTTAGAAGGCATCTCAGAGCTTTCTAAGAAGTACCATGCACCTATCTATACCCACAACTCAGAAAGCGCCTCAGAAGTGGCACAGTGCGTCGAGAGAACAGGTATGACACCAACGGTATATATGGAACAGCTAGGGCTGTTTGAATATGGAGGAGGGTTGTACCACTGTGTTCATATGAGCGAAGAAGATCTTGATGTCGTAAAGAGACATCAGATTTCTGTGATCACCAACCCAGCCTCGAATCTAAAAATTAGCAAGCGGGATCGCTCCGATCGAGGAGATGTTAAAACGAAATATTGATCTGGCGATCGGAACGGATGGACCTGCAAGCAATAACTGTCTTGATATGTTTCGCGAGATGTTTCTTGTCACAGCACTTGCCAAATACCGGGAAAATGATGCGAGTGCAGTTGATGCAGCAGAGGTATTAAAGATGGCAACAACAGGCGGTGCAAAAGCAATGAATCTTTCAGACTGTGATGTGTTAGTCAAAGGAAAGCAGGCAGATCTTATAATGATCGACCTGCATCAGCCAAATATGCAGCCAATCCACAATATCAGAAAGAATCTGGTATACAGTGGAAGTAAGCAGAATGTCAAGATGACAATGGTCGCAGGAAAGATTCTGTATGAAGATGGCGAATTCTTTATTGGAACAGATGCGGCTCACATTTATGAAAAAGCGAATGAGATCACGCAGAGGATCATGAGCGAGATCTGAATTTAATCAATACAATCTTCTGCATGCTTTAGTGCAGAAGCATAGTGTTAAGAAATGAAAAGATGAAATGTTTTCAAGAATATACAAACAAATCATCATATCAAAAAAAGGAAGCCTAAATCTCAGGCTTCCTTTTTCAATGGAAATGGGTGATATTTCTTTTCCCATTTTTTCAAAAGATGTTTGATCTTATATTTTCTATAAGTTTGTATGATCACAAAAACAGATAGAACAAAAAGAACAGGTGCTAAAATAAATTTCATGAATAGATGCATAAAAACCTCCTATTTATAAATGATAACAATAAATTAGTTGGTTTTATCATAACAGAAATAAGGCCAGCGGTCCATTACAATAGAAACTATTGCCACAGGCGGTTATTTGAAAAATGATTCATAATAAAATCAGAGTATATAAGGAGTGTGGAGAGCTATGAAGCCCATTAATTATAAAGCTCTGGGAGCGAAAATTAAAGAATATCGTAAAAAAGAAAATATAACACAGGAACAACTTGCCGAGATGGCAGATATTTCATTAAGTCATATGTCAAATGTGGAGACGGCTTCAGTAAGCGTTTCGCTGCCAGCACTTAAGCTGATCGCAGATGCACTAGGTGTTACCATAGATGAACTGTTGGTGGACAGTTACAGCAAGAAACAGAAAAAATATTTTTACAGCAAGAAGATGGATCTGATCATGGAACAATGTGAGACGGTAGAGCAGGAGATTATTGTGAATACTGTATCAACCTTAGCAGATAATTTATTAAAGAGTCGAAAGAAAAAAGGAGTCTGAGGACTCCTTTTTGTAGTTATTGTATGAAATAAAAAACCGAAGTCACAAACTTCGGTATGCCGATGGCGAGATTCGAACTCGCACGAACGTAAGCTCACTGCGACCTGAACACAGCGCGTCTGCCAATTCCGCCACATCGGCTTAAGTGCAGTTGAGGGGACTTCGAACCCCTACCCAGTTAACCCGGACTAGATCCTTAGTCTAGCGCGTATGCCAATTCCGCCACAACTGCGCAACACCGTTATGATATCACTATATGGAACTTGTGTCAATAAAAAAACGAAAAAAAGTTACAAAAAAATTAAATTAAGTATCAAAATATGGATTTTACAGCATATTTTCGGTATAATCTGCAACAGAATGACACACAAAAAAGAAGAAAAATTTTTAATCGGAGGGAAAATTATGCTGATTGGTTCTCATGTAGGGATGAAAGGAAAGGACATGTTTCTAGGATCTGTCAAAGAAGCATTATCTTATGGAGCGAATACTTTTATGGTGTACACTGGTGCACCACAGAATACAAGAAGAAAAAAGATTGAGGAATTAAGAATTGAAGATGGAACGAAATTAATGAAAGAACATGGAATGGAAACGTTTGTTGTTCATGCACCATATATCATCAATCTTGCGAATACGACGAAACCTGAGACGTTTGAGTTAGCAGTGGAATTCTTAGAAGTTGAAGTAGAACGTACCAAAGCTATGGGAAGTCATACGTTGGTCCTGCATCCAGGTTCTCATGTTGGAGCTGGTGTTGACAAAAGGAATTGATCGTATCATCGAAGGATTAAATCAGGTCATGTATCAGGATATGCCGGTTCATATCGCACTGGAGACAATGGCAGGAAAAGGAAGCGAGATCGGGCGTGAGTTTGAAGAACTAAAAAGAATCTATGATGGTGTAAAATATCCAGAGAAATTAAGAGTCTGCTTCGATACTTGTCATGTGAGCGACAGCGGCTTAGATCTGTCTGGAGAAGGATTTGAAAATGTCATTGACCAGTTTGATAAGACGATCGGCAAAGACCAGATCGCAGTCTTTCATATCAATGACAGTAAGAATGTGATCGGTGCAGGAAAAGACCGTCATGAAAATCTTGGATTTGGAACGATCGGATTTGAGACGTTAAACCACATCGTACATCACAAAGACTTCGAACAGGTACCTAAGATTTTAGAAACACCATACATTAAAGCGGAAGACAGCAAGAAATCCTATCCGCCATACAAATATGAGATTGAGATGTTAAAACAGGAACAGTTTGATCCGCAGATGAAGGAAAAGATTTTGGAGGATAACCAGAAATGAAAGTAACATTTATTGAACATAGTGGTTTTATGGTTGAGATGGAACAAAATGTTCTGCTGTTTGATTACTATCAGGGAGAAATCCCGTCATTTGACGGCAGTAAGACTCTCTATGTCTTTGCATCACACAGCCATGCCGATCATTATGATCCAGCAATCTGGAAACTAAAAGAACAGTATAAAGATATTCATTATATTCTTTCTGATGATATCAAAGATAACGAAGATGCAGTCGTTATGAAAGCACATGAAAAAAAGGAGTTGCTGGAATCGAAATAGAAACTTTAAGATCAAATGACATGGGAGTAGCATTTCTTGTGAAAGTGGAAGGAAAGACAATCTACCATGCAGGGGATCTTAACTGGTGGCATTGGAATGGAGAACCAGAGGAAGATAATGAATATTACAAGAAGACCTTTCAGGATGAGATGAAATATCTGGAAGGAAAGAAGATCGATCTTGCATTTATGCTCCTTGATCCAAGACAGGAAGATAAGTATTGCTGGGGAATGAATTATTTCTTAGAACATACGGACAGTAAAGTTGTATTCCCAATGCATTGCTTTGAGCATTACAAGATCAACCATCATTATTTAAACTGTGAAGATGGGCGCAGATGGAAGAATATCGTCAGAGATATCACAGGTGCAGGTCAGGTATTTGAAATCTGATTCCACTGACGTATCAGCCGTTCTAATGAATAAGAAGCATTCGCAGGGCTTGTGGAAGGCAGTTTCACAGCTTCAAATCCAGTCACTTTTTCACAATATTTATGATAAAGTTTATAAGCAGTCCCACCGTTGGTATAAATCTGGCGAATTGGGGCTGTTTTTAAAATGAATGAAAAATCATTTGGCACTGCATTTTTAATACTGCTGTCGCTGGAACCTTCAATATCGCAGGAAGCGATCACATCCCAGATGGCAATGTTGTGTCTTAATAAAAACTCTTTTTTCTCCTCGATCGTTTCAGGCAGAGTATCCTCAAAGACTGCAGCAAGAACCTTCCAGAAACGGTTTTGCTTATGATGATAAAAAACTAGTCCCTCTCTAGACTTTACAGAAGGAAAAGAACCAAGGATTAGGATCTTTGATCGGTCATCATATACGGGAGGGATTTCATGAATCACATGAGTCATTTCAAAATTTCCTTTCTTATCGTATTTTTCTACAAATTTCAACTTCTATTTTATCAGATGATGCAGACAGAAGAAAGTTTTCGTCAGAAACTGTAAAAACTTGCAGGGCGTTACCGTCATGGTATGACAAAATATTTTTTAGAAATTTTCTATAATTGCATTATGTATTTCATCGAAATGTTTTTGGAACAATGGATCATGATCGCGTTCCAGCTAAAATTACTGGAATGGATCATACATAAAAAGATGAAATTTTATAAAATATTTGCCGCATCCATCTTTGGAAGTTTTTCAGGATGTCTTATACTTCAGCTTTATGACGAAGATCATGGACTGAAATTGGGATTGATGATCATTTCCATTGTTATGACGGTAAAGATATCTTGTGCATTTCCAATGAAAAAAGCATGGAAATACAGCGTGTATCTTCTGGTGTTGAGTTTTATTTACTGGTGGAATCTTTACAATGATAAAAAGCCAGATCATTCTGCCGTGGCTGATCCTTGCGACAGCCAGCTGCATGCTTGTAAGGTATTTGTATGTATCAGCCGTAAAAGATATGAATCACGACAAAGAATCTTTTTATTCAAGTGGAATTTAAGATCCTGCATAAGAAATTAGAGGTTTGTGCATTCTTGGATACAGGAAATTTCTTATATGAACCAGTCAGTCAAATGCCAGTATGTATTCTGGAAGAAGAAACATTTTTGAAGTATTTTCATGAGCCGTTGTTCAAGATGATAGAAAAGCAGGAAGCAGAGGGCATCCGCATGATTCCATATCAAAGTGTTGGAAGGGAACATGGGATGATGCCGGCAGTGATGGCAAATGATATGAAAATCACGAAAGAGGACCGGATAATAGAACACAAAAAGGCAGTGATCGCCATATCCAAAGTATCCCTTTCCAAATGGGGAGCTTACGAAATGTTACTACATCCGGATCTGATCAAAAATGGGAGGTAATGATTGTGTTAAAGTTGAGCTTGGTAAGTGGAAGAAGGACATTTTTTGGAAGAGGAAATGAGATTCATTATATTGGGGGAACGGAGATACTTCCAGCACCGCTTGATACAGCGGAGGAGCAGAAAATGATCCATATGTTAGGAACTGTCAATGAAGAAACGGCAAGAAGCATGCTGATCGAGAGAAATCTACGATTGGTTGTATACATAGCAAAGAAATTTGACAACACGGGAATCGGTGTGGAAGATCTGATTTCGATTGGTACGATCGGTCTGATCAAAGCGATCAATACATTTAACCCGGCAAAGAAGATCAAACTTGCGACTTATGCATCCAGATGTATCGAAAATGAAATTTTGATGTATTTAAGAAGAAATAACAAGACAAAAATGGAAGTTTCCATCGATGAGCCATTAAATGTAGACTGGGATGGAAATGAATTATTATTATCCGATATCCTTGGAACCGATGAAGATATCATTTACAAGGACTTAGAACATGAAGTAGATAAGAAACTTCTGACAAGAGCCATGACGATCCTTACGGACCGCGAGAAAATGATCATTGAATTAAGGTTTGGGATCAATCAAAAAAGAAGGAAAAGAAAAAACACAGAAAGAAGTCGCTGATATGCTTGGAATTTCACAATCTTACATATCAAGACTGGAGAAAAAGATCATCAAACGCCTGAAAAGAGAGATGATCAAGATGGGATGTGTATAAATTTACAGAAAAATTAAGAAAATGTTCACTTTCTGCCGAAAAAAATATGATATGATAAATGTGGAAGAAAAAATAAGGAAACGATCATACTTAGGAGGCAGAGATGAAAATGAAGAGAAGTGAAAAACTAGGAATGTTTACTGGATTGGTTGTTGGGGTACTCTTATTGCTGATCAGCGTGTTTATGATATTTCAGACAACATGCAAAGTCTGGGGTGCAGAGAAACCAGCCAATGCAACACAGCAGGGAATTGATGTAAGTTCGCATCAGGGCAAGATCGATTGGGAACAGGTAAAGAACAGTGCTTTGGCAGATTATGCGATCATCCGATGTGGATATGGTGTAAATCAAACAGATAAAGATGATAAGTATTGGGACTACAATTCCAGTGAATGTGAGAGACTGGGGATCCCTTATGGAACTTACCTGTATTCTGGAGCTGATACAACAGCGAAAGCAAAAAGCGAAGCAGAACATGTTGTCAGACTTTACAGGGAAAGAATTTAACATATCCGATTTATTATGATATGGAAGCTGGATATGTTAAATCAAGTTAAGCAGCTACACAGATCGGAAATATTGCAAAAACATTTTTGAATAACGATGGAATCTTATGGATATAAAAATGTCGCAGTTTACAGTAACAAATACTTATTTGAAACGAAACTGACAGCATCTGTATTTTCTGATTACCCAAAATGGATTGCACAACATAGTAACAAATGTACATATCAGGGAAGTTATCATATGTGGCAGTATTCAACACAAGGTGTGATCCCTGGAATTTCAGAAAAAGTTGATTTAAATTATAAGATCGGAAACTGGACTTATGCAGGATACAGTTCAGCAAAGAAAACAGTTGTTGTTAAACCCAAGGAGACAACGATCAAGAGCTTAAAAGAAGAGTGGAAAGAAAGCGGTCAAGATCACATATAAGAAGGTTTCAGGAGTCAGTGGATACCAGATCTATATGTCTACAAAGAAGAAATCAGGATATAAAAAGATCGCAACACTTTCCTCTAAGAAATCATCTTATACTAAAGGAAAACTAAAAAAGGAAAGAAATATTATTTTAAGGTCCGCACAATGAAAAAAGTATCCGGCAAGTACAGATACAGTAGTTTTTCCAAAGTAAGATCGATCAAACGATAAAAAATATCAATGCGGCATCGAAAGCATGAGAATAAGCTTTCGGTGCTGTATTTTTATGCAAAAATCAAACCGACCCCCTTTTCAATCTGTTCCATTTGTAGTAGCATAAAGGATATCAATGAATAGAAAAAAGGAGATTTTGTTAAAGGTTTATGAATAATAAATATACGATCATCAAACAAGAATCTATCGAAGAATTAAATGGAACAGGATATATTTTAAAGCATGATAAGACGGGAGCCAGAGTGGTTGTGATCTCCAATGAAGATGATAACAAGGTATTCCAGATCGGATTCCGTACACCACCACAAGATGATACAGGAGTTCCTCATATCTTAGAGCATTCTGTACTTTGCGGCTCAAGAGAGTTCCCAATGAAGGATCCATTTGTGGAATTGGTCAAAGGATCATTGAATACATTTTTAAATGCAATGACTTATCCAGATAAGACTGTTTATCCGGTTGCAAGCCAGAATGATAAAGATTTCTTTAACCTGGTGCATGTTTATCTGGATGCTGTATTTTATCCAAATATCTATAAGAAGCCAGAGATCTTAAAGCAGGAAGGATGGCATTATGATCTGTTAAGCGAAGATGCTCCTCTGACGTATAATGGAGTTGTGTTTAACGAGATGAAAGGAGTCTTCTCATCTCCAGACCAGCAGCTTGCACGTATCATTCAGAAGTCTTTATTGGAAGACACACCATATGGGTTTGAATCAGGCGGAGATCCAAAGGCAATTCCAGATTTAACTTATGAGATGTTCCTTGATTTCCACAAGACTTATTATCATCCATCCAACAGCTATATTTATCTGTATGGGGATATGGATGTTGATGAATATCTGACATTTATCGATGAACATTATTTAAAAGATTTCGATGAGAAACAGATCGATTCATCATGGGAGAAACAAGAACCATTTACAGAAGTGAAACGAGTGGAAGAATACTATCCAGTCGGGGAAAATGACTCCGAAGAAGAAAAGACTTATTTATCCTACAATGCAGTGATCGGAGACAGCTTGGATGCAAAACTTTACTTAGGATTTGAGATCTTAAACAGAGTATTATTCGATGCACCTGGAGCACCAGTGAAGAAAGCTTTGATGGATGCACAGATTGGAAAAGATATTCAAAGTTCTTATGATAATGGGATCATGCAGCCAGTATTTTCTGTGATCGCACAGGAAGCAAGGGATGATCAGGAAGATGAATTTGTTAAGATCTTAGAAAAGAACTTAGCCAAGATCGCAAAAGAAGGAATTCCAAGAAGAAATCTTTTAGCAGCATTTAATTACTATGAATTCAAATACAGAGAAGCAAACTTTGGACGTTTTCCAAAGGGATTGATGTATGGACTTCAGATGTACGACAGCTGGTTATATGACGATGAGAAACCATTTATCCATATCAAGACAAATGAGATCTTCAAACAGTTAAGAGAAGAGATCGAGAATGGCTATTTTGAGAATCTGATCAAAGAATATCTGATCGATAATAACCATAAAACGATCGTGGTGATGAAGCCAAAGAAAGGCTTACAGAAGATCAAAGATCAGGAAGAAGCGGATAAATTAAAGGCTTACAAAGATTCTTTATCCGAAGAAGAAGTAAAGAAATTAGTCGAAGAGACGAAACAGTTAAAAGCATCACAGGAAGAAGCATCTACAAAAGAAGAATTAGAGAAGATTCCAGTGATCGACATTGAAGATATCAGAAAAGATGTCAAACCATTATCCAATGTGGAATCTGAACTTGGTGGTGTGAAAGTATTATGGCATCAGTATTTTACAAACAAGATCGCTTACGTCAAGCTCGCATTTGATATGAGTCATGTGCCAATGGATCTCGTGCCATATGCATCATTTTTAGCAGAGATCTTAACGATCGTTGATACAACACACTATAGTTATCAGGAATTAGGAAACGAGATCAGCATTGAGACAGGTGGCATCAGCGCAACAATGGATGTTATGCCAACGGATGTGCATGAATTTCTTCCAATGTTTATCTTAAAGACAAAATGCTTCTATTCTAATATCGAAAAAGCATTTGATCTATTAAAAGAAGTGGCATTTGAAAGCAAATTAGATCATAAGAAACGACTAAAAGAGATCATCGGACAGATTTATACAAACCTTAAGATCACATTGACAGAGACAGGACACAAGAGTGCGGCAAACCGTGCAATGTCTTATTTCTCAGAATATGCAGCATACCGTGAAGCAATTCAGGGGATCACGATGTATGAGACTGTGAAGAAATGGTATGAAGATTTCGAAGAAGAATATGACAATATCGTCAATGGTTTAAAAGAAGCTGCAAAAATGATTTTTGAAAAACAAAATATGACGATCAGTTATACAGGAAAAGAAGAAGCACCTGAGTTCATGAAGGCAGAAGTGGAAAGCTTTATCGAAGGATTATATGAAGACCAGAAACAAGGTGAGAAAGTCAAAGTTACATGCACAAAGAGCAATGAAGGATTTGCAACTGCAGGTGGTGTTCAGTATGTGGCATGCGCTGGAAACTTTAAGGATGCAGGACTTGAGTATACAGGAGCGTTAAAAGTGCTTCAGATGATCTTCTCCTATGAATATCTGTGGATTCAGATCCGTGTCAAAGGTGGTGCGTATGGATGTATGTGCAGTTTCTCAGATCAGGGAGATTCTATGTTTGTGACATACCGTGATCCAAACCTTTCTGAATCTTATAAAGTATACGATGAGGCAGCAGATTATGTGGCAGATTTTGATGCAGATGATCGTGATATGAAGAAATATATCATTGGAACGATCGGAAGCATGGATATGCCAATGGAAGCTGTTGATATGGGGGCAAGAAGTTTTCATGCATATTTCTTAGGCAAGACAGAAGCTGATCTTCAGAAGGTCAGAGATCAGGTATTATCCTGTACACAGGAAGATATCAGAGCGTTAGCACCGATCGTTAAAGCAGTAGTAGAAGCAGGAAACCGCTGCTGTATTGGAAATGAAGAGAAGATCGATCAGAATAAAGAATATTTTGATGAAGTAAAACATGTACTATAGAGAAAACAGGGAAAGGACAATTTATGGCAAATGAATTTAAATCCGGTTTTGTAACATTTATCGGACGACCAAATGTTGGAAAGTCAACATTAATGAACCGTCTGATCGGACAGAAGATCGCGATCACATCAAGCAAACCGCAGACAACAAGAAATCGTATCCAGACAGTGTACACCGATGAAAGAGGGCAGATCATCTTCCTTGATACACCAGGGATCAACAAGGCGAAAAATAAACTTGGAAACTATATGTTACAGGTTGCAGAACGAACATTAAATGAAGTCGATGTCGTACTTTGGTTAGTAGAACCAAGTACGTTCATCGGTGGTGGTGAAAAATATATCATTGAACAGTTATCTAAGATCAAAACACCGATCATTTTAGTCATCAACAAGATTGATACAGTAGAAGAAAAAAGCAATCTTAGAAGCGATCGATACATACAAAGATGTATGTGAATTTGCAGAGATCATCCCGGTATCTGCATTGAAAGGTAAGAATACGGATGATGTCATCGACAGTATTTACAAATATTTAGATGAAGGTCCAATGTACTTTGATGAAGATACAATCACAGATCAGCCAGAGAGACAGATCTGTGCGGAATTGATCCGTGAGAAAGCTCTTCGTCTGTTAAGTCAGGAGATCCCGCATGGGATCGCTGTTGTCATTGATGCGATGAAAGTCAGACGTCATGGACATATCGTGGATATCGATGCAACGATCGTATGCGAGAGAGATTCTCATAAAGGGATCATTATCGGAAAGCAGGGATCTATGCTTAAGAAGATCGGTACACAGGCAAGGATCGAGATGGAAAATCTTCTGGATATGAAAGTAAATCTTCAGTTATGGGTTAAAGTCAAGAAAGACTGGAGAGACAGCGATATGCTGCTTAAGAACTATGGATATGATAAGAAAGAAGTATAAAGATGTCACAAGAGATCAAAGTGACGGAATGGTCTTACAGCTGCAATATTGGGAGTATGATAAGCGGATCGTGCTTCTTACAAAAGAACGTGGAAGGATCTCGGCATTTGCAAGAGGTGCTAAAAAAGCAACCAGTCAGTATGCGGCAGCCTGTCAGCCTATTTACGTTTGGAGAGTTTTCTTTATATGAGGGAAAAAATTCTTTTAATCTGATGTGGGCAGGGGTTGAGAATTATTTTGATACTCTGAAAAAAGACCTGGATCTCATTTATTATGCGAGTTATTTTTGTGAACTTGCATCCTACCTGACAAGGGAGAATAACGATGAGTTAGAGATCTTAAAATTACTCTATCAGACACTGCGTGCATTAGAAAAAAAGACGATTGATATTGAATTGGTCCGCTGTATTTATGAGATTAAGATCCTTGCATTATATGGAATCGGAATCGAAGCATCCAGATGTGTAAAATGTGGGAGCAGGGAAGATCTGATCTGGTTTGATGCAAGAGAAAGCGGAGTGGTATGTAACAAATGTGAACATGGAAAAGTGAAAGTAAGTCCTGCAACATTATATACACTTCAGTACATTCTTTACAGTTCGATCGAGAAGCTTTATACCTTTAAAGTCAGTGCGGATGTTTTATGGGAATTAAAAAAGATCATTCGCGAATATATGCGTTATCATGTGAATCATGAATTTAAATCTTTGTTATTTTTATAAGATCAGATTTTAACGAAAAAGAGTGAATAAAAAAGAGCCGGTCATCCGGCTCTTTTTATGTCTGAGATATGTAATCTATTTGCATAAAATGCGAAGAACTTTAACAAATTTTTCTTTGTCGTCTGTAGAGAATTTTTCCAATAGACGAAGAATTTCTTTGTTCAGTACATCATCTTTTTCACCATTCTCATCTGATTCTGGACGAAGAAGATAATCAATAGATACATTCAGAAGTTTTGCGTAATAAGATAGTACACGAAGGTTCATCTTTACGCGGTCATTTTCAATGTTGCTGATGAATGCAACTGTTACATCGAGTGCATCAGCGATCTGTTCTTGAGTGTACCCTGCCTGCTTACGCAGAGTTTTCATTCTTTTACCAACATTGGTATAGTCAATTTGATACATGGTTATAAATTCCCTTTCTTCATATCTCATATAATAATATCATTAACTATTATAATATAAAAAATATAAAAAGTAATATTCATTCAGTATATTTGATATATCTACAAGCGTTAAGCTTTTTGAAATATACCTTGAAAAATTACTTATTACAAGATACAATATTATAATAATACAAAAATTTGAAGAGGTAAAGGCTATTATGAAATTATCAATGGAGAAAATCGTTAACCTTGCCAAGGTACGTGGATTTGTATACAGCGGTTCAGAAATTTATGGAGGACTTGCTAATACATGGGACTATGGAAACCTTGGTGTAGAACTTAAGAACAATGTAAAGAAAGCTTGGTGGAAGAAGTTCATTCAGGAAAGTCCATATAATGTAGGAATTGATGCTGCAATCTTAATGAACCCTCAGACATGGGTCGCATCAGGACATCTTGGTAACTTCTCAGATCCGTTAATGGATTGTAAAGAATGTCATGAACGTTTCCGTGCAGATAAACTGATCGAAGATTATATGCAGGAACATGGAATGGAGATCGAAGGATCTGTGGATGCATGGTCCAAAGAAGAGATGGAAAGCTTCATCAATGAGCATGATGTTGTATGCCCAACTTGTGGAAAGAAGAACTTTACAGAGATCCGTCAGTTCAACCTGATGTTCAAGACATTCCAGGGTGTTACAGAAGATGCGAAGAATACAGTTTACTTACGTCCTGAGACAGCACAGGGAATTTTTGTAAACTTCAAGAATGTTCAGAGAACATCAAGAAAGAAGATCCCATTTGGAATCGGACAGATCGGTAAATCTTTCCGTAACGAGATCACACCAGGAAACTTCACATTCCGTACTCGTGAGTTCGAACAGATGGAATTAGAATTCTTCTGTGAACCAGACAAAGATTTAGAATGGTTTGAATATTGGAAGAATTACTGCATCAACTGGTTACAGACACTTGGAATCAAAGAAGATGAGATGAGAGTGCGTGACCACGAGAAAGAAGAGTTATCTCACTATTCTAAAGCAACATCCGACATTGAATTTATGTTCCCATTCGGATGGGG
>ENA-OQIP01000028-OQIP01000028.1-human-gut-metagenome-genome-assembly--contig:-NODE-28-length-31480-cov-3.132204_pt1 | contig 31480 bp, 31 predicted proteins | sample MGYA00242585_ERZ504750 | MGnify/ENA primary metagenome ERZ504750 (study PRJEB26092, sample SAMD00036441) | human gut metagenome | host: Homo sapiens | study: EMG produced TPA metagenomics assembly of...
CACTTGCGGGTCGAAATGGAAGGTCTGAGAATAGTCTGAGAATATAGAGGCAAGGAGGTAATCATGGTACGCAAAGACAAGAAACGGACATCGTCTACCCATATCGGGTTGAACGCCAGAAGAAACTAGCCAACGGAACCGTAAAAATACTACACCAGCTACGAGTTCAAGGTCGATGGCAAAACATACAGCTGCAAAAAATAACGTTGACGCCAACAAGCGACTGACGGAACTACTACAGGAACGGGCCAGATTCGGCAGCACCAACAACAGCTCCATCACACTCGGAGCATACGCCGAACAATGGCTCGAACGCAGGGAACGCGACGCGGACCCGAAAACGTTCGCCAACTATCGAACCATCGTCCGCAAACACCTGCTCCCATACCACCGGCAGAAAATGGCGAGCCTGACCAGCGGAGCGTGCGACCGCATCGTCAACGGCCTCCGCATAACCAAGAAGGTCAACGGCAAAGAACAGCGGGTAAAAGCCAGCCTCAGCCTACGCAAGCAGGTACACACCACATTGAACCAGATATGCAAATCAGCGGTATCAGACCGCATCCTACCCACCAACCCGATGGGCGGCGTCCCAACCCCGAAGGACAAGGACATCAGCTTGGCGGACAGTCGCAAGAACGAAGCCAACGAACGTACCGCATTCACCGTGGATGAAGCCAAACGCATCCTGAAAGCAGCCAACGATCTAGGCGTGCGAAACGCCGCAAAGGAATGGTTCCGCCTGTGCACCGGCATGCGTCCAGGCGAAATACTCGGCGCATCCATCCAAGACCTCGAACTAGGCCAAATGAACGGCGTGCCATACGGCGAATACACCGTCAACTGGAAACTGGAAGAACTGAGAAAGAGCATGGATGCGGCAATCCAGACAAGCATGGCGTCTATCCATGCGGATACAAGCGCGGAGCCGCATGCCCCCAATGGCGGTGGCGCATTCCAGACGGCTTCGACATGATCGAACTGACAGGCAGATGGTGCCTCACCCCACCGAAATCGAAGCGCGGCAGGAAAGTGCCGATCATCCCGGCATTGGCTCAAACACTCGAAGCGTACCTCGAAGCGACCGACGATATTCCGAACCCATATGGATTGCTGTTCCGGCATGATGACGGAACGCCCATCGAACCGGAGGAAGACCTTGAAAACTTCCGCCAACTCTTGGAGAACGCGGGCGTACCCAATGCGGAACATCGCAGCCGACACGAAACACGCCACACGGTCGTGACCATACTCATGAGCATGGGCGTGGATTATGGATTAGTGGAAGAAATCGTTGGACATTCCAGCCGCTTGATGGTGGAACACTACCGTCATGCCGGATTGAAGGAGCGGTTGACGGCGATGGAGACGATGAACGCGGCACTCAACCTGAAACAGTTGGAACCCGCAGAAAAACAGTCCTGAAACACGAAAAAGCCCTCCCCCAGCGTGCGCTGAGAGAGGGGCAATTCAGACTCGCGGTAGCATGTCATACAATTTTTGAGTGTCCAATGTCACGCCATGCATTCGGCTGAAATCAGCCTCACCGCCGTGTATCCTGTCGGCCTTCACATCCTTCGTGAGCTCGCGCTTCCACTTCGTCCAAAAATCATCATGCTCTTTCTTGGTCATGATGATGATTCTACCGTGCGAAACACAAAAAGCCCCTCCCCCAGCGTAATCGCTGAGAGAGGGGCAAACTTGTACAGGACGTACTAGTTGGGCATAGTATTCTTACACTTCTCCAACATCATGTTAGAGGAATGAAAGGTTTCTACTCGGAATACCGTGCCTTCAACTCGCTGACGCCAATCAAAGCGCCAACCAGCACGGCCAGAGCGTTCAACGTGGTCACGATCTGGTCAACGCATGGAAGGTTCCATGCGGGGCCGACCACATGCACGAACACGGCCAAAGCGGGCAACGCGATAAGCGCCAACCACTTCAGCCACCTTGTACGCCTTGTCCGGCAGGATGTACTTGTTTTCCTCGCCAGTTTCTTCCTGCGGCTTTTCGCCGTCATTCTGAGTCTCCTTGACTTCATCGACCATAGTTACTCCAATCACCAGTAGAGGGTTTCGCCCGGATAGATCAACGCCGGATTGCCGGAACGATAACCGTGGATGCTGCGCATGTTGACCCTGTAATATGCGGCGATGCCGCCGAGGGTGTCACCGGAACGGACGGTGTAACGATGCGTGCTGTACGTGTTGCTGACCGGCTGTCGAGCGACGCCGGTGCCACGACGGCAGACCGTCTCACCAGCGTAGATGATGTTCGGGTTGCCCGAACGATAACCCGTGTACTGGTTCCAGCTACCGCCATTACGTGCCGCGATGGTGCTAAGAGTGTCACCACTCTTGACGGTCACGCAGACGCTACCGCAGTTCGTGTTGGCCGGAGCGCTCACTGTCGAGCCTCCACCCAAACGCTGGTTAACTATCGCCATCACACGGTCATAGGCACCGCCAAGAGCCTGACGACGCTCATTGCCGTTGCCGTACACGCCGCGAATGACCTTCGTGGCCATGTCATTGTAGTCCGGCGTGGCAGTGACCTGCGGTCTGACCGGATCATGCCTCACCTCGGCATTGGTCTTACCCCTATCACCGTTCGCGATTTTCTGCCAAGCGTCACGCTCACCGAAGAACAGGTTCAAATCCAACGGGCCGACCCCGTTCAGATAGCCGGTAGACGCATACTGCACCATGCCCTCGCCCTTGCTTCCGGCATTCCACGGAGTGGACTGCCAGCCGGTCGCATTCATGGAAGCATACTGAGCCTTCCACAGCATGCAATGTGCGCGCACGTCGGACGGAATCTGATATACGGCACTGTCCTGCACGTACACGATGGGCCAGACCTTGGTACGCGAATACACCTGGTTGACCCACTGGCGCACCCAGTCGCCATTGCCCCAAGCTGCGTTCCCGTTGGACTCCCAATCCAACGCGAGCACGCACTGGCCCACATAGCCGTTGAACTGGTTGAGATAATGGTTGACCTCCGCGGTGACGTTGCCGCCGTCCGCGTAATGATAGCCGCCGCAAGCCTTGCCGGTCTGACGCGCCCAATCGGTCTGGCTGCGCCAAGACGGATTCACGTAGCCGCCGCCCTCCGTGATCTTCACGATGGCCGCGTCGGCGTCCACCACGCGCGTCACGTCGGCGGACTGCCATCCACTCACGTCGATGACGTTCATGTTCGCGCTGGCGACCGGCGCGACGGCGACGCACAGCACCGCAGCCAACGCGGTCAACGGTTTGCCGATATGCCGACGCAGACGCTTGTGCTTCGGCTTGCCTTTGTTGTTGAGGATGCCCACATCCTCTCCTTCCCGCCCCTAAGCCAAGGGCAAATAGAAAAGCCATCCCGAAGTGGGATGGCTTTGAAGTGTGAAAATCAATGCTTGTGCGCGCCAAAGTTGAACACGAGAACTAGCGCGAGCAGCAGCAGGTATATGCCGCCTACGATCGTGAGATGCGTCATTGCCGGTCCTCCAAGTATTTTTCTGCTGCTGCGACTATCCAGCAGTGCGCGTCCAATTTCTCAAGCTTAGCTAGCTCGTATCGGACGGCTTCACTGTGGTCGTGTGACTGGTCGCCGTAAATCAGTGAAATCAGCGTGTTTTTTATGGTGTCGCGGCAGAGTTCGTCCATGCGCTCGTCAAAGCGCTCCGTCCGCTCGCCCAGCTGCCTCGTCTTGGCGAAATGCTGGGAAAGCACCGAATTGTAAGGCAATCGCTCGGGGTTAACGTGCGCATACAATCCGGTCGCGAGCGATTCGAGCGCCCCCGGCCAGATTTTCAAGCACAGTGTGATTACCGCGCACGCGCCGCCGACACCACCAAACCCCGCTAAAAACGTTTAGAACACATCACATCTCCTTGAAATCGTTTAATCTTTTGGCATGGTGTCGCCATCGAAATAATTGCCCGGCAATCCCAACGAGACGAGCTGCTGCCACTGGTCTTGAGGCACGCACAAGCCCTTGCTCAGATTGACCGTGCAATTGTTCAGACCGACGAGAATGCCGTGAGTGGTGGTGTCGGCGGCGGTGAAGACGTAATCCACGCGACCATTCGAAGTGACCAGCCCACTATCGCTGCCATTGGTGGTGAGACGCAAGCGCGGATTGTCGCCACTCGTGGACAGCATGTAACAGACGACGCTCACATGGTATTTCACGCCCGCCGTCACCCCCGTCGAAGGTGATGTCCGATGGTGTCGTGTTCGTCGTCTTGACGCTCACACCGTCTTTCGGCATGACGCAGTGATTAACGATGGGAGTCATGCCACCACCCCCAAAGGGGTTAGGCGCGCGGCATCGTATCCCCGTCGAAATATCCGATGCCGTCGAGCAGGGCCTTGTTCGCCTGATACTCGGCCCACGTGCAGAGAAGCATATTCGTCACGGTGACGGTCGGACTGCCTGACTTGACGGAATAATTCACTGATAGCGGACTGGAATTGTCGACGTACGTCATGTAGCTGACACGTTGGCGTGCGCTGAATTCGCCCTGTGTTCCGATAATCGAGACAGTGCCGCCTGTGACGTTCACATCGAAACTGACCCAATATGTCGTCCATCTCACGCTCGGAACGGTCGTGAGATGCACCCACTTGTCTGCTTGCAAGGTGATGGTCGAGGTTGGTCTCGTGCATAGGTTCGTGACCATCATCGGACATCACCCGCCCGACGAATCGCCTTAATCGCGTGGCATCGTGTCCCCCGAGAAGAAGCCCGGAAGCCCCCCCCGAGCGCCGCGTCATACGTGTCGGCGGCTTCCACGCTCAATTCGCTGATGGCCATACCGGAGGGGACGGCCAGGCGCGTGTCATTGGCGGTCGGGGTGAAGCGGATCGTATATTTCCCGACCGTCTGGGCACTTGGGTATTTGACCGTGCTGCCGGAAAAGATGCCGATGCTTTTATTCGTCGTATCGTTGCTGACGATCCTGAACGTGCACACGTATTCCACGCCGACCTCGCACGCGAAAGGCAGGTCGATGTATTCGCCTCTGGTGTTGGCCAGCGTGCCACCGGTCATGTACTTCGATATGTCGCCGCCCTTTTTGACGACATGGAAGCCGGTGGGGTCGAACTTTGGGTTCAGCCACAGGTTAATCCTCTGCATTCTCGTCTCCCTTCACGCTTTCGAGCACGTCGGCGGGAATCAATTTCATGGCCGCGTTGAGCTGACTGGTCAGGATTGCGATTTGCTTGGTGAGAGTGCCGATTTGCGCGGAAAGCTGGTCGATGACCTGATTCGCGTCGGCTGGAATCTGATTCAAAATAAGTCTCCTTTTAATGCGAAACCCCCACAATCCGATTGGATTGCAGGGGTTGAAAAATATGGAATGCCGGGTTAGTCGGCTGCTGTCATCGTGTCGATACGCGTCACGCCCTTAAGCTCGTCCAAGGTGAGCGTGCGGGTAACGTGAGTGACAATATCCTCCAACAAGACACTCTGGCCAGTATCATCAAACGTTGCACGCACGCCACGCGAATCATCCTGCCAAACCTCACCAGCATCCTGAGCAAACGTGAACCGCAAGCCCAAACGATACAGTTCAGCCTTCAAACTCTCCTTCGGCGGGCGCAAATCCAAAACGCCAGACGCAGACGCAGTAGTAGTTTCGGCATTATCAGCCATAATCAATCTCCAATCATCAAAATCAAATAGTGAACATCATGAACACGGAAACCCACCAGGCGGCGGATTGCTGTCGAGTGCCGACGCAGAGGTGACCGCGCAGGTACACGCCGTCGCCGTTGATGTCCGGGTTCCCGGTGCTGGGGACCGTGTTTCCGGGAACGAACGCGCCGCCATACTGGCCGTTGTTGAAGATGCAGGGCACGTCAGGGCCGAGTTTCGGATGAATCCTTTCTTGAACCAGCCGATGTCGAGGTAGTCGCCTGCGTTGAACGTGACGCTCTTTTTGTCGGAACGCTGCAATTCCAACTGCATGTAACAAGTATTGCCGATCACGGTCATGTGACTGCGGTAATCCTTGCCGCTATCACCCGCGTAAGCAGTCCAACCCGACGAAGGAACGAACCAGTCGCTCAAATCCGTGTACACGACAGGGTCGATACGCGAACCATTCACGTAAATACCCAAGCCGCCGATATGTTTCGACCAACCATCCTCACCGTTGATGTCCACACGGCCAGCATTCATCTGAATACGTGAAGCGCCGGAATTGAAACGGACGACCGACAATTCACTATTCGACGGGTCAATACCAATGTTCAAACGCCGGTAAGCGCCAGGGTCGTTCTGACCCGACGGGTTGAAACCATGCGACTGTCCCTGCGTATACCATGCGACACCATTCGCGTCATAGCATTGCAGGAGACCATACACACTGCCGTCACTGGCCGTCGTATTGTTCAATACCAATCGTGGGCCTGACAATGCGGTCTGGAACCTGCCGGAAAGCAGATTGTCGGTACCGTTCAAATGGATGGTGCGATTGTTCGACTTGTCGTAGAAGTCCAAAGCTCCACCGGACAGTTTGAAACCGGTATTAGCTGCGGAACTCGACTGAATCATGCCACCAGTAATCGTTCCACCGGTGATCGTGCCACCCTCCAACGTGGCGGCGGTTATCTTACCGTTCGTCAGTAAAGCGCCATTCATCTGAATGGTGCCGTCAGACTTCAACGTGAACTTCGCGTTACCATTCCCGTCGTAGGCGACGAGACCACCGGAAGTGAGCTTCAACCCACGGTTGGCAGTACTGGAAGTCTGAATGGTGGAACCGGTCACGGTCACGCCACTCAAATCCGAACCCGACTGGATACTGCCCTTCAACGACAGCACGCCGGATTTAGCATCATACGAGAGTTTGTCTCCCACGTAGAAGCCGGAAGAGTTCAGTTTCGTCTTCCCGTCAGGAGACGTGAACGCGCTACCAGTAATCACAGCGCCGGACACCGTGCCGCCAGTGATCGTCGAACCCGTCACGGTGCCACTGAACGTCGCACTGCCGGACGCGGCATTCAACGTGACAGTGGCCTTGCCCTGCGTGTTCCGCAACACCAAGCCGCTATCGTTCAGCAACATGCGCGAGTTCGCGGTACGGAACTCGCTACCCACAATCGACGTGCCGCTGATCGTGGAGCCGGACAGTATCTCACCGCACATGGCGACCGTGCCGGACTGAGAATCCAGTACGAACGACTCATCATCAGCCAAATCCACAGTCACCAGCACGGACGGACTATTGTTCGGTTCGCCCTGCCAATATGTGTAATACGCCTGACGTTTCCTACCGGATTTCGCCTTGGCGACGATACCAGCATCATTGATGACCATCCGCCCATCGGACGTGCGGAACACGCCACCCTGAATCGTCTTGCCATACAATGCGTCGGCCTTGATGTTCTGACCGGTCACACTATTGGCGGCAAGCTCACCGGCCTGAATCTGATGCGCCTTCAAAAGCGCGACGGTCATATCCTCAGTGACCTTGAGCTTCGCCGTGGTGACCGAATTGGCGAGAATCTTATCCGACGTGACAGCGTTCGCCACAATCTTGTCAGAAGTCACCGCGTTGGCGGCGATCTTTCCTGAATTGATGGCGTTGGCTATGATATTGTCTGATGTGACCGCGTTAGCCGCTATATCCCCCGCCTGAATCTGATGAGCCTTCAGGAGAGCCACCATCATATCCTCAGTGACGCGGAGTTTGGCCGTGGTCACGGAATTGGCTGCAATCTTGTCGGACGTGATGGACAGTGCGACGATGTTCCGCGCCTGCACCGAGTTGGCGGCGAGTTTCGCGGCGGTCACCGCATCAGCCACCAGCTTTTCAGTGGTCACGCTGTTTGCGGCGAGCTTGTCCACCGTGATGGCATTGGCCTTGACCTTCTCGGCGGTCACGGAGTCGGCGGCGAGATGCTTCGCGGCCACCGTGCCAGCAGCGAGGATGTTGTTCGCCACGAGGTCGAATGGCTCGAATCTCGTACCGTCCCACGTCAGGACTTCCACCACACGATCGGACAAGGGCACCAAGACGCTCGGACTGTTGTTCGGCGCGCCCGTCCAGTACGTATAAAAATCGGCCAGCATGGACGGCGAATTGTTCTTCTCACCCTTCCAGCGGGTCCAATATTTCTGCGTCCTCCACCACATGTCCCCCGGCTTCAAGCCATCATGATTCGGCTCGTCGGGGCCACGGTAGATCAGATTCTTGCCGTCCGCAGTGGTCTGTGCCTTCTGCGCCGCCGCCTGAGCCTGATTAGCCTGAGAAGCCGCATTGGCCGCAGCCGTCTGCGCCTTGTCAGCGGTGGATTGAGCGGTCTTGGCCGCATCATTCGCCTTGACAGCCGCATTCGCGGCGTCAGTGGCGGCCTTGTCGGTCACAGCCACCCAAGCACTGCCATTCCAACGCTTCGGCGTGTTCGCGCCTCCAGTCGTGTCAATCCACAAGGTCGAAGCCTTGCGCATCGACGTGGCCGGTGCCGTGCTCTGGATGAGCACGTCGGCCTTGCCATTGGCCACGCCAGCGGCGGCAGCTGCTGCGGTATTGGCCTTCTGCGCGGCATTGGCCGCATCGGTGGCGGATTGTGCCGCACTGTCAGCCGTGGCCTTGGCTTGGGTCGCCACACTGGACGCATTCGCGGCAGTGGTCTTGGCATTGGCCGCGTCCGTCTTCGCGGTGGAAGCGTCCGTCTTGGCGGAAGCCGCGTCGGACTTGGCGGACTTTGCGGACTCATTGGCGGTGTTAGCCAGCGTCTCCGCGTTGCCTGCGGTCTTCTTCGCGCTTTCGGCGGCGGTCTGGGCGGCATTGGCGGCATCCTTGGCCTGACCTGCGGTGGTGGTCGCACTCTTCGCGGCAGCGTTGGCCGCATTGGCGGTGTCCTGCGCTGTCTTCGCCGCACCATTGGCCGTGTCAGCTGTGCCTTGAGCGTTCTTCGCTGCGGCAGCGGCATTCTCAGCAGCCTTCTTCGCGTCGGTGGTCTTAGCCGCATTATCCGCGATATCCGACTTCGCCTGAGCGATTTCGTCGGCATTGCGCTCCACGTCGGCATAGCCCATGTGGTTCCAAGCGGCACCATCCCAGACAAGCGTGTCAATCACACGATCCGACAGCGGCACGAGCACGGAAGGAGAATTATTGGCTTCGCCCTGCCAGTAGGTGTAGAAGTCAGCCAAGAGGCTCGGAGAATTATTCTTCTCACCCTTCCAGCGAGTCCAATATTTTTGGATCTTGAGCCACAAGTCACCGACAATCAGATTGTCCTTCGGCTCGTCCGGCCCACGAAACGTATGATTCTTGCTATGGGCTTCGGCATACGCCTGCGCAGCCGACTCCTTCGCCTTGCTGATCTCGCCATTCGCCGTGGTCAGATCGGACTTGGTTTGGGCGATGTCCTTCTGCGCTTGAGACAAAGCCGTCTGATTCGCGGCAATCGTCTGATTCGCGGCGGTCAGACTGTCCTGATTGGCTTTGATGTCGGATTTCGCCGCAGCCAACTGCTTCGACAAGTCAGTCTGAGCCGTCTTGTTCGCGGCGATATCCTTCTGAGCCTGAACGAGCTTCGCCGTATTGTCGGCCAGAGTCTCCCGAGCGTCCGCCAAGTCAGCCTGACCCGTCTTGATATCGGCCTTCGCCTGTTCCAACTGTTTCGACGCATCAGCCAAAGCCGTCTTGTTCGCGGCAATCGTCTTGTTCGTCTCGGCCTGTTGAGCGTTGATCGCATCCTGAGCCGACTTGTTATCCTCGACGGTCTTGCCAAGAGACTTCAACGCCGTGTCAGCCGTATCCTGCTGTTTTCTGACTGCATCGACGCCCTGAGCGTTCGCGTCGATCTTCTTCGCCGCGGCATCCAAATCGGAACGCAGTTGGGTCTGCTGGCTCTTCAAAGCGTTCGCAGCGTCAGTGTTCGCGTCAATATCCTTGCGGGCGGAATCCAACCCGTCGCTGACCTTCTTCACCTGAGCGGCGGCATCGGACTTCGCGGCATCCAGAATCTCCGACGCCGTATCATTCAAATCCTGCTGCGACACGATAGGTGCGATGATGACGGTCGCGTGCTCCGACTCGTCGGAGGCGTTCGGCTTGGACACGCCATTCACGTCATGCGCATTGTCATAGGCGACGGCCCAAACCTCGACCACATCACCGACCGGCAGCACGCCGGTGGCAAGCTCGCCCTTCCCACGCAACTGGCCCAAATCCAACGATTCACCAGTGCTATCAGGCTTCGCATGCAATTCCACATGGTCGAAATCGGCGGGAACACCACCCTCAAGAGTGCCGTCCCATTGGACGAACACGCATTCCGTCCTACACACTGCGGTCACACCGGTCGGCCTGCCCGGAGACGTCGTATCGCCAACCCACGGGATGATGCCATTACTGCCCGGCATCGCCGCACCCGTATCACCGCCGCCAATCCACGTCTCCGTGCCGTCGCCGTTATCGACGGCGATGGTGCCGGACAGGTACGTCAACCGCATATTGCTGTTACGCAGGGCGATATCCGCCAAAGTCAACGGAAGAGAAGCGTCATCGGGTCTGATTTCAACATGGTCTGCCAAAACGCACACTCCAAAAACAGAAAACCCCACGAAAACGTGGGGTGGGTACAAGAAAACCCCACGAAAACGTGGGGTCTGATATCATGCGGTCGGGTCTGCCACAGGGTCGAACTTCACTGTCATCTTGCCGGTCTGGTCGCCGCTCATCTGCATCAACCGCATCGGATACACGCCGTCCGGCAGATCAGGGAAGCCGTCTATGGCGATGTCGAACATCTCCCCCAGGCCAGAACGAACCCAACGGATGCAAAGGCAATCCCATCGCATCGCAGTCGTTCACGTCTATCTCGCCGCTCAACTGCATCAACGGCTGACGGTTCGCGTTCAACATGCCGTCAGCCGCAGCGGCCAACAGTTCATACGTTTTCGCGTCCGTGTCGCTCGTGGTGGTCTCCCGCAGCGGATACGGGTCCTGACGTTTCACCAGAGTCAAATCCTCGCTCTGGAAGCACATCGTTCCGGCATCCGAACCGGCACCGGTCGCATACACGCGCATGTACGGTGCGGCACGGTCGATCTTGATGTTCTCCAACGTGCCACCATACGGTGAGCACGACAGACTCAATCGCTTGTCCTGATTCAGATAGATGTCGCCGTCCGAACCGGCGAGGAACCTGAACCGGACATGCTGCGAATCCGACAAGTAGGGCCGGAACTGCATGTCAGGCCCGCCATCCGCGTTCGCTATATTCTTCAGAATGTCAGCCGCGCGATGGTTCGACACGTTGAAATCCTTGTATTCCACGACGGTCTGCCGTGGAAGCATCGTCTTATGCGGCCCATCGGTCGAAGTCGTGCTGCCGGTCTGGTTGCCGTTCCCGTCGAACGAGTACACGGTGGTGGTCGTGGTCACGGTACGTTCGGAATAATCCTTGTAGTTCTTCGTGACCGTCTTCTTCACGACCGTGGTCTGCGCCGTGGTCAACGTCTTCACGGTCGTATGCTGTTTCGTGACCTTGCCCTTGCGCGTATTGTACGTGTACGGTTTAGTCTCCGTGACCTGCTTCGTCTTCTTCGTCACATGCTGTTCCGTGATCGTGGTCGTGTCACCGTCAACGGAAGTCTCCACATACCCGTCAGCCGTGTTCACACGCTTCTTGCTCTTCTGCTTCGGAGCGTTCTTATCCTCGCTCGACCCATCGGAAGGCAGCGAATGCGTGCCCGTCTCGTTCAGGTAAGGCAAATCGATGGGCAGTCCACCGCCCGGCTTGACGCTCGTGCATTGGCGGATTACCTCACACGCCAACGCACGCCACGACAGGTTCTCCCAACGGAACGACCGTTTGGACGTGTGGCCCGCATCCTTGCCGAAAGCATCCTCATGCACCAGATACCGGTCGTTCAGCAAGCCCATCATGCTCACGTAAGGCACGCTCACATCATGCCAGCTGGACGTGCGTACGCCCAACGCGCCCGCCAATATCGGCGTGCCCATCGACGCGGTGTCATCCAACACGCTCTTCCAACACAACACAAGGCCACGCTTGTACGGCTGCAAGGCTGCGGCACGGGCGGCAGGGTCATCGCCCGGTATCTGCGTCCAAGGCAGTTCCAAGCCGGACACCTCGTCATCGCCGACTCCCTTGTCCTTCGTCGTGGAAAAACTCGAATCCGAAACGGTCATCGACCAAGTGAACGACGGTATGTCGATCTCCTGGGCCAACTGGCCGGAAACCGTGTCATACAGGTACGCCACCCAAGTCATCAGACCACCTGTCCCCTATCCCAGATGATGAACCGGCGTCCGCACCACAAGGCGTCCTTGTTGTCCTGCGACGCATTGTAATGGAACACGGGGGCGTTGCCATTCTGCAACCAAGTACGCAAGCGTGCCGTATGATGACCCTTGCTCACAGCCGTCACATACGACGTCTCATGCGTCTCCCACGCGCCATACGAAACGAAGTTCGCGCACGAATGGTCCAAATCCTTGTTATCGATCTGGAAGCCGATGGCCCACTCGGTACGATGCGACGTATCCGCCCACGAGGTAGCGCCAGCGGAACTCAGATTGCATTTGAACGACAATTCCAACATACGGTCGGAAGGCAAATCGAAATCTATCTGCTGCTCAAAATAGTATTTCTTGACCGTCGAATCGCCGGTCATGTCACGCCTATCCCAATTCTCGCCAATCTTCCCCAACGAAGCACCATACGGTATCGCGTAATCAGCGCTCCACATCTGCACCGCGCTGGCCGTGGACGAAGCGCCAGCGGGCATCTTCATCTTCCTCAGCATGGTAGCGCCAGCCGGAATGGTAGGCTCCGCAAGACTCGCTGACGGGGAACCCTGCGTGACGCCAACGGTCACATAATTGTCCGAATCCTTGTACTCCATCAGATTATGGGCCTGAATCCACACGATGTCGATACGCGGATTCGACGGGTCGCCAGCCGCGACGGCGTTCGTCTTACCGCCCTCGTAATAGGCGAGCGTCTTACCATCCGAATCGCCACGGCTACAGACGGCCACGCCAGCGGAAACGTTATACCGCAAGTCACTGCGGCCGGTGACGTTCAACCCGTCAACCAATCCCGTATTAGCCCACTGGGCACCGATGATGCGACGATGCACAAGAGGTGTCACACCAGCGCCATTGGTATCGGGAGACACGCCCAAAGCGACGGTACTCATTCAAAACTCCTTACATGTAAGTGTCACGCACACTGCAATCAACGAAACCGGTGCCTAGATTCGATAAAGTCACACGAAGCGAACCGCCAGCCGGAATCGTGGGAAAACCACGCTGCTCCAACTGACGGCTCACATCCTGACCACCCAACTGGGCGGTACGGCTGCGGCAATCCAACACCAGCGGCACATCCCTGACCGTCTGATCGCACACAATCGACTGCTGGGTGCCCGGAAAATCCAAACGCACGCCATCCATAGGCCCATGCACGACGAACACCGGATAGGCGCGGGAAGTGCCGTTGTTGTACAACAATCCGACGTTCGACCCGACGCCATCCAATTTCAACCCGTAGTTCAACGGGTAAGCCAACCCACGCAAACCAATATTCGACTCGGTATGCATCAGGCTCGGTGAAGCGTTACGCGCGCCCTGCCATTCGGTCCAATAGCCCGGACCATACCGCAATCCGACGTTCCCGCCGGACACATGCATCGCGCTCAACTGGCATGTGTACTCATCCATGCTCAATATCTCAGGCCGTTCGCACGTGACGGTCAGAGTGCAATCATCCAACCATCCGTCACGCGCATACTTCGCAGACGCTTTCACGGCGGCACGTCCAGTCGTGTAACAGTCGTAGCCAGCATCCCTCAACCGGAACCGCACCTTGCTATGCGCGCACACGCGGCGAACCTTGTTAAGAAGCCGGACAACACCCTGACGGTCGTGAGCTGACACAATGAAATGCAACGTCAACACGCGAGCGGAATACAGGATATCCGAAGCCCACACATCATGCGCCCCATCGCCCTGACCCCGCTCGCTCATCACCGTCTTGTCATCCGGCGTCTCGAACCAACCCTCGACACCATCCTCACCGATCAGGAGAACATCGTCACCGGGATTCGCATTGCCGCCACCGTCGAACGTGAGCGTTTCCACCCCGTTCGACAGTTCGACCAGTTCAGGCAGGTCGTCATTCAACGCTGATACCTCCTAGCCTCAGCCAACGCGTTCCGATGCAATATCGGCGCGGCAACATACAGGTCGTCATTGCTTCTGACGACCTTCGTGTTGAACGTCTGGTTGACAGTCGTTCCAGTGCTTGCGGGAACCTGAACGTTGACCTCATACAAGCCGGACATCATCTTCTCCACACGCCCGCCAGCCGCATACGCGCTACGACTCATATCAACCGCACTACGCGCATACGACGTGCGAGCCTGCGACACCGCCCTGTCCAGATCACCGGTCGCGTTCAACACGTTCAGGAAATTCGGGCCGACAGTACGATCAAGCTTGCTCGCCGCAGCGGCACGAATGACATGCTCGCCATTGGACAGCCACATCGGAATAGAATCAGACGTGCCAGTACCCGGACCGGTAATACGACCACCGGTAGCACTGCCCGGACCCTTCTTACCCTTGCTGCCGGAAATCATGTTATGGTAATCGTTCCACATCTGGTCAACCGTGATGGTCACATGCTTGTCCTTGATGGTGGACAACTGATTGTTCGCATCGGTGACGACTCCAACAAGCTGGTCATCATTGCCAGTGATATAACCAGTTTTCGGGTCAATCTTCCAACCGTTGGCCTCGCATACATGTTTCCAATAATCGTTGTTATCGCCTTTCAGCTGCCCTGTTTTCGGGTCAATCTGCAACGATTCGGCATACGCTAAAGCGAACTGGTACTGGTCGGTATTCAATGTCAGCGTACCCGTCACAGGGTCGGGCTTGACGCCGGTGGCCTGAGCGAGCGCGTCCATGAACTGTTTGTTGTCGCCATCGATGGTAATCGTCTTACCATCGCACTTGGAAACATTGACCTGAACGGCAGCGAGCACGTCTTTGGTGTTATCCAAAGCATCAAGGATGATCTGAATCTGCTTGTCGGACAATCCCTTGTCCTGCAAAGCCTTCTTCACCTCATTGATCTTCGGACTCGCTTTGTCGGTGGCGGCAAGAAGAACATCCTCGTCGCTCATACCGAACGCCTTGGCGACACCTATCGCATCCTCGATCTTTCCAGAAGCGCCATCCTTGGCATCAAGCACTAGCTGCAAATCCCTGTCATTGGATTTACCGCCCATCAAAGCATCGACGGCGGTCTGCACGCCGGTGACATCGGTGATGGCACCATGAGTGACGGCATTGATTAGAATGTCGTACTGTTTCTTACCTTTCTTGCCTTTGAACTCATCTTCCAGCAAGTTCAAATAGGTAAGGCAGTCAATCTTCGCCTGTTCCGTATGCGCTTTGAACTCAGTCTTGACCTCTTCAGGAGTAAGCGCGTACTGGTCCTGCAACGCCTTGGCGATGTCCTTGTTGTTGAACATCTGCATGGCCGTGTCGTAAATCGACTGGCGCATCTCATCGTTCTTCTTCGTTACCTCGTCCAGCGAGTCGCCATGGTCGATCATGGCGTTGATGTAGCTCTGCGCATTGGAGGACAACGTGCTGAACGCGTTGGACGCCTCACGGCCAGCCTCGGTGGTTAGATCAAAGTTCTGCTTCTGAGCATCCCAAGCGTTCTGACCCTGAGACATCAACGATTGCACGTTTTTACAAACGTCACCCATCGAAGCGAGCGTCGAATTATAGGAGCTGCCGGCAGCGTTCATCGAGATGAGAGAACTCTTCGAGCTGGAAACAGCCTCGGAAAGCATTTTCTCAGCCTTCGTGTGGTTCTCCTCCAATTGCGTGGCGCTCTGCGTCATAACGGCGACTTGCTCCATTGTGTTGCCCTTCTTCAGTAGGGTATCCACATAAGACTTGTCATAACCGTTCTCCTGAGCGGTCGCACGCATTTGGTCTTCGGCCTGCTTGCGTAATTCCTTGGTACGCTTTACGAGGTCGGAATATGCCCTTACGGAATCACCGTTACGCATGGACTCCAAAACACCAACGTTAGGACCATTCAACTCGGCGTTGGCGGCATCAAGTTGCTTCAGGAATTTTCGATATTCACTATCGGAACCAGCCACAGCCTTCGACATGTCAGACATACTGACCTTATTGGTCTTAAGTCCCTTGTTGAGCCTGTTGACCGCATCGGAAGCATCCTTGAAATCACCAACCAGCGAGCCAGTGGAAGCCTTTCCAATAAAACTAGAATCCCAAGCGGTGCGTCCGGCATCTGGATTTGTCTTGAGGCTCTTCTGAATGGCACTTCCAACAACACCAAGATTGCTTGCCGCACTCGTAGAAGCCGTCGCTATATTGCTGATGGCATCAGCGACTCCCTGCGATACCTGTTCGACGTTCTGCGCGTGCTGCGAATAATCCGCGAACGCGACCATCAAAGCGCCGACACCAGCCATGCCAGCCACGCCGGTGAATCCACCGGCCATATCCCACATGACGGTTCCCGTATCCTTGGCGACGCCTTTTAACTTAGCAAGCTTTCCGTTAGTATGTTCGGCCTTATCGGAAACCTCCTTCAAACCACTGCTGGCCTGACTGGCGTTCGCACCGAACAGCACGGCACCTTCGGCGGCAAGACGCGCTTCGGTATCGGTTTTCGCAACTTGAGAAGCAGTTTTCTCAGCCTTCTCGCCCAGCTGTTCGACACCTCTGGCGGAACCGGAGAATAATCCGGCTATGTTCCCATACATGGCTGCATCGCCGCTTATCTCAGCGGCTTTAGCATTGCGGGAAAGCTGCGCCATGGCGGCGACAAGCTGGCCGACCTTGGTCTTCGTGCCATCGATAGTTACGCCCAACTGGCGCAACGTGTTCTGATACTGCATCGTGCTCTGAATGTTCTCCAAAGCTCCAGTCTTCAACGCCGTCCACGCGGACTTGCCAGCACGACCGAACGTCATCCACAAGCCCATCGCACCCTTGATCGGGGCAGGGAGCTTATCGAACACATCAGCAAGACTTCCGGCAGCTTCGGCAATCGACTCGATAAGAGGAGCCGCGGCCTTCAACGACGCAGCGAACGTTCCACCGAAAGCATTGGACAGACTGCCAACCATCGACAGAAGCTCACTGAACACCGGACCGCTGTTGCCAATCTCATCAAACGCCTTCTTCCATCCATTCGCCAAACCATTGGCAAACTCCGTCAAACCGGTACGAGAATCGCCAAGAAGACGGCTCACATTGGAAAGAGTGGAACCTACGACCACACCAGCGTCAGCGAAAGCGACCTTGACGGTGTTACGCAGCGAATACGCCGAATCACCGACTTGCGAGAACGCCGAACGAACCTCGGACTGAGCGACCTGAGCGCCATCAATCCAATACTTCATCGTCTGCTGGAACTTCACAGAATTGACGGCTCGGTCCATGTTGGTGAGCGTAGTCGCCATGCCCTCAATGCCGTTCTCGTAGTACGCGAAAGTGCCGAAAGTCCCCTCGAAAATATCTTTGAGGCTTTTTATGGACGAGCCAAGATAGCCAGCCTGCTCCTTGACTTCAGACATGGCCTTGTCCACACGGTCCGAATCCTTCAGGACCGAATCTCCCCATTCCGCGAACAAGGTCGCATTACGGCTAGCCCAATTGGCGAACTGCGGCAGATACTTGCCACCAGCGGCACCGACCTTGCTTAAGGCAGCAATAAGGGAATTAACACCGGGAACGAGATTGTCCAGCGATTCATTCACATAGTCGAACGTCTGAGGCAACTCGTTCATCTTGTACGATGCGCGAACCGCGTCCATCATTCCGGCGACTATCTCGCCCTCATGCTTTGCAAGAGTGCTCATCTCCGGCACCAGCGAATCGCCTATAGCGTTCGCCGTATCCATGATGGCGGGCTTCGCCTTCCCATAGAACGCATCCTGCACGCTCTGGGACAGCTTGGACAGCTTCGTGTTGGCGAAGTCAATCTGACTGCTCCACGTCTTGCCCTTGTCGCCGTAGATCATCTTGAACGACGCGAACACGCCAAGCAATCCAGTCAATGCGGCAGGAGCGGCGTAAGCGGCCTTGGAAAGGCTTATCAGACTCTTCCCGACTCCTCCGACACTGCCAGCCAGATTCGTCGCACCCGCACCAAGGGAAGTGAACACCCCGCCGATAAGCGCGAACTTCGGAACCTTGGAATCCAAGGTGTCCATCAAATTCACAAGCTTCTGGAACTGGTTCTCGACACCCTTGAGGCCAGTCGCCCCATACGTCATTCCGTTGAGAATCTTGCCCATGTCCGTGCCATGGAACTTGGCGAAGATGTCAATCGTGCGCGGACGGGTGAAATAAGCCAGATGCGCGCGGGCCAAAGCGGTCTCAAGATCGACATCCATATCAAGGGTGTCGTTCTTGTCCTGGAACCTCTTCAGCTCCTCCTCGGCGTGCTTCTTGTCGATATGGAGCTTCGCCGGAATCTCCGCATCGGGATTGGACTTCAGCTTCTCCGCATACCGGCGCATCTCAGCTTCGACGTTCGAATACTCGGCCTTCAACGTGACCGGAACATCGAGCCTCTTATGCTCAAGCTCCCGCATGGTGCGACGTATCTCGTCAGCGCCATCCTCATAGAACTCGACCTTCACACGCTGCGACTCGAACCGTTCGATATCACGGTTCAGACGGGCGAAATCACCTTCGACATCGACCTTCACACGCGCCTTCGGATTATCCTTCAGAAGACGCTGGTAATAGGCCAACTGACGGTACATCTCCCGCAGTTCGGCCTTCAACGTGACCGGAACATCGACGCCGCGACGTTTGAACGCCTCGATCTTCGACTTGACCTCACGCAGATTCTCAGCGACGAACCGCAGACGGATATCCTGACGGTTACGGACGCCGTTCATCGAATACAGGTCGGCGAGACGCTTCTGGAAATCGGAACCCTCAAGACGGGTCGCCTTCGTGACCGGACTCTTCTTCAGCTTCTCGATACGGTCGTCGATCTCGCCAAGCATCTTGACGGTACGCTTGTACTCGTCAAGGTCGAACCAGTTCCGGTTGTTCCGCTTCATGGCGGACACGTCGGACTCAAGCTCCTTGCGCACGCCACGATACGTGTCGATAAGGTTCTCGGCCTCACGCCGCGACTCCGCGAACTGCTCGCGGGCGATGGCCGTGGAGCCAACCGGACGGGACCACTCGTCCCTAGCCTTCTTCGACTCGCGGGCCATCTCGGCCTGCTGCGCCTCGATCTCCTTCGCAAAACGCGACGACGCGACCTGCTGGCCCTTGAACCAGTCGGCATACGTCTCCTGCTTCTGATGCAGTCCCAAAGCCGTGTCACGGGCCTTGGAGAAGTTCGACAGCGAATTGCCAGCGGTGACGATGCTCTCCTCAAGGGCACGCACCTGACGGGTCATCTTCGATACACGCTTCGCATCACCATCGGACGCGATGTCCACAAGCGACGACTGCGCCTTACGGAGCCTGCCAAGCTCCTTCTCCCTGACCCCGCGAGCGCCTTGTTGGCTGCTGTGACCTGCTTTGCGGCTTCGCGTTCCTGCTTCCATAGGTCGGATGTCGGGAGCTTCTGCGTCTTCATCTCAAGGCGTTGCGCGTCGAGGCGTTCGACTTCGCGGGTGGCATTGGCGAGGTCGCCTTTCAGCCCGCGAATGTCGTTGCGGGTTTTGACGATTCGGTTGGACAGTTTCTCGAATTGGCGTATCTGCTCGTTGGAGAGGTGTTCGTTGCCTTTGATGAGTCCACGGACCTGCTGGTACAGGTCCATCTTCTTCTCGCGGTACTTATCGACGGTCTTGTCGAGGCTTGTCGCGAACGAAAGCTGTTCGGTTTTTTGGAGGGCCGACTTCTTGAAGAAGGATGTGTCGGCAATCTCGCGGCCTTTGGCGTCGAACGCCTTGACGGTCTGGTCGAGGTTCTTTTCGATCAGCTTCGAGTTCAGTAGCCCGTTGCCACGGAGGGCCGTGTTGGTGCGGGAATTGAACTCGGATAGGCCACGGCTTAATTTGGACGAATCGAAGTCCGGTTTGAGCGTGAGGCCGCGACGAAGGCGTTCCTCCTGCTGTTCGAACCGTTTCATCCACGGGTCGATGTTCTTCGTATTGGGTTTGAAATTGAACTGGATGGAGGCGTTCTTGCCGTTCCATTCGCGGTAGGCGCGTTCAAGCTGGGCGGTGTCAGGGTCGAATACCGCGTTCACGTCGAGGTCGCCTATGCCGCGTGCGGCCTCCTCGACCTGACGGCGGAAACCCTTCGTATCCGCAGTGACACGAACGACGACCGTACCGGCGCGATGCTCGCCAGCCATAGGCAACCCCCAGAAAGAAAGATGGAAATAGAAAACCCCCACGGGAATGTGGGGGTTTGTTCAGAATCAGGTCATGTGGAACTTCGTGAACATGCGTTCGAAGTTCTCCGCTGTACCTTCGTTCTCCCGGCGAGGCGGCTCCTTGTCAGCGCCGGGAGGGAGCAGTGGATGCGGTTTGGCATTCTTGCCCCCGTATTTCGCGGTAATCACCGCGTTCATCATGTTGCGAACCTCAACGGCGACCATCGTCTTCGAATCCCATCCAAGCCATGGCAGTACGGTCGGCTTGTCTGTCTTGGATTCATCGGACGTGGTTGGAGGCTCATCCTCCAATATCCGCGCCCTGTACAGGCTGTCAGGCATTGCCATCAGCCCCGCCGTGAGGCGTTCGGCGCGAGTGGGATTCATCCTCGCGCCGGTTATGTCCAGACCATAGAAACGTTGGAAGTCGGAAGTCAGTTCGACCGGGTGGACGCGGACTTGCGCTTCGAAGCGATCGATTTTCCCAGTTGGTCCGTGTAGAACATGAGAATCGCCTCGATGAGCCAGAACAGTTCATCCAATCCGATGCCCGTAGTCCACTCGTCAACCTTGTCCGGCTCGTCGGTCAGCGACTTGACCCAATCCAAAGCCGTGCCGACGAACTCCATACGCTCGTCGATCTTCGCCTCGATGTCGTCCAAGGACTTGGCTTCGGGGCCGTTGATGTCGGCGTTGAGCGTGAAACCGGCCATGCCGGACAGTTTGCGCAGTTGTGCGGCCTGCTTGAACGAGAGGCGTTCCGCAGGGGCCAGAGGCGGCAGAAGCGAGAACAGCGGCTCGTTCTCGCACATCTCCGCCCACGTCTCAGGGATGCGGAACTCGTCGGACTCGGTGGCGGTATTCTCTTCAACAGTCTCGTCAACCATGTTTTCTCCTATCTGAAAAGCGTTGAAAATCTCCTATCTTCCGTCAACGAAGAACGGGAAAAGACCGGAACCCCCGGATAGGAGAAACAGGGGTCCGGCGTCAATACGAAGACTGGAACAGTCCGAATCAGGACTGCTTCATCTGCGAAGCCTCGAAAAACACAATCGGCTTCTTGCCGGCGACGGTCTCGACCTCGCCGGTCATGCCCTGCTCGACGAAATCATCGCCAGAGAAATCAGGACCGCCATCGAAGGTCACGGAAACCTTGCGGAACAAAGCGCCGAAACGGATATCCGAATCATCGTCGGCGGACTCCTGAGCCAACAGGAACAGGCTGAACGTCTGTGGCTTCTTGGTGATGTCCACACCAACGCCGCCATCCTCTTCGCTGCCGTTGTAGATCAGCTTCAGAGTGTCGCCATCCAACTGCAACGACTTCGCGGTGATGGTGCACGTCGAATCGGCGTAGGTGGTACGCAAGTTCTTACGCGCCCACGAATTATGCGTGGTCGCGTCGCCGCCGTCGAACGAGAACGAAATCTTGTTGTCGGCGGAAGTATGCCCCAGATTGGTCCACACCTGATTGGCGTTCGGAGCGCCGGAAGCGGTGGTGTCCACCTTCACGGTGTCAGCGTTCAGCTTGAACGCCTTGGCACCATCCTTCGGCAGCGGAGTGCCGACCGGAGCGTAGAACAAAGTGCCGTAAGTGGCAATCAAAGTAGCGTCATCATTAAACGCCATCTCATATCTCCTTACAAAAAAGCCCCGCACGAGGCGAGGCTTGAAAACGAAAAACGGAAAATCATCCAACGCGAAGCGAATCCTCCGCGCGGACGGTGAACGAGGAAGCGGAATACTGCTTCACCTTCTTGCCGGTGGCCTGCTTGCCGCCAGCGCTCTTGCCAAAACCGGGATTGCCCACAATCCGAATGACACGACCCGAATCGGTACGCCCGTAACGCGGCCATTGCATGATCTGCTGGTACACTTCCTGCGCCAAGCGGAAGGAACGGTCCGCATCGTTCGTGGCGACGATGATGTCGATGTCGCAATCCCACACGCCGGTCGAATGATTGCCGGTCGCCATGGTCGGCGCGTTCGTATGGAACAGCACGATGTTCGAGAACGACGCCCAAGTGTCCACATCGACATCGATCTCGTTGAGCACATGCACGTCGGGCCAGTCCGGGTTGCTGGTGAACCCAGCCGTGAGAAGCGTGTACACGAGCGAATCGAAATCGACCATCGGACGTTCCTGCGGGTAACGCTCGTAGTCGGGTTGAATCAACGACATCAGACACCACCGTTCATACGGGCAGCGTCACGCATCACATGATGTCCCTCGACCCAACGGTGACGCTGCTCGTTCCAAGCGCCCCACTCGTGTTCGACGGCCACGTTCGACCCGTCACGACCCTCGACATCAAGACACACATCCGTGTCGATGCCGTGGTAGCGTTTCTCAAGACTCAAATCCTTGGCGACCGGAATACCCGGGTCACGGCCAACCGCACGCGCGGCGGCGAGCATCCTCGCATCCGCAAGCACCTCGTCGGCCTTCTCCGACGTGGCCTGCGGACCGAACCATTCAGCCACCTTCGTGCTCAGGTCACGGTCAATGAAAACTCTTGCCATCGGCCTCACCCCACACATGGTCGTCAGGGTCCGGTTCGGGAGGCTTCGGACGCAACCCCACCGGAATCTGCGAATAGTCGGCGTTACGCCGGATATGCATCTCATAGTGGGGAACCTCGCCATGCTGACGGAACGTCGGAGCGCCGTCAACGTCATAGCAGTCGCCCTGATACCAGACCTCCGTATGGATATCGCCATGCCATTCCACGGCAACGACCTGAGACGGCGTGACCTCACGCAAACCACCCCAAGTCTGCGGCGACTTATCCTCGGCACCGGAAATCGAAAACATGCCAGCCTGCTGCTCGCGCCCCTCGATGGAACACCAGCACCAGTAAGCCTTCCCGGGAACATACGTCGTCCCATGCGGCCCACGACGGACCGTATACAGCACGACGATCACCTTGTCCCGATACAGAATCGAATCAGGCTTCACCCAAGGCACCGTCACATCCTCGTAAGGATGCTCAGCAACCACGTCGGAACCCGACTTATCGTATGGATGACCCAAATCCCATGTTTCACGAGACATAGGCATCACATTCCATAAATACGGTTCACACCGACGCCAACAGTGCCGATAGGACCGCGCCCGGACGCATAGCCATCCAGAATCTGCTTCTCCCTTTTCGACAGATACAGATTCGGCGACGCATCCTTGCCTGGCGGATTATCCTGCGGGTCGAAACGCGTGAACTGGTACGTTCCATTCGATTCGGTCTTGATATCCGAATAGCGGATGACACGCCACACCATAGAACAGATGACGAATTCGTAATCCTCAAGATCAAGGTCGCCGGACCTCAACCGTGGCAAGCAGTTCGTGCTCGAAGTGGACGCGACGGTCTCCGCACGATGGCACATGTACGTGAGCCACGCGTTCGGATACCGTTTCAACACATCCGCGTCAGGAAGGCAATGAAGCTCCAAGCATTCCACCCAGTCAACGGCATCGGTAACACCATTCGACATCAGCGGAACCCCCTAAGCGTCAAGAAGGCTACTTGCCCAGCACATCCGCCTTGAAGGTCGAGACGGCCTCCTTCAGAATCGGAAGATAATTGCCGTTGACCCAGATGTCATAATTCAGCGGAGCCTGATGCGACAACATAGCGCCGATGAGACCATCGTTCACGCTCTTGTTGATCTCATACTCCGAGTTCTGGGCCTCGGCGGTAGGACCGGACAGGGTGGCACCCAACGACGAATCGTTGAACGACGGAAGCAGAATGAACGTCTTATCCGGGAACGCGGCGGAAACATCGGCATCCATATCGAAGGTGTTGTCGAGCTTCAAATCCTCGTAAGCCTCATCGACCAGAAGCACATCGGTGATGCCGGACTGCGCACGAAGCACATCCAACACCTCCTGACGGGACAGCCTGGTCTTGGAATGCTCCAAATCCATGCCGGACACCTGCGTACGGAAGAACTCGTTGGTACGCATGGCATCGATGACCACACCGGTGGTGGCGACCGCGTGCGGCTTACGACCATAAGCCTTGCGCATGATCTTCACCCAAGCCTCGATGTCGTCGCACGGGTTCGACTTGTCGTTATCCCAAGTGGTGGTAGGCTTCACATCCTGCTGGTTGCCCGGACGCTTGAACGAATACGTCACATTGACGCCGTTCTCCTTGATGACCACCTTGCCGGTCACCAAGCACTGCAAACGCTCCAACTCCTCGGTCACACCGGCCTGCTGGCCCAAAGCCTCGAACTTCGCCTCGGCCTGATCGTGGATATATGCGGTATCGTCCTGATGCTTGGCGATATCACGCTCGGAAATATGGTCCATACCGGACAACGGCAACAGGCCGGCATGAATCTCGGCGGTCGAGGTCTCGGACTTGGTGTGCCCGATCTCGGCGTCCAACGCACGATGCTTCATCGCACGGGTCTTGGACTTCGGAATGACCGGGGTCCAAGAAGCGGTCCAATCACCACCATTGGAAGTGACCGGGAAAATATTCGACAACGGCAGGATGCCGTTCACGTAATCATGTCCCGCCTGAGCGACCTCGGTCGCCTCGGACGGCGGGATGATGGTCTTGTCAATAGCCAAGAAAAACTCCTTAGATACGCAAAAACCCACCGCGATGGGTGGGTTTCACAAAATTTTTAGAGATTAAGTGACCGTCAATCAGGAAATCGTGATGTTCACGGTCTTTCCGTTGGACAAAGTGGCCTTGCCAGCGGTGATGGCCTTGGACGACGGGTCCTGAGTCAATTCGATCTTGGTGATGGTCGCACCATCCTTGCCAGTCGGACCCGGAGTGCCAGCCGCGCCGGCCGAAGCGGACAACGGCTTCACAACGTCATCCTCAACGTCATAGAACTCGCCGCCCCACACGGCACCAGCCTCCGGCTTCACCGGAAGATTCGAAGCCACGATGTCGCCACGATAGGTCATGCCGACAGTCGGGTCATCCAAATCCCAACCGGACAGGTTGATGTTCACGGACACCATGGATTCAAGCAGACCGGCGATCTTGGTCTGACGGCCATCAGTGGCGGACTTGTCATACGGACCATACGAGCCGACATTCGGACCGGAAGTGATCTTCGCCAGCGGAATGCCGGAACGAATGTAAATGGTCGTGGCCTTCGGACCCACACCGGTCAGATACTTGTTGTCTTCGGTCTTGAACAATTCAGGCACGATGGTGACGGACACCGAATCATTGGTGTTCTTCTCGCCATAACGCCAGGAATTGTCCTCCTCAACGGTGACGATACCGGAGGAATGAACCATCTCTTGAGTCATACGCTCAATCCTTTCAAAGAATCAGTAGGAAACTACTTGCTGCGCTTACGTGCCTTCTGACGTTCCATCACACGCTTGTAAGCGTCGCCCGGCTGACGTTTCGGATGCGAGGTGCCGGACGGGAACTCGGCCTGCATGGCTACCTTGCGGGCCAAAGCATCCTCAGTCTGCTGCGGTTTCCTCTCCACCTTGGAAGTGTCAATCGGGTTGTACGCCGCATACTTCTCAGCCCACGACGCGATGGCCTCCGGCTCCGTTGCGGGGCAGAGGTCGGAAAGAACAGCGTCCGTGATCTGCGGATACTTAGCCTTGGCCTCAAGACGCGCAATCTGCGTCTTCGCGGCCTTAAGCTCCGCATCAGCGGACTGGAAAGCCTTGTAATTGGCCGAAGCACGGTCTTCGTTCTTACGGCTCATAGCCTTCCATTTGGCAAGCTCGTCACCATCGGACGGCTTGGAAGAACCATCGGAACCCTTATCATCAGCCGGAGCGTCATGCTCAACGGCGGGTTCGTCAACCGGAGTGGTCTGAGCATCCTTCACGGAATCCTCGACCGTTCCGGCCTGACCAACAGTCTTGTCCTTTTCGGATTCGACTTCATTATCCTGAGAGGCCATAAGACCAAATCTCCTTAATATTTAAGCGGCCAGTCCCAAAAAACCGCGAGAATAAGCCAACAGGCTCCGCACATACTGCCAAGCCTGCTTAGTGTGGACTGTCTTTTTGAACTCATACGAACGCCCATCGAACCGGAATTGAACCGAATCCTTATCCCCGTCCAACAACTCCTTGTACCGGGAATTGAACTCGGTCGCACGAGCGCACATGCGCTCCATCTGGGCGCGGGTCATCCTCATGTCAGGCAAACGCCATTCCGGCGCATTCGAGTTCACCGGAGCATCCTTGCGAAGAAGCACAGGCCCAAGCTCGCTATTATTGACGACCTTCACGCGAAGCTTCGTCAAATCCGTCGCGCTCGTGGAATAATCACGGCCCGACGTTTTGCCAGCGGCCTTGTAAATCGTCATCAGATCATCCGAGTTCAATTTCAACCCGGGGTCGTTCGAACCGACGATTGGAGCCACCGTACACTTGCAACGATTGTGCATGGGCATCAAATCAGCCCTCGTGAACGTGTTCGTGGCGGCAACGACGCACAGGCCACAGGAACCCGTCTTCGACAATTCAGGATGGATGACACGCCTGTAACGTTCGACACCGGAACTCCTGTAACGCGACTGGATGGCACGATTCTGCGTCACATATCCGTCAGTGACCGCATTGTTCTCCAACTGGATTTTCGCGGACATCAGCCAAGCCTTAACATGGTCGGCGGCGGACTGGTCGGCATCCTTCAGAATCTCATCCCACGTAGCAGGTCGAATCTCAGGATTCTTCACGGCCTGAGTGCGATACTCGTCCGCGACCCTCATGGCGACCTGCCACGGGTCCGTGTTGGCGCGAACGACCTCATATTGTGGGATATCCCCCAAACCGTTCACACCGGCCAGACGCAGCATCGTATCCGCACTATCCAGATGCCTTGCTGGCGCATAGCCTTCACGAACGCGATATGCTGCTGCGTCACATAAGCAGCCGCACCCTCGGCCACCGCATCATTCCACCAGTCGGGGGGAGTCAGGCTACGCCACATGTTCCAAGCCCTGCGGACGAACTCGTCAACCAGCTTCAACCGCTGGTCATCCAACGCCTGGACGGCAACCAACGCGCTATCGGCCATCAGACCCCCATAATGTCGGACGAATCATCCGACGACGGCCCATCGGACGACATCGAATCCGATCCAGAGCCGGTGGAGAACGAATCCAAGCCGGACCTGTCACCCAGATACGAATCATTCATCGTCGCATCAGTCTGCTTCGCCGACGAATCCAAAGCCGCGTTCTGCCGTGCCATGGCATTCAGGAAACTCGTATCCTGGGCATCCTGAATCATCTCCGCGATTTCCGTCTCGGTCATATGCAGATAACGACGGGCGATGGTCTTCAACGGAAGAATACCCTTCACCTGAGCCGCCGCCTGACACTGCTCCAACTCGGACGGAAGCTCCAACGGCTCCCAAGTCGTCTCGAAGCGCTCCTCCGAAGCATTACTGCCGGAAGCGGTCAACGCCATCTTCAACAGAAGCACGAAAGCGTCATTGGCCCTCATGTTCATGTCACGGACCTTCAACCGCAGCATACGAGTCGTCAGCTTCGCACCCTCGGCGGAACCAGCCACATCAGGCGAAAGAATCGACAACGGAGTGCCAGTGGCACCTGCCAGAAGCTTCACATCGGAAGCGGCCGCATTCACAATCGGCGTGATATCCGTAATGGACGATTCGCCAATCTTCGCATCGGCGGGAAGCAGCCACAACGCGGCGGGGCCCATCTCGAACAGTTCCGAATAGTCGATCTTGTCACCGGCCTGAGCCTTACCGGCCTTGACCGCAGGGTCGCTCTTCTGGTAATACTCAGGCATGTCGCCCGACACCCAACGCTGCTTGAACGCCTGCATCTCCTGAATGCAGAACCGTTGAAAACGCTGCTGGTCAATGGACCTCAACGTCTTCAAGGAAGCCTCGAACTGACCCTTGCCGTTAGGAGTGGTCAACTGCACGATAGGAAGACAACCGCAATCAATGGCGAACTTCCAATCATCGCCGGAAGACTGGCCCTCCCACTCGAACTGCGCCTCGAACTCTGGACGCTTCTTCGAATCGTCGTTGGCAAGGTCATACACGGTATCCTCGTCATCGACCGAATCGGAAGGCAACGTGCGCGACTTGACCTCATGCTTCGCGGTACGCGAATAGACGCTCTGAATCTCACCGTCATCATTACGGACGATGCGATACAAAGTCAACCGTTCGATCTGCTCTTCCTCGGACCACCCATACACCACAGCCGAATCCTTGTCGTCGGACACAACCGTGCTCCACGGACTCAACCGTTGGATATACGAAGGATTCTCCTTGCCGAGAACCATCGCATACGCGGCACCGTAAATCGCCGCATCCATGAACATGTTCAACGCACGGACATCCATGCCGCACTTATCCCACATGTCATCCGCATCCGTGCTCCGCATCGTCTTATCGGCGACAAGGCGAAAACCGGTAGGATGCTGCGACGTGATTACCGCATCCGCAATCGTATGAGCCAGATTCAACGGGCAGATATCCACAAAACGCCTATACACGGCACTGGCCGTAGTGGTCGCCGCCTTCGGCACGGACTGCAACGGAACAGTCTCACGACCGTCATAAAACGTCTTCAACACACACAGGTCAGGAATACGATTCTGCAAACGCGTCGCAAGACGCGTTAACGCCAAACCATCACCATCAGGCTCGTCATCACCAGTAACAAGACTCTGCATATTAGAAGATGTGGAAACCATACGAACACCCCAAAATCACCAGACCCGCTGTGGCATCACCCGCTGCGGAGTATCATCCTCGAACTGGCCCAAATACTTCTCACGCGCCGCATAAGCCAAAACGCCAGCCATGCACGCATCGATCTTGTGCGGACTCTTAGGCGTCTCCTTATGAATCTGATAACCCCAACTCTTCTCACGCCGCTTCGCATTACGGAAATGCGACACAAGACGCGGGTCGGCACACAAAAGAATATTATTCGGATCAGGCTCCCCCTCCTCAACAGGCTCGGGAGCATACTCAAACGACGAATGCGCGCACTGCAACGCACGATACATATCCTGCGACCAGTTATTCGTCCAAAACTTCATCATCGAAGACTGCCCACGGGCGAACACCTTCATGCCACGCCCATACTCAGCCTCCCAGCCGCCAATCATCGACTCGAAGAAATGCGCATCGGCGAAACAGCCGATGACATTGTAATTCTCGAACATACGACGCACGGCGGCATCGAAACCATCACGGTCAACACGCCAATCAGGGTCCGCATTATCAGGCCGCTGCTGCAACTTGATAAGAAACAGCAAACCATCGGACACGCGACAACCAACCAACGCGGTCGAATCATTGCGAATCGAACCATCGAACCCAAGCGTGATCTCCTCATCCTCGTCAATGAAATCCTTCCAGACCCCATCCAAACGAGACGACGAGCCGACAGCACGGCCATACAAATCCCTGTAAGCCAAATGCGACTGGATCGCAGGCTCCGTAAGCCACGAATCCTCACTCGACGCACGAGAGTTCAAATAATAACGAATCGAATCATTCGGGTCCGAATCAGGCTGGTAAATCTGCCCCATCAGACCATGAATGTCAACCCAACCATCCTTCGACGGCCCCGGCTCGACGCCATCATCACGAAGAGAGAACCCCTCAACCGAATAACCATCGGCATCAACGGCCTCGATACGCCCATCAGGAAGAATGATGTAAATCCTTACCATCATCCGAATGGGCAGCAGAACCATACGACTCATACAACGCGTGCTCAAGCTTCTTCTCATCAGGAAAATCCTCGATAGGAAGCGTCGAATACCGATAGTCGAAATACAAGCCCTTATAATGCTTGGAACGGCCAGCCTGAATATCCTCCGCGATCTTCAACGTGTTCTCCGCCACACTGTTCTGACCCGGACGGAAATACGTCGTCATCTCCAACACCCAAGGGTCGGCATCCAACGAACGCTTCGGAAGATTACGCTGAACCGTCTTATACATCGAATGATGCTTCGGCAGCGTATACAGATGCACCTCATCCATCAACGCGAAAGTCTCAAGACCACCATCCTTCGACGCATCGCCGGAAGTCGTGGGAATAATCTCCCCACCCTCCGGCAAGCCGATACGGGTCTTCGTGACCTCCATGCCGAAACCCTGCAACTGGGCCAGCGGGCCGGAAGTGCAGTTATAGTAAATCGAATCGAAGATATTGCCCGACTGGTCCTCGGACGTAGCCAAACACAGAATCTCAGGACGCTGGACAGGACGGCCAACAGGCTCACCCGGCAGATAATAGTAAGTCTGACCAAGAAACGTATACGTCTCACCCGGCTTAGCCCAATGGTCGAAACGACACGGGCCAAAAGCCTCGAACAAGGCCAGATCATTGCCCAAGCCACTCTTGTTGCAACCCTTCGGACGCCACAAGCTCACACGATTGAACCTGCGCCGACCATCCGGCTTCAACGCATAGGCGTTCAAATAGAACTGGATATACTCAGGATTATGAGTGACAGGCTTACCGGTCGCACCACCGCGACCGATGAGACTGAACGTCTCAACCCACCACAACGCCAAACGTCCAAGACTCCTACGCCTATCCTCATAAGTCAGGTTAGGAATCATCAAATGCATGTCAGCCAGCCTCCTCGATCTTGCGACGCCAAGCATCGATATCCTGAATCACAGCATGATTCGAACCATCCGAAGCGGCATGGTCGTCAGCCTCCGGCACATCGAACTTCAACGCGCGCATCGAAGCCGGAGTCCAACCCAACTCGTCAAACAACTGACGCACGACCGGCATCAACGTCGCATAACGACGAGTCGAAAGCATCTCATTGATCGTCGCGAAACCCAACTGGACGGCCATCCAGGAAGGAGCCGAACGCAACATCGAAGCATTCGGACTACGCCGATACTCCTCATACCAATGAGCAACCAACGGCAACCACTCCCCACCCTTGGGGAAAATCTGGTTAGCCGGAGGCAAATCAGGCCCCAACTTCCCATCAGGAATCTCCAAAACCTGATTACCGGAATCACTCGTCTTCCTGCCCATAACATCACTCCCCGCAAAGCCCCATTACGGGACGACAAGCGCGAAGCCCG
>ENA-OQIP01000030-OQIP01000030.1-human-gut-metagenome-genome-assembly--contig:-NODE-30-length-31429-cov-3.124720_pt1 | contig 31429 bp, 28 predicted proteins | sample MGYA00242585_ERZ504750 | MGnify/ENA primary metagenome ERZ504750 (study PRJEB26092, sample SAMD00036441) | human gut metagenome | host: Homo sapiens | study: EMG produced TPA metagenomics assembly of...
GTCTCCGACTCAGTGATCGCCTTGATTCTGGCCTTTACCTCAAGAATATTAAATGGCTTTGTGATATAGTCATCAGCGCCGTACTCAAGTCCTAAAATTTTGTCCATGTCATCGCCCTTTGCTGTGAGCATGACAATCGGGACATCAGAAAACTCCCTTATTGCCTGACACACCTCAAAGCCATCCATCTTTGGAAGCATGACATCTAAAAGAATCATATCATATGAATTGGCCTTCGCCATATTTAAGGCCTCCTCACCGTCATATGCGCAGTCTACCTCCATGCCATCCTGCAGCAGACTGAAACGTATTCCTTTTACAATTTAACTTTTCGTCGTCAACGACCAGCACTTTTTTTGCCATTTATACACTCCTAATTTACTGTTATATCATCTTTTATTTTATTAAACATTGCTTCACCAATGCCGGACACCCTCGTGATATCCTCAATCGAAGAAAACAATCCATTTTTAGCGCGATCTTCAACAATACTCTTTGCCTTGCTCTCACCAATTCCGGAAAGAGCCATTAGCTGCTCGACAGTTGCGGTATTGATATTGAGCTTGCCATCCTTTACGCCTATATGCTCCTCAGCGCCGCCCTTCATCAGCGAGCCATCTATGCCGGTGGTATATGTGCCCTCAGGTATGTGATCCGACTTAAGCTCCTCTACAGTCGGGAAATACAGCATCTGCCCATCATACAGCTCTGATGCCAGATTCCAAAAGCTCTTGTCAGCTGTATCCAGCATGCCTCCTGCCATATCAACGAGCTCACAAACTCTCGCGCCCGGCTTTACTCTGTATACACCGGGATTGGCAACCTGACCACAGATATAGACGCACCACTCAGTAGATTCATCAGTGTCATCTGCTGTGTCTTTTGCCTTCTGCTCCTGTTCTCCATCGGATGAAGCTTTCTTCTCCTTGGAATCAGCAGTCTGTCTGTTTACATCACTTGAAACCACAGCAGTCTGCTCCGTTTCAGAAGCAAAATGAACTGTGGCATCATCCTTTTTACAGCCGCAAAGGCCAAACGCTATTGTTAAAATAAACGCACTTAATAATATTATTTTTTTCATATGGTCTCCTTTGATTAATATCATAATCTCAAAGGAGAAATCGATGTCCTCTTTATTTTACAGACTTTTTGACAGTATTACAAGTGTTGTTTCAAGTTTTTCTATCATTTCGTCAACATCACTCTTTTCGATAACAAGAGGAGGCACAAATCTGAGCACATTGCTGCCTGCCGTAATGACTATAAGGCCTTGATTTAAAGCCTCTGCTGAGACCTTTCCTACAGGAAGGCTGCACTCCACGCCCTGCATGAGTCCCATACCCCTTCTGGCTGTGAGACAGTCGAATTTTGCAACAAGCTCATCAAGCTTCTTCTCCAGGTAAGGTGCAACCTCTTTTACATGGCTTACTATATCAAGACGCTTAAACTCATCAACACTGCACTTACTGCGCTCTACGAACGGATTGCGCCGTATGTGGTGCCATGGTCGCCAGGTGCAAGGGATTTATCTGCCACCCTCTGTGTCATGAGAAAAGACACCAACCGGCACGCCACAGCCGAGTGCCTTCGCACAGGTCATGATATCAGGCTTTACATCATAGTTCTGCCATGCGAACATCTCGCCACTTCTGCCCATGCCGCACTGTATCTCGTCAAGAATAAGAAGAATATCCTTTTCATCGCAGAGAGCTCTCACTCCCTCGATAAACTCCTTCTTTGCCGGGTAAATACCGCCCTCACCCTGAATAGTTTCCATAATAATGGCGCAGGTTTTGTCTGTCACCTGAGCCTTAACGCTCTCTAAATCATTGAAATCCGCAAATTTAACTCCCGGCATAAGTGGCTCAAACGGCTCCTGATAATGTGCATTGCCGGTGACAGAAAGCGCTCCGATGCTTCTTCCGTGGAAGGAATGGTTCATGGCAATTATCTCATGACCTGCATGGCCGTCTCTTGTAAAGGCATATTTCTTTGCAGCCTTGATAGCTCCCTCAATAGCCTCTGTACCACTGTTGGTAAAGAAAATACGGTCCATTTTGCTTGCCTTAAGCACCTTGTCTGCCGCCTCGATGACAGGCGCATTGTAGTAGAGGTTTGATGTATGTAAAAGCTTATCAACCTGTGCCTTTAATGCCTCCTTGTGGTGCTCATTACTGTAACCAAGTGCACATACAGCTATTCCTGCGGCAAAGTCCAGATATGCATTGCCGTCTGTATCATAAAGATGTACTCCCTCGCCGTGATCGAGTACAAGTGAAAATCTGTTGTAGGTATGAAGCAGTTCCTTTTCTGCCTCATCAATGTATGACTGTTTATCCATATTATTGCTCATTGTTAAATTTCTCCTCCGAATCTCCAAGAATAGCTGTTCCGATTCCTCTGTTTGTGAATATCTCAAGCAGTAAGCAGTGCGCGATACGTCCATCAAGAATATGTACTCTTGAAACTCCGTTATCGATAGCATCTATGCAGTTGTTGAGCTTAGGAAGCATGCCTCCGCCGATAAAACCATCACCTATAAGCTTCTTTGCATCTGAGACTGTAAGCTCTGAAATAAGTGTATTCTTATCTGAAGGATCCTTGTATACACCCTCGATATCTGTGAGGAACGCAAGCTTTTCTGCTGAAACTGCTCTGGCGATAGCACATGCTGCATCATCTGCATTGATATTGTATGTATTGTATTCGTCATCAAGACCGATTGGACACACAATTGGAAGAAAATCCTTCTCGAGCAGGTCATAAAGAATTTTTGGATTGACATCAGTGATTTCACCTACAAAGCCTATATCCTCTCCGTTTGAATACTTTTTCTTTACCTTTAAGAGGCCGCCGTCCTTGCCGCTCACTCCGACAGCCTGCACACCAAGCTCCTCAACAAGTGTAACAAGAGATTTGTTCACCTTATTCAGTACCATCTCGGCAATCTCCATTGTATCGGCATCAGTCTTTCTGAGTCCGTTTACAAATACAGGCTCCATGCCGACCTTTCCTACCCATTTGCTGATTTCCTTGCCTCCGCCGTGTACGATGATAGGCTTGAAGCCGACCAGCTTAAGAAGTGTAACATCCTGGATCACCTGCTTTTTAAGCTGTTCGTCTACCATTGCAGATCCGCCGTACTTTACAACGATAATCTTTCTGTTAAATCTCTGTATATACGGAAGTGCCTCTATGAGCACCTGTGCCTTTTCCATTACCTGTTCCATGTTCTTATCTGCCATTGTACTGCTCCTTATTTGTTAAATCTTGTTATATTTTCTTCGTTAAGTGTGAAATCATAGTAGTTTAAGTCTTCTCTGAATGTCCATCCCTCTTCCTTCCAGAAGTGGTTTCCCAGCTCATTCACCTTGAAGGCTATGATTGACACCTTGTTGATATGCTCTGCCTGAAGTGCTCTCATGCAGGCAACCACCATACTCTTTCCGATGCCGCACTTCCTGTAATGCTCATCCACGCATACATGATACAGGCAGCCTCTTCTGCCATCGTGTCCGCAGAGTATCGCTCCAACTATCTTTCCATCTTCTACCGCTACAACACTCGTAGTTGGATTTCTCTTAAGAAATCTAAGTACTCCCTCTCTTGAGTCGTCAATAGAGCGGATTCCAAAACCGTGGATGGTCTGCCAGAGACTGTACACCTCGTCATAGTCATCTATCGTCATAACCCTTATTTCATATTTATTCTCATTACTCATTTTATTAAATCATCCTTATATTTTTATATAACTATCAGCATTATAATGCATCTTTCTGATAATTACTTTCCTATTTACTAATTATTACGGGAACATAGGAACCATATTGAGTCCCTCTGCCTCATCGAAGCCAAATAACAGATTCATATTCTGAACCGCCTGTCCTGCAGCACCCTTTACCAGATTATCAAGAGCACCCATCATAATAATTCTGCCGGTCCTCTCATCAATCACAAAGTTTACATCCACATAGTTGCTGCCCTCAACCCACTTTGTCTCAGGGCAGACACCTTTTTTGAGCACTCTGACAAACTTCTCATTTGCATAATACTTATCGTAAACTGCCTTAATCTCATCATATGTAGGAAGTGTTCCGTCAGGCTTTTTCTTAAGTGTCGCATACTCTGTAGCGAGGATTCCTCTGTTCATCGGAACAAGATGCGGAGTAAAGTTGATAAGGATTTCTTTTCCTGCCGCATATCCAAGCTGTTCCTCTATCTCAGGGGTATGTCTGTGTGAGGCAACGCCATATGCCTTCATGCTCTCATTTACTTCACAAAACAGATTAGGTGTCTTTGCACCACGTCCTGCGCCTGATGTGCCTGACTTTGCATCGACGATAAGTGTATCTGTATCAATAAGTCCCTCCTTCACAAGCGGATAAGCTGTAAGGATGGAGCATGTGGTATAGCAGCCAGGATTTGCAACAAGCCTTGTCTCCTTTGTGACCTTGTCTCTGTTTATCTCACACAGACCATATACAGCCTCATCAATAAACTGTGGCGACTTGTGCTCAATCTTGTACCATTTCTCATATGTGGCTACATCCTTGATACGGAAGTCCGCTGACAGATCGACGATCTTTACCTTACTTAATATATCCTCAGTGAGCACGCCTGCCAAAAAGCCCTGTGGGGTCGCAGTGAAAATCACATCAACCGACTCTGCAAGCTCCTCCATATTGTCATCCATGCACTTTGCATCAACTATCTGAAACATATTTCCATAGATATCGGCATAAATTCTCATCCACATAGCTTCGTGAGCCATACCATGCAATCTCTACCTCTTTATGATTCATCAAAATTCTCACGAGCTCTGCTCCGGCATATCCGGTGGCTCCAATAATACCAGCCTTTATCATAGTATTTCCTCTTTTCATATTGTATTTCTGCATAACCATATAAAATGGGTCTGACGCATCATACATAATAATATAGTACAGTAATTTCAATCCGTAAAGAGAAAAATTATACAAAATTATGTATAATTATACATGAATAATGTATATTTTTTCACTTGCAATATGTAAAGAACTGGTATATATTTATTCTAAAGTAATTATTCAAGGCTTTTAGACACAAAAGCAGTTAATGGTTACCATCATAAAGAATAAACGAAAAGAGGACACGCACTTATGAAAGACAAAGTTGTATTAGCTTATTCAGGCGGACTTGATACCACTGCTATCATTCCATGGCTTAAAGAGACTTATGACTATGACGTAATCTGCTGCTGCATCAACTGCGGACAGGGAGAGGAGCTTGACGGACTCGATGAGAGAGCTAAATTATCCGGAGCTTCAAAGCTTTACATAGAGGATATCTGTGATGAGTTCAGTGAGGACTACATCGTACCTTGTGTACAGGCCGGCGCAGTTTATGAGCACAAATACCTCCTTGGAACAGCAATGGCAAGACCGGGCATCGCAAAGAAGCTTGTAGAGATTGCAAGAAAAGAAGGCGCTGTAGCCATCTGCCACGGTGCAACAGGAAAAGGAAACGACCAGATCCGTTTCGAGCTCGGTATCAAGGCGCTCGCTCCTGATATCAAGGTAATCGCTCCATGGCGTCAGGACAACTGGAAAATGGATTCACGTGAGGCTGAGATTGAGTACTGCAAGGCACACGGAATCGACCTTCCGTTCGGCACAGATTCAAGCTACAGCCGTGACCGTAACCTCTGGCACATCAGCCATGAGGGACTTGAGCTTGAGGATCCTTCACAGGAGCCAAACTACGACCATCTGCTCGTATTAAGTGTCACACCTGAGCATGCTCCTGACGAGGGTGAGTATGTTACAATGACATTTGAGAAGGGTGTTCCTACATCTGTCAACGGCAAAAAGATGAAGGTAGCAGACATCATCAGAGAGCTCAACCGTCTCGGTGGCAAGCACGGCATCGGCATCATCGATATCGTTGAGAACCGTGTAGTAGGTATGAAATCACGTGGTGTATATGAGACTCCTGGTGGAACAATCCTCATGGAGGCACATGACCAGCTCGAGGAGCTCTGCCTTGACCGTGCCACAATGGAGGTCAAAAAAGAAATGGGCAACAAGCTCGCTCAGGTAGTATACGAAGGAAAATGGTTCACACCACTTCGTGAAGCAATCCAGGCTTTCGTAGAGTCAACACAGGAATATGTAACCGGAGAAGTTAAATTCAAATTATATAAAGGCAATATCATCAAGGCCGGCACTACTTCACCATATTCACTCTACAGTGAGTCTCTTGCAAGCTTTACTACAGGAGATTTATATGATCACCATGATGCAGACGGCTTCATCACACTGTTTGGTCTGCCACTCAAGGTGCGTGCAATGAAGCTTCTTGAACTTGAGAACAAGAAAAATAATTAATTGTTACAACAAATAAAAGAAAAGAGATGTGAAATAACAGCAATTATTTCACATCTCTTATTTTTTTAATAATTTCGTTCTCTTCTGTTTATTTTTAGTCAAAAACTATTTAGCTGTCGGAAGCTTGAATGAGCTCTTTAATGAGACGATTCTGTTAAATACAGGCTGTCCATCCTTTGAATCCTTGCAATCAGCGCAGAAGAAACCATTTCTGACAAACTGGAAGCTGTCATAAGCCTTGGCATTCATAAGCTCCGGCTCAACTACACAGTTATCAAGCACTGTGAGTGAATTTGGATTAAGATTTAGGCTTCCGTCCTCATTGTACACTCCAAGCTCCTCATTTACGATATTCTCGTAAAGACGTACAGTTACCTGCTTTCCATACTCGGCTGAAACCCAGTGGATAGTTCCCTTGACCTTTCTGCCATCAGGACTGTTGCCACCCTTTGATGCCGGGTCATATGTACAGTGAATCTCTGTAATATTGCCGTTTTCATCCTTTATGCAGCTATTGCACTTCACAAAATAAGCGTTCATGAAACGCACCTCATTGCCAGGGAACATACGGAAATACTTCTTCGGTGGCTCCTCCATGAAGTCCTCTCTCTCCACATAAAGCTCTCTGGTGAAAGGAACCTTTCTCTTTCCAAGCTCAGGATTCTCCACGTTATTGTCCACTTCAAGATACTCAACCTGTCCCTCAGGGTAATTGTCGATAATCACCTTGACCGGATCAAGCACAGCCATCATACGAGGGCGCTTAGCCTTTAAATCCTCTCGGATACAGTACTCAAGCATAGCATAGTCAACAGAGCTGTTAGCCTTTGATATACCACACAGATCAACAAAATTCTGGATAGACTCCGGTGTGAAGCCCCTGCGTCTGAGCGCTGCTATAGAAACAAGCCTCGGGTCATCCCAGCCATCAACGATGCCATCCTCCACAAGACGCTTGATATATCTCTTTCCTGTTACAACATTAGTCAGATAGAGCTTTGCAAACTCAATCTGCTTTGGCGACTCCTCAGGAGAATTCTTAAATCCACATTCAATAACCACCCAGTCATACAGCGGTCTGTGGTCTTCAAACTCAAGAGTACATATAGAATGTGTTATGCCCTCAATAGCATCCTCTATAGGATGAGCAAAATCATACATAGGATATACACACCATTTATCACCTGTATTGTGATGTGTCATATGAGCCACACGGTAAAGAATCGGATCTCTCATATTGATGTTTGAAGAGCTCATGTCAATTCTCGCACGAAGCACCTTTGTGCCATCCTCAAACTCACCGTTTTTCATGCGCTCAAAAAGGTCTAAGTTTTCCTCAACACTTCTCTTTGAGTATGGATCCTCCTTGCCGGCCTCTGTGAGTGTACCTCTGTACTCTCTTATCTCATCAGGTGTCAGATCAGATACATATGCCTTTCCCTTCTTTATAAGCCCTACTGCACACTCATACATCTTGTCGAAGTAATTGGATGCAAAAAACTTTCTGTCCGCCCAGTCAGCACCAAGCCATTTAACATCGGCCTCAATAGACTCTACAAACTCCAGACGCTCCTTGGTAGGGTTTGTATCATCAAACCTGAGATTGAACTGTCCGTCATACTTCTTTGCCAGTCCATAGTTTAAAAGAATAGACTTCGCATGGCCGATGTGTAAATAACCGTTTGGCTCCGGTGGGAATCTGGTCTTTACAGTCTTGCAATGACCCTCTGCCAAGTCCTTCTCAATAATCTGTTCAATAAAATTTTTCGAAACTGTTGCCTCGTTCTCCATAAATGTTCCTCCGAAAATAATACTGTGTCCATTATAAATTCATCAGTTTACTTTGTCAATGAATTAGAAAAAGTAGTACATGTATATTATACGTGCGTATGTGTAAACAGATGATCCTGACAGTATTCCTTGTTGCCGGTGCACTTCGAGCAGTATCTGAATGTTAATTCAGGATTTGACAATTCTGTTCTGCCGCATATATAGCACTTATGGCGTGAGATGCCACTGCCCGGGCGAGGTTCGGAAAACTGAGCCTTAAACTGTGCCTTTCTCCTCTTCTGGTGCATATTCTGTCTGAATGAGAGCCTGTGCTTGCAGCCATAAATGAATACCAACAGATTTATAAGTGCAAGTACGATTTCTGAGCCGTATGCCAATCCAATCTGCCATCCAAAGCTCATATAGGTATACACATCATATGCAAACATCACGAAGTAAACAAGCACCATCCACTTCATCTTTATAGGAAGCACAAAGTAAAGCCTCACCTCTGCCTCCGGCATCAAAAGACCAAGCATCAGATACATAGCTATAAGTATATAGTACATAGTCAGATTGATGGATACATGTGTCACTGCAAATACAAGCATTCCAACTATATCATACAGCAAAAAGCCTCCGAAAAAGTACACATTCATCCTAAAAGAGCCAAGATATGACTCCATGCTGTCTCCAAGCGTCCACAGACAGAATATAAATAAAAGCTGTAAAAATGATATGCTGCCGCTCGGCACAAAAATCCAGCTTATAAGACGCCATACCTGTCCGTGCAAAATAGCAGAGGCTGAAAACTGCAGATAATAAAGTACCACATCTCCCTTTGTCAAAAGCAGCACACTGCCTATCAGATTCGCAGCGATAAATATTCTAGTGATATTCGGAATCGCTTTACTTCCATATTTTTGTTCTAGTTTGTTAAGCCAGTTCATACATTTTAGCAGACATGGTTTTGATGCAATATAAAACCACGCGTCCGCATCCTCCTGTCATATTATTGCTGCCTTTTACACTATAGTGCAAAGGGCAACAATTATTACAAAATTTATTATGATAGTTAAATCATACTTTGTCAACGAGACAGCGAATTATTCACAAATTCTTTATAATTATAGTCATTGTAATTTGTCGATATCTGTCGTATAATAATCTCTGTTTTGAAAATAGAACTATTATATATTTTAATAAGAAGAAAGATATATAAAAACATATAAGTAATACATTATGGAGGAACCACTATGGAAAATAACAGCTTACATAAGTTGGGTATTGATATCGGCTCAACAACCGTCAAGATTGCACTTCTTGACGCCGATGACAATATCCTCTTTTCCGATTATGAGCGTCATTTTGCAAATATCCAGGAGACACTTGAGTCCCTTATCAGAAAGGCCTACGACAAGACAGGTGACCTTTCAGTTTGTCCTATGATAACAGGCTCCGGCGGACTCACTCTTGCAAAGCACCTTGAGGTGCCATTCGTACAGGAGGTTATAGCTGTATCTACCGCACTCACACACTATGCCCCACAGACCGATGTGGCAATAGAGCTAGGTGGCGAGGATGCCAAAATCATATACTTTGATGGCGGCAACGTGGAACAGCGTATGAACGGCATATGTGCCGGCGGTACAGGCTCATTTATCGACCAGATGGCTTCTCTCATCCAGACAGACGCTACAGGACTAAATGAATACGCAAAAAGCTACAAGGCCATCTACCCTATCGCAGCCCGCTGTGGAGTATTTGCAAAAACAGACATCCAGCCTCTCATCAATGAGGGAGCCACACGCGAGGATTTATCCGCTTCAATCTTTCAGGCCGTGGTAAACCAGACCATCAGCGGTCTCGCCTGCGGTAAGCCAATCAAGGGACATGTTGCTTTCCTTGGCGGTCCTCTGCACTTTTTGTCAGAACTTAAATCAGCATTTATCAGAACCTTAAATCTCGATGACGAGCACACTATCGTTCCTGAGAACTCTCATCTTTTTTGCAGCAATAGGCTCTGCATTAAACTATAAAGACAACTCTGTCACCACACTCTCATCCTTAATCGACCGCCTCTCAAACGGCATAAAGATGGAATTTGAGGTGGCACGTATGGAGCCTCTTTTTAAGGATCAGGCTGATTACGATGAATTTACAACGCGTCACGGCAACAATCACGTAAAGACCGGTGACCTTTCTACATACAAGGGCAACTGCTATCTCGGAATTGATGCAGGCTCAACCACCACTAAAATCGCTCTCGTAAGCGAGGACGGAGACCTTTTATACTCATTCTACAGCAACAACAACGGAAGCCCTCTCGCGACAGCCATCCGTTCTATCCAAGAGATTTACGCAAAGCTTCCTGAGGATGCACACATCGTACACTCCTGCTCTACAGGCTACGGAGAGGCTTTATTAAAGGCAGCTTTAAAATTGGACGACGGCGAAGTTGAGACTGTAGCCCACTACTACGCAGCAGCATTCTTCGACCCAAAGGTAGACTGTATCCTCGATATCGGTGGACAGGACATGAAGTGCATCAAGATAAAGAACCAGACTGTCGACTCAGTACAGCTCAACGAGGCCTGCTCTTCAGGCTGTGGCTCATTTATTGAGACCTTCGCAAAGTCCTTAAACTACTCAGTTCAGGATTTTGCAAAAGAAGCACTTTTTGCAAAGAACCCTATCGACCTTGGAACCAGATGTACGGTTTTCATGAACTCAAAGGTAAAGCAGGCCCAGAAGGAGGGCGCATCTGTCGCAGATATCTCAGCAGGACTTGCCTACTCAGTAATAAAGAATGCACTTTTCAAGGTTATCAAGCTGTCTGATGCAAGCGACCTCGGTGAAAATATCGTAGTCCAGGGCGGTACATTCTACAATGATGCCGTTCTTAGAAGCTTTGAAAAAATTGCAGGTGTACATGCCACAAGGCCTGATATCGCAGGTATCATGGGTGCCTTTGGTGCCGCACTCATCGCACGCGAGCGCCATGAGGCTAATTACAAGACAACAATGCTCACAATCGACCAGATAAACGAGCTCACCTACACCACAAAGCTCGCACGCTGTCAGGGCTGTACAAACCACTGCCTTTTAACTATAAACAAATTCTCCGACAACAGACAGTACATCACCGGAAACCGCTGTGAAAAGGGTCTGGGCAAGGAGAAGAACAAGGATAACATCCCAAATCTTTTTGAATACAAGAACAAGCGTATATTTGACTATGAGCCACTTGACCCAAAGGATGCTCCACACGGTACAGTCGGCATCCCAAGAGCCTTGAATATGTACGAGAACTATCCGTTCTGGGCTACATTTTTCAAACGTCTCGGCTTTTCTGTAGTGCTGTCACCACAGTCTACCAGAAAGATTTATGAGATGGGTATCGACTCCATCCCAAGTGAATCAGAGTGCTACCCTGCAAAGCTCACACATGGTCATATAAGCTGGCTCATAAAACAAAATGTAGATTTTATTTTCTACCCGGCAGTGCCATATGAGCGCAAGGAGTTTCCTGATGCAAACAATCACTACAACTGCCCTATTGTCACATCATACTCTGAGAATATCAAAAACAACGTGGACGAGATTACCTCAGGCGAGGTTAAATTCATAAATCCGTTTATGTCATTTGAGAGTGAGGAAACTATCTCACAGCAGCTCGTAGCCACCTTCTCAAAGGGTGATTTCAACCTGCCTGAGTCACAGATTCGTGATGCGGTAGCCGCAGGCTGGAAGGAGCTTGCCATGACAAGGCTTGAGATACAGCGAAAGGGCGAGGAAGTGCTTGACTACATGGAAGACACCGGCCGTCGCGGAATCGTGCTCGCAGGCCGTCCGTACCATGTGGACCCGGAAATCAACCACGGTATCCCTGAGCTCATCACAAGCTATGGCATCTGTGTGCTGACAGAGGACTCAGTATCCCATCTTGGCGAGCTTGAGAGACCTCTCATCGTCATGGATCAGTGGATGTACCACACCAGACTGTACTCAGCAGCCAACTTTGTAAAGACCCGTGATGACCTTGACTTAATCCAACTCAACTCGTTTGGCTGCGGTCTCGATGCTGTCACAACCGACTGCGTAAACGATATCCTGACAGGCTCAGGCAAGATATACACCTGCCTGAAAATCGACGAGGTAAACAACCTGGGCGCAGCAAGAATCCGTATCCGCTCGCTCCTTGCCGCCATAAGAGTCAAAGAAACCAAGCATGAAAAGCGTGACTTAAAACCGTCTAACTACGAGCGTGTTGTATTCACCGAGCAGATGAAAAAGGACAACTACACCATCATCTGCCCTCAGATGTCACCTATACACTTTGACCTTCTCGTGCCAGCCTTTAAGGCAGCCGGCTACAATATGGTCATACCGGATATCCCTGCAAGGGAATGTGTGGACGTGGGACTTAAGTTCGTAAACAACGATGCCTGCTACCCTTCACTCATTGTCGTAGGACAGATTATGGCAGCCGTCAAATCAGGCAACTATGATATGACACACACAGCCATCCTCATCTCACAGACAGGTGGCGGATGCCGTGCAACAAACTACATCGGCTTTATCCGAAGAGCCCTTGAAAAAGCCGGATATCCTGATGTGCCTGTTATCTCAATCAACATGGTAGGTCTCGAGAAGAACCCGGGCTTTAAGTTTACTCCAAGCCTTATCCAGCACGGACTGTATGCACTTGAGTTTGGAGATATCTTTATGCGCTGTCTCTACAGGGTACGTCCTTATGAGAAAGAGCCGGGAAGTGCCAATGCACTCCATGAGAAGTGGAAAAAGAGAGTCATCGACTTTGTCGGCAACACAAAGATGCTCTCTCACAAGAAATACAAAAATATGTGCCGCGAAATCATAAGGGATTTCGACAATCTGCCTATGACAGATGAGGTTAAGCCGCGTGTCGGCGTGGTCGGTGAGATTCTCGTCAAATTCCTGCCTGCAGCAAACAACTATGTGGTTGACCTGCTCGAAGCTGAAGGAGCCGAGGCTGTAGTGCCTGATCTGACTGATTTCTTACTCTACTGCTGCTACAACACGAATTTCAAGGCTGACTATCTCGGAGCTTCAAAGAAAGCTAAGTTTATGAACAACCGACTTATCGCCTTCTTCGAGTGGCTCAGAAAGGATGCTAGGGATGAGCTGGCTAAGAGCAAGCATTTTGAGCCAACCGCTCACGTGCAGGATCTCGCAGAGTATGCTTCTCCTATAGTTTCGTGCGGTAATCAGACCGGTGAGGGCTGGTTCTTGACAGGTGAGATGCTTGAGCTCATCAATGAGGGCGTCACAAACATCATCTGTGCACAGCCTTTTGCATGCTTACCGAACCATATTGTGGGTAAGGGAGTTATAAAGAAAATCAGACATGATCATCCGGATGCCAATATCGTGGCTATCGATTATGATCCGGGTGCTTCTGAGGTGAACCAGCTGAACCGTATTAAGCTGATGCTTTCTACGGCACAGAAGAAGCTTAAGAAATAAATAATTCGCCCATGCATTCATGCATGGGCGTTGTTGGTTTTCGTATGCAATTCTACAGACTCTAAGCAGTTTTTAATTAAGCTTGGATTTAATTTCTTCCATCCTTGCATCATCCAGCTTATAAAATCTCTTAAATACAAATATGCCCACAATGAGCAGGATAACAGACGGAATCGTCATCCACATACGAAGAGCATCAAGTGTATCCTGTGTCTGTACCGCAGCCGCGGTATCCAGATGAATCCAGTCAACCACCAGCCCAGCCAGAAATACCGCTACACCGGATGCGAGCTTTACCGTAAATGTCTGCATTGAGAAAATGACCGACTCCTCTCTCGTGCCATTCATCACCTCACCATAATCAACAGAATCTGAAAGAAATATAGTCATGATAACATTGAGCATACCATAGCCCAGATAAATCAAAATACCCGGCAGGCAGAGTATGTACCAGCTCTGCGGTGTGTAGAGCTTTGCAAATGCCATGATAAGTATAACCGCAAAGCCTGATATCTGAATAATAAATCCTGATATAAAAAGCTGGCTTTTGCTGAATCTCTTGCGAAGCAGCGGTATAACCATCATGACAAGCACCTGTGCTGCAAAAGCAACTGCGGCAAATATGGAATATGCGCCCTCGTTTCCCACATCAAACCGGAAGAAATAAAGCACTAGGTTGCCGCAGATATTGAGTGAGGTATACACGAGAATGATTGATACCACAACAGTCATAGCCTGGTCATTCTTAAATAAGGCTTTAAACATATCGGATATCTTTCCCGGCTTCTCATCACAGGCAACCGGTCTTTCAGGCACACATGCCACGCATACAAGCTCAGAAATCACAAATACCACCGCTATAATAAGTGCCCACCACTTAAATCCGATCCTGTAGTCAGCCATAGAGCTTCCTGCACCAAGAATCGGCACCACTGTCATCGTGAGCACCGTAGGGATAGCAGCTCCAATGCCAGAGCAAGTCCTCGCAAGCGATGTAAGCTGCTCCCTGTCGCTGCCCGGCTCAGTGATTGCGGGAATCATAGACCAAAACGGAATATCCATAAGCGTATATGTGATGCCCCATGCAAAGTAAAACACCGTAAGCCACACTCTCTGCGCTGAATCCCCCATAGACTCAGGAGTTGCATATAAAGCATAGATGGTCACGGCATTGAGCACCGTGCCGGCAAAAATCCAAGGCCTAAACCTGCCCCACCCGGTACGCGTCTTTGCTACGATAATACCCATCACCGGGTCATTGAATGCATCAAAAATCCTGGCCGCCATCATCACCGTACCGATAAACACACTGCTCATTCCTAGCACTACATTGTAGTAGTAGAGCAAATACGATGAAATAAGCATATACACAATATCTTTTCCGAATGCGCCAAATCCGAATGCGCACTTTTGTCCTGTTTTAAGCCTCATAGAAATACCTCCAAATAATCCGCTATACCAGCATCTGGTATAAAGTAAAAATAATTTACAGCTTCTCTCCAGCCACCCTGCACCGCTTCCTGCAAAAAGCAATGCCATAGGCTAAAATATCACACCTACCCTCATCCCGAAGAGCCTCATCATAGCGCTTATTCTTAATCTGTGCCTATCTCAAAGAAGCTTTTTAGCATGCTCATATTGAGAGTCTTACCAAAACGGCGAGGGCGGGTAAAAAGAGTAACCTTCCCCCATCCCTGTAAGAGCTGCTCAATAAGCCTTGTCTTGTCAATATAATAGAAACCCAGTTTACGAATTTCCTCAAAATTTTCAATTCCAACAGGTAACTTTAAAGTATTTGCCATAAAAGCCTCCAAAAAATAATCCGCTATACTTAATACTAGTATAGCGGATTGCCATGTAAAATACAATTTAATTCTTCCCTTGTAACGTAAGCGCAAAATAATTCGACGGATTGCAACAAATTAATTATCACTTAATCCCCGTCCCCTATGGCTTCTTTTTCAATCAGACACTGATGTTCTTTATTTTCCATTTTTTGAACATTTTTATATTGACATTTACACTAGAAAAAATTTATACCAATATATATTGAAGATTTTGAACAAATTCATTAAGCCTTATGTTATCAAAGCAATTTCCTTTATATACATGATTACACATCTCATCTATTTGGTTCGCAACTTCTTCATCCAAATGAAGATGAATTTCTTTTTTCATTATTGCAATTTTTTCCGCAACTTTCTTTAATTCACATGATGATGTGATTAGAAGCATCCACCGGCTGTATTTTCGTGTGTAAAAAAACAAAATTATTTTTTGATATGAAGTATCTCTAAAACTAATTTTACCGCCTGATTCTTCATTATTAACAGAACAATCATATAAATAACAACCGAAGCAGTCACTGAAAAAACTGTAGAAATCAGTACTGAACTAATATATTTTTCTGATATAGAACATATAGTCCATATTGCCAGGCATCCTATAGCAACTGAGAGAATGTCCTTTTTTAGAAAACTGACCCTAAAATATTTTCTTCCATACCACCATGTTATAACCATTGACAGTAACTCCGCAATAACAGTAGTAAATGCCGCAGCATTCTGCTGGAATGTTGGAATAAGGATAAAATTTAATCCTATATTAACAAGAGCCGCAACAATCGTTGCCATCAACACCTTATTTTCGCACCTATAAGGTATTAGAATGCACGATGTATAGAACCAACTAAAAATGCTAAAAAGCAACGCAACAGAAAGAATCTTAAGCGATATATTTGCATCAACATATTCTTGTCCTGCAATAATAAAAACTATGTTTTTGCTTAATGCAATCAATCCAACCATTGCCGGAACAACAATAACAACAAGTGCATTCAAAATCTGGTTGGCTGTTCTATTAAAATAGTCTATTTTTTTCTCTCCCAGATAAGCAGATAATCTCGGAATTGAAACAATAATAATTGCAGCCAGCATTTGTTTTACAATAGTGTAGATTTTGGTGGAAACAGAATACAATCCAACTGATTTATTTCCTGAAAAGAAACCAAGCATTGTAGTATCTGCATTCGTATATATTGTTGTCGCTACTGATGTTGCAAACAGAACTAATATTGGAGCCAAATGCGTTAGAATTTTTGCATTAATGGTAAGTCTTATCTTACAATATTTTCTTCTAGAAACAGCATTAAGTATATTTGCGCCGCTGCATGATATAACTGTGATCCATACATAAGCAAACAAATCACTGCTATTCCTAACGAGTACAAACATAAGTATTAATGAAATAAACTGAAACAAAATGCCTCGAATTGTGATATATTTATAGTCCTCATAAATTTGAAATATCCATTCACTTCCAATCAGCGTAAACATTATGCTTATGCTTAACGCTACCATTATTGAACTATATTGGTTAAATCTTGGAACTAAAAGGATACACACTCCTAAAATTAGATACGAAAAAACTGTCGAAATAAAGTTAATTGAAAAGACCTCCGAAGCAAATAATGACATCTTTTCTTCATTATCTCGATATCTTGCTCCCTCTCTGATAGCATAGGTGCTAATTCCTAAAGCCGCCAGCAATGAAAAATACGAAATAACCGACTGACAAAAATTGTAAATTCCTATATTTTCAACATGAAGGACTCGTGATACATACGGAAAAGTAATCAATGGAAAAATCACCTGACATGCCGTTCTAATCATGTTGAGTCCTGCATTGACACCAATAGATCTTTGATTTCTCATTTTTTCTCAACTCCTTCCACAATTTTTACATAAACCGACATTAATAAACTACGCTATGTAATTTTCTTTTTAAACAGCTAGCCAGTATACTTTACATATTATCCTTTTTATCAGTTGCTTTATTGACGAAAAAGAATGATACTGATTCATTAACTTTATAAAATCCCTTTTATACTTTCTTTGTTCTTCCCTATTCAAACTTTTCCATGCCATTCGTGAGTACGTTGTCACCAATACACTCATGTTCTTATTTAGTAGTTCTCGTTCAACATAACTATCAAGTTCTGCTATTATTCTACGCCATGCACAAAGTCCTGAATGAAACTTGTACGAATATTTACCATGCGTCACACTAGTGTTACTTTGTATATAATCATAATGCACTTCTGGTCCAAGTATAACTTTTTGACAATTCTTGATATATTGCACAGCAAACAATGTATCTTCACAATTGTGGATGTTTTCATCAAAGCGAATAGCTCCAATTTTGCTCCTAATAAACAATTTATCCCATACATGACCACAAAATTTACCATAGACTTTTATAATTTCTGTTAATGCTTCCTCTTGATTAAAAATCGTATTTTTATCCACAATTTCATAGAACCGATTTCTGTCCAGTATTTGTCCATTTTCCATTTTGAAGTTATATGAACAAATTGCCAAATCTGCTTTTTCACTCAATAACAATTTATATAAATACATAACAAAATCAGAATCAGCTTCATCTCCAGGGTCAAAAAAACACACGTATTCTCCATGCGCATTATTCAAGCCAATATTTCTTGCCGAAGAAACGCCTCCATTTTCCTTATTTATTAGTACAATTCTTGAATCCTTTTGTTTTAATACATTAATAATATCGGGAGTGGAATCAGTAGAACCGTCATTAATACAAATTATCTCCAAGTTATCATAAGTTTGTCTTTGCAACAAATCAAGTGTCATTGCAATAGAACTTGACACGTTATATGCGGGTACAATGACTGATATCAATGGCATATTCTTCATTCTTCTTTATACACTTCCTTCCATTTAATTTTCAAATCCAAATTATCTTCTATCCCAACATCTTTTATCAAACATTAATCACTCACACTAATTTGATACGTTACCCCCCCCAGGAGCCAATAACTTGCACTTGATTAAAATTTCTTTTACTGCTTGTTTTCCACAATCTTTCGGAAGCGCGAGCAAAACCGCACGATTAAACTTCATACCGTGTTTTATATGCTTGATAAATTTTTCTCTTGATTTCGGTGCTTTTGACGGATGCTCCAACTGGTGATTATGACTTTTTGCTTTGTCAACATTTACATCGACAATTTTGACATTTGCACTCTCCGAAAGAGTTATTCCCTTTTCTGTTTGACACAATATAAGTGAAATACCTTTTTTCCACTCATTCTCTGGAAGTTCTGTTCCCCATGAGTCTCCTAATGTAATATCTCCCGGACGCTTTTCTTGTGCATACTTACAACTATAGCAGTTTTCCGTGTACGATAGTGCAGTTAGAAATGAAATCATATACCTATCACATACACCGCGCGTCGCAATTGTTCGAGTTTTCTCCGATACTTGAAAGTTTCCTTTAACCCGAAAATCAATAGAGGTCACCTTATGTATATCCTCACCATATTGCTTCAAAAACATATCCAAAATCTTAGGTGATGGTGTCCCATGACAAATCAAATCAATAGTAGTAAGCCTTTCACTCAGAGAATCTCCAACATAATTTCTTAAAGCCACAACTTGGCAAGGTAATCCTATAAAAAGAATTTCAGTCTCCTTAGCGAGTTCTCTTTTTATAGTCTTATAAATGCCTATCGGATTACTTTTAATATATTTTGACCCAGCAAAACAATCTAATCTGTTTACATCTTCTACTATATCAAAAACAAAGTTCCCCCCACGGAAAAGGCAGCTACAAACTTTTCCACCTTTTTCTATAAATGTTCTTGCCAGTTCCGTCGCAATTCCACCGGATGCAGACCTCATTCGAGTTTTATCATCATACGTCCAACCTTGTTTCCAAATAATTGGCGAGCGTAATTGAGGTACATTCTTTTGTTGACATACTTTCTCGCACATACCGCAATTAACACATTTGCCCTCGTCAATAACTGCATTAAAAGCATCAATAGCATCAACAATGTGTATGGCGTTCTTCGCACATATATCCACACACGCCATACAGCCTGTGCATTGATTTTCATTACAAACTGTTTTCATATTATTTCCTATCTACTCATTGTATTTTACTCTTTACGCATCATGTTACAATTTATTCATGTACTCTCATCACAATTATCTTTAATAAAACAGCATGAAATAAAAGCAACAAAATAAACAAAACTAGACACGAATGTCGGATAAAAAATACATGTTTCCGACATGCCTAAAAACATGTATGTAACAAACACACATGTGAATGTGAAGTTCAAACCAAATGCTTTATCATATTTTCTAATTTTAAGAAAAAGTCTTGCTAAAAGGACTATAAACCAAGCAATTCCTGCTATTCCCATTGTTAAAAACACATATAAATATGAATTGTCGACATACCATGTTGCCATTGGTAATTTATTTGAGCCAAATAATCCTGCATCAACATATCCTATTCCAAACAGCACTTTTCCACTAGCTATCAATGAAGGAATATTAATAGTAAAGTTCAAGTTTCTATTGCTTAATTTAAATAGACTATCATACATATTATCAGACCCAGAAAATAATACCAACATAATGATCAATATAATGATAAGACCTTGAATGGTTCCTGTATATTTCTTTTTATTGGTAACCATTCATTGATATTAGCAAATAAAAAAGCCAACCCCAATACAATAATCGCAAGCATATTACTTCTTGATGCGCTAGCCAGTAACATACAAATTGATATAGTATTAATGCCTACACAGAATACTTTACTAAAAGCCACTCTGCTATTAATTTTCTTTTTTATTGACTAATTATGAAAGATAAAAGCAATAAACATATAGTAATATTACCAACAAAATTAGCGTGATAAAAACCCATATTCCCATCGATAACGAGAATCTCTTGAAAATAAATTCGAAAGATTCAGAATAAATCGAAATTTATCATTGTATAGCACAAAAGCGATAAATACCACAATTCCTATCGAATAATAACTGTGTTTTTAGAAATTTTAATTGATCCTCCACCGACTCTAAGCAAAGTGTCATGGAAACACTAGCAGTATAAAAGAATAACATTGCTTTTATTTGTTGTCCTATTTCTTGTGATAATGCAGGATTAAAAACTATTAAACCATATACCGCTAGAATCACAAAGAATTGGCTGCAAAATATTATTTTATTTCCGAGATTTTCTCTAAAGCCTTTAATACACCGAATGAATGTAAAGAAAAAAATCAAGGCGACTATAACTTGATAACTCAAATACGCCTTACTAGCTATGGATGTATCAGAAAAGGCGCACATGGTTTTAAAGATTAAACATAAATCCCACAGAAAAAAATTGTCTTTTTCTTATCAAGTGTCATAGCATATCAAGGCCTCCCACATACATTTTTCAAATAACTCAGTCGCGTTATGCCAATCAAGCATTCTTGCAGTTTCCAACCCATTTCGAGCTATTTCACTTCGTAATTTAGGATTTTCCGCCAACTTCACAATTGCTTTACTCAAACCCTCAACATCCTCAGGTTGCACAATTAATGCATTTTTTTCATTCACTCCTAAATCAATCATACACCCCGTATTTGTTCCGACTACGGCACATCCACATGCCATTGCCTCAATGGGAGTCAACCCCCATCCCTCATTTTTACTCGGAAAAATAAAAATATCTGCCCAATTATATAGCCGCCTCAGTTCTTCTACATTGGGTGATTTATGAAAAGCATAATCTTCCATTCCTACTGGAGCTTCCATTCCAAACAGTTCAAGCGATAAGTTTTTCACTTTTTTGCGAGCAAATTCAAATGCATTCACACCATCATGTACACCTTTTTTTTCCAGCTTATGATACAACATCAAGCAATTAGTTGTTGCGATATCACTCCGCTGTTTTGGAACTGTATCATCAGGATAAAACTTTGTACAATCTAAACCATTATGAACTATTACTCCAGTCTTGCTTCTTTGCTCTTTCAGTTTTTTATTGATCCAATTTGAAATAACTATTTTAAATAGTGGCATATCATAGGTTTTTTTTGCTGCTTCCGAATCCCACACTTCATAATCTTGTACAAAATAAATCTTCCTGCCTTTAATTTGCTTCAAACGATTTACATCATAGGCAGTAGGCCACGCTGTTGCAATTGCAAATTCCGCATCTCGGATGTATTTGTTTTTCAGTTTAAAGACAGGTATTATACATTCTCCTGCTTCAAGACTCTTAAAGTCCTTCTTTAGGCACAAATGGTAAACTTTCCCCAATGTGTTTCTTATTTGTAAAATTCGAGCCTTAATAGAGGGTTCTTTTAACATATAAGAAACAACGGGAACATAAATTTTTACATCATAGCCTTTATCTGATAACAGATACGCATATTTTAATACAACTCTAACACCTCCAGATAAAAGTATTGAGGGAAGGAAAAAATTCACTCTAGACTTTGTATAATCAATTTCCTTAATTGGATGAAATAACCCTGCTGCACAGCCTCTAATATTTGATGATAATTTTTCAATTTTTTTATCTTCATAAATTACAATTATCAGCGAATAAAATAGCAAATGCAGTAATTCGTGTATAAAGCTTATATTTTTATATTTTTTTTGCAATATATACTGTGTTTCGTGCAATATAATATCTTCTAAATGCATTATGATTATATATAATACACTTCTTTCCCAAAAATGAGATTTTCTTAGCCTTTCCCACCTCATGTGTGAAGCCAACTTTATTAACACATATAATCTTAAATCCATTTTCTTGGAGTTTAAGACATATATCATTGTCAACTTTATCAATAAAAAGATATTCATCAAATCCCGCTGTTTTTTTCCAGCATTCATTCTTTAACAAACTGGCAGATGTAATACAAAAATCAATTTCCTCACAATCACTGTTGTATACAACATTTTCTTCATTCAGATTGCGATCTGTGTATCTGCAAGTTAGCATTCCCACATCTTCCTTATTAAGATATGGTTTATACAAGTCTATAATACAATCGCTGCACTCTGAATCCTGATCCAAAGTAATCGTCCAATCTCCCTCCATTGTTAGAAGACCATTTCATTATCTGATTTAATGCTCTAGCAATTCCAAAGTTTTCATAATTCAGTATGACACTTACATTTTCAAAAGCAGCCGCAAGCCTTTTGATATCCTCTATATTTTTAGAACCATTATCCGCTATAACCAGTTTACAAACCTGTCCTGCAATGCGACTTATATTTTTTTTCAATTTTTCAATATCCGGATTGTATGTAACAATTCCACCGTTAATTATCATTTTCTTCTCCTAGGATTGCATCGTCGAACCTAAACAACCATTGTTTAAAGTCATAATATGATATATTATCTTTACCGATTTCTTCATACGGTGACGAAAAGAATGTTATTGGTATTTGAATGTTCTCTGTATCAATAACATAAATATTATTCTTATTATAAAATCTGCATTTTTCTATATTTACATTATTTGTTATTAGCTTCTTTTTAAAGAAAATTGCTTCTAATGGACGAAGTGTTAAACCGCTTTGTTTCTCTTGCGTTAAATCTATAATCACTTTGGACTGTGCCACAATTTTCAAAATTTCGTCATAGGAAATCTGTGGCTTATAATCTATGCCACTGTTTTCATTTGAGGTATTATCTCTACAAATATGAAAATATGTTCTTAAACCAAGTGAGTTTAGATAGTTCTCCAGCCTTAATAAAACGGGACCTCTCCCTTTATCTTTACATATACAGCTCACATCATAACATATTGAGACATCGGGCAAATTAATGCTTGAGAAATAATACTGCGTATTATGATACATCTCAAATCGTTCACAGTCTGATTCATCAAAAGATGACGGAATCAAATTCTTCACCTTTAAATTATCGTGAAACATACCGTCTGTCTCGATAATATTATTATACCAAAAGTATATAACTGCATTTGTCTTTTCTCGCAGCATCTTTACATATTCTCTTGCATAATCACTTGCATAAACTACAAACACTTTTTTGCTGTCTATATTTTTGGGTAATTCGTTCAACCATATTCTAAACCCTGGAATTTTTGTTTTATAATGCAGCTTCCGCAAAGCTTTAAAAAACTTTGGTATTGGTTTATACATTTGTAACACTGTACAGCCATTATCTTGCATCTGCTTTGTAAAATATGTTTCACATACTGCACAAAAACAATAATCTGATATTTTCTTCATCATTTCCTCGCAAACATATATTTTATACTTCATCCATCATTTCTTTAAGTTTCTGTGCCGCCAGTTCCTGACTTTCCTTGAGTTTTTTATTCACTACCAAATAATCAATTTTTTGATTAATATAGGAAAAATCACTAAGACTATTTAAGATTCTATCTTCTAGTCCAAACTGTTTCAAAACGCTCAAATTTCTCGCAATTTTTTCTTTTGGTAATACTTCGACAAACTGCCTGTTAAACATGATTGCAAAAGCAGTACCATGAAAAGAATCTGTAATCATATATTCTGCATTTGCAATATATGATAAAAATTTAAACGGCGATAAACACAGCTTAAATTTTCCTACTCGCATACAGTTATGAGCCTCAACAGAAACTCTAAGCAATTTTAACCCCGCTTTATCCGCAAATTGCTTTGCATATTCATCCATTTCATGATTGGCATTAAGTTGATAAAGCAACACATATCCTTTTTCATGTATCGGCAGCAATTGTTTTCTCCATCTATCTCCACCAAAAATCATTGTTGGATCAAGAATCTGTGTTGCCTCATATCCAGCTCTATTTACTATATTAACCGCACTATCTTCTCGCACAGTTATATAGTCATATCCACGTAATAATTCTTTGAACTTATCAATTCTTTCTTTCGGATAACTTTCTTTTCCAAAACTAGCAGAAAAGGCTATTTTTTTCGCATCATGTGGAGCAAAAACTCAAGAAATACATAGGATCTACATCATCTTGAGCAATTTCTCCCCAAACTTGATCACTACCTGTACAATAAATATCAGCTGTCGGTATTTTGCTTGCATCTGCAACCAGATTTGTAATGCGCTCGCTCAAATTCAGATATTTGGCTCTTTCCTTTTCAAATGCTCTTCCACAAATATAGTGATCTGGCCATTGAACGATTCTATATATAAGTCTAGTAAAAGTATTCCGATTCCATTTTTTGGATTTTTTTAACAGTAGTTCTGTCACATTATGATACTCTTCATCTTCTCGAACATAATCCAAAACTTCCGCATTATATCCGTAGTCTTCAAATAGTTTTTGTGTAGCATACGTCTGCAAAAAAGAGCCATAATTTACAATTGCATGGCGTGTTATAAAACAAATTTTTTTCATAATCATTTCCTTATGCTTTATATGAATACTTGACTTTAACAATCGCTCTGCATAATACCATCAACATTCTATACTTTTTCTTCTTTATGAGATAAAGCATCACATTCCACGGAATACCAATCTTTATGGTTGTTTCATTGACGAAGTTTTTCTAAATCAAGTCTTTTTAATCCATCTTCAAATTTCTTTCCCATTTCTTTGAAACTAGTATTGTTCTTTGCTTCATTCAGGGACGCATAAAAAACACAGAACAAAATATAGTTATCATATTGACTTTTCAGTTGTCTATTATTCCGTAGCAGTTTCTTATTTAGATAAGCAAATAAGACTTCTAGTCTTTCAAATCGCCGCGCATCATACGCTTTTGTCATAGATTGACTGTTTTGTCGATAATAGTATACTGGAATGTCGATTCCATAAAAGGATTTACATTTTAATATGCTGTTGTATATACAGGCAACATCTTCACCAAAAGTAATCTTGTCTTCAGAACAAAGATTATCTCTTAGAATTTCGGTCTTAATCATTTTAGACCATACAGCTGGCAAAACACCGAACGTGTAAAATCTTTGATCTTTGTCACAAAGCATACATGGAATAATCTTTTCTTTGACTTCTTTCTCGTCAAAGAATCCTCTAAAATGCGAGGTTTTCATTTCAATATTTTTTCCATCTGTGCTTTTAAACGCATTATATTCCACAATATCCGGATGAGATTCCGTAATCACTTTATCAACTTCTGCAAGCCAATTATCAGCTACCCAGTCATCTCCATCCACATATCCAACATACTCACCTTTTGCAACCATTACACCAGCTCTTCGAGCACTAACTAATCCCCCATTGGCTTTATGTATGACTCGAATGTGATCATTCTTCAAAGCATAAGCATCACAAATTTTGCCGCTATCATCGGTAGCGCCATCATCCACAAGAATCAGTTCATAATTATCATATTTCTGGCTTAGGACACTTGTTATGCACTGATCAAGAAATTTTTCAACATTATAAATCGGTACAACAATACTAAATCGGAGATTATTTTCCATTTGGCACCTCCACACTGTTTCTCTTTTGTATGTAAGTCACATTGTCTGGAATGTCTTTTGTAACTATCGCACCGGCCGCAATGATGACGTTGTCTCCAATTCTAATGTTAGGAAGGATTAAGACATCACTTCCAATCCAAACATTAGATCCAATTTCAACTCGTCCAATAACATAACCTTGTTTTCTGAAAGGGCCTTTTGTCGCATCAGTTCTATGGTTATGATCGTATATCTTAACATTTTCCCCAAATATACAATCATTGCCTATATTAATTTCGCCCAGAGATGTCATTGAACAATCACGATTAAAAAAACATTATCGCCAATATTAATGCTTCCTGTTTTTTCAATCATCAAATGACATCCTGGATAAAAGAAAGTCATTTTACCAGAATGAAAGCGACTCCCATATAAAATTTTCCAGCACAGAATTTTAAGAATTCCGATAACTCGATTTATAATTTTTATCAGATATTCAGACATTTTTTTCCTCACTATGAAAGACATTTTTCAAATCGTGGCTGTCTTTTTATTTCAGATCCAGTCGCTTTATTAAAAATGACTATGTAACATTATAAAATTTAAAAGTCTCCTTCAGTCCCAGCCACTTTTGGTCCTTATCACTCAGCTTCAGCGCAGTACCATCTTTCAGCGTATAGCCCTCTGCGCTTGCACTGCCCTTGTACTCGCCCCTCAACTCCGGCCATTCAATGCCAATTTCAGGATTGTTCCAATCCATGCCTCCCTCGTTGGTTGCATGATAGTAGCCGTATTTCTCGGTTTGATTCATATCAACGAGCAGTCGAGCCAAATCGTATGTATATCTTATTTTCTCCTGTACAGTTTCATCGTTTCCTTTACGACATCATCCCAGTTATATTTTTTGCAAATAAAGTCAGCTGCCTGTTTCTTCATTTCCATAACCATTTCAGGATGATCACAGGCATTTTGCAATTTTTCTTGCAAGTCCTCTACATTCGACTTTTGGAAAATCAATGCCTTATCTTCCACAACCTCTGCACACTCCGGAATGTCCGAAACCAGACAGCAATTGCCATAACTCATAGCTTCTAGCAGGCTCAAGGGCATTCCCTCCAGGTCAGAAGGTAATGTGTAAATATAAGCATTGCTATATAATTCATCAAGCATCTGTCCCTGAACAAATCCGGTAAAAATGATTCTATTATCATCCTTTGCCAGATCTTTCAATTCCGCCATAAAAGAATCCGTATCGCTAGAGCCACCAGCGATAACCAATTTTTTATCTGTTTTGACATCTTTAAATGCCTCAACCAGATATCGAATGCCCTTTTCCGGCACCAAACGACCAAGAAACAATATGTATGAATCCTTTGTTAGACCAAATTTTTCTGTTATGAATTTTGCATCTTTAATCTCTTGTCGATTCACACCGTTGGGAATAAAGTGAGTCTCCCTACCATAGGTATCTTTAAAGTAGTCATGAACGCCCTTGCTTAGCACAATGATTTCATCCGCATACTTTACGGCATTCTTTTCACCCTGCCGGATGAATTTTGAGCCAAACCCTAATTTCCATTTCTCACGCTGCCAGTCTATGCCGTGAATTGTAACCACAACCCTCTTTCCAAACATCTTTGGAAGCCATGAGAAAAAAGCTGGTCCCTCTGCATGGATATGAACAATGTCATACTTACCAAAAGCACAACATAATGCTGCAAAAAAAGAGGATGAAACAGCCGCAAGACCTTTCTTTTCTATTGTTGGAACTGTCTTAAGCTTTATTCCTTTATATTCTTTAAGTCGTTTTGAATCATACTCTGAACCACTTACATGATGGCCACCTCTGTTGTAGCAAGTCACATTGTGTCCTTGGGCAACCATCCTTGTGCAAAGTTCCTCAACAACAATCTCAACTCCACCTTCTCTTGATGGAATTCTTTTTTGCCCAAACATAGCAATATTAAGTTTTTCCTTACATTGCGCCATCATTTCTTAATACTCCTACGGCAGTCTGCCAAATAATCTTAATATCCCCCTTCACACTCCACTCCTCAATATACTGGGTATCCAGCTTCACGACCTCTTCAAAGTCCGTGATATTGCTTCTGCCACTCACCTGCCACAACCCGGTCAGTCCCGGTCTGAATGACATTCTGGCTCTGTGATGTGGTTCATACTTCTCCCACTCGTCGAGTGTCGGTGGTCTAGTACCTACAAGGCTCATATCTCCTTTGAGGATGTTCCAAAACTGCGGCAGCTCATCTATTGATGTCTTCCTGATAAACTGTCCTATGCCGGTTTTCTTTGTTCCATCCGGCAGTATCTTATTGCCTATGATTCTCGGGTCGAAGTCCATCTTAAACATCATTCCGTCGCTCACCTTGTTTTGTGCCATGAGATCCTTCTTTCGCTCCTCGGCATCCATGTACATGCTTCTGAATTTGTACATCTTGAACTTTCTGCCGTTTCTGCCAATTCGCTCCTGTGCGAAGAAGATTGGTCCCGGTGATGCTATATAGATTGCTGGTCCCACAAATATCGTCACTATCAAGGTGATGATGCATCCGACCAGCCCTCCGAGTATGTCCATGCCTCTTTTGGCAAGAAGCTGTGTTGTTCTCGCATAGTTCAAGCTGGCTGTGATGACTGTGTAGTCACCTATTTTTTCTATCTGATTAAAACTGCCTGCCATGACCTTGTTTTTGGTGATGCCTCTGTGAACAGCTATTCCCATCTCCAAGAATATGTCTGCCATTTCGTAGGGATATTCGCTCTCCGCACACGGTGGGATAAGCACCTCGTCCACCCATTCCTCACAAGCGTAGTCCACTATCCCGTCATGGTTTGCAACTATTGGTATTTCACATATTGTTTTGCCATTCAGGTCGGCATCTGTTGCCGCTGCCACTATCTGTGTATATCCAAAACCATTTTCCTTAAGTCCCTGAAGTGTCTCCCTAAGGAGCTTTTCCGGTGCTATGACAAAGAGTGATTCTTTTGATGAAGCAAAGCCTCTTTTTTTAATTATTTTCTTAAACACCATTCTGCCTAAGTACGACACGAGAATATATATTGGAATCATGATGTAGTAAGACATACGCGAATATATCTCACCCATCTGTGTGGTAAACAGGAAGAAGGTTGTTATTATTTCCACAAATACCACATGCTTACATGTAACTATGAACTCATCGAGATAGCCTCGCTTCAATACATTTTTGAAGGCATCGGATACTATTTCCACGAAGAAATCTATGAGCAGGAATGCTACTGCCAGTATCCTGTAGTCTTTATCTATGTATGGATTGCCAAGTCCAAAGCGCCATATGTATGAGACTATGAATGCTATCTGCATACACAGGACATCTAAGAGCATGAAATCTATATGCTTTGTCCAGCCTCTTCCTTTCTTTCTGTACATTTTTGTGTCTCCCTGTATTTCTTGATTACCCTATTTCCAGTTCATCCCTATGCTGTCGAGCCTTGCTATGCGCTCTGTGTCGAGCACCATGCCGCTGGCCTTCGGGTTTTTTCTTTTGCATCTGATATTTGATATCCAGCGTCCCAGCTTCACTCCGTCTGTGGAATATGATACCGGCACGTCTAGATTGCCGTTTTTCTCGTAATATGCTTTCGCAAGCTCAAACTTTCTGTTCCACTGTATAGCGGTCTTGCTTTCTGACCTGTAGCCTATGCTCTGCAGGCGCTGTAGCTGCTCGTCTGTCATTGAGTGGCTATTGGTCTGGTTTGACAGCCACCGTCCAAGCGGTATGCCGTCTGCTGTGACGTACTTTGCAGGTACTTCGAGGTTTCCATACTCCTTGTAGTAGGCTTTGGCTGCGCTGTAGTACTCTTCCCACTTATGCTTGTTGTGGTCCCATATCATGCCAAGCTCCTCGAGTGCTTTTCTCTGCTCATCGGTGAGTGCCTGCTCTATGCCGTACTTTTTTACCTTGAAGCGCATGTTGTTGATCCATGAGCCAAGCCTAAAGCCTGTAGGCGATACATATTTGGCCTTGATGTCCAGATTACCATAGGTATTGCGGTAGCTTTTCAGCTCTTCCAGTACCTCCTGCCAGCTTGAGTCCGTGACATCCCATATCATGCCTATATCATTTAGCTTTTGTATCTTTTCCCAGGTGAGGTTTCCGGATATATTGCCTGACTTCACACGCCTCTGGGTGTTTATCCATGCTCCCAGTGTGAGGCCTGACCCAGTGACATAGCTCTTTGGTATCTTGAGATTTCCATTTTCCTCATACCACTGCTTTGCTGCCTCATAGTATGTATCCCAGGCACTTCCCAGATTTTCCTGCAGGCGCATGAATATTTCCCTGCTGTCCTTGGTCTCGTCTATAATGCGGAATCTGTCTTCAAAGTGCTCTCTTGGCGAATGAGTGTCCGGATACAGCAAAAAGGCTTCCTGCATTTCGTTTTTCAGGCAGTCTATGCAGTATAGACTGTCGAAATTGTTGACCAGGTCAAATATGACCGGCTGATTTTTGCTTCCTGCTGACAGTGCTCTGCCTATCTGTTGCAGATAGATGATTGGTGACACCGTAGGGCGAAGCAGTATTACTCCGTCCACATCGTCCACATGTATGCCCTCGTTCAGCATGTCTATGCAGTAGAGGAGCTTTAAGTGGCTTCCTGTGTCCTTTTTGAATTCGGCAAAGGCTTTACCGGTCGACGCATCGTTGTAGTACGCTGTGTATATGTGTGGCTTTTTGTCCACCTTGCTAAACCAGTCGGCCGCCTGCGCCTTCATCTCATCCATATGCTCTCTGCCTGAGCAGAATACTATGTATTTGCCATCAGGCTTTGTCATCTGTCTGGCAAAGACCTCTGTGAGTCCGTCTGCCTGCTCGAGTGCACGCTTTAGCTGCTCTAGAAGCTTTTCGTTTTCCGATATAAGTCCCGGGTTTGATAAGCCCTCGATTCGTTTTTTCAGTTGTTCGAGCTCTTTCTTGTATGAATACATGGCTATGACATATTTAGGCTCCGGAAGTATTTCTCTCACGATTGCTTCTCCGAGTGTCATCTCTGAGGCTATGTTGCCCTCAAAGAGCTCCTCTGCCATATTGCGCTGGTTGTCCAGATAGCGTATGTTTGTCGCTGAGAGTCCCAGGCGCTTTGCCTTCGGATATGCTTCCAGAAGCTTTCTTACACTCTTGCCCCACTCTGCGGCTCCACAGCGGTGGAACTCATCGAGTATGATATAGTCAGGGTGCAGGGTGTCTATGCTGTCCTCATGCTTCATGAGCCTACTGTATGACATGTATTCTATGTTTGAGAACTGTGTGTCTATGTTTTCAAGCTGTGTCTTGTAGATGTACTCACTTGGCGATAGCCATAGAAAGTGCTTGTGCGGATGCTGCTCCACGAGCTTGAAAGCTATCATCGACTTGCCCGTGCCTGTCGGATGGATGACGGCTGCCATCTGCTTTTCCTCCAGCATGGTCTCGACTGCTCTGTATGCATCTTCGTTGTGCTTGTAAAGATGTATGCTCATTTGCTGCCTCCGGGTGAAACACT
>ENA-OQIP01000031-OQIP01000031.1-human-gut-metagenome-genome-assembly--contig:-NODE-31-length-30250-cov-5.306344_pt1 | contig 30250 bp, 25 predicted proteins | sample MGYA00242585_ERZ504750 | MGnify/ENA primary metagenome ERZ504750 (study PRJEB26092, sample SAMD00036441) | human gut metagenome | host: Homo sapiens | study: EMG produced TPA metagenomics assembly of...
CCGCTTCGATTCCGCCGTAGTCCGGCGCTTCCGGCGGCAGTGCGTCGGAATATGCGCGGCCACGGATGGCGAAACGCTCGGTTTCGTTGGCAAGCACGGTGCCGTCTTGTGCGCTGTGGGTGACGTGGATGGTCACCACACGGCCGGATGCCGATTCGAAGAGTTTTCGGCCCAGCTGGTCAGTGCGATCTGTTCGCCAGTGTGCTTGAGCAGCTCGTCTTCGCTGACTTCCAGTTCGATGAGATGGTCGAGATGCACTGCGTTGAGCAGGCCTTCGATGACCGGGAAGCCGTTGACGTATACGGATCCGAGGGCCGCGTAGATGGCGGGCCATGCCGGTCCGACGAGTGCGTCCGGTGCGATGCGCGACGGCACCAGATTGCTCGGCAGCGCGCCGCCGGTGGCCGCTTCATGGTCGAAGCCGAGGTTGGCGGACAGCGTGTAGCTGGTATGCGCCTGTCCGAACGGATGAGCGGCTTTGTCTGCCACCTGCTCAATAACGGGCATGGCGGTGAGCTTGTCGCCGGTGATGGCGGTATTGCCGATGCCCGCGGTGTCGGCAAGCATGCGGTACACGTGTTCCGGCAGGCGGTCGCGGTCGACCACCGGGAAGAGCCCGGATTCGTTGCCGTCCACGTTCAGCGGGATGACGATGTCGCGTACGGCGTGCTTGGAGGCGCCGCCGTCCGGATCGTTGTCCCAGAAGGTGTCGAGATGGATGTCGAGGTCGTACTTTTCGACGCTGCCTTCAACGGCCACCTTGCGGATCTCGTAGTTGGCGTCGCCGTTAGCGGTGCCGTACGCCGGGTTGGCCATGAGGTGGCCGACCCAGGAGATGTTCGGGGATTTGCGGATGAACTCCTCGGCGGAGATAGCCGCGCCCAGCTGGGCGAAGGCGGTCTCGTTGGCGCTCGCCGATTCGGCGGACACGCGCTTGACCATGGCGGCTTCGAAGCGGCCGAGGATGTCGGCCACCGGCTCGTCCACGGTGGTGATGCCGGCCACGGAGATCGGGCCGGGGATGATGCGCACGGAATCGGCGGAATAGCGGGAGTCCTCGGACTGCCACAGCTGGTCCTGGCCCCACCAACGCAGCAGGTCGTTGTCGATGACCGGCACGAACGGCATCGGCTTCGGATACTCGCGTACGAGCACCGGGAACCATGCCTCGTCCATCGGGGTGACGGTCAGTTTGCCGGCCTGCGGGTAGGTTTCGGCAAGCTTGGCGATCGCGGCGTTCGGATCGGCTTCGACGTCGGCGCGGGAAGCGAACAGCGATGCGAATTCGCCGCTTTCCTGCGTGGTGACGCGGGCTTCGATGCGCTGCAGCAGGTGCAGGAAGCGATCGGCGTAGGTTTCGTCCACCCACGGGAAGGAGAGGTCGGCGAAACGCTGGGCCCACTCAAGGTAGGTCATGGTCTTCAGATCGCCGAAATACGGCTTGGCGGTGGCGTTCAACGCCTCGATGATCTCGTTGCGACGGCTTTCCAGCTCTTCCGGGTGCTTCATGACGCGCACCAGCAGGCGGCCGCAGCGGGCGGAGGAGTTCTCCAGCTCGTAGATGTCGGCGTGCAGGTGGCTCAGACCGGAGGTGACGCCGCCCTTGGCCTGTCCGGACGGAACCCACTGCTCGCCCAGCGGGGCGAACGGATCATTGTCGTCGCCCTTGGCCGGAATGCCAGGAGTGCTGACGAGCATCTGCTTGACTTCAGGGTTGGTGTGCGCTTCCTTGGCGGTCATGACGGCGGTGCCGACAAGCACGCCGTCCACCGGCATGAGCGGACGGCCGTATTCGGCGGCCCATTCGCCGGTGATGTAGTCGGCGCCGCGTTCCGGCGTGCCGATGCCGCCGCCGACCACGAGCACGAGGTTGGACTGCTCGCGCACTTCGGCGTAGGTGCTCAGCAGCAGATCGTCAAGCGATTCCCAAGAGTGGTGGCCGCCTGCGGAGCCGCCTTCGACCTCGATGAGCACCTTGGTTGGCGCGACGGCCTTGGCGATGCGCACCACCTGGCGGATCTGGTCGACGGTGCCCGGCTTGAAGCTCACGTACGGGAAGCCGTCGGCGTTGAGGTTGTGGATGAGTTCCACGGCCTCGTCGAATTCCGGAATGCCTGCGGAGACGACGACGCCGTCGATCGGCGTGCCGCTGGCGCGCTTCTTCGGCACGATGCGCTGGGAGCCGAACTGCAGGTTCCACAGGTAGCGGTCCATGAACATGGCGTTGAATTCGACGGTGCGGCCTTCCTCGAGTTCTTCCTCGAGCTTGGCCACGTGACGGTCGAACACGCTGGCGGTGACCTGGCCGCCGCCTGCGAGCTCGGCCCAGTAGCCGGCGTTGGCGGCAGCCGCCACGATCTCCGGCTCCACGGTGGTCGGGGTCATGCCGGCCAGCAGCACCGGAGCCTTGCCGGTAAGTTCGGTGAACGCGGTGCGCACCTTGTCTCCGGCGGACGTGTGGATGATGCTCGGCGCGAAACGCGTCCAGTTCTGGGTGCGTTCCGGCAGGGTCTCAAGCGTGGAGAGCGTGCCGCGATCGGCCACGGTGGAGGCTTCCACCACGCCGACGCCGGTGCCCTGGGCCACGGTGGAGAACAGTTTGCCGACGGTGTTGCCCGGACCGAAGTCCAGCACCCACAGGGCGCTCGGATCGGTGGACTTCATCAGGGCGCGCACGCGGGCGGCCCAATCCACATGGTTGAGCAGCACTTCGGCGGCGAGCTCACGGGCATGGTCGGCGTTGATGCCGCAGGCCTCGGCCCATGCGACGGCCTGGGAGACGGCATCGGCCATCAGCGGGCTGTGGAACGGCAGGGTCACGTCGAGATATTCGAGCGTCGGGTCGAACACGCGGCCGCCACGCACCTTCTCTTCGCGCAGCTTGGCCTGACGCTTGTGTTCCTTGGCGACCTCCACGCCGAATGCGGCCAGGTCCTCCGGATAGCCGGACAACACGTAATGCGTGGCGGAATTGGTGACGGCCACGGCGATCGGGCCACGTGCGCCGTCGACGCGTTCGATCAGCGCGTCCACCTGGGCGCGGGTGATGTCCTTGACGGACAGCATCGGGGTCGCCTCGCCGTGGCGTGCGGCGAGACCGAGCTGGCGTGCCTGACGGGTGCCGGCGACGCCGATCAGCGTTGCGATCGCAAGAATCTCGTCGATCTTGGCTGCGGCTGCGTCGATGGAACCGGCTTCGCAGATCGCCTGCACCATATGCACGGCAAGCACGCCCTGGGAGTGGCCGAGCACCGCGACCGGCTTGGCCTGGGCCGGATTGTAGCCGAGTGCGGCGGCGTCGAGCAGCGCGCCCAGCTGGGTCAGCGCGATGCCGGGAACGCTGGCGGAAGCCGCGGCTGCGGCGCCCAGACGTGCCGGGTTCGGTTCGAAGCCGAACAGATCGACCGGACGTCCGGTGGTGGCAAGCAGCTCGGCGGACACCGGATACAGCAGCGCCTGCGCAGCGGCCGCATGGGTGTGCAGGGCCTCGTCGAGCGCCGGATTCGCGCTCTGGTCGGCGAGCGCCACCGGCCACGGGGTGGATTGGCCGGCGAAGGCGAGCGCGTGGGGCTCGCTGTTCAGTCGATCAAGAAAAAAGGTGTTCATAATCTTCCTTACTTGTTCCAAAATTTCTTGCGATTGTTGTGGTTGCTTACGTTGGTTGCGTCGCGTTGCGTCCGTCACAGTGGCTGGTTGCCGTGGTGTTTGCTGGTTCGGCGCACGCGTTTCTTGCTGGCGAGCAGGCGGAGCGATTCGATGATGGTCTCGCGTGTCTGTTCGGGGTCGATCATGGCGTCGATCTCACCCATTTCCAGCGAAAGGTTCGCGTTGACGGTGGTGCGTTCGTAGTCGGCGATGTACTTGGCGCGCAGCGCTTCGACGTCCTTGCCGTTGTCTTTGGCTTTCTGCAGGTCCTTGCGGTGGATGATGTTGACCGCGCCGGCCGCGCCGAGCACCGCAATCTGGCTGGATGGCCAGGCGAAGTTCATGTCCGCGCCAATGGATTTGGAGCCCATCACGATGTATGCGCCGCCGAAGGCCTTGCGCAGGATGATGGTGACGAGCGGCACCTGCGCGTTGGCGTAGGCGTAGATGACCTTCGCGCCACGGCGGATGATGCCCGCATGTTCCTGTTCGGCGCCCGGCTTGTAGCCCGGGGTGTCCACCAAGGTGACGACCGGCAGGTTGAACGCGTCGCACAAGCGCACGAATCGCGCCACTTTTTCGGATGAGTCGACGTCGAGAATACCGGCGTTGACGTTCGGCTGGTTGGCCACGATGCCGACGGGATGGCCGTCGATGCAGGCGAAGCCGACCACCGCTGAAGCGGCGAACAGTTCGTGCACCTGCACGAATTCACCGTAGTCCACGATGCAGCGGATCACGTCGAGCACGTCATACGGCTGGCGGTCGTTGTCCGGCACGATGGTGGCGAGGCGTTTGGCCACATCACGGTCGGCGCGGGTCGCCGCGTACGCGTAGACGGGCGGCTGCTGGTCGGAGTTGGACGGCAGATAGGCGAGCACGGTACGCGCGTAGTCGATCGCGTCGGCCTCGTCCTCGCCGAGATAGTGGGCCACGCCGGACGTGGCGTTGTGCACGTAGCCGCCGCCCAGATCGTCCATGCTGATCACTTCGCCGGTGGCCGCTTTGACCACGTCGGGACCGGTGACGAACATGTTGGAATTCTCGCGGGTCATGATGATCAGGTCGGTCAGGGCCGGGCAGTAGACGGCGCCGCCGGCGCAGGGGCCAAGGATCAGCGATAGCTGCGGCACGAAACCGCTGGCGTCGCAGGTTTTGCGGAACAGGTGGCCGTATTCGGTCAACGCGGCCACACCCTCCTGGATGCGCGCGCCACCGGAGTCGATGAGCGCGATGATCGGCACCTTGAGGTCGAGCGCCTTGTCCATCAGATGGCAGATCTTGCGGCCTTCGGCCACGCCAAGCGTGCCGCCTTTGACGGAGAAGTCCTGCGCGTAGACGGCCACTTTGCGGCCGAACACCTCGCCGAAGCCGGTGATGACGGCGGAGCCCGCGCGGCCACCGTTGATGTCGCCGCCGCGGAAACGGCCGATTTCCTCGAAGGAACCGGTATCAAGCAGCAGGTCGAGACGTTCGCGCGCGGTCAGCTTGCCTTTGACGTGCTGGCGGCCGCGGGCGTGGTCTTCGGCTTCGGCGGCGAGCTGCGCGGCACGCAGCACGGACGTACGGATCGGCTGCGATTCGCGGCTTCGGCAGCCGCTTCGTCACCCAGTCGCTCCTGCTGTTCCATGACGACCTTCACGGCCTCTTTGACGGCCGGGCTTGCGATGATGTCGGTCATTTCGCGCCGCCTTCCGTCTTAGTTTCCGTATTACCGTCCGTTGCCGGCTTGCCGTCAGCCGCCTTGGAAGCGCCGTTGACGTCGATGGTCATCAACGTCTCGCCCGCTTCGATGCCTGCGGCCGGGCCGACGAAGATCTTGGTGACGGTGCCCTTGACCGGCGCGTACACGTAGTTCTCCATCTTCATGGATTCGAGCACGACGAGCAGGTCGCCCTTGGCCACGTCCTGGCCTTCGGCGACGTTGATGCGTGTGACGACCGCCTGCATCGGGCTGGCGATCACACCGGACTGGCCGTCGTTGCCCTGCTGCTTCTTTTCGACGTGGTGCAGGCCCTGTCCGCGCAGCGGCTGGATGGCGCGCTTGGCGTCACGCGCCTTGGCGCCGCCGGTCAGATTGGCCACGATGTCGTTCGGCACGGTCAGCGACACACGATGGTTGTTGACTTCGATGACGAAGGTTTCGCTGGATTCCTTCTGCTCGGCTTCCTTCGCACCCGAAGCGCCGGCCATGGATGCCGGCTGGCCGCCCTTGGTGGAGGATGCTTCCTTGTTCAGGTACTTGCGTTCCAGCCATTTCGTGCTCACGTCGTAGGCCACGCCATGCTCGGCGGTGAACTCGTCGTCGTTGAAGATCTGCTCGAACAGGCTTGCCGGGGTCGGCACGCCTTCCACCTTGAGCTCTTCCAACGCGCGGCGCACACGTGCCACGGCTGCCGCACGGTCGGAGGCGGTGACCACGAGCTTGCCCATCATCGAATCGAACTTCGGGGAGACGGTGTCGCCTTCCACCACGCCGGAATCGACGCGGATGCCAGGGCCGGACGGCCATGCGAGCTTGGTCAGCGTGCCGGAGCTCGGCGCCAGATTCTTCGCCGGATCCTCGCAGGTCAGCCGGAGCTCGAAGCTGTGTCCGCGCAGCGGGTGGTCGACGGTCAGCTCGCCGCCGTTGGCGATGGTGAGCTGTTCTCGCACCAAATCAAGGCCGCAGACCTCTTCGCTGACGGTGTGCTCCACCTGCAGACGGGGATTGACCTCCAGGAAATACACCTTGCCCTGTTCGGTCACCATGAATTCGCAAGTGCCCAGACCGATGTAGTCGACCGCTTCGAAAAGCCGGCGTGAGTAAGTCTCCAGCTGTTCGAGCACGCCGTCGGAAAGGAACGGCGCCGGCGCTTCCTCCACCAGCTTCTGGTTACGGCGCTGCACGGAGCAGTCGCGGGTGGAATACACGGTGAAATTGCCGTGCGAATCGCGTCCGCACTGCGTTTCGACGTGACGGCCCTTGTCGATGAACCGTTCGACGAAATACTCGTCCAAATCGCCGCCCTGCAGCGCATCGTGGTTCATGTAGAAGCCACGCAGCTCATCGTCGTTGTGCACGAGCGTGATGCCGCGGCCGCCACCGCCGTCGGTGCGCTTGAGCATCAGCGGATAACCGTGCGTGTGCGCGAAGTCGAGCAGCAGTCGCATGTCGGAAATCGACTGGGAAATGCCGGGAACCGGCGGCACCTTCGCGAAAGTGGCCACGCGGCGGGCCGTGATCTTGTCGCCCAGGTCGACGAGCGCCTTCGGATTCGGGCCGACCCACGTGGCGCCGGCGTCGAGTACCTTCTGCGCGAAGCTTGCGACTTCGGAAAGGAAGCCATAGCCGGGGTGCACCGCGTCGGCACCGCTGCGCTGCAGGATGTCGATGAGCAGATCCTCGTTGAGATACGTGTCCTTGTAGGTGTCGCCAGACAGCAGATACGCATCATCGGCCATCTGCACGTACTGTGCGTGACGGTCCTGTTCGGCGTAGACCGCGACCGTGGGAATCCCCATCTCACGTGCGGTGCGCACGACTCGAAGCGCGATTTCGCCGCGATTCGCCACCAGTAGTTTGTTGACATTCTTAGGCATAATGTCAAGTTTGGCGGTCGAGGCGTGATTCGACGAACTCGTTTCCCACAAAAGATTCGCGATCTTTTTGTAAGGCTCCACAAACGTTACCGAAACCTAGCAACCCTACGATGGGGAGCATTGATTGACGAAAAACTCATTTTCGTCAGTTTTTGTAGCATCCTGTAGCATCCGCAAAAAAGGGAGGATTCCACCATGCGCAACGCAATCCTGACCATCTCATCCGCGGCCAAAACGGCCACCAGCGGCAAATTCGGCGCCGTTTTGAAGTCCACGCTGTTCGCCGTGCTGCTCGCCGCCGCCTCCATGGCGGGCGCCGTGCCGATTCCGGGCACTCCGGTTCCGATCACCCTGCAGACCTTCGTGGTCATGCTGGCCGCGCTGATGCTGCCGTGGAAGCAGGCGGGCGCCGCGGTGCTCATGTATCTGGCCGCGGGCGCGGCCGGTCTGCCGGTGTTCGCCGGCGGCGCGTCCACCATGGCTTTGGTCGGCCCGAGCGCCGGCTTCCTCATCGGTTTCCTGCCGGCCGCCGTCGTCACCTCGCTGCTCAAGGGCAAGGCGCGTGTCGATTCCCCGAAGCATGCTGCGTTGACCGCCGCACGGTATCTGTTCGCCTGCGTGGCCGGCTGCATCGTGCTTGACTATCTGCTCGGCTTCATCGTGCAGTCCGCCATTACGGGCGTGGCGATGCCGGTGGTGGCCATCGCTTCGATGGGCTTCATTGTGGGCGATTGCATCAAGGCGGTTGTGGCTTCGCTGGTCGCGAGCGGACTGGCAAAGCTGCAGTGACTTTTATCGGCAGCGACTTTTCTGCGGTAGTTTTCTACGACTTTTTGCTGGGAATTTTCAGCTGAGGGTTTTCCGCTGAGAATTTCCGCTGTGATTTCCGGGTTTCTTCGTGATTTCCGGGTTTTGATACAGTCTTCCGTTTTCGCTGTGATTTTCGTTTTCGCTGTGTCCGGTGGGGCCGGCGGATACCAACGTGCGACACGCTCCGGGCCGCTCAGGCCGAGTCTTTACGGTCTTACGTTGGTATCCGCCGGCCCCACCTCGTTTTGGGGGAATGTTGCGTTTGCGGGTGGCGCGGTTTTTGGATATTGCGATTTTGGGAAATGCCGCTTTTCTCGAATATTGCGTTTTTTTGAAACGTACGATTTTCGAAAAAAGCGCTTTACGACTTTATGAGGGATGAGGGTTAGAGAATTATTGGGGTAGGACGCCTACGTCGGCGGTGTGCACGGTGTGCAGGTTGCCGTTGTCGTCTCTGATGGTGAGGGAGGCGTCGGGGTTGAGTTCCAGCGCGGTGCCGCGCAGGGTGGTGCCGTCCACGAAATGCGCCTCGCATGGCTTGTCGAGCGTCCAGCAGACCGGACGTATCTCCTCCATCGCACGCGTGGCCCCGCGATGCGGGTCGGCTTCGAAATCGGCGAGCCTTGATCGCAAACCGTCCACCAGATGGGCCGCGATCATGTCGCGCAATGTCATGGAATCGGGCAGGCCATGCGCGACCAGCTGCAGCGACGTGGCCTTGTCGGTTGGCAGATGGTCTTCGGGGACGGTCAGGTTCAGGCCGATGCCGAAGACGATGCCGACGCGTTCCGTTGCGGCAGCCACATCAGTGGTACCAGTCGCACCGTCCGCGATGGGAGTTGCGGCAAGCGGAACCATTTCGGCGAGCACGCCGCCCAGTTTCTTGCCGTCGACGAAAATGTCGTTCGGCCATTTGAGCACGATGTCCTTGCCGAGCGGGCTGCCGCAATCGCGGATGGCCGCGATAATCGCGTTGCGCGCCTCGCAGCCGGCGATCATCTGCAGCCAGCCGTTGACGGACGTGTCCCGCACAATCGCCGTAGGCACGCTGACCACCAGGGAGACGATGAACGACTCCCCCACCGCGCTGGTCCATTGATGGTCGAGACGGCCACGGCCGGCGGTCTGCTCGTCGGCGCAGATCGCCACGATTTCACGGCCGGTCCAATCGCGTCCATCGCAGCCATCGAGGCCATCTCGTCTGGCCGAGCCGAACAGCGCGCCTTTGCGCACCAATTCGGCGGCGTACGTGTTGGTGGAGCCCACTGAGTCCAGCGCGATCACCTGGTCGGCCGCGACGCAGGTGCGTGGCATGGTCAATGCGGAATCCAATATGGTCGTCATGATTCCTTCTCCTGTCCATCAAGCTGTCGTCCATCGAGATATCGTTCGTCGGCGTCCTGCTTGTCGGACTGCTGTCTGTCGATTCGGTGCCCGCCGATACGCCGTTTGCCCGCCGTCGACGTGCCAACGTACGACGCCTCGCGTGCGGCAAGCCGCGCGGCACGCGACTCGCGCCAGAACTCCAGGCACAGGAATCCGAACACGAATGCGATCGGAAGCATATGCCGTTCGAATTGTTGGCCGTGCGGTGATCATCACACCCATAAGCAGCAGCAACGGCAGATGCCATGACAGCGACCGCCATCGGCGCAGCACCACTTCGGCGGCGCCGATCAGCAGTGTCAGCGTGACATACAGGTTGCCGTGCGTCACCCAGCCAAGCACGGGAATCTGCCCCCATTTCTTGGCGAAGCCGGCCACCTGGTTGCGCCACTGGTGGTTGTACAGGTGAATCCATTCGTTGTCGGACTGCACGTAATCGTTGTTCACGTAGTAGTCCATCGACACGTATGGCAGGTCGGTCACGTTGAAGTATCCGAAGCATTCGGCGAAGAGCGCATCGAGCGCGATCTGAGGATTCGCCTTGACGATCTGCCACCATGCGTCATTGAAATCCTTCATGTCGTCCTTGGTGACGGTACGCCACTTGTAGCTGACCTTCTTGGACTGGATACCCGACGATTTCACCGGGTCGGCGTCCTGCTGGAAGTACGATTCGGCCATCTGGTCGAGGTTGAAGACGGGAGCGAGTTTCTTGGCCGCGTCCTCGGGAATGCCCTGCGGATTGTATTTCGCCACGCGGGCGATCTGCTGCAGCTGGATGCCACGGCTTTCGATCGGATCGCCGCCGATGACGGCACCGCTGTTCACCAGATAGACGAGGCCGCCATGGATGAGCACGGTCGGCAGCATCAATGCGACCACGTACGTCTTCCAACGTTTACGGTCGTTGATGATGGCCAGCAGCGCGGCGAACAGAATGATGTACCACGCGTATTTGGCGCTGATCAGCATGACGCAGCTCGACATGAACAGTGCCGCCAAGGACCGTTTGCGCAGTTTCATGGGCTTGCCGTTGATGGTGGGCAGCGCCTTGATATGCGTCATATGCAGCTCATACCACACGCCGAACCACCAGACGAACGCGAACGCGAACAACGGCGATTTGGTCAGTGAGATCGTGGCGAACACCGCCAACGGGCACACCATGAAGAACAGCAGAATCACGAAACGCGTCTTCGCGCCGGCGCGCAGTCTGGACGGACGCGCCACCACACCCGCCTCGGGATGGGTGAAATCGCGCATGTTCCAGCAGTCGTGCCGTTCGGGATGGGAGAAGTCGAACGTGCCGACGCCCAGCCTACGCCACGGCAGATTGAAGAAACGATTGGCGGTGGCGGCGCAGCAGAACGCGGCGAACAGCCATTGCAGCGCGGCCAGCGCCACGATGCCGGCGTCGTTGGAATCGGTGAGATACCGGGAGACCGCGGCGAACGCACCGTAGAAAACGGTCAGCACGATGTTGTGCTGGTCGGTCAGATACGTGGGATTGGCCGGCCACATGTAGTGCGCGGTCGGGTAGATGTCCATCGGCACGAATGAGAAGAAGCCGATGTACGGCTGTTTCAGTCCGGTCCACTGGTTCAACGCCCAGCTGAATTCGCGGATCTGGGAGCGGATGTCGGCGCCGTACGCGGCAAGCAGGGTGGTCGGAATCCACAGCCAGCCGATGACGAACAGCAGCATGAGCTTCCACCAGCAGTCGGTGCAACGTGTCAGCTTGCGGCCGATCCAGACGATCACCGCATGGATGGCGCGCCCCGGTCGGCTATGCGCGGCGTCGCTCAGATGATGCAGCATGATGCCCAATACCGTCGTCGGCGTGCCGGACACCTCCTGGCACAGCTTGACGTACCGACGCGAGAAATACGTCGGCAGCACGCGCTCGCCACGGCCGTAACGGACCAGAGACCGCAATATAGCAAACGAAACAACGAAGGCGATCGCCATGTACAGCACGTTGGCCCAGCCGAAGTCGGCGAGTCCGGTGCCAAACCAGTACAGCGGGCCGATGCCGCAGCACCACGCCACCCACAGGCATGCGAGCACGCCCAACGTCCAGCTGAGGAACGTGTCGGCTTTTCCGGCTTTCTTGTTTTCGCTCATAGTCGGCATATTACCGCCACTGCGCGAATGGGGACCGGAACGGTCGGCGAACGTGCGGCAATTCGCAGATACGACGATTAGAATGGACGGTTATGAACTCCGAGCAGGCAGACATCCTCGACCTTTTGTCAGGCCATACCGACGATACGACCATCGAGCGGTTGGCTTTCGAATGCCTGTTGACGAACATGACCGACGATCGTGTGGTCTCCTTGATGAACATTCTCGGATGGCAAGGCGATTTCAACTGTTTTGCGATCGGCGGGGTGCCTTCGGCCAGTCTTGCCTCGACATCCCTCGCCATCCGCAAGGCGGTGCGCGATTTGGGTGGCGAGCATGTGGTCATCGGCACGTACGGCACTTTCCTGCTGGCTTTGGCTTGCCAGATGGGCGCGGTCACGCCGGAGGTGACCTGTACCGCGGTCATGCCGGCGTTCAGCGAGGACGAGCCACTGTATTTGAGCCCGGTCCGTTCCGGTGTGGCGGGGGCTTCGCATGCGTTGCGTGAGACGATGTTCTCGCTGCAGGCGGCTCCGGCGCTGTCCACTCCTTCCCGTCCGCTGCGTGCCGACGAGCTGTTGCCGGAGCGTGCGCTGCTGGGTGATGATTACGCGCGTGAGGAACTGTATCGGAACGTATATCAGGTGCTGCGCGGCGAGAATCCCGATGATCCCACTTATCTGACGGTGTCCACGTTCCTGAAGTATGGCAGTTCGTTGGAGAACACGGCGAAGGAGCTGAATGTGCATCCGAACACCGTGCGCTACCGCTTGAAGCGTGCCGCCGAAACAACCGGCTGGGATGCCACCGATCCGCGTGACGCGTATGTGCTGACGACCGCGCTGGCGATTGGCCGTATGCGCGACCGCTGAGCCGCTGCCCGGGTGGTGTGGCGTCTGGGTACGCCCGTTGCATCTGTCATCCGGTCATAAAGTCATGAATCTTTCCGAACATATGAAAAGACCCGCATGCTGCGATTGCAGATACGGGTCTTTTGATGAAGCTTAGCTTCTGTGCACTCAGGCAACGACCGCCGGATCAACCGGGACGCCCGGGTTCATCGTGGAGGTGATGGTCGCCTTGGTGACGTAGCGGCCCTTCACGGTGGACGGCTTCAGACGCTTGACTTCGTCGGCCACAGCCTTGAAGTTCTCGTCCAGAGCCTGCTCGGTGAAGGACATCTTGCCGATGAGGAAGCTCAGGTTGCCGTTCTTGTCGACACGGAAGTCAACCTTGCCGCCCTTGATGTCCTTGATGGCCTTGGTGACGTCCATGGTCACGGTGCCGGTCTTCGGGTTCGGCATGAGGCCACGCGGACCGAGCACGCGGCCGAGGCGGCCGACCTTGCCCATCATGTCCGGGGTGGCGACGACGGAATCGAAGTCAAGGAAACCGTCGGCGACCTTCTGCACGAGGTCGTCGTCACCGACGATGTCGGCGCCAGCCTCGAGAGCTTCGGTGGCCTTCGGGCCACGGGCGAAGACGAGGACCTTGGCGGTCTTACCGGTGCCGTTCGGCAGGTTCACGGAACCGCGGACCAGCTGGTCGGCCTTGCGCGGATCCACGTTCAGGCGCAGCACGGCCTCAACGGTCTGGTCGAACTTGTACTCCGGCATGCTCTTGAGGAGAGCGATGGCTTCGTTGGCGGTGTAAAGGTTGTTGCGATCGATCTTCTCAGCCGCTTCGCGATACTTCTTGGAACGCTGTACCATTAGTCCTTCTCCTCTCAGTCGGTAACCGTGATACCCATCGAACGGGCGGTGCCCGCGATGATCTTCATGCCGGCTTCGACGTCGCGTGCGGACAGATCAGCCATCTTGATTTCGGCGATCTCACGGACCTGAGCCTTGGTGACGGAGCCGACCTTGTGGGTCAGCGGGTTCTCGGTACCCTTCTGGATGCCAGCGGCCTTCTTCAGCAGAGCTGCTGCCGGCGGGGTCTTCAGGATGAAGGTGAAGGAACGATCTTCGTAAACGGTGATCTCAACAGGGATGACCTGGCCCATCTTGTCCTGCGTGGCAGCGTTGTACTGCTTGCAGAAGTCCATGATGTTCACGCCATGGGAACCCAGAGCCGGGCCCAGCGGCGGAGCCGGGTTGGCCTTGCCGGCCTGAATCTGGAGCTTGAGAAGCGCCGAGACTTTCTTCTTAGGAGCCATTGTATGGTTCTTCTTTCTGTGAAGCGGTGGTTAACGGCACCGGAGTAGGTCTCCCGCGTCCGGTTCCTTCCGCAACGTATATTGCTGTGCTGTGCTAGCAGGTGCCGCCGCCTTGTTCAGGCACACGAGACCCTCCAGACACAACTTTTCTATTATGCGATTCCGCCACGACATTGCGCGTATGGCAATACATACAAAGAAACCCCGCCGAAGCGGGGTTCAAAAGAATCACGATTTCAGGTTCCTGAATGGGTGTGACGCGTGCGGTAGCAAGGCGCCCAAGCGCAGGCGTACCAAGGTGCGTCAAGCTTGGAGCAACGCAGCTAACGCTCCGTCATGCACGTTCAGGCTAATTTTTCAACCTGGTTGAAGCCTAGCTCCACCGGCGTGTCACGGCCGAAGATGGACACGAGCACGGTGAGCTTCTGCGTGGACGGATCCACTTCGGAGACAACCGCGGCCATGGTGGTGAACGGTCCATCGGTGACGGTGACCTGATCGCCAGGAGCGTAGGAGACCTCAAGCTTGCGCTTCTTGGCTGCGGCCGGCTTGTCTCCGGCGGCCTTGAGAGCTTCGGAAGCGATCATCGGAGCCATCATGGAGACGACTTCCTTGCGGGTCAGCGGTGCCGGATCCTTGGTCGGGCCGACAAAGCCGGTGACGCCTTCGGTCTCGCGGACGATACGACGGGCGTTCTCATCCGGCAGCATGCGGATCAGCACATAGCCGGGGACACGCACGCGGGTGATGACCTTCTTGCCCTTTTCGGTGTGCTTTTCGACTTCCTCCATCGGCACTTCGACCTGGAAGATCTTGTCTTCCATACCGAAGCTGGCCACGCGGGATTCGACGTTGGTCTTCACGCGCTTCTCATAGCCGGAATAGGTGTGCAGCACATACCACTTGCCTTCAAGCGTGCGCAGGCTCTTGGAGAATTCCTCGACGGCCTTGGCACCGGCATCCTGCTCAGTGTCTTCATCCTCAGTGGTTTCCGCGGTCTGCTCTTCCGGAGCGTCCTGCTCGGACTGGGCCTGCTCATCGGTCGCCTGATCGGCGGCGACGGCCTGGACGGCCTCGCCTTCGGCCGGCAGCGCCTCAACAGCGGCAGCAGCCTCGGTATCAGCCTTGGAAGCCTCGTCGAGGTTGTCGGAAAACACTTCGTCAGTCATGCACTTTCACCTTCAAGTTGTTTATCAGCCGAATATCCACAGGGTCAGCTTGCCCAGACCGTAGTCCATGCCGGTGACCAGTGCCATCAGCAGCAGCACGAAGATAAACACGGCGAGGGACCAGAAGAACAGTTCCTTGCTGGTCGGAGTGACGACCTTGCGGAGTTCGTCGATAATCTGTTTGATGAACAAGCCAATGCGCATGAAGATGTTCGGCTTAATGGCCTTCTCGCTGTTCTTCGCCTTCGCCATAATAATCCTCCGCTGGGCTTGTTGTAAGAAGCTTGGCAGGGAAGGCGGGACTCGAACCCACAACCTACGGTTTTGGAGACCGTTGCGCTACCAATTGCGCCACTTCCCTAGGTGAACTCTGCCGTCTCCACTTGCCGGCGAGGATTCTATGCAAAACCACGCAAGAAGCAGACGGCAAAACCGCCAAGTCGAAATAATAGCGGGTTTTCGCGACTTCGTCCAACCCGATTCACGACGAATCGCAAGAAACCGCTATTTTCCAACGAAAAAAAGATTCGCGCCCGGCATGTCACCGAAGCGCGAATCGCTAAAAATATCGTCTATCAACTGAACTTTCCGTCAGTTGAGCGCGGGGCCGGTCGGCTCAGTCCTCGACCCAACGCTTCATGCGACGCATGCCTTCGACCAGATCGTCGTCGGCAAGCGCGTAGGAGAAGCGCAGGTAGCCGGGAGCGCCGAACGCCTCGCCCGGGACGGCGGCGACATGGCCTTCGTCAAGCAACGCGGCGGCCAGTTCGGACGTGTTGGCGAACGTGGTCTTGTTGGTGCCGAGCGGCTTGTTCAGCAGCGCGGTCACGTCGGCGAACGCGTAGAACGCGCCGGTCGGGGTCGGGCAGTTCACGCCTTCGATGTCGTTCAACGCGGCGACGATGGTCTGGCGGCGCTTGTCGAATGCGGCGCGCATCTCGTAGACGGCGTCCAGGGAGCCGGAGACGGCTTCGATGGCGGCACGCTGGGAGATGTTGTTCACGTTGGAGGTCATGTGACCCTGCAGTTTGGATGCGGCCTTGGCCACGTCGGCGGGGGCGATCATCCAGCCGACGCGCCAGCCCGGCATGGCGTAGGTTTTGGCCACGCCGTTGAGCACGAGCAGCTGGGAGCGCACTTCGGGCACCGCGGCGCCGATGTACGTGGTTTTGGCGCCGTCATAGTTCAAGTGTTCGTAGATTTCGTCGGAAATGACCCACACGTGGTGTTCGATGGCCCACTGCGCGATGGCCTTGACGGTTTCCGGCTTCCACACCGCGCCCGTCGGGTTGTTCGGCGTGTTCACGATGATGGCCTTCGTGTGTTCGGTGCGGGCCGCTTCGATGGCTTCGACGCTGGGCTCGAAGTTGCGGTCGGCGCCGGCGAACACGGTCACCGGCACACCACCGGCCAGTTTCACGGCTTCCGGATAGCTGGTCCAGTACGGGGTGGGGATGATGACCTCGTCGCCCTCGTTGAGCAGAATCTGGAACGATTCGTAGACGGCCTGCTTGCCGCCGTTGGTCACGATGACCTGGCTCGGGTCGATTTCGTAACCCGAATCGCGCAACGTCTTGTCCGCGATGGCCTTGCGCAGTTCCGGCAGGCCTGCCGTGGGCGTGTAACGATAGTTTTTCGGATCCTGCACCGCGGCGGCCGCGGCCGCGACGATTGGCGCCGGGGTTGGGAAGTTCGGTTCGCCCGCGCCGAATCCGATGACGTCGATTCCAGCGGCTTTCATTGCCTTTGCCTTGGAATCGACGGCCAGAGTAGCGCTCGGAGCCACGTGATTGATACGGTCGGATAGAGTCTGCCAGTCAGCCATAGTCATGCCTGTAATGCTAGACCTGCCACGCGAAAAACGACAGCCCCACGACACACGTCTATTTCGCCGCGAACGCTTCGCTTGAAGCGAAATCGATGGCCTAACCACACCTTTTGCACTGGCTCAGACCAGTACGAGATTGTCGCGGTGCACCAGCGGATGCGCGTATTCCTCGCCAAGGAAACGCTTGAGCTGGACCGTATTGCGTCCTAGCATCTGCGGGATCTCCTCGGAGTCGAAGCCGACCAGGCCCTTGGCCAAATGGTTGCCCTGCTCGTCGTCAACCCAGACGGCGTCGCCGGCGGCGAAACCGCCCTTCACTTCCACCACGCCGGCCGCAAGCAGGCTGGCCGCTCCCCCGCGCACCGCCTTGGCCGCGCCGGAATCGGCCACCAGCGTGCCCTGCGGGTGGGAGGCGAAGCCGATCCACAGCCTACGTGACGAACCGCGGTCGTTGATCGGCGCGAACGCGGTGCCGACCGGATCGCCCATCATCGCGGGACCTGCGTTCGACGCGCATGTCAACACCGCGGGAATGCCGGACACCGCGGCGACGCGCGCGGCCTCCATTTTGGTGACCATGCCGCCGGTGCCGACGTTCGAGCCGGTTCCGCCGACCTGAACCTTCGCCAGCGCGTCCTCGACGTTCGGCACATAGGAGATGCGCTTCGAGCCGGGCTCGCTTGGCGGCGCGGTGTACAGCGCGTCCACGTCGGTGAGCAGGACGAGCGCGTCGGCGACGACGATGTTGGCGATGAGCGCGGACAGACGGTCGTTGTCGCCGAACCGGATCTCGTTGGACGCGAGGGAATCGTTTTCGTTGATGATCGGCACCGCGCCCAAGTCGAGCAGGCGGTCGAGCGTACGGCGCACGTTGCGGTACTGCTGTGGGGCGATCGTGTCGGAAACGGTGATGAGGATCTGTCCGACACGCAGCCCGTACCGTGCGAAAGCGGCCTCGTACTGGGCCATCAGCAGGCCTTGGCCGACGGCGGCGCACGCCTGCTGGTCGGCCACGTCGGTCGGACGCTTGTCGAAACCGAGCGTGCCGAAACCGGCCGCGATCGCGCCGGAGGAGACCAGCACCACGCGGCCGCCCATCAATCGCACGCGGGCGATGGCCGCCACAAGCGCGTTCAACCGTTGCGGATCCAAGTGGCCGCTCGGCTCGGTCAGCGAGCTGGAGCCCACCTTCACCACGATGGTCTGCGCTTCGGCGATGGCCCTGCGCACTTGCGCTTGCGATGGCGTGTTCATAGTTCCTCCCGGTACCGTTACCGGCTATTGAAAAAGCCCGCCGACATGCCATCGGCACATCAGCGGGCTTCGTTGGATGGTTCTATTGTTCCACATCCTCGTCGTCGGCGGTCTCGCCACGTCCAAAAAGACTGGTTTCGTCGTGACGGTCGTCGTCCACGGAAGGATCGGCCCAGTGTCCTGCCTTGCGTTCGGCCATCATGGCTTCGCGCACGGCCTGACGGGCGTCCATCATCTCGTGGTACTGGCGACGGCGTTCCGTGTTGGAACGACGCTGCGCACGACCATCCGATTCCTGCAGTCGCAGGTCGACGCCGCGTGCGCCCAACTGGGTGCCGTCGAGCATTTCCGCGCCGGCCGCGATGGTCGGATCCCAATCGAATTCCACGGCACGGTCGCCACGGCCGATGCGCACTTCGTCGCCCGGCTTGGCGCCCTTGTGCCGCAGCTCGTCTTCGACGCCCAGCTTGGCCAGGCGGTCGGCAAGGTAGCCGACGGCCTCGTCATTATCGAAGTTGGTCTGCATGACCCAACGTTCCGGCTTGGTGCCGAGCACCTCGTACCAGACTTCGCCGTTGCCGTTCTCCTTGCGTTCCACGGTGAAGTCGAGCGCGTTGCCGCCTTCGTCGTTACGGCGACGGCGGTTGCGCGGCTCCTCGAGCGGCTTGATGACCACGCGGGCCTCTTCCTCGGCCTGCTCGCGTTTGGCGACTTCCGCGCGCATGTTGGTCACGAGGTCGGCCAGCGCCCAGTTGAGTTCCTTCAGGCCCTCGTGGGAGGCGGTGGAGATGATGTAGACCTTGAGGCCGAGCTTTTCGAATTCGGGCTTGACGAATTCGGCGAGTTCCTTGGCTTCCGGCACATCCACCTTGTTGAGGATGATGATGCGCGGACGTTCGGGGATCGGAATCGCGCCGAGCGGCAGTTCGAGCTTGCCGGCGTATTCGGCGAGCTCGTGTTCGAGCGCCTGGTAGTCGCTCATCGGGTCGCGGCCGGGTTCGAGGGTGGCGCAATCGATGACGTGGGCGATGATTTCGGTGCGTTCGATGTGGCGCAGGAATTCGAGGCCGAGGCCCTTGCCCTGGGATGCGCCCGGAATCAGGCCCGGCACGTCGGCGATGGTGTAGCGCATGTCGCCGGCCACCACTACGCCGAGGTTCGGCACGAGCGTGGTGAACGGATAATCGGCGATCTTCGGTTTGGCGGAGCTCATCGCCGCGATCAGGCTCGACTTGCCTGCGGACGGAAAGCCCACCAGCGCCACGTCGGCGATGGACTTGAGTTCGAGGATGACGTCGCGTTCCTCGCCCGGCTCGCCCAGCAGTGCGAAGCCCGGCGCACGACGGGTGCGATTGGCCAGCGCCGCATTGCCGAGACCACCGTTGCCGCCCGCGGCCACGACGAACTTGTCTCCCGCGTGACGCAGGTCGGCAAGCTGCTCGCCCGGATGCTTCGGCTTGCCCTGCGGTCCCTTGGCTTCGAACACGACCGTGCCCACCGGGACGGGCAGAATCAGGTCGGCGCCCTTCGAACCGTCCTTCGTGTCGCCCAGGCCCATGGTGCCGCTTTCCGCCTCGCGATGGGGCATGAAACGGTAGTCGAGCAGACTGTTGGCGTTCGAATCGGCCATGAAGATCACGGAACCGCCGTCGCCGCCATTGCCGCCGTTCGGACCGGCCAACGGCTTGTATTTCTCCCTACGGATGCCGGCGGAACCATTGCCGCCGTCGCCGCCCTTCACATGGACGGTCACTCGATCCACAAAATCACTCATGTATCTACCTTACATAGCAGAAAGACCGCGTCCATAACGGGCGCGGTCTTTCATCAAAAAGCGTTATTTGCGCGTGTCTCAGGCGGCAATCACGTCGACGACCTTGCGGTCACGACGCACGCCGAACTTCACACTGCCGTCCTTGAGGGCGAACAGGGTGTGGTCCTTGCCCATGCCGACGTTCTCGCCCGGGTGGAACTTGGTGCCACGCTGACGAACGATGATGTTGCCGGCCACGACGGCTTCGCCGCCGAACTTCTTCACACCGAGGTATTGCGCGTTTGAATCGCGACCGTTGCGCGAGCTGGACGCGCCCTTCTTATGTGCCATGTCTGTTCCTTTCGGTCCTTGACTCTAACCCTACGCGAATCAGGCGATCGCCGTGATCTTGACGAGAGTCAGCTGCTGGCGATGGCCCTTGCGACGAGCAACGCCGGTCTTGTTCTTGTACTTCATGATGCTGATCTTCGGGCCCTTGGCCTCATCGTTGACAACCTCAGCCTTGACACTGATGTTGGCGAGATCCTTGGCGTTGACGGTGACCTTGTCACCATCCACAACGAGAGCGACCGGGAATTCCACGGTGTCGCCCTTCTTGGCGTCGAGACGGTTGACGAGGATGACGTCACCGACCTCGACCTTTTCCTGATGGCCGCCGGCCTTCACAATAGCGTACATATCCGTTCCTTTATTAACTTGGAAAGCTTACTGCCCGGCACGTTCGAGCCTCGCGGCCAGACACCAGCAATCTAATCTACACATACCCGCGTACAACCGCAAGTCTGCTCCCGGCGTGTCAGGTTGACATACCGGGATTTTCCTTTATTCTTCTTGTTCTTCCTCGCCCAGGTCCGCATTGTTGGCGGCCACGGCTGCCGCCGCGATCTGCGCGAGTTTGGCCTTCACGTCCGGCGAGGAGCCCTTCGGCACCTGCACGTCCGTGCCATGGCCATGCTTGTTGGTCTTGACGAACGGATCGCCGCCCTTCAGGGCGTACGGATCGTCGTAATCCGCCGAAACGGTCGGTTCGTCATGGAGGATGAAGCCGCGGCCCTTGCAGGTCGGGCATTCCTCGGAGAACGCCTCCACCAGACCCTGGCCGATGCGCTTGCGCGTCATCTGCACCAGTCCCAGCGAGGTGACTTCGGCCACCTGATGCTTGGTGCGGTCGCGCGCCAGGCACTCCACCAGTCGGCGGAGCACCAAATCCCTGTTGGCCGGCATGACCATGTCGACGAAGTCGATCATCACCATGCCGCCGATGTCGCGCAGACGAAGCTGTCGCGCGATCTCTTCGGCCGCTTCGAGGTTGCAACGGGTCACCGTTTCCTCGAGGCTCTTGCCGCGGCCGATGAAACGGCCCGTGTTCACGTCGATGGTGGTCATGGCCTCGGTGCGGTCGATGACGATCGAACCGCCGGACGGCAGGTAGACCTGACGTTCCATGCCCTTACGCAACTGGGAGTCGATCTGCCACTTGTCGAACACGTCCTTGCCGTCATGTTCGGCCGGATCCCACTTCTCGAGCTTGTCTTTCAGGTCGGGGGCCATCGTGTCGAGGTATTCCTCGATACGCTCGTACACGCGGTCGCCTTCAACGATCATCTTGGAGAAGTCGTCGTTGAAGATGTCGCGAACCACGCGGATGGCCACGTCCGGCTCGCCTTGCAGCAGCTTCGGACGCTTGCCGTGCAGGAACTCGTCGCGCTTGGCGGTGATGCGTTCCCACTGGCGCACCAGGTTCTCGAGATCCTTGGTGATGGCCTCTTCGGAAGCGCCTTCGGCCGCGGTTCGGATGATCACGCCCATATCCTTCGGCGCGATCTTCGACACGATGTTCTTCAGGCGGGCGCGCTCACGCTCGCTCAGCTTGCGGCTCACGCCGGTCATGCCGCCGGACGGCACCAGCACGAGGAAACGGCCGGCCAAGGTGACCTGCGAGGTAAGCCTTGCGCCCTTGTGGCCGATCGGATCCTTGGTTACCTGCACCAGCACCGGATCGCCCGACTTGAACGCCAGTTCGATACGACGCGGCTGGCCTTCCAGACGTGCGGAATCCCAGTTCACCTCGCCGGCATACAGCACGCCGTTGCGGGCCTGTCCGATGTCCACGAACGCGGCCTCCATGCTCGGCAGCACGTTCTGCACGCGGCCAAGATAGATGTTGCCGACGGTGGCCACTTCCTGGATGTCGGACACGTAATGCTCGACGAGCACATTGTCTTCGATCACGGAGATCTGGGTGTGGCGCTCACGTTCGCGCACCACCATCAGACGCTCGACGTGTTCGCGACGGGCCAGGAAGTCCTGCTCCATGAGCTGGTTCTGACGGCTGCGTTCACGACGGTTGTCGCGGCGGCGCTGCTTCTTGGCTTCCAGACGGGTGGATCCTTCGACGTCGGTGATTTCGTCGATGTACTGCTGCTTGCGGGAGCGACGGGACATCGTCTCGTCCGATTCCTCGGCCTTCGACCCTCCACGGCGGCGGCGACGGCGACGGGTCACCGTGCCCTCTTCCTCATCGTCATCCTCATGACGGCGACGGGATTCGCGTTCGGAGGTCTGCTGCTCGTCGGCTTCCTCATGGTTGCCGCGTCCGCGACGGCGGCGACGAGTACGCGTCGGCTGCTCGTCATCATCATCGTTTCCATTGCGGGACTCGTCATCGATCGGCGCATACGTGATGCCATCGAGGACCAGGTCCTCCTCGATCTGCTCCACTTCGGCAGCGGCACGACGTTCCTGCGCGTTCAGACGACGGGAACGACGGGAACGACGGGAATCGCCATGATCATCGTCTTCGGCGTCGTTGTTGCGGTCATTGCCATCATCACGGCCGCGACCGTCATTCGAAGCGTCCGTGCGGTCCGTGTCGGCCGTGTCGTGGCTGCGACGGCGGCGGCGACGAGTCGGACGGTCATCGTCGCGGTCATCACGGCTGTCACGGGCATCGTCCGAACCTCTGCGGCCCGTATCGTCAGCATCGTCATCGTCGGACGATCCGCGGCCCGCGGGGGCGGCCGGCAGAATCGGCTCCTGGAACAGCAGCGACGTCATCGGACGCGGATTATGACGCGTCTCATGGCCTTCCGGCAGCGCGCTGACGGCGTCGAGCGCACGGTCTTCGGATGATTCGTCACGATTGCCACGATTGCCGTAATCGTCACGATCGTCACGGTCATCACGCGGCTCGTCGCTGATACGGCGACGGCGACGCGACGGGCGATCATCCTCGTCCTGCACGTCCACAGAGGAACGACGGCGACGGCGCGGACGTTCGTCACGCATCTCATCGTCGTCATCGTAACGGGTCACGCGACGACGACGCGGACGCGACGGCTCGGCGTCATCGGCATCATTGAAATCGGCGGAATCACGCGCAGGCTGGACAGGCTCAAGCTTCGGTTCCTCAAACAAGGGGGCTTTGGCATGCTCCTCGACCTTCAGCTCCAAAGACGCGCCCGCGGCACCTACGCCACGCACCACGCGGCGACCTCCACGACGGCGGCGCGGAGCCGGATCGGCAGACACAGAACCCGCACTGCTTGCCGCATTATTGGTTGAATTATCGGATGACACAACAGCCTCGACCTGATCGAGGCCCTCATTGGTAGTAGGCACAACGCTCCTCGGCAACGCGCTGCAATCGCATCGCCTTCACTCAAGCCCCAACGGTTCTCACACCACGCTCTCACCGTGGCCGCGCATCATGGCGCCCGTAGGAAGCAACTTCCGTCAAAAGTCTTCATCATGCGACGGCGGACACCTGCGCTCGCGACTCACAGAACATTCACGCGAGGGGATCAACGCCATCGGATGCGTCGGCGGTCTTGCAGAACCACCGTCTATAAGTATGACACAAAAAACAACGGAGCGTGACAGGACGGGAAATTTATTCCCCCTACACGCTCCGTTTTCCAATGATTCGCGTTGACACGCCGTGAATGAACGTGCGCCGGCATAGTGGTTCAGCAGCGGTTCAACGGTGGACCAATAGTGGTTCTGCGGCAAGCCCACGGCAGCGAATTACCGGCGATTCAACGGCAGCTCAGCAACGACTCAACGGCGATTCAACGCAGCCAGTCCTCCAGCAGGTCGGCCATGAGCAGCAGATCGGTCTCCGGCAGCTGCTCGTCCTGCTTGTGAGCCAGCAGCGGGCTACCCGCGCCGAGATTCACGGCCGGAATGCCCAGAATCGCGAAACGCGCCACATCCGTCCAACCCAGCTTGGCAAGCGGGTCACGACCGGTACGTTCCTTGACAAGCGATACCAGCGATTGGGCAAGCGGCGAATTGAGGCCCGGACGTGCGCTCGGCGATTCGTCCTTCATCTCGATGCCGAAGCCTTCGAACACGCCACCAATGGCCTGATGCTCGCCGTTGCCGAGCTCCGCGCCCGCATCCGCGCCGATCATCAGCGCCTTCGCCTCGGCGAGCGACTTGTCCGGCGCGAACCGGTAGTTGACGTGCACACGGCACTCGTCGGGAATCACATTGGTACCCTTGCCGCCGGAAATCAGCGTGGCGTTCAGGCCCTCCTGATAGGTCAGGCCATCCACTTCGATGGCACGGTTCTCGTGCGCGTTCAAACGGTTCAGAATCTCGGCCGCCGCGTGGATCGCGTTCTTGCCCATCCAGGCGCGGGCCGAATGCGCGGCAACGCCGTGCGTGATCACGTCGAATCGCATCGTGCCGTTGCAGCCGCCCTCGATGCCGCAATCGGTCGGCTCGCCGATGATCGCGAAATCGCCGGTGATCCAATCCGGATGCGACTCGACCACCTTGCGCAGGCCGTTCTTCTCCGCCGCGACCTCCTCATGGTCGTAGAACACGTACGTCAGATCGTATTTCGCGTCCGTCAGCGTGGCCGCCAGATACAGCATGACCGCGTCGGAACCCTTCATATCGGTGGCGCCACGACCCCAGATCACGCGCTCATGCTCATGACCGGCCGCCACATCCTCGCGAATCAGCGGATCGCCCGGCTGAAGCCATTTCGGTGGGAAATTGTCGATAATCGGCACCGTGTCGAGGTGTCCGGCAAGAATCACGCGGCGCTCGCGGCCGAAATCGGTGGACGCCACCAACGTGTCGCCGTGCCTGCGCACCGTCAGATGCGGCTGCTTCTTCAAAAACACCTCGACGGCGTCCGTCAACGGGCCCTCGTCGTCGCTGACGGAGTAGGCGCCCATGATCTGTTCCATCAGCTCGCTGAGCTGTTCCTGCTTGGTGTCGGAAGCGGAAAATCCAATCGTAAGTTCGTTCATGCCGTCCATTATCCGGCAAAAGCCGGTGACAATCGCATTTCGGGCGTGCTTTTGAGACGGTCGGCCATGCTGTCGTGCGCTTGGTGACACACTAGGTAGCGGTCCGAGGCAACGGCCGCAACGAAAAGGAGAGTGCAATGCCGGGTCTGTTAAGCGCGATGGAAGGTTTCTGCGTCATCGGCATCGTCATCGCGACCGGCTATGTGGCCGCGCGCATGCGCATCGGCGGGCCGACCGCGCAGATGGTGCTCAACAGGTTCAGCTTCTTCGTGTCGAGCCCGTGCCTGATGTTCGCCATCCTGTCCAAGGAGAAGATCTTCGAGATCTTCCACTCCTCCATCGTCGTGGCGTTCTTCTCGGCCGTGCTGGTGGGTGTGGTCTTCCTGATCCTCAACCGGCTGTTCTTCCACATGAAGGCCGCGGACGCCACCATCGGCGCGCTGAATTCGCTGTACCTCAATTCCAACAACATCGGTCTGCCGATCGCCACGTACATTCTGGGCAATCCGGCGCTTGTCGCACCGATTCTGGTCATGCAGCAGGCGGTGTTCACGCCGATCGGCCTGACCGTGCTCGACGTGACCACCAAAGGCAAGGTCTCCGCGAAGGAGATTCTGAAACAGCCGTTGCATCAGCCACTGCTCATCGGCTCGCTTCTAGGCATTGTGGTGTCCGCGATTTCCGCGAAGGTCGGCTATTTCGTGATTCCGAGCTTCATCTACGACCCGATCGATATGATCGGCGATTCCGCAGTACCGATGATTCTGATGGCGTTCGGCATGTCCTTGCACGGCACGAAGCCGCTGCAGGACAAGTCGAACGTTCCGGCGGTGTTCACAGTGGCCGTGCTGAAGAACATTGTGATGCCGATCATCGCGTTCCTGCTGTCGTATTTCGTGATGGGCTTCCGTGGCGCCACGCTGTACGCGTGCGTGGTGCTCGCCGCATTGCCGACCGGGCAGAACGTCTACAATTACGCGGCGCGATACAACGTGGGTCTGTCGTTCGCACGCGACGGCATTCTGTTCTCGACGTTGTCGTCGCCGATTTTCATCGCGATCATCGCGGTGCTCCTCGGCTGACCTCGCCAGTCCTCGCCGCAGTATCCACGACCGCCGCGGCGAGGCCATCAATCGTCCATACGGTAGCCGGCATAACCGAGCCCGTGCGCCGCATGATTCGCGGCACACCCTCCGAGCACCATCAGCGCATAACACAAGCCGATTCCCGCGGCCAACGTAAGCAACGAAGCCGGATTGAGCAACGACGTTGCCAGAATCGGAAACAGCAACAACACCGAGCACCCCAACGAAACGGCCATCACCGTGTTGAGCGGGTGATCACTCACTCACCTGCGTGCCTTGTCGAGCGTCGCCTCATCCGTGCCTTCCAACGCAAGCATGCGGTACTCGTCGGCCTGGTCGTAGACGTTGCCCGTCTGCATCACGCCGGAACTGACGGCGGCGAGCACCGCGGCAAAGGCGAGCGTCAGGAAACCACCCATCGCTATATCGCGCATGTACAGCATAGATGGGTCGAACGGGTCGTGGTTGCCTCCGATTCCGGTGGCAAGCAATCCGCACACCGACGTCATCCCCGCAATGAACACAGCGAGCGCCACACCGGACACGTTACGCCAAGCACGCTTGGGATTGTCGAGGATACGGCGCATGGCAATCATAGTGGCCGCGTCCTTCGGGTGTTTCGCACGCGATCTGGCGCGCATCGCCACCACCCAGGTACCGACGACGTTCACCATGGCGAAACCGAGGAAGAAGACGCCGAAGATGATGGCGTAGACCACCATCTGACCCAAGTGCGCGAATGCGGAGATGCTGTTGAGCAGCAGGTAGCCTACGGCCAACACGGCAAGGAAAATCAGTGCGCGCCATGCGGACGGCATGGGTTGTCCGGTACGTTGCGTCACGCCAAGCGGGGTGATGGCCACGCGGCGTAGGGCGACCAGCGCGGAGACCAAGGCAAGCAGCGTGACTCCGACGGTCACGGCCGCCAGAGCAGGCAGTCCCACCCACAACTGTTCGAAGGTGAAATGCTGGTTTTGGAAGTCGAGCAGCATGATCGCCGGTATCAGCGCGAAGTAGCCGGCCATGCCGACCAGCGCGCCAAGCAGAGCCTGGCCACCCGCATCGAGCGCGGTGAGTTTCGTGACCTGCGCGGTGGTGGCGCCCGCAAGTCGCAGTGCGGCGAGACGTGCGTCCCTGCGGGAGGCCGCGAGACGGGCCGCCGAGCCGGCGAGCGCCACGAACGGCACGATGAGTAGCAGACTGGCGAATGCGGCGAGCATCACATAGCCGTCGGAATAGGTGTTCATGACGGCTGTGGCCTGGTCGGCCGTCCAATGGCCGTCGCCGACCGTGGCGACGAGCTTGTCGGCGTGCGCCAGGGTTTTGGACCATGTTTCGTATGTACCGGGCGCGCACCTGTTGGAATTGATCATGCAACCGAACGTGTGGTCGGCGGAGGCCCGCCAGATGAAGCCATGCAGGCCTCCGAGCACGGTTAGGAAGACGGCGGTGGCGGATGCGAAGGCAACGATGGCCAGCGCAGAGGCGCGGCTGGATGTGCCGCGGGTGCCGGAGCGGTGGAACAATCGCCATAATCGGAACATGTTCATCGTGCGCCTCCGGCGGTAGGTTGGGATTGCTGCGGCGAGCTCAGCCTGCCGTCACGCATGGTAACGGTGGCATCGCAGAATGCGGCCACGTTCGAATCGTGCGTCACCACGACCACGGCCGCGCCGGTCTGTCGTGCGGTCCGCATGAGAATGCTCATGATTTCGTGGCCGGTGGTCTGGTCGAGCGCGCCGGTCGGTTCATCGGCGAAGATGACTGCCGGCTGCGCGGCGAGCGCACGTGCGATGGCGATGCGCTGCATCTGGCCGCCGCTCATTTCGCCGGGACGTTGTTGCGCGAGCTGGCGCAATCCCAATCGTTCCAGCCATAGCATGGCCATGTCGGTGGCCTGCTGGTAGCTTGCGCCGCCCAGCATCATCGGCAACGCGATGTTTTCGATGGCCGGCAGTTCCGGCAGCAGTTGTCCGGATTGGAAGACGAAGCCGAAGGCGCTGCGGCGCAGTTTGGTGCGGTCAGCGTCGCTCAACCGCGCCAGGTTGGCACCGCGAAACATCACATTGCCGGCTGTCGGGGTGATGATGCCGGCGAGTGCGTGCAGTAACGTCGATTTGCCGGAACCGGACGGTCCCATGACCGCGATGCTTTCGCCTGCCTGGATGCCGAAATCCACGTGATTGAGCGCCAGCATGTGTGTGGCGTTCGGTGTCGCCTGTTGGGTCGAATAATCCATGACCAGATCGGTCGCGTGAAGTATGTGTTCCATGTTTCCTACGGTACGGAAACGGATTGGTCCCGGCCATCAGACGGCGGGATGAACTTACAGGTTTCCTTCCGGCATGCATCATCCGCAAGGATTAGCGTAATCGCGGACTGCGGATGAGATGCCGTATGTCAGACGAGATGCCAGGAGAGGCGGTGCAGGTCGCTGGGCCCGAATTCAGCGATGGCGTCACGGTGTGCGGCCGAACCGTAACCCTTGTTGTGGGCCCATTCATAGGGTTCATATTGGGGTTGCGCTCCCAGTTCGACCATGAGCCGATCCCGGGTGACTTTGGCGATGACCGCGGCAGCGGCCACGGCGGCGCAATACCGGTCGCCTTTCACTTTGGTGGTAACGTTCGCCGGCACCGGCACTTCGGGCGCGTCGAAGGTGTTCAGCGCCTTGGTGATGTAGTCGTTCGGTCCGTCGAGGATCGCGCCGACCTTCACCGGTTTGCCGGAGAGCATGCCGTTGCCGTCAATGCCGAGCTTCGCCTCCGCCTGTGCCAACGCACGTAACGCGGCTACGCCGAGTGCATGGGAAATGCCCCACTCGTCAATCTCCTTGTTGCTGGCGGCGCCAACCGCCCAAGATGCGCACCAGGATTTGAGTTCGTCGAAGATGGCTTCGCGCTTGTGTTCGGTCAGCATTTTGGAGTCGGCCACGCCTTTCGGCACTTCCAGATGCGAAGATTCTTGCGAGCCTCCTTGCGAAGCTCCAGCCGGCCCGTCTAAGTCACGCGCCCAAATCGCAGCCGCACCAACCATTACCGGCCCTGCCGAGAGATCCACGCCCCCACTTCGTCAAAGCCGACGATCACATCGTAGCCTTGTTCGGCAATAGCACGTTCCAAATCCAATGTGGGAATTACGGAAACCGCCATCAGGCCGCCGAGCCTCCTTCCGGAACGTCGGCAAACACTTCATGGTGCGCATCGAGCCCGCCGATGCGGTTCAACGGCCAATATTTCGCGAGTCCGACACCCACTACGTCGGAAATAGGCACAAGTCCATGTGAGGAATCACCCTGATGATAGCGTGAATCGGCGGAATTGGCGCGATTGTCGCCCATAACGAACACGTGTCCTTCGGTCACGGTCACGTTGAACGCGAATGAGCTGGGATCCACGTCGGGGCGAATGTATGCGCTTTCGTCAATCGCCACACCATTGATGGTGATCGGCTTACCTGGCCCTTCGCATGCCACGGTGTCTCCTGGCAATCCGATGAGCCGTTTGATGAGGTAGTCACGCCGAGTTTGCTACTGTCTTCCTGCCGCAGCCAGTGTCGGGGTCCTTAAACACCACCACGTCGCCGCGTTTCAGATCGAAGACTTTCGGGGTGAGTTTCGAGGTGATCACGCGGTCACCTGGTTCGATGGTGTTCATCATGGATCCGGAGGGAATCACGTAGAATCCGAGCAGGAAAATGCGTATCAGCAGCACGATAATAATAGGAATTCCGCACCAGACCAAGGTGTCGCGCAAGCCAAAGCTGTCGCCGCTATTGTTTTCTTCTTTGGCATGCCTCATACATGATTCCTTTATCGTCCGGTTTGCACACTGACCCCTATCATAGCGGTCTAGAATAGAAAAAGGCCCTCCTGCCGTGAGGCTGAGGGCCAATTTCACGCTTTATTTGCGTTTGAAACTCACTTCTCGGAGTTGTCGCGGCGCTCGACGATACGAGCGGCCTTACCGCGCAGGTTGCGCAGGTAGTACAGCTTGGCGCGACGCACGCGGCCCTTGCGGACCACCTTGATGGAGTCGATGACCGGGGAGTGCAGCGGGAAGCGGCGCTCGACACCGGTGCCGAAGCTGATCTTGCGGACCACGAAGGTCTCACGAACGCCGCCGCCCTGACGAGCGATCACCACGCCGGTGAAGGCCTGGATACGGGA
>ENA-OQIP01000033-OQIP01000033.1-human-gut-metagenome-genome-assembly--contig:-NODE-33-length-29341-cov-2.841754_pt1 | contig 29341 bp, 37 predicted proteins | sample MGYA00242585_ERZ504750 | MGnify/ENA primary metagenome ERZ504750 (study PRJEB26092, sample SAMD00036441) | human gut metagenome | host: Homo sapiens | study: EMG produced TPA metagenomics assembly of...
ACCTATACTAATTAAAAAATTAAAATAATAATGAAAAATAGCGAAATATAGTATAAATAGCAAATCTGGTATATAAAAATAGGATATAGTGGTAAAAATAGTCAATATAGCAGTGCTTGATACGGGTGTGTTTAAACACAAACAGCTTGATGGGTGCATAAAGCACTTTATGGATTTTGTGGGTGGAAAGGAGACATGTTATGACGATAACGGGCATGGTACACATGTGTGCGGTATATTATCGGCTGCAGATATAGGCATGGCTCCGGGGGCAGGACTATATGTGTTTAAGGTGCTTGATTATCTTGGCATGGGGCAGACATCGGATTCAATTCGTGCACTTAAGTATATAAAAGAAAACTGCGTCAGACTTAATATAAAAATACTCAACTTTTCTGTAGGATATCTGCCATGTTCTGATACAGCAGAGCGTGTTAAGATATTGAAGCTGATAGATGAATTGTGGGATATGGGAGTGGTAGTTGTTGCAGCAGCGGGCAACTACGGCCCGGCACCATTTTCTGTAACTGTGCCGGGAATTTCAAGAAAAATAATAACAGTCGGAAGCTTTGATGATATAAGAAGTGGCAAAGGTCCTACCGACTGTTGTATTGTAAAGCCTGAGATTCTGGCTCCCGGGCATGATATCATAAGCCTTGGAACGAGGGATGGCACATATGTAAGAAAAACAGGTACTTCAATGGCTACACCGATTGTGTCAGGTGCCATAGCACTTCTATTGGAAAAAAATCCAAATATGAGACCGGAGGCGGTTAAGCTAGCCCTGTATAATACATGTGACAGGGCAGGGGATAGTCACAAAGGCTCGTGGGGGATTATAAATGTTGATAAATTGGTGGGAATATTATAATATGATTAAAGGGTCAAAAGGTATCATCGATGCATGCTTGCATGCAATTCGATGTATACCTTAGTGACCCGCACTAAACCGAGAAAGTAGCAATTTGCTGCGGGGACGCAGGAAATTAGCGGATTTCGAGGTGTAGTCAGATTACGGGAATGCGTAGCATGTAGTAATCTGATTAATCATAAATGAGGGGCAAAATACCTTTTGACCCTCATATCATAATATGTATTAGAGATTTATATTAGGTTGTATAATTGTAATTTCGTGGTAGGGCTTATATGAGAAAAATATTACAAAGACTGCTTTCAAAGCTTTTTATAGTTTCGACAATAATAATCATACAGATGATATGGTGGTTCTTTTTGTTTTATACGGCATCTGTTGCCAGCAGGGTGTTTCAGGATCTGCTGTATGTGGCAGCCATATTGCTTTCGCTTTATATTGTCAACAGGCGGATGAAAATGTATATAAAAATGTCATGGATATTTTTGATACTGAGTGTTCCAATCGTTGGTATTCCGTGCTATTTCTTTTTCGGAAGACCGGAGCTTACGTCAAAGACACAGAAAAGAATGGCAAGAATTGTGGAAGCATATGCGCCGCTTCGGCCTGAGAACGAGCTGCTAAATGAGACACTCAGACAGACAGATATGGATGCATACAGACAAAGCAGGCTTATCACTCAAAATCAGAAATATCCACTGTATGCGGAGGACTGCACAGAGTACTTTAAATCAGGTGAGGAGGCTTTTGGAAGCATTTTAAAAGATTTAAGGTCAGCTGAAAAGTTTATCTTTATGGAGTATTTCATAATCGGCAGTGGCGTTATGCTTGATCAGATACTTGATATACTCAAAGAAAAGGTAAAGCATGGAGTTGTGGTGAGAATCATATATGATGATTTTGGCAGCATAAATGCCATTCCGCCACATTTTATAAAGGAGATGGAGAGCATCGGAATACAGACCAGACGATTCAATCCATATAAGCCCATGCTTTCAGTAATTATGAATGACAGGGATCATAGGAAGATACTGGTGATAGACGGACGTGTGGCGCATACCGGTGGTTACAATATAGCAGATGAGTATATCAACAAAAAAATCAGGTTTGGTTACTGGAAGGATGCCGGTATCCGTGTAGAGGGAGAGTGTGTGAACAGTTTCACGACGATGTTCCTTGAGATGTGGAATTATATCAATAAGGACAATGCAGTACATGATGAATATCTGAATCCACACAATACCTTCAGCCAGTCAGAGGAAAGCGGTTTTGTCCAGCCGTTTTGCGATTCTCCACTTGAGCATGATGATGTAGGAGAGAATCTGTATGTGAGTATCATCTCAAGAGCTAAAAAATATGTTTATATTTTTACACCATATCTGATACTTGGAACGGAGCTGTCACATGCTATGATATCGGCAGCCAGGTCAGGTGTTGATGTGCGTATTGTTGTACCTAAGATTCCCGATAAAAAGCTCATTTATCTGCAGACAAAAGCCAATTTCAGACCTCTTATCGAGGCGGGGGTAAGGATATATCTGTACACACCCGGCTTTATACATTCTAAGTGTATAGTGGCAGATGATGATACTGCGATAGTTGGCACATGCAATCTGGATTTCAGGAGCATGTACTGGAATTTTGAGGATTTTGTATACATGTACAGGACTCAGTGCATCGGAAAAATAAAAGAGGATGCGATAGAGACGTTTGCGGTTTCAGAGGAGGTGTATGAGGAAAGCACAAATGATATCTCATTTGCAGGCAGGCTGCTGCAGAGTATTTTGCAGCTTTTTGCACCGCTTTTGTAAATGTGTCTGTAAAGCGTCTGATAAAAATCTGTTGAATAATGTTACAAGTTGTAATATAATAATCCAAGCGATTGCGTAAGCGACGCACGAAGAAACTGAATATGTAGCATAAAGGTGTCGGAGCAGACAAGCATTTGAAGCTGATTTATGACAGGCGATGTGAAGCTGGCTCCGGTGAAAAGGGAAACAGGTGCAAATCCTGTACGAACTCGTCACCGTAATTAAGGAGTGACGGCCAATAAGTCACTGGGCAACCGGGAAGACGGCCGAAGCAATGATATATAAGCCGGGATACCTGCCTTTGTGTTGTACGGAAACAATAGTGTTTCAAGCCACGAGTAACTGGCTGTACGTGATGAAATAATTATAATTACAGACAAGGTTATGATAGCCGTATAGTCTGGGTTAGAAGGATTTTGACATGTATAGCTCTTTGACATAATAGTACAAAGAGCTTTATTTTTGACGCTTTAAATGTTTTCGTCTTACATATTTAAAATATGTGCAGCTTAATAGCTGCAAGGAGAATGAAAAGGAGAAAACATGAAAAAGAAATTAGTAGTAGTACTGATGGCAGCAGTTATGGCTATGACAGCAGTGACCGGCTGTGGCAGCAAGGCAGATGATGCAAAGAATGATACACAGGCATCTAAGACTTCAGAGAGTGAGACAAGCGCAAACGCAGATCAGGAGGCAGCAATGCATGTGGCAGATTTAATCGATGCAATCTACGTGCAGGAGAGAACAGATGATACAGACAAGCAGTGCAAGGAGGCTAAGGAGGCCTGGGACAAGCTCACAGACGCACAGAAGGAGCTTGTAGAGGGAGAAAATGCTGATCCTGACTATTTCGGCAGAGATACAGGCGATGCTTCAAAGGATGATCCGAGAAACCAGGATGATATCGGCGAGAACGAGATTCTTGTAGTAAGCTTTGGTACATCCTTCAACAACAGCCGTGTGGCTGATATCAAGGGTGTGGAGGATGCAATAGCAGCTGCAAATCCTGACTGGTCAGTCAGAAGAGCCTTCACAGCACAGATTATCATCAATCATGTACAGGCAAGAGATGACGAGAAGATTGACAATATGGATCAGGCACTTGAGCGTGCAGTCAAAAATGGTGTAAAGAATCTTGTGGTACAGCCTACACACCTGATGCATGGCGCAGAGTACGACGAGCTTTCAGAGGCTGTAGAGAAGTATAAGGACAAATTTGAGTCTGTAAAGATTGCAGAGCCACTCCTAGGTGAGGTTGGAAGTGATGCAACAGTTGTAAATGAGGATAAAAAGGCCGTTGCAGAAATTCTTACAGAGGAAGCTGTAGAAAAGGCAGGTTATGACAGCCTTGATGCTGCAAAGGAAGAGAGCACAGCATTTGTATTTATGGGACATGGAACAAGCCATACAGCAAAGATTTCATACAGCCAGATGCAGAGCCAGATGACAGATTTGGGTTATGAGAACGTATTTATCGGAACTGTAGAGGGTGAGCCGGAGGATACATCATGTGAGTCTGTCATTGAGAAGGTGTCAGCCGCTGGTTACAAGAATGTCATTCTTCGTCCGCTTATGGTTGTTGCAGGAGACCATGCCAACAATGATATGGCGGGAAGCGATGATGATTCATGGCTTTCACAGTTTAAGGCATCAGGAAAGTTCGATAAAATCGATACACAGATTAACGGACTTGGTGAGATTGAGGGTATCCAGAAGCTTTATGTTGAGCATACAGCGGCTGCTATGAGCAAGTAGCAGTTACTTAAATGTATAGTGGGGAAGCTATAAAATAACAGGAGCAGTATATCAGACATGAGAAAATTATTCAGAAACAAGTTTACTTATATCGTTGCAATGACACTGGTTTGTGCCATGAGCTTGGCAGCCTGCGGTAATAAGAATGCAAAAGCTGAAACAGAAAGCAAAAAAGCAGTGCAGGACGCGACAGAGAGCACAAAAAAGGCTGAAAAAACAGAAAAGATAGCACTTTCAGATGGTACATATACAGCAGAGTTTACTACAGACAGCTCAATGTTTCATGTGAATGATGCATACGACAACAAAGGTACACTCACCGTGAAGGACGGCAAGGCAACAATACATGTTGCTCTTACATCCACACACATTGTAAATCTCTTTTTGGGAACAGCAAAGGATGCCTCAAAGGACAAGGCTGAGCTTTTAGAGCCAACTGTTGAGACTGTCGATTGTGGCGATGGCACAACTGAGGAGGTCAATGCGTTTGATATACCGGTTCCTGTTTTGGATGAGGAATTTGACCTTGCACTTATCGGTACAAAGGGCAAATGGTATGACCACAAGGTAAAAGTTTCAAATGCCACACCTGCGGACGCAGATGCAAGCGTATCTGAGAGTGCAGGAAAAGAGCTTCCTGACGGAACATACAATATCAATCTCGATTTCGAGGGCGGAAGCGGTAGGGCGAGCATTGCATCACCGGCTGAGGTGACTATAAGCGGTGGAGCCGCTACTGCAACAGTGCAGTGGAGCAGTCCAAACTATGACTATATGATAGTTGACGGACAGAAATATATGCCTGTAAATACAGACGGCAATTCTGTATTTGAAATTCCGGTTAAGCTTGATACACCTATGCAGGTTATCGGAGATACAGTTGCTATGAGCAAGCCGCACGAGGTTGAGTACACACTCACCTTCCATTCAGATTCTGCTACAGAGGTGCTTGGTGAGGATGGAGAATAATTAAGCTATGCATGGAAGAAAAAAGATAATTATATATATATTGATATCAATTATAGGACTGTTCTGGCTGTCAGGCTGTGACAGTCCTTCTTCCGATTCAGGGAATACCGAATCGAAGGCTGAGGCTGAGGCACAAAACGGTCTTATATATAAGAGCAGTATGAAGCTTTTTATATGCAAAGAATTTTTTCTGTTGACTATTATGAGGGTGGATACAAGATACTTACGACAAAGGACGGTACCAAAATACTTACCGTGCCAAAGGGCAGAAAGACTCCAAAGGATATTGACAAGGATATTATTGTATTGAAGGAGCCTGTAAGTGATTTGTATCTGGTCGCATCAGGGGTGATGGATATGTTTGACAAGCTTGATGCAGTGGACACTATTAAATTTTCGGGGCTAGACAGTGACGGCTGGTATATTGACAGTGCAAGAAAGGCTCTTGAAAGTGGCAGAATGCTTTATGCCGGCAAATATTCAAAGCCCGATTATGAGCTTTTGGTGTCAGAAAACTGTTCACTTGCCATAGAAAATACTATGATTACCCATTCGCCGCAGGTAACGGAAAAGCTTAAAAGCTTTGATATCCCTTCAATAATCGAGTACTCAAGCTATGAAGAGGAGCCGCTCGGCAGAGTGGAGTGGGTGAAGTTTTTCGGAGCACTCACAGACAGGGATGAAAAGGCCGATGAGCTCTTTAATGAGCAGGTGGATATTGTAAATCGCATCGCGAAGACAGATACTGCTGCAAATGATGATAGCAGACCGACAGTTGCATTTTTCATATCACGTCCAATGGACAGGTTCAGGTGCGCAAAAGCACAGATTATGTGCCAAAGATGATTTCGCTTGCTGGCGGAAAATATATTTTTGATGCGTCAAATGACGACGATACAGGCAGGTCAACCATGAATATGCAGCTTGAGGATTTCTACAATGGAGCAATAGATGCTGACTATCTGATATATAACAGTGCGATAGACGGCGGTGTGAAGAATCTGAATGAGCTTTTGGATAAGTGCCCGGTGCTTGCTGATTTTTAGGGCAGTCAAAGACGGCAATGTATTTTGCACCACGAACGATATGTATCAGCAGTCTATGTCCATCGGATATATGATTGATGATATGCATTCGATGATTACAGGTGCACCCGACAGCAGCATGAAATATCTGTTTAAGCTCAGATAACTGTGATTTGTGGAATGTGTGTGGTGGGCTGAATTGTTAACGGATATGACAGAATGCAGGAAAATCAATAGCACAAAAAGATAAAAAAGCGGAGCTATAACATAGGAAAAAAACCAGAAAAATAAGGTGTTTTAACAACATTTATTATTCTTATAATCTTAATTATTATATTGCTTATCATGAATGTGTGCATAGGAACTGTACATATATCGTTTAAGGCTGCATTTGCGACAATTTATGACCACTCAGACAGGGTAGGACGTATTGTGTGGGATATCCGCATGCCAAGAGCTATTGCAGCGATGATACTGGGTGGGGCATTAGCGCTTGCAGGATATCTTTTGCAGACTTTTTTTCATAATCCAATCGCGGGACCTTTTGTGCTCGGCATATCATCGGGGGCTAAGATGATTGTGGCACTTGTTATGGTATTTTTACTTGGAAATGCCATACGTGTGAGCTCACTGGCCATGATTGCAGCAGCGTTTTTGGGAGCAATGCTTTCAATGGGTTTTGTGCTTATCATTTCAAGAAAGGTAAGCAGCATGTCAATGCTTGTGGTGAGCGGTGTCATGATTGGCTACATATGCTCTGCGGTGACTGAGTTTGTGGTGACATTTGCAGATGATTCCGACATAGTAAACCTGCATAACTGGTCAAGGGGAAGCTTTTCGGGCATGACCTGGGACAGCGTTGGGGTGATGAGCATTGTGGTGGGAATCACATTTATTTTAGTTTTTCTCATGTCAAAGCCCCTTATGGCATATCAGCTCGGAGAGTCATATGCCGTAAATCTGGGTGTAAACATAAAGCGCATCCGGGTGCTTCTGGTATTGCTTTCAAGCCTGCTTTCCGCATGTATAGTGGCGTTTGCGGGACCGATATCGTTTGTCGGAATAGCCGTGCCACACATAGTAAAAAGCATGCTAAAGAGCACAAAGCCCATATATATGATACCGGCATGCTTCCTTGGTGGAGCGGTGTTCTGCCTGTTTTGTGATTTGCTTGCGAGGATGATGTTTGCGCCTACGGAGCTTAGTATCAGCACGGTTACGGCAGTATTTGGTGCACCGGTAGTGCTGTTTATCATGATAAGACGCAGCAAGGAGAAAAATGTCTGATGGAATATTATTTTACTGCTCAAAAGATGGCCGTTGGATATGATAACAGGCCGCTTATTGAAAATATTGATTTTTCCCTGAAAAGGGGAGAGATTCTCACATTAATTGGGCCAAACGGTGCCGGTAAATCGACTATTTTAAAAAGTATTGCAAGACAGCTTTCGCTTGTGAGCGGTACGATATATCTTGATAAAAGTGATGTAGTGACGATGAATGGCAATGAATTTGCAAAGAAAATGGCTGTTGTGCTCACCGATAAGCTAAAGACGGAGCTTATGACCTGCTATGATGTGGTTTCGACCGGCAGATATCCATACACAGGCCGGTTCGGAGTACTTTCGGATGAGGACAAAAAGGCTGTGGATGAGGCGATGGAGCTGGTCAATGTATCACAGATAAAAGATAAGGATTTTACAAAGATAAGCGATGGTCAAAGGCAGCGCGTCATGCTGTCACGGGCTATATGTCAGCAGCCGGAGATTATAGTGTTAGACGAGCCTACCTCATATCTTGATATAAAGTACAAGCTTGAGTTTTTATCAATACTCCAAAGGCTTAAAAGACAGAAGAATCTTACGGTTATAATGTCGCTCCATGAGCTTGATATGGCAAAGCGTGTGTCAGACCATATTTTGTGTATAGATGGCAGATATGTGGACAGATACGGAACTCCCGAGGAGGTATTTACTGACCAATATGTTTCAGGTCTTTTTGGAATTACGGCAGGAAGCTTTGATGAAACAGGAGAGGATTTAGAGCTGGAAAAACCGGATGGAAGGACGAGGATATTTGTCATAGCAGGAGGGGGCCTGGGCAGAAAAAGCTTCAGAAGCTTACAGCGAAAGGGTATCCCGTTTGCGACAGGAATCATCTATGAAAATGATCTGGATTATCCTGCGGCAAAGGCGCTTTCTGCTGAGATTGTCAGTGCAAGAAGCTTTGAGCCTGTAGACGATGCCCTTATTGAAAAGGCAAAGGAGCTTATTGATGCATGCGAGGGCGTTATATGTGACAGAACAGAGTTTGGCACGTATGAGCAGTTTAACAGCAGGCTTTATGAGTATGCAGTCTCTACAGGAAAAATTATAAAAATTCCTTTTCTGGAGGAACAATTGGCACAGCTTTAAGGAAGTTACTGTTCACACTACAGTTTAATATTCATGATAAAGCAACAGACTACCACATAAATTCAGACAGCAGGTATAGATATGGCAAAGGTAATTATGGTACAGGGTACAATGTCCAATTCAGGCAAGAGCTTTCTTGTCGCGGGCTTGTGCCGTATTTTCAGACAGGACGGATACAGAGTGGCACCGTTTAAATCACAGAACATGGCGCTCAACTCTTATATAACAGACGAAGGACTTGAGATGGGACGGGCACAGGTGATGCAGGCTGAGGCAGCAGGCATTAAGCCTATGTGTGCATGAATCCTATCTTTTAAAGCCACAAATAATACAGGCTCACAGGTGATTGTAAACGGAAGGGTGCTTAAGAACATGCCGGCGAGAGAGTATTTTGTCATACAAGAAAACTCTCATACCGGATATAAAAAAAGGCATTTAAAAAACTTGAGGAGTATGCTGATATCATAGTGATTGAGGGTGCGGGAAGCCCGGCTGAGATTAATCTGAAGGAAAATGATATTGTAAACATGGGGCTTGCGCATATGGTGGATGCACCGGTGCTGCTCGTTGGTGATATCGACAGAGGTGGTGTTTTTGCGCAGCTGCTTGGCACACTTATGCTTTTAACCGATGAGGAAAAGAATCGTGTCTGCGGGCTTATTATCAATAAATTCCGTGGAGACAAGACAATACTTGACCCGGGAATACAGATGCTTGAGGAGAGAGGCGGGGTGCCTGTTACCGGAGTGGTGCCATATATGGATGTACAGCTTGAGGATGAGGACAGCCTGACAGAGCGTTTTGACAAAAAGACAGATGGGCTTATTGATATAGCGGTCATCAGATATCCGAGAATATCAAATTTCACGGATTTCAATGTCTTTGAACAGATGTCAGAGGTAACAGTGAGGTATGTGTCAACAGTAAATGAGCTGCGTCATCCGGATATCGTATTTTTTGCCGGGAAGCAAGAATACGATGGGGGATCTTTTGTGGATGAGACAAAACGGACTTGAGACCGCTGTCAAAAAGCTCTCCTGTGAGATTCCGGTTTTTGGAATATGCGGAGGCTATCAGATGCTTGGGGCTTCAATAGCCGACCCCGACGGTGTCGAGGAGGGGGGAGTATATGCGTGGCATGGAGCTTCTTCCTATAGATACCGTTCTAAAAGACAGCAAGACGCGGCTTCAGACAAGCGGTGAAATAGCACATGTAGATGGTGTATTGAGCAAGCTTTCAGGCTGTCACTTTCTGGGCTATGAGATACATATGGGTAAGAGCGCATATAGCGCAGCTTCAGATGAGCAGGGGGCTTGTTATGACAGGAAAAATGAGTTAATAATGTCATATCTGATGGCAGAAATGTGTATGGCTCGTATATCCATGGCATTTTTGATACTGCAGAGGCCGCCAGAGTGATAGTGGATTATATTGCCGATAAAAAGGGCATTGATGTGAATGACAGCACTATTTTAAGCTATAAGAGCTTCAAAGAAAAACAGTATGACAGGCTTGCGGATACACTGAGGGAGTATCTGGATATGGATGCAGTGTACGGCATGCTTCGTGAGGCAAGATATGATTGAAAATAATATTATTTCTGACCATTTTACAATTGAAGAATTAAAGAAATTAAAAATAACTCCACCTGATGAAAAAATGTACAAAAAAATACGCTCAAACTGGGATTCCGTGGCAAAGCCGCTCGACGGCATGGGTGATTTTGAGCTATTAACGGCCAAAATCGGCGCTGTTTTGGGAGATGAAAATATAGATATTTCAAAAAGGCGGTCATAATGATGTGTGCGGATAATGGTGTGGTTGCTGAGGGCATCAGCCAGTCCGGACAGGAGGTGACACTTGCAGTTGCAAAATCCATGGCAAGGAAGGCTTCATCTGTCGGAACGCATGGCAATGACTGCAGGGGCTGATACAATTCCTGTGGATATAGGAATAAACAGTGACGAGAGTGTTAAAGGGTTGCTTCAAAGAAAGGTGCGCATGGGCACGAGAAACTTTGCAAAAGAGCCTGCCATGACAAGGACTGAGACACTTGAAGCGATTGCAGCAGGTATAGAAATAGTGCGTGGGTGTAAGGCAGACGGCTGCAGAATTATTGCAACCGGTGAGATGGGTATAGGAAACACCACCACAAGCGCGGCAATGGCAGCCGCCATGCTAAGGTGCGATGTGGCCACAGTGACAGGAAGAGGAGCAGGCCTAAACGACAGTGGGCTTGAGAGAAAAATCCGTGTAATTGAGAGCGCAATAGAAAAGTATGATTTATATAATAAGGACACCTTTGAGATACTTATGACAGTCGGAGGACTTGATATTGCAGGACTTGTCGGAGTGTGTATAGGCGGTGCATTATACCATATTCCTGTTGTGCTCGACGGAGTGATAAGCATGGTTTCAGCGTTGGCAGCAGAAAGGCTTCTTTCCGGAGTTACTGATTTTATCATTCCATCACATGAGGGCAGGGAGCCTGCCGTGGCGCTTTTGTGTGAGGCACTTTCCGTAAGGCCTGTCATAAGAGCATCTCTTGCGCTTGGAGAGGGAACAGGTGCCGTGATGATGTTTGCGCTTTTGGATATGGCACTTAGCGTATACAAAGGACGGACAACCTTCGACGATATCTCGGTATCACAGTATGAGAGGTACATATAGATGATTACACTTATAACAGGCGGCAGTGGCAGTGGCAAATCAGCATATGCAGAAAAGTATATTTGTCACGTGTCAAATGAAAAGGGATACAAAGAAAAATATTACATTGCCACCATGCAGATATTTGATGATGAGGGACAGCGGAAGATAGACAGGCACAGAAGACTTCGTGCCGGAAAAGGCTTTATTACCATCGAGCAGCCTCGTGATATCCAAAATGCGGTTTCTAAGCTGCAATCAGAAAGCAGTTTAAAAACCGGGCGGTCAGCACTGCTTGAGTGTATGTCAAACCTTGTGGCAAATGAGATGTTTCCACCTGTAGATGCTTCCGGTATGCAGGCTGCCGAAGCTGAAAAAGAGACTTTGGATGACCCTGAAAATATGAATGATTATGAGACTGCTCAAATCAGCCATGTGAGTAAAAAGGTGTTAAAAGAGGTAAGTATCTTAAGTGAAAATGTTGCTGAGCTTGTAATTGTGACAAACAATGTATTTGAAGACGGAGTCAGCTATGATGAATCAACGATGAATTACATAAAGGCAATGGGAATTGTAAACAGAGGGCTTGCTGCGATGGCAGAGCGTGTCGTTGAGGTGGTTGCAGGCATTCCGGTGACGGTTAAGTGAAGCAGTGTGGAGGTTAAGTGTATTATGAAGTTAATAAGGTCGTGCATAGTATCTTTTTCCATGTATTCAAAGATACCTATGCCACAATTTAAATGGAATGATGATGACATGAAGTACATGCTGGTATTCTTTCCGTGGATAGGAGCTGTGATTGGACTGCTTCTTATGCTTTGGAGATATATATACTCTCATTTTGGAGTGGCGGATATCTGCTATGTATGCATAGGCGCACTCATTCCGATAGCGGTTACGGGAGGCTTTCACATAGATGGTTTTATGGATACAATGGATGCGTTTCATTCATACAAACCGCGGGAGGAAAAGCTTGCAATACTTAAGGATTCACATATAGGAGCGTTTGCCGTTATAATGCTTGCAGCCTACGGATTATTATTCATGGGAGCTTTTTCTCAGATAATGAATGATAAAGCATTTATTGTTTTTTGTGCAGGCTTTTTCATCTCAAGGTGCTTAAGCGGAATAGCGGTTGTGTCATTTAAATCGGCAAAAAGCGATGGACTGTTATTTATGTTTGCGGACACTGCACACAGAACGATCGTGAGGGCAGCACTATACATCCAGCTTGCACTGTGTATAGCTGTTTTACTCATTGTGTCACTGCCTTATGCGGTGGTTATGATCATTGCGGCAGCACTTAGCTTTTGGTATTATTATGTGAAAACAAAAAAGGAGCTTGGCGGCATCACAGGCGATACGGCAGGGTATTTTGTGTGTATATGTGAGTGCGCCATGGCAGTGGCTCTGGGTGGTGTCTCTTTTATTATTTAGTATATTTGTTTTGAATATAGGAATGGTACGGATAAGAATTTTGATAAAAGTTGTACTATGAATTTGAAAATTTGGAATTGGAGAAAATATGAAGCTTGTGATAGGCGGAGTGGCACAGGGAAAGCTTGATTATGTGCTCGAAAATATGATAGAAAAACAGAAAATATGATGTGTATGACTGCTTTTTTCTAAAGATAATGCCTGCAATGATAAGGCGTCAAACATGGAATGGCCATGGGATTTTTGCCGTCGATGATGAGAGTATACTCATAATAGATAAATTCCATTATTTTATCAGGGCTGTGCTTGAGAAAAATCTTCCACTGCAGGAATATATTTTGAAATTTATGCAATTTGCAGAGGAAAATAAGGATACGATAGTCATTGCTGATGAGATTGGAAACGGCATAGTGCCTCTTGATGCGTTTGAGAGAGAGTACAGGGAGCAGACAGGCAGAGCAGAGATACTGCTTGCAAAAAAAGCAGACGAGGTAGTTCGCGTAATATGTGGAATCGGTCAGAAAATAAAATAAACTGTATATTTATAAGACACGGCTGCACTGTCTCAAACAGAGAGCACAGATATCTGGGCAGGACAGATGAGCCACTCGATGAAGCCGGAGTTTTTGAGCTGGAAAATGCGCTAAATAATGGTGTATACAAGGCTTTGGAGGGAAATAGCTTAAAGGAGCAGATAATTATTACCAGTCCAATGAGGCGCTGCAAACAGACGGCAGAGATTATTTTGCCGGTCGCACAGCACCATAAAATTTATACCGTAAAAGAGTTTGCAGAGATGGATTTTGGTGAATGGGAGCTAAAAAGCTATAAGGAACTTAGCACAGATATCCGTTTCAGGGACTCATATCAGGCGTGGATTGACAGTGGTGGAACACTTGCCTTTCCAAACGGAGAGAGCAAAAAAGAGTTTTGCAAAAGAAGTATATGTGGCTTTGAGAGGGCACTCACACAGGCATTAGAGCTTAAGAGGGCTATGCCTGATAAAAAGATACAAATGGTATTTTTTGTGCATGGAGGGACTATCATGGCGATAATGAGCCATTACTGTGATATGGATTACTATGATTACCAGGTGAAAAACGGCTGTGGCTACTCGTGTGAGGTGGCGGTTGAGGGCAATGAGATTGTGTTTAATGAAACAGTGCCCATATCGCTATGATTTATTTAAGAAGGACTAACATATGTGTTATCATATTTTTGCATTTATAGCAGGCTTTGTGCTTGATTTATTAATAGGAGATCCGCATTTTATACCGCATCCTGTCAGACTTATCGGCTCACTTATTTCTTTTCTCGATAAGAGGCTTAATTGTGATGCCGGATATAATATCTCTGAAAAAAATTAAATCTAATAAAATATAAAAGAGGTATGCTTCTTGCTTTTACTGTAATTTTTGCAACTTTTGCAATGTCGGTAATTATTATTGTGGCAGCATACAGCATAAATCTGTATGCCGGGATAATAGCAGAGGCTGTCATGACGTGGCAGATTCTTGCCACAAAGTGTCTTCGTGTGGAGAGCATGAGGGTGTACGATGCGCTAAGGACAGATGGAGTTGATGCAGGAAGAAGGGCTGTTTCCATGATTGTTGGCAGAGATACATCTGTGCTTGATGCAGCAGGCGTCACAAGGGCGGCAGTTGAGACGATAGCTGAAAATACATCTGACGGAGTGATTGCACCTATGCTTTACACTGCAATCGGAGGACCGGTGCTTGGCTTTGTATACAAGGCTGTGAATACGATGGATTCGATGCTTGGCTATAAAAATGATAAATATATGTATTTTGGCAGATTTGCGGCAAGGCTTGATGATGTGGTCAATTTCATACCGGCAAGAATCAGTGCATATCTGATGATTGCTGCGGCATTTATTGGTGGCAGGCAGTTTGATGGAAAAAATGCATACCGCATCTTTAAAAGAGATCGTTTCAATCATGCAAGCCCAAACTCAGCCCAGACAGAGTCTGTATGTGCGGGAGCTTTAAGGGTGCAGCTTGCGGGTGATGCAGTGTATTTTGGGAAGCTTGTGAAGAAAAAATACATAGGAGACGGTCTGCGTGAGATAGAGTACGAGGATATAAAGCGTGCAAACAGGCTGATGTATATTACTGCGTTTTTGTGTGAGCTTTTATCTGTGGCGGTTATGAGTCTTGGTTTAATATTGCTTTGAATATGAAAAAATTGATGTAAGAATAGATGGAGGACTTGAATGAAAAGCATCCATGGCGGAGACATATACAACAATAAAGTAAATATGGATTTTTCGGTAAATATCAATCCTCTTGGCATACCGCATTCTGTTAAAGAGGCTATGAGTGATGCACTTTCGTATGCAGACAGATATCCCGACATGGCATGCAGTGGTCTTAAAAAAGCGATATCAGAGTATTTCACACAGCAAGGCTGCAGCATACAAAGCGAGGATGTAATTCCCGGAAACGGAGCCTCAGAGCTTTTTATGGCGATAGCTCATGCCATAAAGCCCAAAAAAGCAGTGCTTCTGGCCCCGGGCTTTTTCGGTTATGAGCATGTGCTTCGTGCAGTCGGCTGTGATATCGGATATTTCCTGCTGGATGAGCAGAGTGATTTTTCTCCTGCTGCACGGTTGGATGCTTTAATGGATATGCTTACAGATGATACAGATATATTTTTTATCGCAAATCCAAACAATCCGACAGGGTATCTTGCAGACAGCACTTTCATGAAGCAAATAATAGGGCATTGCAAACAAAAGCATATTTATGTGGTGGCAGATGAATGCTTCATGGGCTTTTGTGAAAAAAATTATTCTGTTTGTCACTTTTATGTGACTATGACAATCTGATTGTTGTAAGAGCCTTTACCAAGCTTTTTGCTATTCCGGGAGTAAGGCTTGGATATATGCTCAGTAAAAATGATGCAGTAAGACAAAAGGTTCAAAGAAATCTGCCGGAGTGGAACGTGTCTGTCCTGGCACAGATGGCAGGAGAGGCATGCATTAGGGAATCAGAGTATATTAAAGAAACGGCATCGTATGTGAGCGGACAAAGAAGGCTGCTGTCAGATGGACTAAAAAAGCTTGGGTTTAAGGTATATAAAAGTGATGCTGATTTCATACTGTTTTACAGCAAGCTTCCATTATATGATATACTGCTTAATAAGGGAATACTGATACGGGACTGCTTCAACTATGTGGGGCTTTCGGAAGGGTATTTTCGTGTGGCAGTAAATACTTATGATGAAAATGTAAGATTATTGAAAGTGATAGGTGAGTGTATTGAAAAAAATTAAACAGTTAGAGCCGATGGAGATTGAAAAGAGGAGCTTTGAGATAATTTCACATGAGCTGTCTGAAATGCAGATTACGCTGCCTGCTGATCAGGAGATGAATAAACAAAAAGATCATACACACGAGTGCTGATTTTGATTATATACAGACGCTTAAATACTCTAAGGACGCCGTTGCTATTGCAAAAAGGCTGATATCAGAGGGCGCTGATATAGTGACTGATACCAACATGGCTCTTTCAGGCATAAATAAAAATATCTGGCAAAATTCGGTGGACAGGCGCACTGCTTTATGGCTGATGATGAGGTCGCTCTTATTGCAAAGGAGAAAAAGACAACGCGCGCGGCAGTAAGCATGGAGTTTGCATCAAGGATAGATAAGCCTGTGATTTTTGCGATAGGAAATGCACCGACAGCGCTTATAGAGCTGTACGATATGATAGAAAAAGGAATATATAAGCCTGCATTTGTAATCGGTGTGCCGGTGGGCTTTGTCAATGTGGAGGCAGCCAAGGAGCTTATTATGGAGACCGGCGTGCCATACATAGTAAATGTCGGACGAAAGGGTGGCAGTAATATTGCGGCTGCCATATGCAATGCGCTGATTTACAGTCTGGTTGATAGAGGCTGATTCATGAGGAAATTTAGTGATTATGAGATATGGATTTACCACAGGAAGCTGTGCGGCGGCGGCATCAAAGGCGGCGGCATATATGCTTTTAACCGGAAAGGCTAAAAACAAAATAACGATTCAGACACCTAAGGGAATAGCTTACACGGCTGATATCACCGACATAAAAAGAAGTGAAAATGAGGTAAGCTGTGCCGTGATAAAGGACGGAGGGGATGACCCGGATGTGACCACCGGAGCCTATATATATGCTTCTGTACGGATTTTGCATTCCGATACCTGTGCTTTAAGCAAAAAAAAGCAGGATTTGGCTATCATAAATATTGACGGTGGTGACGGAGTGGGAAGAGTTACCAAACCCGGATTAGACCAGCCTGTCGGAAATGCGGCTATCAATCATGTGCCGCGTGAGATGATAGAAAAAGAGGTAAGGGAGGTCTGTGAGCTTTTGGATTTTAAGGGGACACTTGACATTACAATCTCGGTTCCAAAGGGAAAGGAGCTTGCAGAAAGGACCTTTAATCCAAGACTTGGGATAGTTGGTGGTATATCAATTCTCGGCACGAGCGGTATTGTTGAGCCCATGAGCTCACAGGCTCTTATTGATACGATAAGGGTGGAGCTTAGGCAGAGATATTCGTTTGGGTATGATTATGTGGCGGTTGCTCCGGGAAATTACGGTCTTGACTTTATGAAGGAAAGCTATGGCTATGATCTGGACAGGAGTGTCAAATGCTCCAACTTTATCGGTGAAACAATTGATATGGCTGCAGATATGGGCTTTAAGAGGATGCTTTTGACAGGACATATAGGAAAGCTCATAAAGGTAGCAGGAGGCATCATGAACACTCATTCGAGGGAGGCAGACTGCAGGATAGAGCTTTTGACGGCATTTGCGTTTAAGTGTGGTGTAGCGCCCGAATACATAAAGCGCATTATGGACAGCCTTACGACAGAGGAGGCCCTGGCGGCACTTAAGGAAAGCGGCAGGCTGTATGAGGTAATGGATTATGCGATGGAGCGCATATGCTTTTATCTGGATAAGAGAGCAAAGGGCAGACTTGAGATAGACTGTATCATGTATTCAAACGAATTTGGTGAGCTTGCAAAAAGCAGAAAGGCAGAAAAATGGTTTACTTTGTTGGCGCAGGAACAGGCGCAGCAGATTTAATAACAGTACGCGGAATGCGTCTTTTACAAAAAGGCAGATGTGATAATTTATGCAGGCTCGCTTGTTAATCCAGAGCTTTTGGACTATGCAAGGGAGAGCTGTGAAATATATAACAGTGCAAAAATGACACTGGATGAGGTCATCGCAGTCATGAAAGCTGCTGAGGCAGACGGAAAAATTACTGTGCGCCTGCACACGGGAGAGCCAAGCATATACGGCGCAGTGCGCGAGCAGATGGATGAGCTTGATACTCTTTTAATACCATATGAGAGCTGTCCGGGCGTGAGCGCGTGCTTTGGCGCTGCTGCATCGCTCAACATTGAGTACACGCTCCCCGGTATTTCCCAGTCGCTCATCATCACACGCATGGAGGGGCGCACGAAGGTGCCGCCTAAGGAGAGCATAGCAAGCTTTGCCTCACACCACGCTTCCATGGCGATTTACTTAAGCACCGGGCTTTTAGAGAAGCTTACGGAAAGCCTTATTGAGGGAGGATACGCGGCAGATACACCTGCTGCAATTGTATACAAGGCAACCTGGCCACAGGAGGAGGCATACGTGTGCACTGTCGCTACACTTAAGCAGACTGCGAGGAAGCACAATATCACAAAGACAGCGATTGTGCTTGTGGGGGATGTCATAGCTCACCGGCATTACGAGAAATCAAGACTTTACGCACCGGATTTTTCGACAGAGTATCGCAAGGCTTCAGTAGAGTCAAAGGATAACGATTGAAAAAAGGCGTGAATATATAAATATGGGAAATATATGGGAACTGAAAATATGAAAATTTGCATTGTAAGCTTCACAAAAAAGGGCTATGAGCTGTCATGTGACATAGCTTATAAGCTTGAAAAAAAGTGCATATGAGGTGGAGGTTTTTACCAAGTGCTCGAGATTATCGGATGAAAATATTAAAAATTCCACCGATGAAAATTTTAGAAATACCGGCTACATATCACAAAATATATCAGACTAGGACAGCTGCACAGATGAGTGAAAAAAAGGCTCTGATTTTTATCGGGGCATGCGGTATTGCAGTGAGAGCTATAGCTTCTTCTGTTAATAACAAGCTTAAAGACAGTCCTGTTATTGTGATAGATGAGCTGGGGAAGTTTGTTATTCCGATTCTTTCAGGGCATGTTGGAGGTGCCAATGAGTTTGCTGTATTATTAGCAGCGCTGATGAATGCCACACCTGTTATGACAACCGCTACTGATATCAATAATAAATTTGCAGTTGATGTTTTTGCAAAGAAATGCAGGCTTGCAATAGTCAATAAAGATGGCATCGCCAGAGTATCATCAAAGGTATTGGCGGGGGAAGTGGTTACTATGTCAGTCGACTGGGAGCACATCCCGGCTAAGCACAGAAGCCTTATAAAGGCTTTTTTCGATGAAGCTGATATGAGTGCTGATGCAATAAAAACAGTGGACTTCCCACCTGCTTGCGGTGCTGATATTGTAGTATCATGCGAAAAAGCAAAGGACCCTAAAAATGGCAGTATTTACTTAAAACCCACACAATTTGTACTTGGTATTGGGTGCAGAAGGGATACAGCGTTTGAAAATATTGACAGGGCAATCAGACAAAGTCTTTTAAAGCTACAAATAGATATTTCGGATATAGACATGATTGCATCAATAGATGTGAAAAAAGATGAACCGGGAATAAAGGAATTTTGCGAAAGAAACAGGATAGAATTTGTCACTTATACCGCGGATGAGCTCATGGCGGTGCAGGGAGAATTCAGTGCCTCGCAGTTTGTCAGGGAGCATGTTGGAGTGGACAACGTGTGCGAGCGTGCAGCGGTGCTTGTATGCAGCAGGGAATGCAATAAAGCAGGAGAACTTATCTATAAAAAACATAAATATGACAGGGTAACGGTTGCGGCAGCAAGGTATCCTGATTAATCATAAATGAGGGGCAAAATACCTTTTGAACTTCATATTATTAAAAAATTGCAAATAGCTGCATGGTTATATAAAATTAGTAGAGATGGAGATTAACATGAATAAAATTTACATAGTAGGTATGGGACCGGGCTTTGAAAGCATGATGACAAAGCAGGCGATTGACGCCCTGGAAGCGAGTGATGTCATAGTGGGATACACCGTATATATAAAGCTGCTTGGAGAAAAATTCCGGACAAAAGAGCTTTTGACCACTCCGATGCGTCAGGAAAAAGAAAGATGTCATCTGTGCTTTAAAAAGGCACTTGAGGGCAAAACAGTCTCCCTTGTATGTAGTGGCGATGCCGGAATATACGGACTGGCCTCTCTTATGTATGAGATTGGGCAGGAATACGATAACGTAGAGCTTTCGGTAATACCCGGCATTACAGCGGCAAACAGTGGTGCGGCAGTGCTTGGAGCACCATTAAACCATGATTTTTGTACCATCAGCTTAAGTGACCTGCTCACGCCTTGGGATAAGATTGAAAAGCGTCTTGTGGCTGCTGCAGAGGGTGATTTTGTCATAGCACTGTACAATCCGTCGAGCCACAAGAGAAAGGACTATCTGATGAGAGCCTGTGATATTCTGCTTCGTGCAATCGAGCCGGATAGAGCCTGCGGTTATGTCGAAAATATCGGACGTGAGGGAACAAGCTATACGGTCTGTACCCTCGGTGAGCTTCGCAGTGCACAGGTTAACATGTTTACGACAGTATTTATCGGCAATGAGGGTACACAAATAATTGACGGAAAGCTTGTCACAAGGAGAGGATATCAGATTGAGTAAAATACTGATTTTTGCAGGAACAACAGAGGGACGTAAGCTATCAGAGCACCTGTGTGAAAGAGGCATAGAGCATACGGTTTGCGTGGCAACAGAATACGGTGAAATTGTGCTGCATGAAAATCCGTTCGCGCATGTTCATATGGGGCGTATGGACAGCGAAGGCATGAGAAGCTTCTTTGCGGAACAAAAATGTAAGCTCATAGTGGATGCAACCCATCCGTATGCAGCCATTGTTACCGAAAATATAAAGCAGGCAGTTTATGCGTTTAACGAGGCATGTGCTGTTACAGACAATCAGGCGGATAGTAACATATCAGAAAATATCGAATATGTGCGTCTTAAAAGAGATACGGATATATCAGCAGATTATGATAATATCCGCTATTTTGAGGACAATGAAGCATGTGCAAAGGCACTTAACAATACAGACGGAAATATACTGCTCACAACAGGAAGCAAGGAGCTGTCAGTGTATTGTAAAACCTCAGACGTCAGGGAAAGATTGTATGTGCGCGTGCTTCCGGGGCTTGAGAGCATAAGCTTGTGCATGCACAATGATATTACAGGAAAGCACATTCTGGCATTGCAGGGTACCGTTTAGCACACAGCTTAATGAGGCGCTTATTGATCAGTATGACATCAGATGTCTGGTCAACCAAAAAAGCGGTGCGGCCGGGGCTTTATTGAGAAAATAGCTGCCGCAAAAATAAAAATATTCCGGTCTATATTGTGGGACAAAGCGTGCAGGATGATGGAATGTCATTTGAAGCTGTTTGTGAATATATTGACAGAAAATATAACAGGCTTCATATCATGCTTGCCGGCATTGGAATGGGAAATGATGCTTGCATGACAAAAGCTGTTTCAGATGCAATAGAAAGCGCTGATATTATACTTGGCGCAAGCCGTATGATAGAAAAATACAGTGCGAAGATAGACAAAAAGCCGTATTATCTTGCAGAACAGATTATTCCTTATCTATACGAAATTTGTGCAGATACTGAAAAAATCAGTAATGTTCTTATATTATTCTCGGGAGATACAGGCTTTTACAGTGGAAGCAAAAAGCTGTATCTGGCGATAAAAAATGAAATATCTGAAGGAAAATTAAATGCGGATGTGTCAATCCTTCCTGGAATTTCATCTGTGTCATACATGGCGGCAGCGGTCGGTGAAACCTACAACGATGCGTATATATGCAGCATCCACGGAGTAAAGCTGTCTAATATTACATCACGGATTAGCCACCATGCAAAAACGTTTATGCTGATGTCAGGTGTAAAGGATGTGAATATGCTTGGACACCTATTAAGCAGTGACGAAAGGTATGGTTTACAAAAATGCTCGGTAACTGTGGGATACCAGCTATCATATCCGGATGAAACTATATCGCAGCTTTCGCCACAGGAATGCAAAAAGCTTAAAAGGGAGGGATTGTATATCTGTATGATAAAAAATCCCAATCCGGTTGCAAAAAATGTTACACCGCAGCTAAGTGATGCAGCATTTATCCGTGAAAAGGTTCCGATGACCAAAGAGGAAATAAGGCATGTAAGTATCTGCAAGCTTCATTTGAAATCGGATTCAGTGCTTTATGATGTGGGAAGCGGAACCGGCTCCATAGCGGTAGAGGCCGCATCACTTTCCGATGATATGGAGGTCTATGCCATCGAGCAGAAGGAAAATGCCGTGCTGCTTATCACACAAAATAAAGAAAAGCATGGACTTGAAAATATCCATGTTATAAATGCAAAGGCTCCTGACGGAATGGACACTCTTCCGGTGCCGACACACGCATTTATCGGAGGCAGCAGCGGCAATCTAAAGGAGATAATAGAGGCTCTTAAAGCAAAAAAATCCAACATATCCGTATAGTGATAAATGCAATTTCCATGGAAACAATTTGTGAGATAAAGGAAATATTGTCGGCATATGATGTGAAAAATGAGGATATCGTGCAGCTGCAGGTCAGCCGCTCAAAGCAGATAGGACATTACCATCTGATGCAGGCAGAAAATCCGGTGTGGATATGTTCGTTTGAATTTTTAACCGGAGCTTTTATGCTACAACTCGTAATAAATCATCGAAGGCTAATATTTTAAGATATATGATGAAATAAAGGATGAATACATGAAAATAAATCGTTTTATGATAGCCGCACCCAAAAGCGGCAGTGGAAAAACAATGATAACCTGCGCTTTACTGCAGCTTTTAAAGGATAGCGGAAAAAACGTATTGTCATATAAGTGCGGACCTGATTATATTGACCCAATGTTTCACAAAAAGGTGCTTGGCGTATCATCCAAAAATCTCGATACTTTTTTTACGGATGAAAAGAAAACAGTGCAGCTTTTCTTAGATGAAAGAGCCGATGGTGATTTTGCGGTGCTTGAGGGCGTGATGGGATTATATGACGGGCTTGGCGGAATATATGAGCAGGGTTCGTCATACCATCTGGCAAAGGTGACGCAGACTCCGATAATACTCGTGGTGGACGCAAAGGGCATGGGAAAGTCAGTGCTTGCTCTTATAGCCGGTTTTTTGCAGTATGACACTCAGCACTTGATTAAGGGGGTTCTGCTCAATCGGATGTCGAAGGGCTATTATGATATCATAAAGCCTCTGATAGAGAAGGAGCTTTCCGTAAAAGTAGTCGGATATTTCCCGGAACAGAAGGATATCGGGCTTTCAAGCAGACATCTGGGGCTTGTCATGCCGGATGAGCTTTCAGATATAAAAAAACAGCTCAATGAAACTGCCGACAGACTAAAAAAGACAATAGATATGGATTTGTTTATAGATATAGCAGACGCGGCAGATGAAATCGGTGACAGCGAAAATGCAGATGTATATAATGAAAAAAATATAGGTAATTGTGATCAAAAATGAATTTTCGCAAAATAAAGCAATAAATACCGTAAACATAGCTGTTGCAATGGACGAAGCATTTTGTTTTTATTATGAAGATAATTTGAGGCTTCTTGAAAAATGCGGAGCACAATTACGGTATTTTTCGCCACTGCACGATACCGGCCTTCCAGAGGATTGTGATGCAATGTTGCTTGGAGGCGGTTATCCGGAGCTGTATGCAAAGGAACTGAGTGAAAATGTATCTATGCTGAATGCCATAAAAAAAGCTTTTAGAGCCGGAATGCCGATGGTTGCAGAGTGTGGAGGGTTTATGTATCTTCACGCATATATCCGTAACATCTGTGATGATAATGATAAAAAAAACAATGCTGATACACAAAATAATACAGATATACAAAATGATATGAATAAGTCGAAGCTTGTGGGGGCACTGGATGGTGGGTGTCATTTTAAGGGAAAGCTGGTCAGGTTCGGATATATTGAGCTTGCGGAAAAGCATAGCAATTTTCTACCGCCAAATGAAAAAATAAAGGCGCATGAATTTCATTATTACGACAGCACCGATAACGGAGCCGATTGTATTGCGACCAAGCCGGCCACAGGCAGAAGCTACGACTGTGTGATAAGCCATGATAATTACTGGCTTGGGTTTCCACACCTGTATTATCCGTCAAATCCGCATTTTGCAGAGAGCCTTGTGAGAAAAGCATATGAATATAGAAGGAATAAAAATGGAAAACTCTTATAAATACTTTAAAAACACAGATTGCAAATATTTTCCGTGTCACAAGGGACTTTCGGATGACTTTAATTGTCTGTTTTGTTATTGTCCTATGTATAGTATGCCAAACTGTCCCGGAAGTAAGACCTACATAGAGAAGAATGGCAAAAAAATCAAGGTATGTACAGACTGTACGTTTCCACACAGACCGGAAAATTATGATAAAATCATACAGATTTTGATTAGGAATAATAATAACTGATTTATGGCCTAAAGCCGTTCGGAGGTTTTGCATAATATAAAAATATGGCAGGAAGGAGATGTTTTATATGCAGATTATCTTACAGAGAGGTCTTCCGTTTGAAGTAAAAATACCATCTGCCAGACCTGTTGATATCAGCGCATTATCAGAGGTAGAGTTCAATGAAGAATTAGAGAAGGGATATGCGGATATGCAGGCTGGACGGACAAAAAATGCTAAGAAAGCCTTTTCTGATATTCGCAAAGATTATGGCTTATGATATATGAAATAGAAGTATCAGAACAGGCTGACAGTGATTTGAGAGGAATTTTTGAATGGTTGTAACAATACTTAGAGTAATGTATGCAGGACGTGATATAGACAATCAGTTAAATATACACACAAAGCAATAAGAAATATGATATAAAGCAGTCTTTCACATTTAGGTTCGACTGCTTTTTTTGTATCATTTGATGCTAAGCGTGAAATGAAAAAATGGCACAGTAAACGCCAAAATCAATTTAATAAAACTTGAAAACCCTGTAAAATCAAGGGTTTTAAAAATTACTTAAAATAATTAGCACTCATCTCTTAAAATGAAAGTCGATTTTTGTCCTGTCTTGTGTATCCAGAAAGTGGCTATTTTACAGGCTTTCTGGGGCATCAGTCGTTTTGTCTGGTGCAGGAAGATGACGGGTATTATTTCAGTGCAGATTCTTGGTTTACAATTGGGATTCTCGGGTTACTATTTACCGTGATTTTAAAATGCGATATTTCGGAATTGAATTACGATTTTTGATAGATTAGATTGTTTGAAACGCATTTTTATGATATGATGATAAGAAACAGCTGATAAGTAACAGGTGATAAATACCATGTGAACAGATATTTCAAGCAAATAAGATTGAGGTGAAAAAATGGCAGTTAGTTACAAGAAATTGTGGAAATTGTTGATTGATAAAGAAATGATGAAGAAAGATTTGCGTGCAATGACAGGAGTTAGTACAACAACGATGTCTCGATTATCAAAAGATGAAAATGTAAGTACAGAGATTCTGTCAAAGATATGTTCTGCTTTGAATTGTGATGTGGGAGATATCATGGAATTTGTTCCTGATAAAAAAGAGGAGCAGTAAGGAGGTACGGGAACATGGATCATTCTTATCCTTATATTGCGTCTTTGACCAGAGAGCCGTTCCTTTTCTACGAAATGCGTTCTACCGCAAAGCTAATGGCAGAAGGAAATTCCGATGATGCAATTGTTAAAGAAATTGTAGAGCAGAATCTTTTTCAGTACCCAACGGAAAAATCTATCACACGCATGGCGAAAGCCTGCATCAAACGGCTTCATGCACTGGAAGATGATTCTCTGGTTTCTGCGATTGCTTCACAGCCGACGGATGTGGCAAAACAGATTTGTTTGTATGCGTTGATGAAGCAGAGCCGACTGGTCTGGGAATTTATGCTGACCGTCATTGGCGAGAAGTACAGATTAAGGGACACGTCTTTTGGTAAGATAGATTTGAATACATTTTTTATGCGCTTGCAGGAGCAGAATGATACCGTGGCTTCCTGGAGCGATACTACAATAACAAAGTTAAAACAGATAATTGCCAGAGTGCTTGTTGAAACAGAATATCTCGACAACCGGGGGGCAGATCATTTGAATCCAGTATGGCTGCATCCTGTTTTGGAGAATGCCATCAGAAGCAATGGTGATATGGCGATACTGCCGGCGTTTAATTGCTTTTCTTAGGAGGTAGCCAATGAGTGACATAAAAGAACGCCTGGACAAAGTTCGGGCATTGATTCAGGAACCGGAGTTCCTGGAAGGCAAAGGACTCAGCAATGAGGTGAATATCAGAATCTTCTGTTATGAACCGGAGAATGAAATGGTTGTCCGTCATTTTGTGAATCAACTGGAAACTGATCAGTCCTTAGATTGCCATTTGATCGTTTGTAATTTATATAAAACATTTCTCTCTATCTGCGATGATATGGACATCACAGATGCAATTCCCGATATGGAAGAAGCTGACGGAAGTGCTTATCTTCTGGAGCAGCTTAACTCCGCAATCGGCAATGGAGAGTTCATTGATAAAATCCAGTATGAGCCACACGAACCGGGTGATGTGCTGATGCTGACAGGTGTGGGCGAGGTGTTCCCGTTTATGAGAATCCATACGTTACTGGAAGCTTTGCAACCGTATTTTTCAGATGTTCCGATTTTGGTTATGTATCCGGGTGAGTTTGATGGTCGTCATGTAAAACTGTTCAATCGATTGACACCAAATGATTATTACCGGGCATTCAATGTCATAGATTAAGGGGGATAAAGCCATGATGATTCGAGATATGTTTGCGGATGACATTAACCGCAAAATCAATGGTGTAATTAAAGTAGATCAGGCTACTGATGATGTAATCGAGCAGGAGTTAAATGAATATGTCATTACCAGAGAATTGAAGAAACATTTCATTACGTTCTTCAACTATTACGGTGATGCTTTCGACCAGCCGACAGCCGATATGGGTGTTTGGATTTCCGGTTTCTTTGGAAGTGGTAAATCTCACTTCTTGAAAATGCTTTCCTACCTTTTGGAAATAAAGAGGTAAAAGGCATTCGCAGTGTGGAGCGTTTTCGTAAAAAGTTTGAGGATGACCCGGCAACTTTTATGCTGATCGACCGTGCCACGAAGGGGCAGACGGAAACCATTCTTTTCAATATTGATATTGAGGGATTCAGCAATAAAGATAAAACTGCGGTTCTTCGTGTATTTGCGAAGATGTTCTATAACCATCTAGGATTTTACGGTGAAAATCTGAAAGTTGCCATGATGGAGCGTTATATTGACCAGCAGGGTAAGACAGAGGAGTTCCGCAGAGTTTTTGAAGAAAAGAAAGGCAAGTCCTGGATGGAAATGCGCCGTGCCTTTGCATTCAATGGAAAGTTTTATTATTCCGACTTTAATGGAAGTTCTGGATATGAGTGAGGACGATGCCAAGGCATGGTTCAATGATAAAACGGCAACAGAAATATCTATTGCTCAGCTTGTGGAAGATATGAAAGCCTATGTAGATACCAAGCCTGCCAACTTCCGTCTGCTGTTTATGATTGACGAGGTTGGTCAGTATGTCGGTACAGATACTGATATGCTTTTGAACCTCCAGTCTCTGACTGAAAAAATCGGAAGCGAGTGCGAAGGTAAGATCTGGGTGATCTGTACCGGACAGGAAGCGATTGATGAAATCATCAAAGTTCGTGCCGATGAGTTCTCCCGTATCCAGGCTCGTTTCAAGACAAGATTGAGCTTATCTTCTTCCTCCGTGGATGAAGTCATCCAGAAGCGTATTCTGAAAAAGAAACCGGAAGCAACAATGGATTTGGAAACCGTTTATGAGCAGAATGATTCTGTCCTGCGTAACCTGTTCAGCTTCAATGGCTCTATTCTGGATATTAAAGGCTATTCCGGTCCGAGGGAATTTACTGAGAACTTCCCGTTCGTGCCGTATCAGTTTATTATTATGCAGAAGGTATTTGCTGAAATCCGCAAGCACGGAAATTCCGGCAAGCACCTTTCCGGTGGTGAGCGTTCCATGCTGTCCGGTTTCCAGGAAGCTGCACAGAAAATTCAGGAGAAGGATGAGTATGCACTTGTTCCGTTCTTCCGTTTTTATGATACCGTACATACTTTTCTGGATGGTTCAATTCGTCGTGTAATTGAACGTTGCCAAAAAGCTGCCGACAACGGTGATGGCATCGAACAGCAGGATGTAGATGTACTGAAACTCCTGTATCTGATTCGGTATATTGATGATATTCCTTCCAATCTGGACAATATCGTTATCCTTATGGCAGATGATATTCGTGTGGATAAGATTATCATGCGTGAAGCTGTCCGTGGATGCCTTGACCGTCTGATGAGCCAGAACTATATCGGCAGAACCGGAGACACTTATAACTTCCTGACGGATGAAGAACAGGATATTCAGCGTGAAATCCGGGATACCAATGTAGATACCGCTTCTATCGTAGAGCGTATCGCTCAGATGATTTACGGTGATATTTTCACAACTAAGAAGTTCCGTTATGGAAAATATGACTTTGCTTTCGATCAGATGGTGGACGGCATTACAGTTGGAGTGGCAACAGGTGGTATGCGTCTGCGTTTCCTGACCGTTGCTACCGATGCTATTGAAAAAACAGATTACCGTCTGATGGCGGAGTCCAAAGGTAATGAAGCAATCGTGGTTCTGGCTGATACGCCTTACTATGAATCTCTGGAATCTGCTATGAAGATTCGTAAGTACGTAAAGCAGAGAAATGTAAGCCAGCTTCCAAAAAACTGTGCAGAAAATTATCAGTGACCAGCAAGACGAAGCCGGAAAATATGAGCTGAGTGCCATGAGCGAATTGCAAAATGCTATTGAAGGGGCGCAGTTCTATGTAGACGGTGAGCATCTGGAAATCAGAGCTGGAAATGCTAAGAGCAAGATTGACCAGTCGCTTGAATATCTGGTTGCCCATGTATATAGCAAGCTCGACCTGATTACAGATAATGCAGGCAGTGATGTAGATATTATTGCGATTCTGACAGGTGCGGTAACGGCACTTCCGGGCATGGAACCGAACCGTGATGCTGCTTCTGCTATGGAAGAATATCTGGAAATGCAGGATGTGAAAAAGTTGCCGACTTCTATGGCAGATGTGCAAAGCAAATACAGTAGCGATTCCGTATGG
>ENA-OQIP01000037-OQIP01000037.1-human-gut-metagenome-genome-assembly--contig:-NODE-37-length-28818-cov-3.036980_pt1 | contig 28818 bp, 36 predicted proteins | sample MGYA00242585_ERZ504750 | MGnify/ENA primary metagenome ERZ504750 (study PRJEB26092, sample SAMD00036441) | human gut metagenome | host: Homo sapiens | study: EMG produced TPA metagenomics assembly of...
CACTTTCCGTAAATCTTCTATTGCTTTTCGTACTTTCTCAGGGAGTATATCTTGGAATCAGATGTTATTTGAAAAATCGGTTAGGTACCAAGCAATATTGGTGAAAACATGCTAAAAAACGTATAATAGCAGGGGATAAAACATCGTCCCCTACTATTATATAAACAGCGAAGTTTTACCCATCTCTCTCTTTTGAAAGATTCGCTACTTGTGGAACCGAGATATAAGGTTTCGCCTGTGTTCTTTGGTGTATCACTACCACATTTCTCTGTACCGATGTAATCTTTCTGCATACGGAAGCAAGAGATACAATATTCCTTATTTTAAAACATAATTACAATTCCTGTTTGACAAGAACGATCATCATAGAAGGATTGTATTTGTCCCCACTCATAATAATATTCGACGCCTGTCATACTCTTTTTACTGGGAGTACCTAAGCATTTCCTTAAAAACCTATTATTTTCTTCTTGCAACTTTTCTAAGACTGTACCATTCATTGTCTCATATTTCGTAGAATACTTTTTGTCTGCTCGAACCAATTCAATCTTTTTTACTTTTCCATGTCTTCCATAGATTGTAACATAAAACTTCTTATAAAGCCATTTTAAAGGTTTCTTAGAAATCAATATTGTATAAGAATACTCTGTTTGAGCAATCTTAAAATCAATTTCTTTAAATAGGGAAATACTTCCTTTGGGAGTAATTTTATATCCCCCTATTTTTAACATATCTTCCTTTAGCTCATCCTTTATTTGGATAATCTCCATACTTACTATAAAAACAACATAGCCTTCACACACTACAACGGTAACTATTTTTGCCCATAGCACATCTGGAACAAACATGTTCCAAGCTATAACAGGAAGCAAAGCTACTCCTACCGCAGTCACCAGTAGAAGCACCCTCCAAATATAATTTTTCTTTCTTTTTCCTTCATTAGTTAAATTTTCATCATAATAAAGATGACCTGGGGCTTCGAATGAGTTTAATAGAAATTCCTTTAAAAATGACACCAGAACCGCTCCCCAAGAAGATTTCTTTTGTTCCTTCATATTACCCAATCTCCTCTGCTATATGATTATTTTTCATTCTATTTTTACTTAACTTATACATTAGCAAGATTTTTAGTTATTCTTCTAACAATATTTTTATCCCCGCTTTTTCTGCTTTATGCGAAAAGTCAACAGCAAATCCCCATCCCATCTCTGCAAATTGCCATTTCTTCGTTTTTTTGTAATTTTATAGATTTCAACTGTAGACACTTTATTTAATTCAGGATATAACTTCTTAAGTGTAAGTATTTGTTTATTTCTGCTTATTTTTTCATTCCATATAATTGTTAATTTAACCTGTTTTCTTTCAAAAAAACCCACCTTACATAAATCTGCATAGCAGGCTTCTGGTATTGATATATCATTGTTTTTTAACATTTTTCTCCTTTATTTAATTTTATAAAAAACTTCTAAGCCCTATTAAAAGAAATATGAAGCCTATTAGAGGAACAGGTATCATACAAATGAGAAACACATTAAATTTTTTCCTTGCTTCATCAGTATTTTCTTCTTTTGTTACTTTTGCTTTTTTCATAACTATAAAAGGGAATATCAGTAATAATAATCCTCCAACTACTGCTAACAATATTTTCATCTTATATATTCCTTCCTTATCTTTAAATAAATATTAATCATGTATCGTACTATATTCCAATCCTAATGCACTTTTTCTTCTACAAATTCTTTTACTATCGCCTATTGATGTATTTTCATATTCACTGTTTGAAACAGTATATATTTCTCTTTTACCATTACAACTTACATATAACTCTCTATCTCTAGTTTTACCACTGCTAATCTTTTTGTCTGTTACAATTGCAATTTCATGAGTTGCCCCATCAAATGTAAATAAAAAATTTATTGGGAAGCTAATTGTAAATGCGATTATAAAAGCAGCAAATACAACTGAAAGTTTACGTCCAAATTTCTGTGGTACATCTGTTTTTAAAGATTTAATAATAAATGGCAGTGCAAGTAAAGCAGTAATAATTGCCGTAATCTTCATATAGTTTCCAAATTCATAATTAAAGAGTTTACTCGTATTCAGAGATAAAAGCATTGCTATTGCTGCACCCATAAATGGTAATTGATACGCCAGTTCTTGTCCTTTTTTTGTGGTGACTTCTATAAATATATATGGATAATATTTTATATACACTGCATATGTAATCATCAAAACCATTATAAATATAACTAACATTGTTTTGCCACCAATAAAAAATGCTACCGCATCAGCAATTATTAGAATCCAACCTAAAGCTTTTAAAAATTGCTTTGTTTTTTTACGCTTTTCTTTTTCTATTGTTTTTGACATATTTTTGATAGTTGTATTCTCATTACATATAGATTTATAGAAATTCTTTTCTATCCAGTTTAAAGCAGGTACATACTTTGATACATCTTTGTTCTGTTCAACTAACTCACCAAAATCCACAAGATCTATTTCATGTTTTATAAGTGTATCATATAAAATATCATAATTTACATACACTTGCTCCAGAGTAACAAGTCTATTGTACATCTTATCAATTAATATGACATCTGTTCTACCATTTAATGGAATCATTAAAATACAACGAATATCATTATATTTTATATGCTGAGTTTTCTTAACCAGATAGCTAAATACAATTTCATCTTCATTTACTACAATTATTTGTTTCTTGTATGCCAAAATTAAAGCAATACCTAAAAATACAAAAGGCATAAAACATATCGCAACCCCCATATTTCCTGTAACAAATGTTACCAGTACGATTATTAAAAAAAGAACTGTTGTTACTATTCCTAAATTTTTTACAAATTTACTTAATCTAATGACATTATCCATAAACTCAATCTCCCTATATGATTCACATTTTTCATTTTTTACGTTCTAATTTCTTCTTATCCTTTTTTATTTCTGCAATCTTTACTTGCAGCCAGTCCACATTTCTATTTCGGGCAGAAATTTTAGCGATTTTTTTCTGATTTTTATATAAAATAAGAGCTTCTCCAAATAAATTCTTTTTTCTTTTCATCTGGGTAATATCCGTTAATCTTATTTTACAGTTCTTCCTTAAAAATCCATTTCTATATAGCCATCCATCCTTGACAATTGTTTTGTCCATTAAAAAATAGAAAAATATACCTCCCGGTACAAGAGAGAATAAAAGGAAAACAAAAGCTGTTTCTTTTGCATTGAATACAAGTATCACACTATTGTAAACCAAATATAAAAAGAAAATGCCTGGCAGAACATAGTGGCTTTCTTTTGGTCTTATGATGCACTTTTTATCTCTACAACTCAACCATGTTTCTTGTGAAATTTTATGCTTAGACAGACTATTTGCAAACAATGATGCGCTTATGTTTTCATCAAATTTGAATATTATTTTGTCCCCTGCATATATTTCCAATGTACCATTTTCTTTATGTACACTTCTTGTTATATCTGAAAATTTATAATATTTTTTTCCAAAAAACGACCGGTATTCAATTACATCATGATTTACCTTGACTCTCCACAGGAACAAATGCAGGGTACAGATTCCAGAAAAAGCAATCAATATTCCATACGCCACTATAACTGAAAAATCCGCCTGTCCGTCTATAAAACCATACAAAAGTAATCCTGAGAAAAATATAGTTCCAACCAAAAATAAAATTCCCAGCCATCCTTCTTCCTGGATGCTATAATTATTTTCATCTATATTCTTTTCATAAAAATATTCATTTTTCAACCTCCCATTTTTTGACAGCAAAATACTTTACCAGGTGAAAAACTCCTAAGATAGAACCCAAAGAACAAAAATAGGAACAAAGGCTTGCAATTCTAATCATGGCTGTATATTCAACGCTGCTACTAAGTACTTTTTGCGACACCCATTCCAAGCAATACAAAACTAGTAATACACCATCCTCCAGCCAGCTTTTTGGAAGAAGATGGATTGTAGATATCTTTTTTAATCAAAGTTATTATAAGAAAAATGTATGCAGCGATTACCAGTATGTAAATGATAACGAGTATGGTTAGATACCTCTTATAATATTCTTCTTTCATAGTTGTCAGCATGAGGATAGTTGCTGCCCAACAGAACAAAATAGAAAACGTCAGACTTTGTATTCCAATGATCCAAAAAACCTTTTTCCCTGTCACTTCTGTTCTTGAAAAACTAAGAATCACGAATCCAAGATAAACAATAACTAAAAATACTTTTGAAAAAAACGGTGATGGAGCTGATTCAGATAAAAAGAAAAATAAAAATACTAGAAACAAGATTGCTCCATCTAATTTGTAGATTTCTTTCGGCTTAATCACATCTTCTATACCGTATAGTAAAAAACTTTTTGTTTGTTCATTAATCTTTTTCATTCTCGTTTTCCCCTATCATTTCTTTATTCTTCCTCTACGGATATTTCCACATTTGCATGAAGCACCTTTTCCAGATATAATAAAACAAGCCGTCGCCCTTCTTCACATTTTCCTATCTTAGAAATATTCCTATACAGCAGATATAATGGAAACATAAATAAAATCAGACATTCTGTTAAAATCAATAAATCTCCCTGAGAAAAAAACAATGCAAATAAAATCACTATGAGCAGAAAAAATAGTGCAGCTTTTTTTATGTATGGCAAAAGCACAAACGTACCTTCCAGCATTACATCTCCCCCATAGCTTTTTATATGTGTCTGGAGCATTTCCCAGCCACCGCCTGTCATACTTCCTGCTGCATATCCGATACATAAGGTATTATCCTCTTCTTTGTAGGCTGCAAGTGCCATATCTCTATAAGCCTGGTTTGAAATACATAATGGTTTTGTAGTCTTCTTAATCTGTTCCAATAAATATTCTTTGGAATAAGGAAAATATATTTTATAATATTCTTGCATATGCTTTCCTTTCTCATAAAAAGGTTTTCTAAAGTTCAATACAATACAAATTTTTTACATTAGTTTCCATCATTTATAAGCTGAACCATTTCCATAGAGATATTGTATTCTTTGCAAAATCTGTTTATTGTCCAATTATTAAAGAGAAGAAAACTCTTCGTCACATAAATATTTGCTTTTGAATGATGTATTAAATTGAAAATACTTTTTATATCATAACAGTTAAAACTGTAGGCAGGAGACATTCCTATCTGCCCATTGCTTATATTGATATCATATCTTTTTTGTATAACACTTGGATATGCCAAATAAATTGTAATATTGCATATATATTTTTTCTTCCCATTTTCTTTTATGTATAGGTATGGTTCTCCCAGTCCAATATCATATATTCCTTTAGGTCTGGAGGATAGTGTAAAAACTAATGAATGGATATCCGCATACAAAATTTCTCGTTCCCTAAATCCATATGTTATTTTTTGATCGAATAGTTTATAAGTACGTTGTTTTATAAAGTAATAAAACAATAATAAAAAAATCACAAAAAGTATGGTAAAAATCAGTGCTTTTTGAAAACTCACTTTAAAATCAAAGGAAAACAAAAGTTCGGTTAAACAAAACGATATTGCTGAACAACTAATAATACTAACTATAATGTTGAACCAAGTATTAAATTTTCCATTTCCAAAGATATAATCATAACTTTTATTCTTCATTATAACCTCGTATATTTTTTAATATAGAAAAACTGCATCACAATATCGAACCAAAAATATAAAAATCAATTTTATCTCTTTATCATAATTATATACATCAACTAACCACATTGTAAAGCAAAAAGCAAGCCATTTTCAGACTTGCTTTCCACCAGATTACTGCACCTTATTGCCAAATCATCTCCTTATTCAAAATTCCCTTTTCACACTCTTATATAGTATTTATTTGCTACCCATTCCATCTGTTTATCTGCCTTCAACTCTTCCTTAATCCCCTGTGTCTATTTCATTTGCTCTACAATTGACTATTATTCCAGCGATTATATAAAAACCATAACCAATACAAAATATGGAAACGGTGCTTCTAACTATACCGCTAAAGCCTTTCGCCATTATCCCGAAAATAGTACTCCAGCAGAGAAATAGCGCCAGCAGACATAAAAAACTCGAACCCCTTGTAAAATGGGCATCAGAAGTTTTCTACCCGTTATTCTTGTTCTATAATTCAAGTGAATCTTCTGAATCTATCCACATCTGTAAATTGCCATCGAGATATAATCTTGCATATTCTAAAGGCTCATCCACAGCCAATGAAGTAAGCGCACATTCTGATCCATATGTGGTTTTTAAATCTTTTTCAGCTCCCCAGCAATCAATGCGAAGCATATATCCAACACTTGTGTAAACATCAATACTATCGTGTTTTATGTTGTATTATGCATAAATTGTTCTCATCGTATCTTATCTCTATTTTCTTTTAATAATCAGTTATAGAGTTAAATATCGAAAACATTTCAATCAGTTCACCATGTCGTTATTGTTATACTGTGTTATGAAATTTTCTTTGCAACGGTGTACAAAGGGAACATAATAAAAAACTTAATAATGGACTGCCAATCTTACACAAAGTACCGCCCAAACGAGACTACGGGCGGTATTTTTGTATCATGGCGGAGAAAGGAGGAACTTCCCACGGGGGCTTGACTGAAAAGTTGAGCCCCTTTTTTCATGCCAAAAAACAGGAGGTAAATGCTTATGGCAGATGATAAAACCACAAAAACGCCGGAACAGCCGGTAACGGATAGCGGGCCGGGCAAGGAAACGCCTCCCGCTCCCCCAAAAGAGCCGGAGAAGGTTTCCGTTTCCCCGGAGCCGGAAAAAAAGACGGAACCAGAGGTAAAGAACCCACAGGTTTCTGTCTATAACTTCGCTGAAATTATGAAGGAAAAGAAAGCCGAGGAACGGGCGGCAGCTCCCGGCGTGGAAAAGCCTGACCCGGCAAAAACGGAAAAACCGGAAAAGCAGCCGGAGGCTCCGAAGAAAGCGGAGGAAAAACCCAAAGAGCCGGAACAGCCAAAGCGCCGGGGCCGTCCCCCGAAAGCAGATAAGGACAAGGCCGCAACCCCGAAGCCCGAAGCTCCCGCACAGAAACCGGAAAATGCGGTCAAAAGGGAACCGGAGAAAAAAACGGCTCCAACGGTACAGGCCGCTCCCGCTCCGAAGGAACCCGAAAAACCGAAGGATGCACCACGCCGGGGCAAGGAACAGATCGTCTATATCAAGCTGAACGAGCTCCACGCCTTCAAGAACCATCCCTTTGAGGTTAGGGATGATGAAGAAATGCGGGCTATGGTGTCCAGCGTCAAGGACAAGGGCGTGACCCAGCCCGCTATCGTCCGTCCCCGTGAGGATGGCGGCTATGAGATCGTGTCCGGCCACCGCCGCCAGAAAGCCAGCGAGCTTGCCGGATATGCGGATATGCCCTGTATCGTCCGAAACCTGACAGATGATGAAGCCATCACCCAGATGGTCGAGGATAATCTGAACCAGCGTGAAGAAATCCTCCCCAGTGAGCGGGCCAAAGCCTTGAAAATGCAGCTTGAAGCTATCAAGCACCAGGGCTCCCGCACTTCGGGCCAGATTGACCCGAAGGACGCAGGAAAACGCTCCAACGAAATTGTAGCCGAGCGCAATAAGATGGCGGTCAAGCAGGTGCAGCGGTATATCCGGCTCAATGAGCTGGTTCCCGACCTGATGAAGCTGATGGATGAAAAAAAGCTGGGCTTTACTACGGCGGTGGAGCTTTCCTATATCGGCAAGAAGAACCAGAACTATATCGCCGTCGCCATTGACAGCCAGCAGTCCTCGCCTTCACAGGCGCAGGCAAAGCGTATGCGTGAGCTGGACGAAAAGAAGCTGCTCAACGGGGATGTGATCGACGGCATTATGATGGAGGACAAAAAGGAGGTAGACAAAGTGATTTTGACAGGTGCGGAACTGAGCAAGTATTTCGGCAAGGAAACTACGCCGAGGGAAATGAAGGACCAGATCATCAAGCTGCTGGACGACTGGAAGGGTCAGCAGAAGGAACATGAAAAGCCGGAGAAGAAAACCGAACAGGAAAAGTAAGCCCAAACTTCGGGTCAGCATGGCCCGAGGATTGCGGGGCTCTGCCCCGCGCCCCGAAGCTCTGGAGATATAAATGATTCCCCGTCGCCAGTTATTCCGTAGCATAGCCGGGAAAATCAGTCAAGGGCAGCGCCGCCGCAGGCGGTGCCAGAGGCACCCTTGACGGATTTCTCCCGGTTATGCTTTTTCCCGGTCAAGCGACGGGGATATAAATTCTCCAGAGCCGTTCCCCTTCCCGGGGGAAGGGGCGGAGGGGTTGGGCGAACTCTTGCTTTTCCCTAAACCAAAACAGAAATGGAGGCTCAACCAATGAAACGACCTTTAGCATACCTGACCGCCGCATGGAGCGGCGAGCCGGATGTTGATATGGAGCTGGCGGCCCACTACTGCCGTCTTGCTTATGAGGCGGGCTTTTCCCCGATCTGCCCGCTCTTGTATCTGCCGCTGTTTTTGAATGACAGCGTTCCCGAGGAACACAAGGCTGGGATTGATATGCGCCGGGATATGCTGCGGCGCTCCCACACCCTGATCGTCTGCGGCAGCGTTGTGGACGAGGATGTAAAAAACGATATTGCGGTTGCCGGGCGGCTGGGCATTGCGGCGACAACGCTGGAAGGGGTGCTTGCCGTGAAGGGACACAGCACCCCGGGCTATGCCGGACATTAAGCTGGGGAGCCTTTTTGACGGGATCGGCGTGTTCCCTCTGGCTGCTTCCCGGTGCGGTATCCGTCCGGTATGGGCCAGCGAGATTGAAAAAGCGCCCATCTCCATAACCAAAAAGGCACTTTCCCGATATGGCGCATTTGGGAGATATTACGAAGGTGGACGGCGGGAAAATCCCGCCGGTCCATGTGATAACCTTCGGCTCTCCCTGTCAGAACCTTTCTCTGATCGGCAACCGCTCCGGCCTTGCCGGGGCAAAATCAAGCCTGTTCTATCAGGCGTTTCGTATCATACAGGAAATGAGGGATGCTACTGATAACCTATATCCAGCTATCGCTGTTTGGGAAAACGTCATGGGAGCGTTTTCTACAAATGACCGGATGGACTTTAGAGCCGTCCTATCCGCCTTCTCGGACACCGAAGTTCCAATGCCTCCTTCGGGAAGATGGGGAAACGCCGGAATGGTGCGAGGGGGAACGCCTGATGTGTGCTGGCGACTCATGGACGCCCAGTATTGGGCAGGCTCCCGAAGGCTGGCACGAAGGCAGCGGATTTTCGTCGTGGCGGATTTTGGAGGCAGACGTGCCGCAGACATACTATTTAAGCCCCGTCCAGTGCTCCCACTTTCTCCGCCTTGCGGAGAGGGCGGGCGGGCCGCCGCCGAAGGAGATCGAACAGCTTCTTTTGAAACAGGGCGGCAGATACCAGTCATCCACCCCTTTCAGTGCTTCCGTATGCGGGGAGCGGCAAAAAGGCAGGAAGAAACGGCCTTCCGAAACAGCTTCGGATTACCAACTGACCCTTTTCCCACTCTTTTAGCCAGTGATGTAACGCCCTTTGCCTTCTGGTATGAGGGCGACCCGGAGGGCGGCTGTATCCGTTTTCTGACGGAAACAGAAAGTGAACGGCTGATGGGGCTGCCGGAGGGCTGGACAAAGTACGGGGCGGACGGCATGGAGATCCGGCCTCTGCAACGCTACAAGGCGCTGGGAAATGCGATCGCCCTCCCTTGTGCCGATTACATTATGGCCGGGATTTATGAGGTGCTGGCTGACCGGACCGGAAAGGAGGAATAAGCCCATGTTTGAAGCCTATATAACCAATACAGCCCTGTACCCCTTAATGGGGATCGAGGTAGGGACAACGGTACATTTCCCCACGACGACACAGGAGTTGCAGGCCGCCCTTGCCAAAAATCGGGATAGACGGGAAACGGTACAGCGAAGTGTTCTTTACCAGCTTTGACAGCGATGTGCTGGGGCTCTACGATCATCTCTACGAATGTGAGAACATCGACGAGCTGAACGAGCTGGGCCACGCCCTGCTGGAAGTACGGGATAAGGGCGGACTGGAAACCTTTGAAGCCGCTCTTGTCTTAGGAAACCACACAAGGAGCGTGAAGGATTTGATAAACCTGACGCAGAACCTTGACCTGTACCGCTTTTACCCGGATATTTCCGATGATGAAGGGCTGGGCCGTCTGTACGCCGACGAGCTTGGGACCATCGACATACCGGAGCACATTCAGAACTACTTCGATTATGAAGCATACGGACGGGATGTGCGTATCAACGAGGGCGGCGTATTTGCTCCCGGTGGGTATGTGTCGGCAGTCCCGGAGGGCCTCAAGGAGTATTACCACGGGCCGCAGGACATTCCGCCGGAACACCGGATATTTGCCTATCCTGAAAAGGCCGAGCCTGTCCACTCCATCCTCGCTACACTCAAACAGTTTCAAGAAGCCCCACCCGCTCCGAAAAAGGACAAGGCGGGGCCTTCCCATGAAGAACGGTAGGACTTCGGGCCAGCATGGCCCGAAGCATAAAGGAGGTGCATACCATCAACTATTACCCTATCAATGAAGGAGCCGCCCGCCGGGCAAAAGAAATGAACAGCTTTTCCGACTACAAGGAAGGGAGCGCAACGGCGGAATACCGGGCAATGGTGGACAAGGCCGCCGCCATAGCGGAAAAGCAGAAATCCCGGGTGGACCCCATGTACCATGAGAAGATCGACCATCTGTTAGACACCTACGCCCGCAAGCTGGCCGAAAACATGAACCAGGGCTTTGCCATTGACGCAAGGGTTCCCTCTGTGATGATCGCCGGACCTGCCAATTTCCCGGTGGGAAAGAAGGAAAAACAGAACCGGGCCCGGGACAGCAACATGGAGGAATGGCGGTATATTCAAGGGCTGCTGGATAAGATACGCAGTACCGGCATGGGCGGGATCAGCGCCGATGACCCAGCAGCGATTGAAAAGCTCCAGAAGAAGCTGGACGGGCTGGAACGCTCCCAGCTCATTATGAAGGAGGTCAACGCCTATTACCGCAAGCATGGCAAGCTGGATGGCTGTGCGCTGCTGTCGCCGGACCAGATCGAAAAGCTGAAAGCAAGCATGGCGGCAAGCTGGCGGAGCGACCCGAGGCCCTTTGAAAGTTACCAGCTAACCAACAACAATGCGGAAATCCGCCGGTAAAGGCCCGTATCGAACAGCTTTCCAAACAGGCACAGCAGGAATTTTCCGGCTGGGAGTTCGATGGGGGTCGTGTGGAAATGAACCGGGAGGACAACCGCTTGCAGGTGTTCTTTGACGGAAAGCCTGACGCGGACACCCGGGCCGAGCTGAAAAGCAGCGGCTTTCGCTGGGCTCCCAGCGTAGGTGCATGGCAGAGGCAGCTCACGGACAACGCCATCCGGGCGGCTGACCGTTTGGAATGTATCAAGCCGCTGTCCGGCGAAAAAGCCCTCCCAGCTTCAAAAGAAGCCCTCTATCTTGCAGACCATGCGGGAACAGGACGAAAACGTCCAGACGGAGCCGGAAAAGAAAGCTCCGTCCGGCAGAGATGCCGAGCGGTAAGCCTCGGGCCACATTGGCCCGAGGTTTTCTGTTCCCCGAGATTGTACGGGGGCCTCCCGGATAGCGGGAACCCCGACGGAAAGGAGGTTTTATGCAGGAAGAAGTAAACCAAAAAACGGTTGCCCTTTCGATCAGGACAACGAAGCTCACGGGAAAAGTGCTGGCTGCCGCTCTTGGGAAGGTAGCGCGGGCACTGCAAAAGCACCACCGGAAGGCGCTGACCCCGCAGGGACGCCAGAGCGTGAAAAAGCTGATGAACCACTATGGCGGCAAAAGCACCATACCCTATGTGGGAGCCCCAAAGGATTTTGACCGGATCGCGAAGGAGTTCCATGTGGACTACGCTTTCCATAAAGTGAGCCCCGGCCATTACCTGCTGTTTTTCAAAGCCAATCAGGCGGACGCTATCACGGCGGCCTTCCAGAAGTACAGCGCAAAGGTGCTGAACAAAGAGCAGGACAAGGCTTCCATCCTCGGCCAGCTTCGGAAATTCACGGATCAGATCAGGACGCAGGCAAAGGAAAAGCAGCGGACCAGAGAGGCGGTGAAGGACGGACGTTGAGTGACAAGATCAGAAAATATGTGCTCCCAAACCTGCCGTACCTCTTTGTGTTCTGGTTTTTCTCCAAAATCGGGACGGCCTACCGGATCGCCCCCGGCACAGACTTCGGGACAAAGCTCATGGGGATGCTCGATACCTTCCCCAAAGCCTTTGAAACCTACTGGCCGGGGCTTGGCGGTATTGACCTGCTGGTGGGCCTTGCCGGTGCGGCTGGGGTGTATCTGCTGATACAGTCAAAGATCAGGCAGGCGAAAAAATTCCGGCGGGATGCAGAGTACGGCACCGCCCGCTTTGGAACAAAGGAGGATATAAAGCCGTTTGTAGACCCTAAATTTCAGAACAATGTCATTCTGACCGGGACGGAGTTCCTTACCATGAACACCCGTCCGAAGATACCCGCCAATGCCCGGAACCTAAACGCCTGTGTCATCGGATCGTCCGGCTCGGGAAAGACAAGGTTCTGGTTGACCCCGCAGCTCCTTCAAGCCCATTCCTCGTATGTGGTGGTAGACCCGAAGGGCGGCACTCTCGACCAGTGCGGGCGGTTTCTGCAACGGGAGAAATACAGGGTGCGGGTGTTCAACAGTATCGACTTTTCAAAATCCATGCACTACAATCCGCTGGCCTATATCAAGACAGAAAGCGATGTTTTGAAATTTGTTACCGCCCTGATCGCCAACACCAAAGGCGACGGCAAGGAGGGCGACGAGTTCTGGACCAAAGCCGAAACCCTCTTGTACTGTGCCCTTGTGGCCTACATCGTCTTTGAGGGGCCGGAGGAAGAACGCAACATGAATACGCTGGTGGAAATGATAAACAGCATGGAAGTCCGGGAGGATGACGAAACCTTCAAAAATGCGGTGGACTATATGTTTGACGGGTTGGAACGTCGCAGCCCCCAGCACTTTGCCGTGAGGCAGTATAAGAAATACAAGCTCGCCAGCGGCAAGACAGCCAAAAGCATCTTGATTTCCTGCGGTGCGAGGCTGGCTCCCTTTGATATTCCCCAGCTTCGGGAGATCATGTCTTATGACGAACTGGAGCTGGATAAGCTGGGGGAGTGAAAAATACAGCGCTGTTCTTTCTTATCAGCGACACGGACACCACCTACAACTTTTTGGTTGCCCTCGCTTTTTCGTCAGATGTTCAACCTTCTGTGTGAACGGGCTGACAACACCTATGGCGGGCGTCTGCCCTACCATGTGCGGGTGCTGTGGGACGAGGCAGCCAACACCGGACAGGTGCCGGGGCTGGAAAAGATCGTGGCCGTCATCCGCTCCCGTGAGATCAGCCTGACGCTTTTTTATCAGGCAATGAGCCAGTGCAAGGCATTGTACAAAGACCATTCCGAAACCATCATGGGCAACATGGACAGTATCGTATTCCTCGGAGGCCGGGAGGCTTCCACCCTAAAGGATATTTCGGAAAACTGGCTGGGCAAGGCCACCATCTCTATGCAGACCGAGGGCCGAAGCCGTGGGCAGTCTGAAAGTTACAGCCAGAATATGCAGCGGCTTGGCCGGGAGCTGATGACCACCAGCGAGATCACCACTATGCCCGGGGATAAATGTATCTTGCAGCTTCGGGGGCTCCCGCCTTCCTGTCTCCGAAGTATGACTTGAAAAAGCACCCGAATTACAAGTACACAGCCGAATTTGATAAAAAGAAAAACGCCTTCCGCTTGGAAAGCCTGTTCCGCCACCGGCCATTGAGACTAAAGCCGGAGGACGAATACACGGTGTACGAAGTGGACGGCTCCGACACGGACGAAGAAGCTGACCTGTTGAATTTCGATGATCTGGACAGCGACGAGTTTGTGTAACTTCGGGCCATGTTGACCCGAAGCGCCGCCGATGTGGGCGGCTTTTTTTGACCCAAAATCATCAAACAAACAAAATGGAGGAACGTATATGGAATTTTTCAATCAGGCAATCGACATTCTCAAAATTCTGGTCATGGCTCTTGGCGCCGGTCTGGCGGTATGGGGGCGTCATCAACCTTCTGGAAGGTTACGGGTCGGACAACCCTGCGGCAAAAAAGCCAGGGCATTAAGCAGCTGATGGGCGGGCGGCGGTGTCGTTCTGATCGGTCTTCAGCTTATCCCTCTGCTGTCCGGGCTGTTCAGCTAAATGTCACCCGTTGTCCCTTTTTCCAGAAAAGGAGCTGATGTATGGACTTTATCATCGACGCAATCGTTGAATGGCTGAAAGGTCTGCTCGTCGATGGTATCATGGGAAATCTGGATGGCCTTTTCGATAACGTCAATCAGAGCGTTGGCGAGATCGCCACACAGGTAGGCACGACCCCGGCGGACTGGAACGCCGGGGTCTTTTCCATGATACGACAGATCTCCGAAACTGCCATTCTGCCAATCGCCGGGGTCATCCTCACTTTTGTTATGACCTATGAACTGATACAGATGCTCATAGAACGCAACAACCTCCATGAAGTTGACACATGGATGTTTTTTAAGTGGGTGTTCAAAACCTTTGTGGCTGTGATGATCCTGACGAATACCTTTAATATCGTGCTGGCGGTCTTTGATGTGAGCCAGCATGTGATACAGCAGTCAGCGGGCATTATCCAGAACGGGACAGAGATCACGCCGGATGTGCTGGACAGTCTGCGGACAGAGCTTGAGACGATGGAGTTAGGCCCTCTGTTCGGACTCTGGCTCCAGTCCTTCCTGATCCAGCTTACCATGATTGCCTTAAACATCGTGATCTTCGTCATCGTATATGGCCGTATGATTGAAATTTATTTACTCACAAGTTTAGCGCCTATCCCGTTTGCCACAGTCCCCAACAGGGAAACCGGACACATGGGGCAGAACTATTTCCGCTCCCTCTTTGCGGTGGGCTTTCAAGGCCTATTGATCTTAGTCTGTGTCGCCATCTATGCGGTGCTGATCCAGAGTATCGCCACCGACGGCGACCCCATCGGGGCGATCTGGGGCTGCGTGGGATATACGGTGCTGCTGTGTTTTACCTTATTCAAAACAGGCAGTCTTGCAAAATCCATCTTCGGCTGCCATTAAGAGACTTCGGGCCATGCTGACCCGAAGCGGAAAGGAGGCGGTATGCCCCGGCGTTACAAACAGGGTGCGGACGGACAGCCGCACCCGGCTTTCTACGGAAAGCTCCCCGAAGAATTTTCTAAAGCAGACACCATGCGCTTTATGGTGGAAACCGATCTGAAACTGTCCGGGTGCGTATCGGCGGACACGCTGGCGGCACTCCGGGCGGAAGGCTATGACTACAAGGACGGGAACCTTGTTCCCGCCGGAAAGGAGGAAACCATGCAGGAAAAGGTTGCAAACACCACCCCGGCCGCACCGTTGAAGCTGGATGTAAGCGTGCGGGTCATCGAACCTGTGAAAAACCTCATGGGCTTTGCCAGCGTGAAATTCAATGACTGCTTTGTGGTGGAAAATCTGAAAATCGTACAGGGCAGCAAGGGGCTCTTTCTTGGGATGCCCAACCAGCCAGACGGCAAAGGCGGCTACCGGGATATGGCCTACCCTGTCACAAAGGAGTTCCGGGAACAGCTCAATACCGCTGTTCTGCAAGCCTATGAGGCAAAGCTGGAACAGATGGCGGAGCGCGGCTCTGTGGGGCGTGCGTCCATCAGCGACCAGCTCAAAGCCGGGAAAGCGGCTGCCGAACAGGCAAAGGCAGAACGGCCTCCGAAGGAAAAGCCCAGCCGCAGCGCAGAGCGTTGACCTCGGGCCATGCTGGCCCGAAGCAGAAAGGAGGCGGGAACCATGCCACGCAAACGGACGGGCTATGACGCGGCCTGCTATTACGACGGAAAACTGCTGGGCCGCTGTACCAAAGCGGACAGCGATGCCTATACCCTGTTGATGAACGCCTGTGGTGGGGACGCCGCCCGGGTCCTGCGGGAATATGCCTATTTTTCCCCGGAACTTCGCGCCATATTGGAAAATGCGGCGCTCATGCAGGCAGACCGGAGCCGGACGGGCGGAATGTTCCATGCGCCGAAAAGCTCCCCGTGGGGCGAGGTGCAGAATTGTGAAACCCTCTGTCCGGGGGTGTTTTTGGTATCTACCGCCAGCCACGGCGGAACGATGGTGGCAAACGAGGTAGCCGCCGTTCTCTCCCCAGCGGCCAAAAAAATGCGGCTTCAAGGACAAGGGCTATATTTGCTATGAGGAGGACGCACAGGAAAGCGTAGTGCTCCGGGAGCTGCTGGAACAAAAAGCTGTGGAAAATCCCTGACCGCATTAAGGACAAAGGACAGTTTGAAGAAAAACTCAATCAGTCCATCCGGCAGTATCACCCCGAATACTGGCGGGCAAGGCAGAGCGGACGAGAGGCCGCCGAAGCTGCCCGCAGCACAGCCCCGGCCAAAGAAGCCGCAAGATAACCTCGGGCCATGCTGGCCCGAAGCAATAAAGGAGGTGTACCAAAATGGCCTATGTGCCAGTACCAAAAGACCTTTCCAAAATCAAGACAAAGCTGGCCTTCAACCTAACGAAGCGCCAGCTTGTTGTTTTTCCAGCGCGGCGGCGGTGGGCCTCCCGGCTTACCTGTTTTCCCGTGGCAGTATCGGGAACAGTGCCGCCATGTTCCTGATGATCGGCCTCATGCTCCCGTTCTTCTTTCTGGCTATGTATGAACGAGACGGTCTGCCGCTGGAAAAAGTGCTGAAAAACATCATCCGCACCCGGTTCCTCTATCCCCGTGTGCGGCCTTACAAAACCGAAAACTTCTATGCGCTGCTTAGCGCCAGAAAGGAGGCGCAGCCGATTGCGAAACAGCAGAAGGGCCGGAAAGCCCGCAGGCAAAAAGCCTGAAAAGCAGAGCCTTCTCGGCCTGTTCACAAAGGGAAAGAACATTCCCACCACCGCCCAGCAGACCCTCCCTTACCGGGAAATGTACCGGGACGGGGTGTGCCGGGTAGCGGACCGCTATTACACCAAGACCATTGAATACGAGGACATCAATTACCAGCTCGCACAGTCCGAAGATCAGGCGGCCATCTTTGACGGGTGGAGCGCCTGCCTCAACTACTTTGATAGCAGCCTTCCGTTCCAGCTTTCCTTCCTCAACCACCGGAGCCGCCCGGGCAGCCGGTACAGCGTGAACATCCCCATGCAGGACGATGATTACAACAGCGTCCGGTGTGAGTATGTGGAAATGCTGGAAAACCAGATCGCCAAAAGCAACAACGGCATTGTCCGCACAAAGCTCCTGACCTTCGGCGTGAACGTGGACGACCTTTCCACCGCCAGGGCAAGGCTGGAACGTGTAGAGGCGGACATTTGCGGGAACTTCAAAAAGCTGGGCGTCAAGTGCCGCTCCCTTTCGGGGCTGGAACGGCTGGAGCTTCTTCATGGGCAGCTCCACCCCGGCAGCGGCTCCCCCTTCCGGTTTTCATGGGATATGATCCCCAAAACCGGGCTTTCCACCAAAGACTTTATCGCCCCGGACAGCTTCGATTTCCGTTTCAGCCGACTGTTCCGGGTGGGGACGACCTGGGGCGCTGCCTCCTACTTGCAGATTTTGGCCTCGGAGCTCTCGGACAAGCTGCTGGCGGAGCTTTTGGAAATGGATGCGGAAATGACCATCACCCTCCATATCCAGACCGTCGATCAGGCCGCTGCCGTAAAATCCATCAAGGCCAAAGTCTCCGACATTGACAAGATGAAGGTGGAGGAACAGAAGAAAGCCGCCCGGGCCGGGTATGACATGGACATACTCCCGCCCGACCTTGTGACGTACAGCAACGACGCAAAGACTCTCTTGGAAGATTTGCAGAGCCGGAACGAGCGAATGTTCCTGCTGACCTTCCTTGTAGTGAACATGGCCCCGACCCGCCGGGAGCTGGACAATGACCTGTTCACGGTGTCGGGTATCGTCCAGAAATACAACTGCACCTTGAAGCGGCTGGACTTCCAGCAGGAGGATGGTTTTCTTTCCAGCCTTCCGCTGGGCCATAACGGCATTGAGATCAAGCGCGGCATGACGACCAGCTCCACGGCCATTTTCGTTCCCTTTATGACGCAGGAGCTCCGCATGGACGGCGAGGCCGTCTATTACGGGCTCAACGCTCTTTCCCATAACGTCATCATGGCAAACCGGAAAAAGCTCAAAAACCCCAACGGCCTGTTCCTCGGTGTGCCGGGTTCCGGCAAATCCTTTGCCGCAAAGCGGGAGCTTGTGAACGTGTTCCTTGCCACACGTGACCGGATCATTGTGGTGGACCCGATGGGCGAATACTCGCCCCTTATCAGGCGGCTGGGCGGTCAGGTCATCGAGATCGCCCCGGACAGCCCCCACCACATCAATCCGATGGACATTGATTTGAGCTTTGACGAGGAAAACCCGATGGCGCTGAAAGCCGACTTTATCCTGTCGCTGATGGAGCTGATCGTCGGCGGCAAGGACGGCTTGCAGCCGGTGGAGCGGACCGTCATTGACCGCTGTGTGCGCCAGATGTACCGGGAACACTTGCAGGACCCGGAAACAAGCAAAATGCCGACCCTCCAAACCCTGTATGACCTGCTCTGTTCCCAGCCGGAGGGCGAGGCGGTGCGGCTGGCAACGGCCCTTGAAATTTATGTGTCGGGCTCCCTTAACGTGTTCAACCATGAAACCAATGTGGACCTGAACCGCCGTCTGGTATGCCTTGACTTAAAAAGCTGGGGGCCGGGCTTCGGACGATTGCCATGCTCATTATGCAGGACTTGGTAAACTCGCAGGTGTCCATGAATTTCCTCCGCGGTATCGCCACATGGTGTTACTTTGACGAATTTCATGTGCTGCTCCGTGACCGTCTGACGGCAAGCTATTGTGTGGCGATCTGGAAAATGCTGCGAAAAAAAAGGGTGCGTTCCCAGTGCTTTAACGCAGAATGTAAAGGATTTTCTGGCAAGCCCGGAGATCGAGAACATCTTTGAAAACTCGGACTTCCTTGTGCTGCTCTCGCAGGCACAGGGAGACCGGCAGATTTTAGCCAAACAGCTTGGGATCAGCCCCCATCAGCTTTCCTATGTGACCCATACCAATTCCGGCGAAGGGCTGCTGTTCTTCGGGAATACCACCATCCCGTTTGTTGACCGCTTCCCGCAGAATACCGAGCTGTACGCCATTATGACCACCCGCCCGGAGGACAAAAAACAGGAAATGAACCGGGCGTAACACACTTCGGGCCATGATGGCCCGAGGTTTGGAAAGGAGGGATACATTATCGGAAAGAAACCGGACAAACGGAATTTTCAAAGGCCGGGGCCGACGGAGGATACCGGGGACAATCGCCCCGGACCGGCAGAACGGGAAGGACCTTCCCCCGCACCGTCCCGACGTCTGCGGTTTGAGGACGAGGATACCGGGCAGGACAGTCCTTCGGGCCACGATGGCCCGAAGTCCAAAAGCGGCAAGTTTCAAGAGGACAGCCGGAAAGCCCGCCCTTCTGACCGCATGAGGCAGGAGGATGACAAGGGCGGTCCGCAGGATACCGGAAAGGCGCAGGAGCCGGAAGGCTCCGCCGAGAAGGCCGGAAGCAAAAAGGACAAGTACCAGAAGGCGCAGGCCAAAGCGGAGCGCGCCGGGGAAAAGCTGGGAAAGGCCCGGGAGAAGCTGGATAAGGTCGAGGCGAAACGGGCGGCGCAGAAGCCACCGGGGCTTGCAAAGAAAGCTGTCCGGGGAGCCCGCACCGAGGCATGGTTTTATCTCCACAACAAAATCAACGAAGTCGAACATGAAAATGTGGGCGTGGAAGGAGCGCATAAATCCGAGCTGGCCGCAGAGGCCGGAGCCCGGAAACTGACCCGCTATGCCAAACGCCGCTGGCGGGAACACCCAGCCCGGAAGGTGGCAAAGTGGGAACGGAAGGACATAAAAGCCCGGGCCAATGTGGATTTTCAAAAGATGGCCTCCGAGCACCCGGAGCTTGCCAGCAATCCGCTTTCCCGTGTGCAGCAGAAATGGAAACTGAAACGCCGGTATTCCAAAGAAGCAAAGGCGGCTGCAAAACAGGGCGCAAAGACCGCAAAGAAAACCGCTGCCGCTTCGGGAACTGCGACCCGTCGGGCGGCGCAATTTGTGACCCGTCATCCTGTGGCGGTGCTGGTCCTGCTCCTGCTGTTGCTGCTCTGTTTTCTTGTGTCGGCGGTAAGCTCTATCTTTCCCACGCTTGGCAGCGGCCTTGCCAATGCGTTATCCGGCACCTCCTACGCCTCGGAGGATACGGACCTGCTGGGCGTGGACGAGGACTACACGGCACTGGAAAACGAGCTGGCGCAGACGGTAGCGAACATCGAAAGCACCCATCCCGGCTATGACGAGTACCGCTATTCCGTGGACGAGATCGGCCATAACCCCTATGAGCTGGCGTCCTATCTCTCGGCAAAGTACCATGTGTATTTCCGGGAACAGGTGCAGGACGAACTGCGGGAGATCTTCGAGGCACAGTATGAGCTGACCTTGACGGAGGAAGTCGAGATACGCTACCGCACCGAAACCAGCACCGACCCGGAGACCGGGGAAACCACCACCGAGGAAGTCCCCTATGAGTATTACATTCTCAATGTGACCCTCACAAACAAGACGCTGCCCGCCGTGATCCTGCCGAGGCTTAACGAACAGCAGCGGGAAATCTACACCGTTATGCAGCAGCTCAAAGGCAACAAACCCTATCTGTGGGAAGGGATTTACAACGGCGGCGAAGATACCGGCCCCAGCTATGAGATACCCGGCGAGGCGCTGGATGACCCGGCTTTTGCGGCGCTCATGGAAGAAGCCACAAAGTACATCGGCTGGCCCTATGTGTGGGGCGGCTCCAGCCCGTCCACCTCCTTTGACTGTTCGGGCTTTGTCTGCTGGGTGTACACGGCCAGCGGCGTCCACAACCTGCCCCGTACCACGGCGCAGGGCATTTACAACCAGTGTGCTATCATTTCTCCCTCCGAGGCAAAGCCCGGCGACATTATCTTTTTCACGGGAACCTATGACAGCCCCGGCCCTGTATCCCATGTGGGGATTTATGTGGGCGACGGGATGATGCTCCATTGTGGTTCGCCCATCCAATACGCAAACATCAATTCAAGCTACTGGCAGACACATTTCTATGCCTTCGGGCGTTTGTGAGCCAGAGGAAAGGAGTCCTTGCATGAACAAGATCGACAAGCTCGATAAGGAACTGGAAAAAGCCCGGGAGAAGGCTGCCGAGTGGCAGGCCAAAATCCGGGAGCTGGAAAAGCAGAAACAGGAGGAAGAAAACAGCCAGATCGTGCAGGCGGTGCGCTCCCTCAAACTGACGCCCGCCCAGCTTATGGCTTTTCTGAATGACCCCAAAAACAGCCTTACCGCTTCGGGCCATACTGACCCGAAGCCGGAGGCACCCGAAAAGGAGGACACAGCCCATGAAGAAAATTAAATACCGCAGGCTGGCGGCGATGGCTGCCAGCCTTTTGTGTTGCCTGATCTTTACAGTCCCGGCTTATGCACAGAGCAGCGAGCCGCAGCCGGAGACAGCTCCCTCCCCGGCAGAAACCGAAGCAGAGCCGGAAACCCAGAACCCCTTTACCACGGACGGGACGGGAACCGTGGTGGACAACGCCACCGACGAGGATGGAAAGGAGTTCTACACCATCACCACAGCAGACGAGAGCGTGTTTTATCTGGTGATCGACAAACAGAAAACCAGCGAGAACGTCTATTTCCTCAATACCGTTACCACAGACGACCTTCTGCCTCTTGCCGAACAGGGTAAGGAACCGCCCAAAGAAGTGACCCCGGAGCCAGAGCCAAAGCCCACCGAACCGGTGGAGGAAGTACCGGAACCCGAGCCGGAGAAAAAGGACAGCCCCCTTCTCTCTCTGCTCCTGATCGGTGCGGTGGTGCTGGCCGGCGGTGGAATTGGTTACTATTTCAAGATTTACAAGCCGAAGCATGAGGCCCCGGATTTGGAGGATGATTACTGCGAATATGAGGACGGGGAGCTGGAGGAGATCGCAGAGGAACCCGAGGACGAAGATACCCCGCCGTGGGAGGAAGATACGGAGGAATGAGAATGAATTTTACAAGCAGCCCTTTTGAACGAATGATGAAGGAAGTACCGCACCCCGGCTGGGACAATGACGACCCTTGTAAGGGATGCCGTTACTACAAGGAGTGCAAAGGAAAGAAAAAACAGTGCCGGAAGAAGTTCCGGGCGCTGATCGTGGAGCCCCGCCCTTCGGGCCATCGTGGCCCGAAGTCTTAAATGGACGCCCGGGAGCTGACCCGTGACGAGAAGAAGAAAATCCGTTCTCTGGTCACGGGGATGTGTGCCAACTATGACAGGGAAAGCGGCCTGTGCCTTCCTCTGGACTGTGCCTGTTATATGCTGCACAAGTGCTGGACAGGGGCGTACTGCCGTTACTTCCGTGAGGCTGTCCTGCCCCTTGACCCGGAGCTTCAAGCGGCGCTGACAACGGAAGGCATCTCCCCGGAACTGCGGGCCTGTGCGGTCTGCGGAAAGGCGTTTTTGCCCGAGGGACGTCAAGCCTACTGCTCCGACGTCTGCAAGGCCGAAGGAAACCGTCGGAAAAGCCGGGAACGCATGAGGAAAATGCGGGAGAAAAGGCCGGGCGGCTGTTACGATTTGCCGCCTCCAAAGGCTTGACATTCCGGGATTTTTGGAGGGTGTTTCCGGGGTGGGAATATCTTATTACATTTCTCCCCGGTCTGCCCTCTTATTTCGTAACATCCAGCACTTCGGGTCATGTTGGCCCGAGGCACAGAAAGGAGGGATCTCTTGGAGACAGTACAAGGATATGTGATTTTGAAAGCTGCCACCTTTGAAACCGGACACGGCTTTGCGCTGGGGCATAATCCGGGAGCGCCGAGCCCCTTTGTGACCTGGCAGTTTACCGAGGGGGAAAACGGCCATCGGGATTACTACTGGGGCCGCTATGGAACCAGTCAGGCGTGGGCGCAGCGGGACTTTGACCGCCGGGTGGACGACTATCAGCAGTTTTACCATGCGGCGGTCAAGCATACCGAGCTGGGACCGGAGGGCGTTTACCGCTATTATTCCACCCAGCGGCCCGTGGACATAGGAACTTACCCGAAGCCGCCGGATAACCAGCCTCTTTCCATCGTCAACTACGATGACGACAGGCGGCGTCCTGTGGCAGACGGCAGGCTGATGGCATGGGGCGAACTGACCTACGCAAAGCCGCTGACCGAAAAGCAGATGGAGGATTATGAGCTGAAACCAGCACCGGGCAATCCTGACCGGGTGCGCCCATCCATTACCGCCCGGCTCAAAGATGAAACCAGAGGGCAGGAACCCCCGAAGGAACCCGGCCAGAAGCGAAACCATAAAAACCATGAGGAACGATAAAGGAGGATCGCCATGCACGAAAAAGACAACTATCTGAAAACCGCCGAGCTCTCCACGGAGCAGAACTGCAACATGATCGACGGCGTACCCAACAACACGCCCATCCCACCCACGCCCCCGGAGCTGGACGCAAAACCGCTTGATAAGGTAAAGGAGCCCAAAGAGCGCCGGAAAGGCCGGGAGCTGGAACGCTGATGGAGAACCGCAAGCGGAATGTCCATCTGCACGTCATGGTAACGCCGGACGAGCTGGCAGCCATCCATGAACGGATGGCTGAGGCGGGCATTTCCAACGCCGGGGCTTATGTACGGAAAATGGCTCTGAACGGGTATATCCTGCACATCGACCTTACGCCCGTAAAAGAGCTGATCTCTCTGCAACGGCGCTGTTCCAACAATCTCAATCAGGTCGCCGTACACGCACACACCTATGGCGTGTACCCGGAGGAAATCGACGGATTGAAGCGGGACTATGAAAAGCTGTGGGGCGAGGTGTCAAAGGTGCTGCGGGAGCTTTCCGAGCTGGTGGCAAAGTAAGACGAGGGCGGCAGGTTCCGATGTTGGGACCTGCCGCCTTGTTCTTTTTACCATCTATATCTATGTTTCCGAAAATGTAATTCCCGAAGTCCAGCCTCTTTACAAATAGACGATAGAATTTTTAGTATTTCTTCTCGTGTAGAATTAAGCCATTCAGCAAGCTCACGATCATAGAAACAATAAGCGACATCTTCGCCTGTGCCATATGTCGAATAGGCTTTTTCCTTTTTGGCTATTTTCAATCGTCTGCGAATTGCTGTTAGCATATCAGTGATAGTATAGAGTTTTTCTCTCCATAAAGAGTTTTTGGACAGAAGATTTTCCATCAGCCTGTTTTAATATGGAGCCATCACGAGTTCTTAGTACCCCTGTATTCAAGGCAATTAGCGTATCTTCAATCGCTTTATCAAAATCCTCCATTCGACCTTCTTGATAAATGTCATCTTGAAAGGCTGGACGATCAAAGCACTCCAAATAAAATTGGACAAGCTCTTTATCTTTTTCAAAGGCAGGTGTGGAAGAAGTAGTTTCGACTTCCAAAATTGCTGTCTGTTCTGCAAGCTGCTTCCAACTTTGTAGCAGTTCTTTAGGATAACGAGTAATATCCGTATCAATCAATTTAGAACAAGACTGGCATAACCAAATTCCATTTTCAAACGACTTTCTTTCTTCGGGTGTCATAGAAGCGTCATAGCGTGGACCGCCTTGAGCCGCTGCACAGATATGAGCTGCTACCCCTATATTTGTAATTTTTTCAGGATTGGTATTTGCCCCACAAGTCAACTTTCGGCAAGCAGGATTACTACATCTTCTACCAACCCGATTTGCCAGTAATTCCTTTGTTGCTGAAGTAAAGTCGTCTCTGCTGTTCCCCATGTTCATCACCTCGTCTAACCAAAATATTGATTTCATTATATCATAACTTTTTAGATAAAACCATCAAGCTTCGGGCCAGCATGACCCGAAGTTTTAGGACAGGATTTACTAATCTTTCGCAACATTTATGTCCCCGGGCAGGCATGATAAAATAGAGGTAGGAAGGATAGATAAAGGAGGTTTTGAAGATGAAGATACTGCTGAAAATATTGGTTGCTCCCTTTGCTTTAGCGTTGTCCCTTCTGGCGGCTCTGCTGGTGTTCCTATTTGATATTTGTGCCGTCCTGCTGACGATTGCCTCTGTGATCCTGACGGTGCTGGGTGTCGCTCTCTTTTTCACGCCGACGCCCATAGGCGGGATTGTATTTCTGTTTCTTGCCTTCCTTCTTTCGCCGTATGGACTGCAAGCGGCGGCGGGCTCCCTTCTTTGGGCGCTGGACGGAGGCAAATCCGCTCTGTACCGGTTTCTGGCAAGTTAAGCAGCCTCGGGCCATACTGGCCCGAAGTCGGGGCGGTCTGAATGGGCCGCCCCTTTCTCATGGAAAGGAGGAATGATTTTTGGCTACCACAACTTTGTTACAGCGCCATGCAGGCGAAGGCGAAACGATTGCCGAGGCTATCCGGGATTGTCTGGACTATGGCAAGGACCCGGAGAAAACAGAAAGCGGAAAGTATATCTCCGCTTATGAATGTGATCCGGCCACCGTGGCGGACGAGTTCCTTTTGGCAAAGGCCAGCTATGCCGCTATGACGGGCCGGGAACAGAAGAAAGAAAATAATGTGCTGTGCTATCAGATACGACAATCCTTCTATCCGGGCGAGATCACCCCGAAGGAGGCGAACCGTATCGGCTATGAGCTGGCTATGCGCTGGACGAAGGGGCGGCACGCTTTTATCGTTACCACGCACACCGATAAGCAGCACATCCATTGTCACATTTATTACAACTCCACCACCCTTGACTGCACCCGGAAATTCCGAAATTTTTGGGGCTCCAGCTTCGCCTTCGGCGCTCTCTCGACTACCGCTGTGCCTTGAAAACGGGCTATCCATCGTGGAGAACCCGAAGCCCCGGAGCAAGGGCAAGTATCGGAACTATGGAGAGTGGCAGAAAGACCGGAAAGGGCCGCTTTCCTATCAGGACAGGCTGCGCCTTGCCATTGATACTGCGTTGGCGGAACGCCCCGCTGATTTGGACGAATTTCTCAATTTGATGAAGCGGGCCGGGTATGAGGTCAAGACGGTTCGGGGCGGCGGTATCAGCTTCCGGCTGACCGGGCAGGGACAGGAACGCTTCACCCGTCTGCGTGCCTCCACGCTGGGGGACGGCTACGACTTGCAAGATGTTCTGTCCGCCATTGAGGGCAAAGAAAAACGCCCCGGGCGCTCGGAGCGGAAAATCAGTCTGGCGGTGGATATTCAAGCAAAGCTGGCTGCCGGTAAGGGGCCGGGATATGAACGCTGGGCGAAGGTATTTAACATTAAGCAGATGGCCGCCGCTCTTGCTTATATACAGGACAATGGCCTGACCGATTATGAGCAGTTGGCACAGAAAGCCACCGAGGCAGCAGACCGTTTTCATACCATTTCCGAGCAGATCAAGCAGACGGAACAGGCCATGAAAACCAATGCCGGGCTAAAGGCCGCAACGGTTCAGTATGCCAAAACCCGTCCAGTCTTTGAGCAGTATAAGGCGACGAAGTACAGCCGGAAATTCCTTGCGGAGCATGAGGCCGACCTTGAACTGTACCGGGCTGCACAAGCGGAAATGCGCTCTCTGCTGGGCGGGGCGAAGCTCCCTAAAATGGATGTGCTGAAGGAGGAAGGCCGCAAGCTCACAGCAAAGAAAAAACAAGCTCTATGGAGAATACCAGAAGGCACGACGGGATATGCAGGAGATCGTCACGATCAAGGCGAACATTGACACTCTGATGGGCTACACCGAACCGGGAAGAAAGCAGGAAAAGGAGCGTTAAGGTTATGAAAACAAGGAGCAAAGCGACGCTGACACTTCGGGCCATATTGGCCCGAAGATACGGGTTTGGGGCGAGCCCCAACAAGCCGCCTTTGTGCCACTTGTGGCCACAGAGGCATTGCTTGCCACTTAGCGGCAGTCCCTAAAATGGCGCAAAAAAAACAGAGGCCCTTATTCTGGAACCTCCGTTTCTCTGGCTTTCTTAATGCCCTCGGCTGTGGCTTCTATTACAACAAGCTCTTTTTCATTCATAGAATTTAGGAGCACATCAATGTGCTTTCTGCAAGAACTTGACCTTGCCCCTCCGTCCGCATGAATAAACTGGTCAACTGAAACGTCAAACATGGTAATGAGTTTAACAAAAAGGTCGAAGCTGGGATACTGACCTTTGTTCTCAATATTCATAATGGTACGGGAGTCACGGTCTACTAATTCCGCAACGTAGGCTTGTGTCCAGCCCTTTTCTTCTCTGGCTCTTTTGAGAGCTGCCCCGAGGCCGTGAAAGTCAAACCTTCTTTCATCTTGGTTCATTCTCATATCACCCTATATCATTGTACATTTCGGGTTGGATTATGAAAATGTAATGAAATATGATGTAAGGTGGTATTTTATTTCCGCTATGTTTTCTTGAACCTTGAAAACACAAACATCCATTCATTCATTGACATTATTTTTTCTCTGTGTTATACTGTTATACACAACATCATAACAGTTAAAACACACGGAGGATGCAGAAATGAAACTGATTATTTCAAATGTATCTGGCGTCCCCATATACGAGCAGATTAAACAGCAGATCAAAGCGGCTATTTTATCTGGCGAGCTTCAAGCCGAAGAAACTTTGCCCTCCCTTAGAACACTTGCGAAGAATTTGATAATCAAATATAACAGTTATTAAATTTCCTAAAATAAGTGCAATATCAACTGTAATTTTTTGCTAACATTATACTTCATCATCCCAAATCAAAGAACGCCTACTCATATACTAACAAAATAGCATTTTATTATATGATATAGAATTTACAACTTTTAAAAGTTATCATCAAACTCTTTGTTTTCTGTATTCTTTTTTAAAGCGATCCATAAAAACTATAAAAAAGAGGACATATACAATCATTCCCACCACAGTTGATTCCTGAGCATATTTTGTTGACAAATTTAGCAGTCCTTGTTCTTCTCCAATCTCTTTTATAATATCAAAATCTGCAAACTTCTCCATCCAATGTCTTAACTGCCATAGGTAATAAATGATTACAGCAAAATATATACCCGCAATTCCTCCTAATCCCAAAGTACAATTTTTCATAGATTTATTCCACAAAATTTTTTTCTTCGCAACACAGACATATAAAACAAAAATAATAGCACTTCCAAAAATAAGGATTCCCATTTCCATCATAAATGCTGTAACAATCAAATTTCCTGAAAATTTCGTAAAGTGTTCTATAATAGCGTCCAGCCCCATTTTTAAACATGCTGAAATTAAACCGAACACAACTCCAGTAAATCCAAGTTTTAAATAATTTTCATTTTCTATTTTAATAGCTAAATACAACATAGTGCTATAAAGCATCCACAAAATAAAAGATGCTATAAATAATTTATCAAAATACCCCCACGCCATATAAGGCACACCTACCAACCACTTTGAAAGCAGTCCAAATAAAATGGTTGATATGGTTACGATTGTTAAATTTTTACTATTTACCATTTGCCAAACCTTCTTTACTTATTTTGATAATTGCTTAGTGACATATTGCTTCATACTTTTTGATAAATTGTAAAGCAATATTATTCTCCTGTTTTTTTTGTTACAAGTCACTTCTATCCAATATACTACATAAGCACATAAAAATATTGCAACTGGAATAAAAGATAACGGTTCAACATAATTTACAAGCTCTGATATGCCCGTAAAAAACGCATATTCTGTTTCAGA
>ENA-OQIP01000039-OQIP01000039.1-human-gut-metagenome-genome-assembly--contig:-NODE-39-length-28057-cov-3.696742_pt1 | contig 28057 bp, 25 predicted proteins | sample MGYA00242585_ERZ504750 | MGnify/ENA primary metagenome ERZ504750 (study PRJEB26092, sample SAMD00036441) | human gut metagenome | host: Homo sapiens | study: EMG produced TPA metagenomics assembly of...
GAACGTGGATGTCATATAAATAGGAGTGACCACGGCTCCGGTGGTCGGATCGGGCTCCTGACCTGCGTGAATGGCGCGGGTGGCGAGTGCAGTGGCGTTCAGGGCTTCGGTGTTGGTCGAGATGGTCATGATGGGAACTCCTTGAAAATATCGAATGGTTTGGGTTGAACGAATGATGGGCATGATGTTGAGATATGAATTGGCGGTTTACAGATACTGTTCCGCAAGACTTGGCTTGGACGTGTGTTCCACAACGTCGGCGAATCCGTTGGCACGCATCCAATCGTCGTTGAAGATCTTTTCCATATAGCTGCGACCGGAATCCGGCAGCAACACCACGACCAGCTGGTCTTCGTCCAAATCGTGCTCGCGTGCGTATTTAAGCGCTGCCGTAACGGCCATGCCGGACGAGCCTCCGACCAGCAGACCTTCTTCCGCAGCCAAACGGCGGGTCATTTCGAATGCTTCGGCATCGTTGACCTGCACGATTTCGTCGGGAAGTTCACGGTCGAACGCTTTCGGATAGAAATCCTCGCCCACGCCTTCGATGCTGTACTGATGCACGTCGTTCGGATTGGAATAGATGGATCCTTCCGGGTCGGCGCCGATCACTTGTACTGCGCCGTCGGAAGCTTCCTTCAGGTAGCGTCCGGTGCCGGAAATGGTGCCGCCAGTGCCGATGCCAGCCACGAAATGCGTGACCTGATGGTCGCTGGCTTCCCAGATTTCCGGACCGGTGGTGCGGTAGTGGCTTTCCGGTCCGTTCGGGTTGTCGTATTGGTTCGGGCGGTATCCGCCGGGAATCGCTTTGGCGAGGCGTTCCGCCACCTGGTAGTAGGAGCGCGGATCATCCGGACCAGCATCGGTAGGGGTTACCACCACTTCTGCACCGTATGCGCGGAGTACCGCACGCTTGGCTTCGGAAACCTTGTCTGGCAGGGTGAAGATGGTGCGGTATCCGCGCTGCTGGGCCACGAGGGCAAGTCCTACGCCGGTGTTGCCGGAGGTCGGTTCCACAATCACACCGCCCGGCTTGAGTTCGCCGCTGCGTTCGGCCGCGTCGATGATGCGTTCCGCAATGCGGTCTTTGGAGGAGCCGCCAGGATTGAAATATTCGACTTTGACTGCGATGGTGGCTTTGATGCCGTCGGTCACGTGGTTGAGTTTGACGAGCGGAGTGTTGCCGATGAGCTCGGAAAGGGAGTTGTGGATGGTCATGTCGTTTCCTTGCGAAGAGTGATTTCCGTTGGCTTCCGATGAATGATTTCGTTGTTTTGATTTCGAGAAGCTCGCGTTTATCACTTGCAATGATTTGAAACGGGACCTGTGATGGTGTTTTCGCTGCGGTTCATCCACATATGCCGCGTAATACCAACCACGTAAGGCACTGGTTATGGGTGGATTTCTGCGATACTCTGGCATGCAACGCAAGTTGCGTATGCCGAAAAAGAATGCCCTGTCTCAAGTTATGCTTCGATGAACCACGCGCCCTCGGGCGGTTGGTCAGCGACAGCAACAACATGAGAAATTGAACATGGCTCACACAATAGCACACGTAACGACATCGGCGTGTCTTACCTGTTCATATAGCGGCAAAAAAGCCTGCAATCATGCGGATTTCAACATGATCGCAGGCTTTTTGCGCAGTGTCACAAATCAGAGCGAAGCCGCGTCCAGCAATCGTTTGGTGTAATCGCTGGTCGGATGGTGCAACACGGTTTCCGTAAGTCCGCATTCCTCAACGCAACCGTCGTGCAACACCATAATGCGATCTGCGATATGCTGCACCACTCCCAAATCGTGTGACACCATGATCAGCGCCATATCAGGTTCGCCGCTACGAATCGCAGCGAACGATGCGAGAATCTGCGTTCGTGCGGCCACGTCGACGGCGCTCATCGGCTCGTCGGCAAGCAATACTTTCGGATGATCCGCAATGGCACGTGCGATGGCCACGCGTTGCGCCTGACCGCCAGAGAGGTCCACGGGGAACCGATTTTCATATGCGGCAGGGTCGAGACTCACCATGCGGAAGGCTTCCGACACGCGTTCCGCAATCCGTTCCTGCGACCAATCAGGGTGATGCAACCGCAATGGTTCGGCAACGGATCTGCCGACCCTCCAACGCGGATCCAACGAGTCGAATGGGCTTTGGAACACCAATCCGCAGCTACGCCGCAGTTCGCCGGCGACTTCGCCTTGCACAGGCTTGCCGAAATACGTAATCTCACCCGTTCAGCGTGTTCGAGCCCCAGCAATACTCGTGTAAGGGTGGTTTTGCCGGATCCGGATCCGCCGATCACCGCAAGGCATCCCCCGAACGTACGTCGATATCAACATCGTGCAGCACCTGACGACGCTGTTGTTTCGCACCGTAGTATTTGCTGATGCCGCGACCTTGCAGCATTGTGGTTTTTTCGTTTTCGCCCGTCACAACCGTTCTCCTTATTTGGTTTCGGCATCGATCCGCAACGACAGCGCACGTGCCGAAGTCACCAATTGCGAAGCGACTTTAGTGTGCGGCGACTGCAGGATATCGGCGGTTTGTCCTGATTCGGCAACACGTCCATCAGCAAGTACATAACAGCGTGTGGTTGCATGATTGAGTACCGCGAAATCGTGGGTGATGAAGAGCATGGATGCGCCGGAATCGTCCACCAACGATGCCAGCAGATCGACGATCTGCCGTTGCGTGATCGAATCCAGCGCGGTGGTTGGCTCGTCGGCGATAATCAGGCGCGGCGACGTGACCAATGCGGCCGCGATGCCGACGCGCTGCTGTTGTCCGCCGGAAAGTTCATGCGGATATTTGTTCAGCACATCTTCCGGCAGCCTGACTTTGGCGAACATTGCTTTGACACGGTCCAACCGTTCGTCACGGGTCAGATCGTAATGCAAACGCAGTGGCAGCGCGACCTGCTGCGCCACGGTCATCACCGGATTCAATGCGGCGGAAGGATTCTGGAACACCATGCCCACATATCGTCCACGCAGATCGGCGACCGTCGCATCGGATGCGCCGATGATCTGCGTGCCGCCCAACTCCACACTGCCCTCTACCTGCGCGGTGGCGGGCAGCAGCCCCGTCATGGCTTTGGCGATCATCGATTTGCCGGAACCGGACGAGCCGACCAGACCGACGCGTTCGCCGTCGGCGATGTCGAGATCGACGCTTTCGATGATCGGCTTGCCGTTGATGGCGATGCTCACATCACGAATCGAAACGCTCATGCAGCCTCCCTCAACGCGGGGTTGGCCAACGGGTCGAGCGCGTCGCGCAGGGCGTCGCCGAACAGGTTCAGCGCGATCACCACCATCGTGACGACCAGTCCGGGCCACAGCACGGCCATTGGATAGATGCTGATGAAAGTGACGGAGGTGGACAGCGAATGTCCCCAACTCGGTACGTCCGCGCCGACGCCGACGCCAAGATAGGTGAGTCCCGCCTCGGCCAGCATCGAGGTGCCGGCGCTCATGGACAATTGCACGCATAATACCGGCAACGTATTCGGCACGATATGCGAGAAGAACACACGGACCGGACTCGCGCCGGACCACAATGCCGATTCGACGTAGGCGGAACGCGCGGCAAGCATGGCGGAGGGGCGTAGGATACGCGCCAGATTCAGCCCGTACGCGCAACCGCAGGCAGCCACGACCACTGCTGCGGACGCGCCGAACGGCACAGTGAGGATCAACGCGATCAGTACCGTCGGAATGGAGATCAGCGCGTCGGCCACGACCACCGATGTGGACGCAAGCGCACCGGAACGCGATACCATGGCTGCCACCAACAGCAGTCCGATTGCGGCCGCGACGACGACGGTGAGCACGGCGATCATGAGATTCGTGCGGGAGCCGGCCATCAGCCAGCTCAGCACATCCGCTCCGGTACCATCGGTGCCCAACGGATGCGCGGCGGATGGCGAGGCCCACGCGTTGAAACCGTCGGTGTCGAGCAGCGAATACGGCGTCCAGACCAAGGACACCGCAGCGGTCAGCAGCCATAGTCCGATGACGATCGTCGCGTATCTGCCGCTCGCCTTGGCCCAGATGGACGAGACGACCGCACCCGTCGTGCTCATAGTAGCTTCCGCTGGCGTTGTGGACGCTGATTCTTCACCATCCGTAGCGTTCGAAGTTTGCGTAGGATTCGATCTGCTCATGCGTTCACCTTCCCCGAAACGACGCCGGAGGCCTTCAGCCGTGGATCCAGCGCGCGATGCGTCATATCGACCACGAGTCCCAACAGCAGGAAGAATGCGGCCAATAGAAACAGTTCGCTTTGCACCGCGACCAAGTCGCGGTTGCCGACATCGGTGACCAGCATGGCGCCGAGCCCTGGCAGCGCGAACAGATTCTCCACCACCATCACGCCAGTGACCATCTGCGCGAAGGTCAGACCGGCCACGGACACCAGCTGCGGAGTGGCCAAACGCAAGGCCACGCGCAGCACCGCCTGCCGACGGGTCATGCCGCAGGCCATGGCCATATCCATCGCCTGAGAGGAGGCCATATCCCCCACCGCGGCACGCGTGTACCGCATAATGGAGGCCCCGGCCGTGATGCCTGTGGTGAGCGCGGGAAGAATCAACGAGGCGAGCGCACGCATAGGAGCCGACCAGCCGTCGTCCGGGAATCCTTGCGCAGGAAGCAGTCCCAGCAGACCCGAACCGCGGGAGAACAGCAGAATCAGCAGCAGACCACCCCACAATGCGGGAACTGCGCCGGCCACGATCGCAATCCCGTGGAACAGGCCACGCAGATGGGGATTGCGCGTCAACACGGCGGCGCAGCCGAGCGGCAATCCGATCGCCAGTGCAATCAGCAGACTGAGCACAATCAGCGGGAACGTCACGCCGGCACGTGCCGCAACCTGCTGCGCGACCGACTTGCCGCCAATTGCGGACACACCGAGATCACCATGCACCAGGCCCAGTATCCAATCACCGTATTGTGCGACGAGCGGCTTATCCAAGCCGAGCTCGGCACGGAGCGACGCGATACGTTCGGGGGTTGCGTTGGTGCCGGCGATCACTGCGGCCACATCCCCCGGCAACACGCGCAGCATCACGAACACCAACACCGATAGGCCTATCAGGGCCGCCACGAACAGCATCAGCCGCTTTCCCACGAATCGCATGATCGTTCACGCAGCCTTGCCTACTTGGTTTTCGAGATCTGCCACAGCGGCAGCACGGTCTGACTCAGCTTGCTGGGGAAGCCTTGCACGTGCTTGTTGGATGCCACCGTCACGCGGTAGCCGAACAGCCAGTCCGCAGGAGCGTCCTCGCTGACGGCTTTGGCCGCCCTTTTGAGATAATCGGCGCTTTGCTGCTCATCCGGTGGACTTCGAGTCGCCTTGGCATACCATTCCCGCGCCTGCTTGCCGTCGTAATGGTAGTAGTAGTCCGGCGTGGTCCACTTGTAGAAGTCATGGCTTTCGGCATGGTCCACCAGCGAAAGCTCATAGTTGCCGTTGGCGTGCACGTCCTGAAGCCATGTGGAGAATTCCACGTAGTTGATCTTCAGATCGATGCCGATTTTGGCGAGCTGGCTTTTGAGCTGGTCGCCCAGTTCGGTGCCGTACGTGTTGGCGTAGGTGAGGGTGAGCCGCAACGGCTTGTCGGTGGTATAACCGGCTTCCTTCATAAGTTCCTTGGCCTTGTCCACGTTGTACGGGTACAGGCCGGTCAGGTCCTCGTAACCGGGGTCGACGGACGGGATCGGACCGCCGAGCGCGTAGTCGACGTTGCCTCGGGAGGCGATGATCTCCTTGTGGTTGATGGCGTATCGAATGGCCTGGCGGACGCGCTTGTCCTTGAGTTTGGCGTTCGTACAGTTGAAGGCGAGGACGAACTTGTCGCTGCCGTCGGCCGCGGACACCCGATATGTGTTGGTATCGAGCGATTTGGCGAGCGTGGCGTTCACAGGAGAAAGCACGTCGACATCACCCCCTTTGAGCGCATTGACGGCCGCGTTGTCATCGGTGATGAATTTGAGCACCACATGTTCGGTGGCGGGTTTGTGCGCGCTGCCCCAATATTTCGGATTGGCTTTGAGCACCATCTTGCTGGCCGGGTCGAAGGATTCGACGGTATACGGACCGGAACCGACGGCCTCGGTCTTCGCGTTATACGTGGCGTTCTTATCGAACACCAATCCCGGGCGTCCGGTCAGATACCACAGGAGATTGGAATCAGGGGCATCGAGCGTGAGCCTGACCGTGTCGGCATCGACGGCTTCGGCCTTATCGAGGCTTTCCACCTGGTTGGCGTTGTAGTACTGCTTCTCCTTGAGCTGGTTGATGGACCACGCCACGTCGTCGGCGTCGAGTTTGTCGCCATTGGAGAAACACATGTTGTTGTTGAGATGGAACGTGTAGGTTTTGCCGTCCTTGGAAATGTCCCAGGATTTCGCGAGGCCCGGCTGCACTTTGTTGTCGGAGTCGCGCGACAGCAGCGCTTCGTAGACGTTGCCGATCAGCACCTGTTCGATGGCCGATCCGGACTGGTGGCGGATGTCGAGGCTGACCGGGGCGAGTTTGAGCCCGATGGTGACGGTGTCGGCTTTAGTTACGCCGGAAGTGTTCGCGTCATCGTTTTTGCCGCGCGTCACTGCAATGGCGACGATCACCGCGACGGCGGCGATGACGGCGATCAACGCGATAAGCCACTTCTTCGGGCCTTGCGATTTCGCGCCGTTCGACGATTTCGCACGCGCGTTCAGCGTGGCGTCGGTGCTTGCCGTGGACTGCGGCTGCTGTTCGTTCTCCTGTTTGGTTGCGTCGGCTTCGCCGTGCGCACCGGTAGGTGACGACATGGGATTTCTCCTCTTCGTATTTTCGATTATGTGTTGTGATTGCGGTTGACCGCCTGCGTGAGGTCGATCACCACGGCCTGATTCTACCGTCCGCCATACCCGCGGCCCGTTCGGATTCGCCCGCAAAGCGCGCGGAGGCTTCGGCCCGGTTATATACTTGACGCAGTCGCGGCAGGTCACAACGAGAAGGACGGTTGATCCATGGCGCATATTCTTTTGGGGGTCACCGGCAGCATCGCCGCGTTCAAGGCCTGCCATCTCGCCTCCGATTGGAGCAAGCAGGGGCATGAGGTGCGTGTGGTGATGACCGCCGCCGCACAGGAGTTCGTCACTCCCCTGACGTTCAGTTCCCTCACCCACACGCCGACACGCACGTCCATGTTCGCCGCCGGACATCGTCCCGGCGCCACGGCCGACGTGACGCCCGGACCGGACGGTCCGCTGCAGATCAGCCACGTGGCCGACGCGAAGTGGGCGGATCTGCTGGCAGTCGCTCCGGCGAGCGCCGATATCATCGCGAAAATCGCCTGCGGCATCGCCGATGACCAGCTGACCAGCACCATACTCGCGTACGACAAGGGACCGAAGATCCTGTGCCCCGCCATGAACGTGCATATGTATGAAAACGCCGTGACGCAACGCAATCTCAATACCTGCCGTGAGCTCGGTTGGACGATTGTGGAGCCGGAAAGCGGCATGCTGGCCTGCGGCGACGCCGGCAAAGGGCGTATGGAGGAGCCAGCACGCATCGAAACGGCGGTGAAAGCGCTGCTGCTTGCGAATCGTCCGGACGGCGAGCTGCCGCTTAAGGGACTTGCCGTGCTCGTCACCGCCGGCCCGACGCAGGAGCCGCTTGATCCGGTGCGGTTCCTCACCAACCATTCCACCGGCAAGATGGGGGTATGCCTTGGCCGAACAGGCACGCGATCTGGGCGCGCAGGTGACGCTTGTGTCCGGTCCGGTGGCGTTGGACGCCCCGTATGGCGTGGATGTGGTCGATGTCACGACCGCACGGGATATGTTCGACGCGGTGACGAACCGGTTCGCGGACACGGACATCACCGTCATGGCCGCGGCCGTCGGCGATTTCCGTCCGGTCGAGCAGGCCCGGGACAAGATCAAGAAGAACGGGCGCAGCAGCATCGAACTCGAACTCACCTCGAATCCGGACATTCTGGCTTGGGCCGGCGAACATAAGCGGCCGGACCAGACATTGTGCGGATTCGCCATGGAAACGCGCGACCTTGAGGCCAACGCGGCGAAGAAGCTTAACGGCAAGCATTGCGACATGCTGGTGGCCAACAACCTGCGCACCCCCGGCGCCGGTTTCGCAGCGGACACGAACGTGGTGACGGTGCTGACGCCGGGCGAAACCGCAGACAGGCCAAACATCGAACGATGGAGCAAGATGGGCAAGGACGCACTTGCGAAACGTATTCTTGTCAAGCTCGCAGCCATGCGTGCGGACGGCGAACGGCGCTAACCGCAGCATTTTCGAATCGCAATAACCGTATCAATCGCAATAATCGCAATAATCGCAATATTTCAACGGAACTTCCGCAAAACGCGAAGGAGAACGCAACATGCTTCTGATGGCTGTGGATATCGGCAACACGAACGTCGTGATCGGTTTCATCGACGATGGGCGCATCGCGGGCACGTACCGCATCACCACGAAGGCGAACCACACGTCCGACGAATACGGGCTGATGATCACGCAGTTCCTGGCTTTGAGCGGCTACAAGCCGGCGGATGTCGATGATGTGATCATTTCGTCCGTGGTGCCGAAGGTCATGCATTCGTTCCGTGCGAGCATCGTGAAGTTCCTTGGCATCGATCCGATGATCGTGGGACCGGGCATCAAAACGGGGCTCAACATCCGCATGGACAATCCGCAGAACATGGGCGCGGACTGCATCGCCGACTGCGCCGGCGCGTACTACGAATACGGCGGGCCCATTTTGGTCGCCGATTTCGGCACGGCCACCACGTTCAATTACGTCACCGGGGACGCGGCGGTGATTTCGGGACTGATCACCACCGGCATACGAACCGCGGCGGCCGCGTTGTGGGAGGGAACCGCGCAGCTGCCGGAAGTGGAGATCACCCGTCCGAAGTCGATTCTGGCGAAGTCCACGAAACCGGCCATGCAGGCGGGCCTGTACTACAACTTCCTCGGCGGCATCGAACGCACGATCGCGCAGTTCCATAAGGAGATCGACGAGGATTTCCGTGTGGTGGCGACGGGCGGATTGAGCCGCGTGTTCGCCGACGACACGAACATGATCGACATTTACGATCCGGACCTGATTTTCAAGGGCATGCGGCACATCTACGACCGCAACGTCCGCTGATTCAAGAGCCAGCGACGGGAACCGGCGATCATAGCCCGGCAATCTGAAAACCGACGGCCTGCGGATAATGCGCTATCCGCAGGCCGCAATCGATTAAACCAATTACACAGACGCTATTGGATGGTGAAGCCCTGGTTGGCTCCGTATTCTTTCAGGTCCTTCTGCCATAGAGCTATGCCGCCCTTAAGTTTGATGCGGTCGGACGATTCGGTGTTCTTCAACGCATCGCCGATGTTGGAGGTGTCGGAGACCTGACCGCCTGCGGCGATGATGTTGAGCCTGTTCTGCTCTTTGCGCAGCAGGCTCGACCATTTGTAGGCCTTGCCCACCGTGGACCGGAAGTCGCTGCGCGCATACACTTCGAACGGCAGATACTGGTATCCGGTCGACACGTTCTCCGCGGCCTGGGACAGCACGCGGTTGTATTCCTGCCCGCCGAAATAGGGCACTTCGATGCCACGGTCGTCGGTCACCGTGGTCTTGCTGAGGAATTTCGAGTCGGATAGGGTGTTTTTGTCGGCTGGGAACGCGCCGCCATCCACGCGGGTTGTGATGCCTTTGGCATTGTGGCAGGCGTATTCGATGAAACGGTATGAGGCTTCGGGTTTGCGGGAACGTTGCAGCACGGCAAGGGCCGAACCGCCGTTTTCCGATGTGGTGGCCTTGCCGTCGGGCGTCGGCATCTGGGCCACGCGCCACAGGCCGGCCGCGCCGGGAATGTCGGACATGAGCAGCGAAGGCAGCCATGCGCCGGAGAACAGCGAGGCGACTTTGCCTTGTCCCACGGCCGATTTCCATCGATCCGACCATGACGTGAGGTTTGTTGCCACCAAACCCTCATCGATCATCTTCTGCCAGAATTCGGTGAATTCGCGGGTGCCTTTATCTTCGGTGAGTCTGATGGTCACGTTCTTGCCATCGTTGGACGTGGAGAACGGGCGTCCGCCGGCGAGCCAGATCATCGTGTCGTAGAAGCTGGCGTCGCCGGAATCGGCGGTGATGTACACGCCGATTTTCTTGAGTTTTTTGGCGGCCTCGTAGTAGTCGTCCCATGTGCGGATCTTGGACGCGTCCACGCCAACCTGTTCGAACACGCTGTTGTTATAGAAGAAGGCCATCGGGCCGGAGTCCATGGGAAGCCCGTACACCCGTCCGTTGAGCTGCACCGACGCCCAGGTGCCGGGCGTGTAGAAATCGGCATAGCCTTCGGTTCTGCCGGTGATGGGCACGAGCTGGCTGCTGACCGCGTACTGGCGCAATGCGTAATATTCCAGCTGCACCACGTCGGGAATGCCGTAACCGTCTTGGATGGCGTTGTTGAGTTTGTCGTAACCGCTGGTGTTCTTCCAAACCACGTGGATGTCGGGATTGTCTTTTTCGAAGCCGGCGATGACCTGTTTCATGCTCGGCTCCCACGACCATACGGTGATCTGTGTGCGTGTGTCCGTATTGGCCCCGCATGCGGCGGCGCTGGCCGCCATGACGCCCGCGCAGCAGATGGCGATGAGCTGCTTCACCAGTTTCGCCGATTTCAGCACCACGCCCACGGACCTCCGTTTTGTATTTCGCCTGCGATTACCACCATAAGATTATACGGGTCATGCGGAAGCCACGCACAAGCCTGGAAAGACTCCCCATATCCACCCAAATACGCCGAATGCGGAAGAACCGCTCCGGAAGCGAACTTCCAAAGCGGTTCCCTGCGATATCGCATCGGCGGCTAAGCCGGTACGCAATCAAGCTTCGATGCCGAGCTTGGCGCGTTCCTTCTTGGAATACATGAAGGCCGGCAGCTGACGGCCCTGCTTGAGCCAGGCATGGTATTCGGCGGTGGCCGCGAACTCCACATCGGACGCGGAGTTCAGGCAGGTTTCCACGGAATCCTGGATGACGCCGATGATGAAGCCGACGCCCACCACCTGCATGGCGATGTCGTTGCTGATGCCGAACAGCGAGCAGGCCATCGGGATGAGCAGCAGCGAGCCGCCTGCCACGCCGGACGCGCCGCATGCGCCGAGCGCGGAGACCACGGACAGCAGGATGGCCGCCGGCAGGGAGATCTGGATGCCGAGCGTGTTGGCGGCAGCCATGGCCATGATGGTGATGGTGATGGCCGCGCCGTTCATGTTGATGGTGGCGCCCAGCGGAATGGACACGGAGTACATGTCCTTGTCAAGCCCGAGCTTCTCGCACAGCTGCATGTTGACGGGGATGTTCGCAGCGGAGGAGCGGGTGAAGAACGCGGTCAGGCCGGATTCCTTGAAGCAGCGGTAGACCAGCGGGTACGGGTTGCGGCGCAGGAAGATGAAGATGACGAGCGGGCCGAACACGAGCACCATGAGCAGCATGGTGCCGACGAGCAGGAGCAGCAGGCTGCCGTACTTGGTGAACGCGGACAGGCCGTTGTCGGCCACGTTGGTGAACACGAGGCCCATGATGCCGAACGGGGCGAGGTTGATGACCCAGCGGATCACCTGGGACACGGCGTCGGCCACGTTGGCCATGAACGCTTTGGAGCTTTCGTTGGCGATGGACTTCATGGCGAGTCCGAACAGGCAGGCCCACATCAGGATGCAGATGTAGTTGCCGTCGATGATGGCCTGGATCGGATTGGCCACGATGTTGGTCAGCAGCGTCTGGATGACTTCGGAAAGGCCTTGCGGCACCACGTCGGCTTTGGCGGCCTTGCCCAAGGACAGGGTCTGCGGGAATAGACGGGAGGTCAGCACGGCCACGACCGCTGCCAGGAACGTGGTGAACAGGTACAGGAACAGCACGGTGCCGAAACGGCGGTCGAGTTTCGACGTGCCCTGCGCAAGGGCGCTGGCCACCAGTACGAACACCAGAATCGGCGCCACGGCCTTCAACGCGGCCACGAACAGGGTGCCGAATTCGCCGATCCAGGTCACGTGGGGCATGGTCAATGCCAGCACGGTGCCGATGATCAGGCCGACGATGATACGGACGATCAGCGATGCGCCGTTGTAGATGTCGGCGACGCCGCGGACGGCTTTCGAGATTTTACCCATGGTTCTCTCTTACTCTCGTGATGCCGGAAACGCTCCGGCAAGTCAACAGAACGCCATGATAATCGGGCGTGTCGGGCGAGATAGGGGAATGTCCAAAATCGTGGGTTTCTATAAGCCCGCGCCCAACGGCACGTGCGATACGAATCGACGTGGCTCGCCGTTGAGCGGGTCATCGAATCGCAGTTCGCGCGCCACCAATTCCAAGGGTTGCGAGAAGTCGTCGTACGCGCGCTGCACGATGTCCGGGTAGAAATCGTCGCCCAATATCGCCAGTCCGAGCGAATTCATATGCACGCGCAACTGGTGCGTCTTGCCGGTTTTCGGATGCAGCGTGTAATTCACGTACGGTCCGCCGGCAACGAAGCGGATGCCGCTTCCCCGTTCGATCAGCGTTTCCGCGTTGGGCACGTCGGCGCTTTCGTACGCCTGCAATCGTCCGCGATCCTTGTTGATATGCGACCTGCGTACCAGCGGAAACGGCAGGTGCCGGTCGATGCGCACCGCCGTTCCATATCGCGGCCGCTGCGTCGGGGCGAGCGGTGCCAGGCATTCGTAGGTTTTGACGGTTTTGCGATTTTGGAACAGCATCTGGTACGCGCCTCGCGCAGACGGATTACGTACGAACACGACGACGCCTGCGGTCAGTCGGTCCAAACGGTGCGCCGGCGTGATGTTCGGCTCGTCGTACCGCTCGCACAACCGGACCAGCGCGGTTTCGCGATACCACATGCCGCGTGGCGTGGTGGCGAGGAAATGCGGCTTGTCGATGACGATGATGTTCTCGTCCTCGTACAGAACCTCATATTCGAAGGGAATATGAGGTTCCTCGAGCACGTAACGGTGCCTGCGTTCGCTACTCAACGGTGACGGACTTGGCGAGATTGCGCGGCTTGTCGACGTCGTAGTTCTTGAGCTTGGCCATGTCCATGGCGAACAGCTGCAGCGGCACCACGTCCACCAGCGGGCTCATCAGCGTCGGACAGGCGGGACGCCAGAACACCACGTCGGCGTAACGCTCCACATCCGGATCGTTCTCCTCGGCCACGGCGATGATGTAGGCGCCGCGGGCCTTGACCTCCTCGATACCGGAGATGACTTTGGCGTGCAGCACGTTGCGTCCGCGCGCGGGCGGCACGATGAACACGACCGGCTCGCCCTCGTCGACCAGCGCGATCGGACCATGCTTGAGCTCTCCCGCGGCGAAGCCCTCGGTGAAGGTGTAGGCGATCTCCTTGAGCTTCAGCGCGCCTTCCATGGCGACCGGATACCCCACATGACGTCCGAGGAACAGGAAGGACTTCGCGTCCACCATCTGCTTGGCGGCCTCCTGCACGGTCTTGGTCTGGGTGTCGAGGACCCACTGAATCTTGCGGGGCATGTCCTTCAGAGAGTCCAAAGTCTGGGCGATTTCGTCTCGATACATGGCACCCTTGACTTGGGCCAGATACAGGCCGAGCACGTATGCGGCGGTGATCTGCGCCACGAACGCCTTGGTGGAGGCGACCGCCACTTCCGGACCGGCGTGGGTGTAGAGCACCGCGTCGGATTCGCGTGGGATGGACGCGCCCTGCGTGTTGCAGATGGCCAATACCTTGGAGCCCTGTTCACGCGCGTGGCGCAACGCCATCAGCGTGTCCATGGTCTCGCCGGACTGCGAGATGGCCACCACCAACGTTCGGGGGGTGAGGATCGGGTCACGGTAGCGGAATTCGTGGGCGAGTTCCACTTCTACCGGAATGCGCACCCAATGCTCGATGGCGTATTTGGCCACCATGCCCGCATACGCGGCCGTGCCGCAGGCGATGACGATGATCTTGTCGATGGCTTTGAAATCATGCTCGTCGATGCGCACCTCATCGAGGTTGATGTTGCCGTTCTCGTCGAGACGCCCCAGCAGAGTGCGCTGCACGGCGGCCGGATCCTCATGGATCTCCTTGTCCATGAAGGAGTCCCAACCGCCCTTTTCGGCGGCGGACGCATCCCAGTCCACGGTGTAGGTCTTCGGATCGGGCACGATGTTGCCCATGAAGTCGGAGACGACCACCTTGTCGGCGGAGACCATCACGGCCTGGTCCTGGTCGATCTCCATGGCGCGCTTGGTGTAGGCCACGAACGCGGCCACGTCGGAGCCGAGGAAGTTCTCGCCTTCGCCAAGACCGACCACCAGCGGCGAATCGTGACGGGCGCCGACCACGATGTCCGGCTGGCGCACATCGGTGGCGAGGATGGTGAACGCGCCTTCCAGCATGCGTGCGAGACGGCGGACGGCCTTGAACAGGTCAGGCTTGCCGGTCTCTTCGATGATCTTGTCGCTGATCTTGCCCAGCAGCTTCGCCGCGACCTCGGTATCGGTTTCGGAAACGAAATGGTAGCCTTCCGTCTGCAGGTCGAGACGCAGCTGGGACGCGTTTTCGATGATGCCGTTGTGGATGATGGCCACTTTGCCGTCACGCGAGGTGTGCGGATGCGCGTTGGTGTCGTTCGGCACGCCGTTGGTGGCCCAACGGGTGTGGCCGATGCCCACGGTGGCTTCCGGCATCGGATCGCGTTCGATGTCCCGCACCAGGTTGGCGAGACGGCCGGCCTTCTTACGCACCGCCACATGGTCCATGCCGGGCGCGGTCAACGCCACGCCGGCCGAATCATATCCACGGTATTCCAATCGCTGAAGACCCTGGAGGCAGACCTCCAAGGGTTTGCCGCACGCGGTCCGAACATTTCCTGCATATCCTACGATTCCACACATAGCTCCTTAGCCTATCGGGTAAGGATGTCAATCATGAAACCAAGCCGCGCGTCCTTACAAATCTTTGCCATATATGCGAAATCCCACTCCCCCAGGGAAATCGTGCGAACCAGTGGCGCACGCAACGCGCCCATCGTCGGCAGCAAAAAGAAAACCCAACCCACCGGACGTCTGCGGACGCTTGACGTCAGTGGATTGGGAATTTACGGCAGTACGACAGCCTTACTTGCTACAGGACGTGCTGCAAGAAGTCCTTAAACCTCGACTCCTTCGGATGGTCGATGATCTCCGGTCCGCCCTGTTCGACGACCACGCCACCGTCCATGAAGACGATCTGGTCGGCGACCTCGCGCGCGAAGCCGATCTCATGGGTGACGACCACCATGGTCATGCCTTCCTTGGCGAGGTCGAGCATGACGTTGAGCACTTCGCCGACGAGTTCCGGATCGAGCGCGGATGTCGGTTCGTCGAACAGCATGATCTCCGGCTTCATGGCAAGCGCGCGGGCGATGGCCACGCGCTGCTGCTGGCCGCCGGACAGCTGTGCCGGATAGTAGTCGAGACGCTCCCCCATGCCGACGCGGTTCAGCTCCTGAATGGCGAGTTCGCGGGCTTCCTTCTTGTCCATGTGCTTGACGTGGACCGGAGCCTCCATGACGTTTTCAAGAGCCGTCATGTGCGGGAACAGGTTGAAGCGCTGGAACACCATGCCGAGTTTGGAACGCTGTTCGGCCACTTCCTTGTCGTTCAGGGTCTGCAGCACCTGCTTGCCGTCCTTGTCGACGTACTTGTAGCCGATCATTTCGCCGTCGACGTCGATTTCGCCGCCGGTCAGGGTTTCCAGCTGGTTGATCAGACGCAGGAACGTGGATTTGCCGGAACCGGACGGTCCGAGAATCACGGTGACGGTGCCGGGCATGACGGTCATGTCGATGCCTTTGAGCACGTGCAGGTTGCCGAAGGCCTTGTGCACCTGGGTCGCCTTGACGGCGGGAACGATTTCGTTGGTTGTGATTTCGCTCATGGTCGTTCCCCTCACGCGGTCATTCCCGCGAACGTGGCTTCGTTCTGCTTGTCGATGTCATCCTTGGGCTCGCCGAAGGTCTTGCCTGGCAACGGCGTGCGCTTGCCGCGGGCGCCGGCCGGACGGGCGTCGAAGCCCTTGCCGAAGTGCTTTTCGAGTCGCGACTGGATGACCATCAGGATGGAGGTGATGACCAGGTACCAGATGCAGGCCACGATCAGCAGCGGAATCGGCTTGTACAGACGGGTCGCGATCGCCGTGGTGGCGAACTGCAGTTCCAGCGTGAACGGCACGGCGTTGACAAGCGACGTGGTCTTCAGCATGCCGATGAACTCGTTGCCGGTCGGCGGGATGATGATGCGCATGGCCTGCGGCAGCACGATGCGACGCATGATGAGCGTGCGCTTCATGCCGAGGGCCTTTGCGGCTTCCGTCTGCCCCGGATCGACGGCCTCGAGGCCGGCGCGCACGATTTCGGCCAGGTAGGCGGCTTCGTTCAGGGCCAAGCCCAGCCATGCGGCGTTGAACGCGGTGATGACAGACTGGGAGTCAATGCTCCAGAATTCGATTGAGGTGAACGGGATGCCCACGCCGATACGCGGCACCAGCACCGCGAACAGACCCCAGAAGACCAGCTGCGTGTACACAGGGGTTCCGCGGAAGAACCAGATGTAGAACCAGCTCACGCCGCGCAGCACCGGGTTGATGGATTTGCGCATGACCGCCAGAATGACCGCCAGAATGATGGCGATGACCATCGAGATGACGGTCAGCAGCAGCGTGTACTTGATGCCTTCCAGTACGTTCTCGTTGAACAGGTATTTCCAGACCACATTCCATTCGAAACGCGGATTGGTGACCAAAGCCTGCACCAGCATCGCGGCGAAGAGCGCGACGATGATGGCCGCCACGATCGGACCCGTACGCTTGACAGGCAAGGCTTTAATGCGATTGGGAATATCGAGGCCGTCGCCGTCGACTTGTTTCTTCGCCATGATGCTGTTTCCTTTTTCTATCTATCTGATGAGATCAGTTGAGGTCGGTCGGATTGATCTCAGCCTTGTCGAGAGCGCCGGACTCGACGCCCCCAATGCTTGAGGATCTTCATGTACGTGCCGTCATCCATCAGCTTCTGCACGGCCTTCTGCACGGCCTCGTCGAGCTGCTGGTCGCCCTTCTTGATGGCGATGCCCTGCTTGGCCACGCCTTCAACGTCGCCGAGGGCCTCAAGCTGGCCGTCGGTCTGGGAGATCGCGTAGCCGGCGACCGGCGAATCGGCGTAGAACACGTCGGCCTTACCGGTGGCCACTGCGGTGGCGGCTTCGGCCTGACGCTTGTAGGACATCACTTCGGCCTTCTTGTCGGCCTTGCAGCCCTTGGCGATCTTGTTGGCCTCGTCCTCCTGGACGGTGCCGGTCTGCACTGCGATCTTCGCGCCGCACATGTCGGAGGTGTCGAGCTTCTTCGGGTTGCCCTTCTGCACGGCCCACGTGGAGCCGGCGCGGTAGTAGCTCACGAAGTCGACGGACTGCAGACGCTCTTCGGTGATGGTCATGGCGGTGATGCCCAGATCGTACTTGGAGCCGATGGACGGGACGATGGTGTCGAACATGGAGGAGACGATCTTCGGCTTCAGGCCCAGCGTCTGGGCGATGGCTTTGGACATGTCCACATCGTAGCCGACCGGCGTCTTGCCGTCTTCGGCGTAGAATTCGGCTGGAGCATAGGACAGTTCCATGCCGACGGAGAGCTCGCCGTCCTTGACGGTCTTCGAGGAGGCGGCCAGCTTGGCCAGCTCGTCATCCTTCTTGATGGTGCTCACATCGTAACCAACGGTGGTGTTCTTCGCCTTCGAGTCGCTTTTGGCGTCACCGGAATCCGTGGTGCCGCATGCGGCGACGGAGAACATCATGGCCGCGCTCAGCGCGAGAGCGGCAAACGATTTGAATTTCAACGACATAGTGGGTTCTCCTTCTATTCTCTTCCCATCCACTGAACGGTAATCGTCCATTTGCCAATCAGACGTCCAGTATTCCAAAGGCACACGATAAAACCGCAATGCTACGCCGACGTTAATCGGCAAAAAGCGTAGGGGCATCGATCTATATACGTCCGATGCCCCTACGCCCGCAGCGTCAGTGCGCCGATCAGCCCAAATCGGTCGGGTTGATCTCGGCCTTGTCGACGGCGCCGGATTCGACGCCCCAATGCTTGAGGATCTTCATGTACGTGCCGTCATCCATCAGCTTCTGCATGGCCGCCTGCACCGCCTTGGCCGTGTCGGAATCACCCTTCTTGATGGCCACGGCCTCCTTGGTCACGCCGACGTCCTCACCGAGGGCCTCAAGCTGGTCGTCGGTCTGGGAGATCGCATAACCCGCGACCGGCGAATCGGCGTAGAACACGTCGGCCTTGCCGGTGACGACGTTGGTGGTCACATCGGTCTGCAGCTTGTTGGACAGGATCTGGATGTCAAGCTTGTTGTCCGCCTTGCACTGTTCGGCGCCCTTGTTGACTTCCTCCTCCTGTGTGGTGCCGGTCTGCACCGCGATCTTCAATCCGCACAGGTCGGACGTGTCGATCTTGCCTGGGTTGCCCTTCTTGACCACCCACGTGGAACCGGCCTTGAACATGCTGACGAAGTCGACGGCCTTCATGCGTTCCGGGGTAATGGTGAACGACGAGACGCCGATATCGTACTTCGAACCGATTGATGGAATGATCGAATCGAAATTCGACGTCTGCGGATCCGCCTCGAGGCCGAACGTTTTCGCCAACGCCTTGACGATGTCCACGTCGAAGCCGACCGGCGTCTTGCCGTCCGCGGCCAGGAACTCGGCCGGCGCGTACGACGTATCCATGCCGACGGTCAGCTTGCCGTCCTTGGTGACGGAGGACGGCAGCATCTTGGCGATCTTCTCGTCCTTCTTCACGCCGGACACGTCGTAACCGGTGGTCGACGACGAATTCGAATCGTCGGAAGCTTGGGAATCCGTTTTGTCGGAGGTTCCGCAGGCTCCCATCGAGACGACCATCGCCGCGCTCAACGCGAGCGCCGCCCAACCTTTCAGGTTCCTCATCATGGCAAGTCCTCTCTTCAATCCAGCCAAATCAACCAGCCAAACGTGGCTATGGCATAACCTAAGAGCGGATTGCTACGAGCGTATTAACGGACGCAAAAGTTCCGAAACATTCACTCGTTGGTGCCGGGGGTGTTGATCTCCGGCTTGCTGATGGCACCGTCCTGAACACCCCAGTACTTGAGGATCTTCATGTAGGTGCCGTCGTCGATGAGCTTCTGCAGGGCCTTCTGCAGGGCCTCGTCCATCTGCTGGTCGCCCTTCTTGACGACGATGCCTTCCGGGGCGATGCCTTCGGTCTTGCCAAGCGTTTCGAGTTCGCCGTCGGTCTGCGCGATCGCGTAGCCGGCGACCGGCGAATCGGCGTAGAACACGTCGGCCTTGCCGGTGACGACGTTGGTGGTCACATCGGTCTGCAGCTTGCTGGAGATGACGTCCATCTCCGCCTTGCCGTCTGCCTTGCATTGCTTGGCCATCTTGTTGGCGGCGGTCTCCTGCATGGTGGCGGTCTGCACGGCCACCTTCTTGCCGCACAGATCGGACGTGTCGACCTTGTTCGGGTTGCCCTTCTTCACGGCCCATGCGGAGCCGGCGTTGAAGTGGCTGACGAAGTCGACCGCCTCGAGGCGTTCCTTGGTGACGGTGAACGACGAAATGCCGATGTCGTACTTGGCGCCGACGGCCGGAATAATCGAATCGAAGTTCGCGGTTTCCGGATCGGCCTCAAGACCGAACACTCCGGCCAGCGCCTTGGCGATGTCCACGTCGAAGCCGACCGGCGTCTTGCCGTCCGCGGCCAGGAACTCGGCCGGCGCGTACGACGTATCCATGCCGATGGTGAGCTTGCCGTCCTTGGTCACATAATCCGGCAGCATTTTGGCGATCGCGTCGTCCTTCTTCACGCCGGAAACATCGTAACCGGTCAGTTCGCTGGACTTCGAACTGGATTTCGACGCCGAGGCGTCGCTGTCGTCGCTGGTGCCGCATGCCGCGCCGGTGGCGAGCATGGCCACGCTCAACATGAACGCGGCGGCGGTTTTCAGGGCTTTTCCTGCTTGCATGTTCCCTCTCCTATGGATTCATATCGGCCTGTTCAGCCGAACCGTATCCTAGCGTAAAGAGGGTGTGTTACAAAAATTTTCCTGAATCGGCGTTCTTTCACTATGTGAAACCGGAATTTTTCCGATTTATCGCACCTGCTTGTTGGCGTATCGCATGGCTCGCAGCGCCTCACGCTTGTCCTGCTCCTCGCGAAGCGACTGGCGCTTGTCGAATTCCTTCTTGCCTCGGGCGAGCGCGATCTCGACCTTGACGCGGCCGTCTTTGAAATACAGGCTCAGCGGAATGATGGTGAATCCCTTGGCCTGGGTTTGGCGGGCCAGCTTGTCGATCTGCGCCGCATGCAGCAGCAGCTTGCGCTTGCGTTTGGGTGCGTGGTTGTTCCACGTGCCGTTGAGATATTCGGGAATGTTGGCTCCCTCAAGCCACATCTCCCCACGACGGTCGATGGTGATGAACGATTCGGCCAGCGACGCCCGTCCTTCACGAAGCGACTTCACTTCGGTGCCGGTCAACACGAGACCGGCCTCATACTTGTCTTCGATGGCGTAGTCGTGACGCGCCTTCTTGTTCTGCGCGATCGGTTTGGTTCCCTGTTCCTTGGCCATGTCGGACCTCCTTCCCGGTTCTTTCGATCAGTGTATGCAACGCGACTCCGTCGACCATATCACGAAAGCGCGTCGCCCGACGATGCGGACGGCGCGCTTGCCGTGGTTTCATGTCTGGAACGGAACCGTCAGTAGTGGACGTACTGGTAGGCTCCGGCGTTGGAGATCGTCTCCCAAGCCGGGAACGTCGCGAAGCCAGTGCCGCCTTCGGAGATCAGGACCGAACCGTCGGCGTTCACGCGTTCCACGACGGCCACGTGGCCGTACTGCCAGTCGGCGGTCCAATGTCCGCCTACGCTTTGGCCGCGCGCGAACACCATCGCCGCGCCGACATGCGGGGTGTTGTTCACCAGGTATCCGAGTCCACGAGCGGTATTGGCCCAATCGGCGCCGTTGCCCATGTAGGAGCCGACCGGAAGGCTCAGCTGGGAACGCCTCAGGTATGCCCACAGCGTGCACTGGCGGGACGGATACGCGGCACCGCCGACCGTGTTGCCGGTGTTGTGTCCGTAGCAGTATCCGGAACCGGCCGGGCAATTGCCGGGCACCGCATAGTTCATGCCGCTGGCGCCGCCGGAATTGTTGTTATTGGGCGTCGGAGCCGGCGCAGGTGCAGGCGCGGGAGCGGGAGCGGGATTGTAGTTCGTGTTGTTGTTCGGACGCGACTGCTGCTGGTTGTTATTGGGGTTGACAGCGGCGTTGTTGGAATTGTTGTACTGGTTGTTCCATGAATCGATCTGCGATTTCATGGCGACGATGTCCGCCGCTTCCTTGGCGCTCTGCGTTGTCAGCTGGCTCTTCTGCGATTCGAGCTTCTCACGTTTCGCCGTGCCCTCGTCACGCAGCTTCTGCAGGGCGGTCTGCTTGGCGCTGGCCTCGCTTGCCGCCTGCTGGGCGCTTGCCGCCTGCTGGTCGGCCTGCTCCTTGAGCTGGGTGATCTTCTGTTCGATGGCGCCCAGACGGTCCTTGCGGTTCATCGACGTGTTCAGCTCGTTCGCCGCGTCGGTTGCCGCGTTGGATTCGCTTCGCGTGACCGCGGCCTGCGACTGCAGTCTTGTTGACGAAATCGTCGGCGGTCGTCGAATCGGTGACAAAATCCAGCACATCCGACGTACTGGAGCCGTGGAAGCTTTCGCGGGCGAGCTGCGCGACGGCGGCCTTGGCGTCATCATAGTCGGAGCCGGTCTGTTTGATCTGCTCCTCAAGGTTCGCCTTGTCCTGCTGGGCCGCTTGCAACCGCTGCGTGGTCGCTTCCGCCAGGCTCTGCGCCTGTTCTGCCGCCTGCTGGGCAGATTCCGCGGCCTCGACCGCCGCAGGAATCTGGTTGTCGTTCAAATCGGCCAACTGCAGAATCGTGTCGGCGAGATCGCTGCTCACGCCGACAAGCTGCGACTTCAGCTTGGCGTGGTTCGACACCTTCGCCTGGTATTCCGACATGCTCACGGCATGCGCCTGCGGAGCCGGCGCGGCGACGACCGCGACGCCGCCGGCGCAGAACATAGCCGAAGCAAGCATCAGTCCAACGATGGGCCGCACCTGTCTCGTCATTTTCCTAGACATGTATTCCCTTCCCGAAATCCACCTATTTCGACATTGTATCCAGCAAACTTCAAATATGCTGAACATCTCGTTCAGCACTCCGCCGGTTTATGCCTTCAGGTACTTCCTCAGCGAGATGCTGGACGCGACGATCGACAGCACGACGGCTCCCACCACAAGGGCCGGTGCAAGCAGCCATACCGTCTTCTGGTTGATCAGAGGCATCCACTGCACGCTCTTCGACAGCCAATCCGTGATGAACAGCTTCACCATGGCGCTCAACGTTCCGCAGGCGAGCAGCGAACCAATCAGCGACGCGAACACGCCTTCCAACACGAACGGCAGGCGGATGGTCCAGTTCGAGGCTCCCACCAGTCGCATGATCTCGGTCTCGTTCTTACGCGAGGCGGCACTCATGCGAATCGTCGTGCCGGTCAGCATGATGGCCACCAGGATCATCACGCCGGCGAGCGCCACGGTGACCGCCGTCGCACGGTTCAGCACCGAGAAGACCGGGTCGAAGATCTTGCGTTGATCCTGCACTTCCTCGACACCGGTGCGGCCGCTCAACACTTCGGATACCACTTGGTATTTGGTCGGGTCCTTCAGTTTCAGACGCAGCGACCCTTGCATGTCGGCGGCGGTGAGCACGCGTCCTTGGTATTCGCCGTTCGGATACTGCTTGAGGAAGGTGTTCTTGTAGAAGTCCTCACGGCTCACATATGTGATTTTGGAGACGATGTTGCCGGCTTCCTCGTTGATCACGTTCTCCAGATCGACGATCTCCTGGTTGGAAGGCGCCTTGCCCGACGAGCAGGACGCCGCCTGGCTGGCGCCGTCCGGGCACAGCCATACGACCACTTCGACCTTGTCGTACCATTCGCCCTTCGCGGCGGTGATCTGTGCCTGCATCAGGCCGGACACGCCGATGAACAGGAAGGAGATGAATGTGACCAGCATGACGGAGATGATCATTGAAACATTGCGCTTGAGGCTGTTCCATGTTTCGGAAAGGATGAAACGAAAACGCATCAGTCGTGCTCCTTGGTGTCCTCAGGGTTTTCATCGGACGGTGCCGGCGGGACGGGCGGTTCGGGTGGTGTCGGAGGCTCGGTTTGGGTCGGTGGAACGGGCGGTGCAGGCGGAGCGGACAGCGCCGATGCTTCGTCGGCACCAGTCTCGGAGGCATCATTTTCAGCGGAGGTCTTGGCCTGTTCGTTCCGTTCGGTTTGCTCGGCCTGTTCCTGGTCGGCCATCTGTTCGAGGCTCAGTCCCTTGCCCCAGGTCAAGGTGGTCTCCACTGACGCGAAGGCCTCGCCGTAACGGCCGGTGCGTCCGGAATGCACGGATTTGGCAAGACGGGCGATGCCGTCGTTCCCCTGTCCGTCATGGACGGCAGCGGCGACCACATCCACGGCGTTCACCACGGTTTCGGCGCGCGTCGCGCCTTCCACGTCGACGGTGTCGTCAGGAGCGTTCGTTGAATCGATGGCGTTCCGTCGACGGTATTTCGCGTTCGGGTCGGAAGTGCCCAATGCCTGGTGCGATTTCGACTCGACTTCGGCGTCCGGGAAATACAGCGCGGAATCGTAGGATCCCTGCTGCTCGTCGCGCACGATCTTGCCGGTGTGCAATTCGACCACGCGTTTGCGCATGGAGTTGACGATCTCCTCGTTGTGCGTGGCCATGACGATGGTGGTGCCGGTACGGTTGATGGCGTCCAACACTTCCATGATGCCCAGCGACGTGGTCGGGTCGAGGTTGCCCGTAGGCTCGTCGGCGAGCAGGATCTGAGGATGGTTCACATACGCCCTTGCGATGGCGACGCGTTGCGCTTCGCCGCCGGACAGCTCATGGGGGTAGTTGTTTTCCTTGCCTGTGAGCCCCACCGTCTGCAGTACTTTGGGCACCAGCGATTTGATGGTGGAACGGCTTGTGCCGATCACTTCAAGTGCGAAGGCGACGTTCTCCCATACCGTCTTGTTGTTGAGCAGCTTGTAATCCTGGAAGATAAAGCCGATCTGCCGGCGATAATGCGGCACCTGCCGTGCGGACAGGCGTCGCAGATCGTTGCCGGCGACGCGGATCTCGCCATCCGTGGCTTCCTCCTCGCGAAGCAGCAGGCTCAGCAAGGTGGTCTTGCCGGAACCGGACGCGCCCACAAGAAAGACGAAATCACCTCGATCGATGTCAAGATTGATGTCATCCAATGCGGGACGCGTGCCCTTTGGATAGACTTTGCTCACATGTTCAAGCGAGATCAGCGCCATCGTGTTTTCCCTCCGCCTATCGCTTAGGCTTCTTGTTCCTCGGCTGCCGCGCGACGCTGTTCGTGACGCCAGCGGATGCCGGCTTCGATGAACTCGTCGATGTCGCCGTCGAAGACAGCCTGGGTCTGCGAGGTCTCATACCCCGTGCGCAGGTCCTTGACCATCTGGTACGGATGCAGCACATACGAGCGCATCTGGTCGCCCCAGCTGGCCTTGATGTCTCCGGCGAGCTCCTTCTTCTTCTTGGCTTCCTCCTCGTGGCGCAGCACCAGCAGTCGGGACTGCAGCACGGCCATGGCGGCGGCGCGGTTCTGAATCTGAGAGCGTTCGTCCTGCATGGTCACCACGATGCCGGTCGGGATGTGGGTGATGCGCACCGCGGAATACGTGGTGTTCACGCCCTGTCCGCCAGGACCGGACGAGCAGTAGGTGTCGACGCGGATTTCGGAATCCGGCACGTCGATGTGATCGGTCGCTTCGACCAGCGGCACCACTTCCACGGCGGCGAAGCTGGTCTGACGGCGGCCCTGGTTGTCGAACGGGGAGATACGCACCAGACGGTGGGTGCCACCCTCCACGCTCAGTCGCCCGTATGCGTACGGGGCGTCCACCTGGAACGTGGCCGACTTGATGCCGGCTTCTTCCGCGTAGGAGGTGTCCATGACCTTGGCCTTGTATCCGTTGCGTTCCGCCCAACGCAGGTACATGCGCAGCAGCATCTGCGCGAAATCGGCCGCATCCACGCCGCCGGCGCCGGAACGGATCGTCACCACGGCGGAACGTTCGTCGTATTCGCCGTCAAGCAGCGTCTGGATCTCCATATCGTCGAGATCCTTTTGGATGCTTTCGACTTCGGCCTTCGCCTCGGCCAACGTGTCGGCGTCCTCTTCCTCCTGGCCAAGCTCGACCAGGGTCTCCACGTCCTCGATGCGCTGGTCGGCGGATGCCAGACGCTTGAGCTGCGACTGCACCGCGGACAGCTTGCTGGTCACTTTCTGTGCGTTTTCCGGATCGTCCCACAATCCGGGTTCGGCCGCTTTCACTTCAAGGTCCTTGGCCTCGGCGGTCAGTCGATCGACGTCGAGGGCCTTGGAAATGGACTCGTATTTGGCGCGCGCTTCGCTGATCGCCTCGGAGTAATCAAATTCTGCCATCGTTTACACCATACATTTCTATTACGTTCCTGACTATTCTGACATGGAGCCGTCCACGGCTCCCGCACAATCCATAAGGTTTTTCCACGTGCCCACATCCATTTCCCACATGGACGGACCGCGAACCTGTCCGCACGCATACGGGAAACCGGGGCCCGTTTCGGATCATACGGGCCCGAAGGCGTCAAAGCCCCGCGTAGATCGCAGGAATGACCAGACTCAGCAGCATCGCCGCGGCGATGACGATGCACACCGTGCGCACCATGGTGCGGCGACGGCGTTCTCGCTGCTCGCGTTCGTCCCTGTAGTCACTCATACGCGCCACTATACCGGCTCGCCCCTACTTAGCGTTTCTTGCGAAACGCCTCGAAAATCACTTGTGGTAAGGTTCTCCGGCGTTGATTTTGTATGCGCGATAGATCTGCTCCAGCAGAATCACCCGCATCAGCTGGTGCGGGAACGTCATTTTGGAAAAGCTCAGCAGGTAGTCGGCTCGTTTGAGAATCGCGGGGTCGAGTCCCAATGAGCCGCCGATGATGAGTTGGATATGGCTGGTGCCGTGGAGTCCGAGGTCGTTGATTTTCGCGGCGAGCTGTTCGCTGGTGAGCTGCTTGCCTTCGATGGCGAGGGCGATGACGAACGCGTCGTCACGAATATGTTTGGCGATGCGTTCGCCCTCTTTGGCCTTGATCTGCCGTTCGAGTCCGTCGCTGGCATGCTCCGGTGTCTTCTCGTCGGCCACTTCGACGATGCCGAGCTTGCAATACCGGCCCAGTCGTTTCGAATATTCCGCGATGGCGTCGCGCAGATACTTCTCTTTGACCTTGCCGACGGTGATCAGTGTGATTTTCACGAGTTTCCTCTTGCGGAGAGCGCGGATGACGCTCTCCGCCATTCCGTTTTCAGTTCTTGTGGAGTTTCTCGTTGAGCTCGATGCCGGTCTTGCGGTAGCGCGCCTCGATGCGGCCGGACACGGAGTTGCGGATGAACAGGATGTTGTCCTTGCCGGACAGTTCGGCGCCCTTGACGGTTTCGAGCGGTTCGCCGGCGGCGACCTTGGCCTTGTCGTAGATGGTGACCTTGGTGCCGGCGGTGACGTACAGGCCTGCTTCGACCACGCAGTTGTCTCCCAGGGAGATGCCGATGCCGGCGTTCGCGCCGAGCAGGGAGTGCTCGCCGATGGAGTTCTTGAGCTTGCCGCCGCCGGACAGGGTGCCCATGATGGACGCGCCGCCGCCGATGTCGGAGCCGTTGCCGACCACGACGCCTTGCGAGACGCGGCCTTCGACCATGGAGACGCCGAGGGTGCCCGCATTGAAGTTCACGAAGCCGGCGTGCATGACGGTGGTGCCTTCGGACAGGTGCGCGCCCAGTCGCACGCGGTCGGCGTCGCCGATGCGCACGCCGGTCGGCACGACGTAGTCGACCATGCGGGGGAACTTGTCAATCGACAGCACGTTCACATCGACGTGCGGTGCCAACACGGCTCCGGACTGTCGGGTGGCGGCCATCACGTCAAGCTTGCGCAAAGCGAAATCGTCGACGGCGAACGGACCGTAGTTGGTCCACACCACGTTGTTGAGCTTGGCGAAAATGCCGTCGAGATTCAACGTGTTCGGCTTGGCCAGACGCATGCTCAGCAGGTGCAGACGCAGATAGGCGTCGGCGGCGTCCTCGATCGGCTCGTCCAGCTTGGACACGGTGAACACGGGCATGCGGCGCACGCCACGCGCGTCGGCCTCGTCATGCGCGATGGCGCCGAAGTTGTGATTCGGACGCGAGGTTTCAGCCGGAGCCTCGCCCAACGTGAGTTCCGGATACCACACGTCAAGGGTGTTGCCGGCCGCATCGATGCTTGCCAGACCCCAACCCCATGCGGTGCGCTGTTCAGTCATGTGTACGCTCCTTTGACCATGCCGGAGCCGTAGACCGGTTCCAGCGATTCGTTAGGTTCTTTCGTTCCTTGAAACACTGTAGCGGCAAGCCATGGCAGGCGCATGCGCACGTCCGAAACCGGAGCCGCGTGTCAATATCGTTCAGTGGCGCTGGTCCATCGGCACGTAATCGCGTTCCGTGTAGCCGGTGTACACCTGGCGCGGACGGCCGATCTTCGTGTTCGGGTCGGCGAGCATCTCACGGTACTGCGCGATCCAGCCGGGGATGCGGCCCAACGCGAACAGCGTGGTGAACATGGACGGATCGAAGCCGATCGCACGGTAGATCAGTCCCGTGTAGAAGTCGACGTTCGGATACAGATGACGAGACACGAAGTAATCGTCGCTCAATGCGATCTGCTCCAGTTCGGTGGCCACGTCGAACAGCGCGCGCTCGTCCGCCGGCAGCTTCAGCGTGTCGGTGCGTTCCATGATCTT
>ENA-OQIP01000040-OQIP01000040.1-human-gut-metagenome-genome-assembly--contig:-NODE-40-length-27797-cov-2.739212_pt1 | contig 27797 bp, 27 predicted proteins | sample MGYA00242585_ERZ504750 | MGnify/ENA primary metagenome ERZ504750 (study PRJEB26092, sample SAMD00036441) | human gut metagenome | host: Homo sapiens | study: EMG produced TPA metagenomics assembly of...
CTCGCGCAGCAAGTCGGCTAGATAGCCCTGGGCTGCGCCGCCCATGGGGTCGACAACCACGCGCAAGTGCGCGGCGCGGATGGCTTCGGCATCGACAAACGATGCCACCGCTTGCATATAGTCAGGAATGATATCCGCGGTGCGATATTGCCCCCTCGATCCCCCATTGGCTCGGGAGCCATGGTCTCTTCGAGCTCTTCGATGACATCCTGGTTGGCGGTCGAGCCGTCACCCATGCGAATCTTGAGACACAGATAACCCTGCGGATGATGGGACCCCGTCACCATGAGCGCGCCGCACGCCTCACCGTCATAAGCCGCCGCCCACGTAAGGGCAGGGGTCGGAACAGGTCGCGAAGCGAGCACGGCGTCTAGCCCGTGCGCTGCTAGCACGCCCGCCGCAAGCTCAGCGAACTCGCGCGCCAGGGGCCGGGTGTCGAACCCTATATATACCGTTTTGCCCGGATTGGTCTTTTGCCACAACTCGCCGACGGCATCGGCGATACGGGCAACGTTATCGGCAGTGAAGTCCTCATCGACGCGAGCGCGCCAACCGTCAGTTCCAAAATGAATTATCGCGCACACGCGCAGACACCTCACAGTGTTTGGATCATGTTACGCATGGGGTATACCCGCAACATGCACTCGGCAACCTGCCGGCACCAGCATTCACCATTTGGGCAAATGCTGCCGAGGACATGCAAGCAATAAAAAAACCGTCCCGTATGGAGCGGTTTTGCCCTTTATATATCGAGCGCCTCGGCCATCGCTGCCGTAGTGATTGCCGTGGTTCCACAGCAACTGCCCACCATTGCGGCACCGGCATGTCTCCATTCGATGCATGCGCGCGCGAAAGCTTCGGGGTTCTCGTGCCATACGGGGCCATCCTGAGTCTGGACCGGATCGCCCACGTTGGGGCGCACCGTGACGGGAGTAGTCGCCGATGCAACCATCCTAGGCACCGCCGCGTTCGCGGCCGCAAGCGAACAGCAATTAACACCAACCGAGTTTGCGCCGTGTTTTTCGGCGTACAAAACGGCTGCCTCGATGTTGAGGCCATCGCCCAACAGGTCGCCTTTGTCATCAACGACAAAACTCACCAGGACAGGCATGCCGTCAGCGGCATCTCGAGCGCCGGCAAGCATGGGCTGCAAATTACGGATAGACGTCACCGTCTCGATCAGCAGACCATCAACACCAGCATTGAGCAAGGCGTGCGCCTGTTCGCGCGCAATGCCTCGGATCTCACGAAACTCGGCAGAGTCCTCGGCAAACCACTCAATACCGATCGGGCCCATCGAGCCCAGCAGCAGCTGAGGGTGCGCCTGGCGAGCATCGTCGACGGCCCCGCGATTGACCTCCGCCACGGACGGCGCAATCTGGTCGTGCTTGAGGGCATAGCTTGATGCCTGAAAGGTGTTGGTAATGAGCACCTGCGCACCGGCGGCGACATACAAGCGATGGATACGAGAAACGGCCTGCGGCTCTGCCAGATTCCAAAACGCCGGTGGAATGTCTGCGGCGTCGTACTCACTCAACAGAACACTGCCCATGGGGCCCTGCGCCAACAAGGTCTCGCTCGACAAGCGGCGCGTAAGTTCCTCGGCACCAAAGCGATTGTAATAACTCGTATCCATATATATCCCGCTATTCCTCGACGCTGATTCCTTGCTTTTCGAGATAGGCGAGCCAGCGGTTCATCGTGTCCTCGGATAGCGCATGCTCCATCATGCAGGCCTCGGAATCGGCTCGCTCAAATTCGACACCGAGCTCCTGAACCAAAAACGTGCGGATGAGGCGATGACGGTACCAGATAGCCGTGCCAACCTCGCGGCCGCGATCGGTCAGGATTACCTTGCCATAGTGCGATTGCTCGACAAGCTCGGATGCCTTGAGCGCCGAAACCGCTTTATTGACCGATGCCTTGGAGACGCCAAGGCGCTGCGCGATGTCGACCGATCGCACGCCGTTGGTTTCCCCCTCTTCGCTTTCAATGCGAACCATGCACTCCAAGTAGTCTTCGTTCGCCACCGTCAGATGTAGTTCGCGCGAGCTATTTGTCGTATCCATGATCTTCCGTCCCTTCTGCATTCAATGGCTGATTCTACCCCATCCAAGCGTCGCGGTATGCCGTGGCATACCGTGCTAGAGTTCTTGTTGCACACGACGACCAAGATTGGAGCGGTCTTTATGGAAAACACCACCACAAACCCCGATGTCCTCGAGCGCTTTTTGCGCTACGTCCAGATCAACACGCAGTCCGAGGATGCAAACTGCGACCAGGTACCCTCGAGCGCCGTTCAGTTTGACCTTGCCAACGTGCTGGCTGAAGAGCTGCGCGAGCTTGGTGCGGAAGATGCCCACGTGACCGAGCACGCCTATGTCTGCGCGCATATCCCCGCAAGTGCGGGCGCTGAGGACAAGCCCGCCCTGGGCCTGATCGCCCATCTCGACACCACCGAAGTTGCACCGGGCGCCGGCGTGAAGCCGCACATCGTACACTACGAAGGCGGCGACCTGGTCTGCGGCACGGTTGACGGTAAGCCCGTTGCCATGAGCACCGCCAAGCTTCCCGCCCTGAACGACCTCGCGGATGAGGACCTGGTCTGCAGCGATGGCACCACGCTTCTGGGCGCGGACGACAAGGCAGGCGTCGGCCGAGATCATGTCGCTTGTCGCGCGTATCGCTCAGGACCCTTCTCTGCCCCATCCCGCACTCGGCATTTGCTTCTGCCCTGACGAGGAGATCGGTCACGGAGCCGAGCTGTTGGATATCGATACCTTTGGCTGCAAGTACGCCTACACGGTCGACGGCGGCCCCATCGGCGAGCTGGAGTGGGAGTGCTTTAACGCCGCCGAGGCGACCATCCGCTTTGAGGGCCAGTCCATCCACCCGGGCGACGCCAAGGGCCGTATGGTCAACGCAGGCAATCTGTTCTGCGACTTCAACGCGTTGCTCCCCTACGTGCAGCGCCCGGAGTATACGGAAGGCTACGAGGGCTTTTATCACCTTGAGGGTGTATCTGCGACCGTCGATCACGCCACGGCGCGCTATATCGTCCGCGACCATGACGCCGCCAAGTTCCAGCAGAAACTCGACCTTATTGATGCCGCCGCCTCGATGCTCAACCAGCGTCTGGGTGAGGAGCGCGTAACGGTCGAGATTAAGCAGCAGTATCGAAATATGGCCGAAATCGTTCGTGACTATCCCGAGCTTATTGATGTTGCCAAGGAAGCCTACCTTGCCTGCGGCGTTGAGCCCCAAGTGCTGCCGATTCGCGGCGGCACCGACGGCGCGCAGCTGTCGTTCCGCGGTCTGCCCTGCCCCAACCTTTCCACCGGCGGCTATTGCTATCACGGCGTCAACGAGTTCGTCCCGGTCAGTTCGCTCGTCAAGATGACCGACGTGCTCCAGGAGCTCGTCGCCCGCTTTGCATAAGCCTGGCTGCACAAGTCCAAAAGACGAATCGCCCCGTCCTCAACCAAGAACGGGGCGATTTTTTTTGCTGCAATGAGAACAGGTTGACGCACGCCAGCCTCTTAACGCAAGGAGTGTCCCAAACTGCCGGCACAAAAGGAACGTCCCCAAGTGCCGCAAAATGACGACATCCACTCTCGCTTTGTGGGTAGTCATTGGGGAGGTTCTTGTTTGACTAGTCGTTTAAAAACGTCCCCAATGACTACCCAACGACTAGTCCGGACCAAGGCAACGCCGAGGTGTTTTGGCAACGACAGCGAAAACCCGCCAGAGCGAGCAAGGTGCCTTGAAACGAGGCGGCATTGATCTTTTGATCATGCCGCCGAAGTTGAAAGGCAGATTGCCGCTCTGGCGGGTTTGCAGCGTCAACTGGTTACGCGGGCTGGTAAGCCCGCGTAACCCTAATAATTGGCTTCGTAGCCGTTGCCGTCGCCGGTGGGCTCTTCGTAGTAGTCCGAATCGCTCGAATCGCTTGAGTCATCGGAATCGTCAGAGCTGACCGATGAGGTTGCGGTACCGTTTGCGTAATCGTCAGACGTGTTGTTGTTCAGGTCGCCGATCGTAGAGCTGGAACCGTCGGAAAGACCCATGGTGTTGGGACCCTTGGGATCCTTGCCAGCATCGACGCGCTCCATCATTTCCTTGAGCTCGTCCTCGTAGACAAAGACGTAGCTCACACCGTCGATCATGGTGCTGTCGTCGGCGTACGAAGGCAGGTTGGCCGAGTAGATACCGTCGACATCCATACCGCGCACGGCGTTGACCGTAGCCACGATATCCTGAACGTTCATATCGGTTACGAGCATATCGGACAGCGAATTAACCAGGCCAAAGATCTTCGTGGCATCGAAGTTATTGAGAATCTGGTTGGCAAGGGCGCCAAGCACCTGACGCTGGTGGCGCATGCGCGTGTAATCGCCGTCGGCATAGGTGTAGCGGCAGCGGGCATAGGTAAGGGCGGTGGCACCGTCCATATGCTGCTGGCCAGCGGTAATCTTAATATCCAGGTGCTCGGGGTCGTCAACATCATCGGTTGCGTTAATGTCGATACCGCCAACCGAATCAATCAGCGCCTGCATACCGTCGAAGCTAACCTCGGCATAGTGGGAAATCTGAACACCGCACAGCTCGTTGACCGCCTCGACCATGGCCTCGGCGCCGCCAACGGTATGGCAGGCGTTGATCTTCATGGTCTCGCCCTTGTACTCGACCTTGGTGTCGCGCGGAACGGAAATGAGCGTCGCCTGCTTTTGCGTGGGGTCGATGCGTGCCAGGATAATCGAGTCGGCACGATACGTATCCTCGCCCGGACGGCCGTCGGTACCAAGAAGCAGCACGTAGAACGGATCCTTTGCCTCATCGGTGTCAACCAGAACCCGACGCAGATTGTCGGTAATGACATTAGAATCGCCGAGCTTGCCCATAATGGTGGCAAACCACAGGCCGGCAGCGGTAGTGGCACTCAACAGCACGCCAAGCACGACAATGAGCGCGACGTGACGAATCGTGTGGCTACGACGACGTTGGCGAGCGCGCTCGGAATAGCGAGCCACGTTATCGCGACTGTAGATCTTGGCCTGCGCACCAGTTGAGGGTCTTCGGGTGGTGGTATCTGCGAGGGGCTTTTTATTAAACATAGACAACCTGTATTAGTAGATGACGGGATCGGGGACGGTAGCATGCTCGACATGCGCGCCGAGCGCCTGCAGCTTTTCGACAAACTGCTCGTAGCCGCGCTTGATGTGATGGATAGCCGAAACCTCGGTCGTCCCGTCGGCGATCAAGCCCGCTACGACGAGGGCCGCTCCGCCGCGCAGATCGGGCGAGGTAACCTGTGCACCCGAGAAGCCCTTGACGCCATGAATCATGGCATGATGGCTCTCGATACGAATGTCGGCACCCATGCGCACCAGCTCAGAGGCAAACATAAAGCGATTCTCGAAGATGTTCTCGGTAATAACGGAACTGCCGTCGGCAAGGGCGGAGAGCACCATAATCTGCGCCTGCATGTCCGTCGGGAAGCCGGGGAACGGAAGCGTCTGGATGTCGACCGGCTTGATACGCTCGGCACGGTTCACATGGACGCCATCCTCGACGCGCTCGCAGTCGATACCCATGAGCTCCATCTTCTTGAGCACCATGCCCAAATGAATGGGGCAAAAGCCCGTGACATCGACACCGCGATCGTCCGCCATCAACGCACCGGCGACGATAAAGGTACCGGCCTCGATGCGGTCGCCCACCACGCGATGGATAACGGGATGGAGCTCTTCCACGCCTTCGATAGTCACGACGGGCGTACCGGCGCCAACAATCTTGGCGCCCATCTCGTTGAGCATGTTAGCGAGATCGACGATCTCGGGCTCGCGGGCGGCATTGTCGATAACCGTGGTGCCCTGTGCGCGCACAGAGGCCATGATGAGATTCTCGGTCGCACCGACGCTGGCGAACTCGAGCGTGACGGTGGTACCGCGCAGACCTTGGGGCGCATTAGCGTTGATGTAACCGTGGGCGGTATCGAACTCAACGCCCAGGGCCTCAAGACCAAGAATGTGCATATCGATCTTACGAGCACCCAGGTTGCAGCCGCCCGGCATGGCAATTTTGGCGCGATGGAAGCGGCCCAGCAGGGGCCCCATGACGGCGGTGGAAGCGCGCATCTTGGCAACGAGCTCGTAGGGGGCCTCCCGATGAATCGACCTGAGAGGTATCAATCTCGAGCGTGTGCTCGTCGAGAACATCGATCGTAGCGCCCATGCCCTTGAGCACCTTGCCCATCACGTGGACATCGGAAATATCGGGCACGTTCTGCAGCGTCGTCTTGCCCGGCGCCAGAAGCGTTGCCGCCATGAGTTTGAGCGCGGAGTTCTTGGCGCCCGAGACGGGCACGGAGCCTCCGATGGCGTGGCCACCCTCAACGCGGATAATATCCAAGGTCTACCCTTTCAAAAAGCATGCCCGGGGTGGCTGGGCCATCCCGGGCATGATGTGTTCGCAAATGGTCGAACGCTAAATCGTTTGACTATTGGGCAAGCTTGAGCTTACACCATGCGATTTCATTATAGAGGTAGGCGCGGCGTGCATCATCCTCCGACAAATTACCCAGCTTCTCTTCAAAACCTTGAATATCAGCTTTAAGCTTGTCGGCATCGACGGTCGCCAAATCGCAAGCGCGCTCGGCGAGAACGGTCACGACATCGTCCGCAACCTGGGCATAGCCGCCGGCCACGGCAAACGTGTGGTCGACAGTGCCCATGGCCTTATCGGAAACGCGAACGTAACCGCGGTCGATCGTGCAGATCTCGCTGGAGTGAGCAGGCAGGACGCCAAACTCGCCATCCGTGGACGGAATCGACACAAACGCAGCGTCGCCCTCATAGGCGCAGCTCACGGGGCACACGATGCGGATACGCATAACCTACTTCTCCCCCATCTTGCGGGCGCGCTCGCGCACGTCCTCAATCGTGGAAGCATAGCGGAAAGCCTGCTCGGGCAGGTCATCGGCCTTGCCGTCGACAATCTCGGCGAAAGAGCGGACGGTATCCTCGACGCGGACGTAGACACCGGGGTTACCGGTGAACTTCTCGGCGACGTGGAAGGACTGCGAGAGGAACTGCTGAATCTTACGAGCACGGTTGACCGTAAGGCGCTGCTCCTCGGACAGCTCGTCCATACCCAGAATGGCGATGATGTCCTGAAGGTCGGAGTACTCCTGCAGAAGCTCCTGGACCTTGACGGCGACACGGTAGTGCTCCTCGCCGACGATCGAGGGATCGAGAGCGTCGGAGGAAGATGCGAGCGGGTCGATAGCCGGGAACAGGCCAAGCGACGAAATGCTACGCGAAAGAACCGTGGTGGCGTCGAGGTGCGTAAACGTCGTGGCAGGCGCCGGGTCGGTCAGGTCGTCTGCGGGGACGTAGACAGCCTGGACGGAGGTAATGGAGCCCGTCTTGGTCGAGGTAATGCGCTCCTGGAGGTCGCCCATCTCGGTTGCCAGCGTGGGCTGGTAACCAACGGCGGACGGCATACGGCCCAGCAGTGCGGAAACCTCGGAACCTGCCTGGGAGAAGCGGAAGATGTTGTCGATGAACAGCAGAACGTCCTGGCCGCGATCGCGGAAGTACTCAGCGGTGGTAAGGCCGGCCAGACCGATGCGCAGACGCGCTCCGGGCGGCTCGTTCATCTGACCATAGACCAAGCAGGTCTTGTCGATAACGCCAGACTCGCTCATCTCGAGGAACAGGTCGGTGCCCTCGCGGGTACGCTCGCCGACGCCGGTGAACACCGAGGTGCCGCCGTGCTCCTGGGCGAGGTTGTTGATGAGCTCCTGAATCAGAACGGTCTTGCCGACGCCGGCGCCGCCGAACAGGCCCGTCTTGCCGCCACGGATGTAGGGCTCGAGCAGGTCAACAGCTTTGATGCCGGTCTCGAAGATCTCGGTCTTGGTGGTGAGCTCGTCGAAACGGGGCGCTGCATGGTGGATGGGGGTAGAACTCCTCCACCTTAGGCATGGGCTTGCCGTCGACAGGCTTACCCATGACGTTCCAAATGCGGCCGAGCGTCTTGGGGCCAACGGGCATCTTCATGGGCTCACCGGTATCGGTGGCGATGAGGCCGCGCTGCAGGCCGTCGGTCGAGGACATGGCGACCGTGCGGACGACGCCGCCCGGAAGCTGGCTCTCGACCTCGAGGATCGTGCTCAGATGACCGATCGGGGTCTCGGCCTCGACCGTGAGCGCGTTGTAGATCGGGGGCACCGCGCCGTCAAACTTGACGTCGACGACAGGGCCGATGATACGCACGATGCGACCATCACCGGCAGTCGTCTTCTTGGTGGCTTCCTCGACCGCAAGCTTTACGGTGTTATTAGCCATTACTGTTCCTCCAATGCTGAGGCTCCGCCGACGATCTCGTTAATCTCGGTCGTGATCGAAGCCTGGCGCACGCGACTATACGTGCGGGTAAGGGTCGAGATGATCGCGGTGGCGTTTTCCGTCGCGGAGTGCATGGCCTTGCGGCGTGCACCCTGCTCGGCAGCCGCCGAATCGATCAGGGCCTGGTAGATGACCGTCAGGATATAAGACGGCACAAGCTTGCCGAGAACATGCTCGGGAGAGGGCACGAACTCGAACGTGGACGAGATGCGCTTAGGGGCGTCGGTCTCGTTCTTACGCGGACCGTGGGCCATAGCGATCATCTCGGGGTCGAGCGGCAACAGATGCTCGACGCGAAGCTCCTGATCCACGCGGTTCTTGGCGTGGTGGTAGACAAGCTCGACACGGTCAAGCTCACCGGCACGATACGCATCGCAGATATGAGAGGAGATCATGCGGGCCTGATTGAAATCGGGCTCAGAGGAGTTGCCCTCAAAGTGCATGACAACGTTTGCGCGGTCACGGAAATACGTGGCCGGCTTACGCCCGCACGCGATGATCTCGCACTCGATGCCGTCGTTCGCCCAAGAAGCGGCGAGCTTTTCGGCCGTGCGCTCCACCGTCGTATTGAAACCGCCGGCAAGGCCGCGGTCCGAGGCAATAACGACAATCAGGCCATGCTTGACGCTCTCATGCTTCTGCAGCATGGGATCGGTGCCCGAACAGGAGGCGTCGCCGGCGACCGTCAACATGACGTCGGTCAGCGCCTCCTTATAGGGCTCGGCCTGCTTGGAGCGATCGAGGGCACGACGGATCTTGGCCGTAGAGACCATCTCCATCGTGCGCGTGATCTGCTTGGTCGTGGTAACCGAGGAGATTCGCTTCTTAATGTCGCGAAGGTTGGCCATGGGGCTTAGTTCTCCTCTGATCCAGAAACATCCGAATGGTGCTTGGCCATGAACTGATGCTTGAAGTCGCCGATGACGCGCAAGAGCTCAGCCTTGGTGTCATCATCGATCTTCTTGGCGCGAACCTTGTCGAGCAGCGAGCCAAAGCCATTGTCCATGTACTCGATGAGCTCGGCACGGAAGGGCAGCACGTCGGCGATCTCCAGGTCATCCAGGAAGCCCTCGTTGCCAGCGAACAGTGTAACGATCTGCTCGCCAACCTCAAACGGCTTGTAACGCGGCTGCTTCAGGAGCTCGGTCATGCGAGCACCATGGGTCAGCTGCTTCTGAGTAGCCTCGTCGAGGTCGGAGCCGAACTGCGTAAAGCCGGCGAGCTCCTGGTACGAAGCGAGGTCCAGGCGAAGGTTGCCGGCAACCTGCTTCATAGCCTTAGTCTGAGCGTCGCCACCGACGCGGGACACGGAGATGCCCACGTCGACTGCCGGGCGCTGACCCTGGAAGAAGAGCTCGGACTGCAGGTAGATCTGACCATCGGTAATGGAAATGACGTTGGTCGGAATGTAGGCCGAGACGTCGCCGTCCTGGGTCTCGATGATCGGCAGTGCCGTCATGGAGCCATAACCGTTCTTCTTGGACATCTTGACGGCACGCTCGAGCAGACGAGAGTGCAGGTAGAAGATGTCGCCAGGATAGGCCTCGCGTCCGGGCGGACGATGCAGCGTCAGCGACATCTGACGGTAGGCCACAGCCTGCTTGGACAGGTCGTCGTAGATGACGAGCACGTGGCCGCCGGGGTTGGTCTCGCTGGCGGGCTTGCCGTCCTCGCCGTTGTACATGAAGAACTCGCCGATAGCGGCACCGGCCATAGGCGCGATGTACTGCATAGGGGCGGAATCGGCAGCGGTGGCCGAAACGATGATGGTGTAGTCGAGCGCACCGTGCTGAGCAGGGTCTCGCGGATGTTGGCAACCGTGGAGGCCTTCTGGCCGATGGCGACATAGATGCAGACCATGCCCTTGCCGCGCTGGTTGAGGATAGCGTCGATGGCGATGGCGGTCTTACCGGTCTGACGGTCGCCGATGATGAGCTCACGCTGACCGCGGCCAATAGGCACCATGGAGTCGATAGCGAGCAGACCGGTCTGAACCGGCTCGCACACCGGGGTACGATCGATGACGCCGGGAGCCTTGAACTCGATGGGGCGACGGTGCGTGGCGACGATGTCGCCCAGGCCGTCGATGGGCTGGCCGAGCGGATTGACGACGCGGCCGAGCATGGCACGGCTCACGGGGATATCCATAATGCGGCCAGTGGTGCGGCACTCGTCGCCTTCCTTGATGGAGTCGACGGCACCGAACAGAACGGCGCCGACCTCGTCACGGTCAAGGTTCTGGGCAAGGCCGAAGACGGTCTCACCGGTATCGGAGCTCTTGAACTCCAGAAGCTCGCCTGCCATGGCGCTCTTGAGGCCGGAGACGCGCGCGATGCCGTCGCCTACCTCGTCGACCGTTGAAACCTCATGCGTATCGACCGTCGCGGAGAGGCTCGTGAGCTGCTCCTGCAGTTTCTTGGCGATATCCTGGGCATTGAGGGTTTCGGACATTAGGCTTCACCTCCGTACGAATTAGCAGAGTTTGCGAGGGTCTCCTGCGCGACGCGCAGCTGCGTCTTGACGGAAATGTCACGACGCTCGCCGCGGGCCTCGAGCACCAGGCCGCCCACGATAGACGGATCGACCTGCTCGATAAGGAATACCTTGCGGCCGAAGTCCTGCTCGCATTTCTTAGTGATGGTTTGACGCAGCTCGTCGTCGAGCGGGATCGCCGTGGTGACGGTCACGCCCACTACATCCTCGTCTTCCTCGGCAACATACTTAAAGGCAGCTGCCACCTTGGGAAGAAGGTCGAGCTGGTCGCGCTTGGACATGGTGTCGAGCACGGCGATGATCTCGGGGCTGGCGCTAGCCAGGCGCTCGATCATCTCGAGGTCCTCGAACACATGGTTCTCGGCCTTAGCGGCTTCCAGAAGGGAGCGCGCGTAGGTCTCGAGCACCTTGTCCTGATAGCGGCTAGTCGGCATTCAGGCTACCTGCTTCCTGGATGTAGCGCTCGATGAGCTTCTTCTGCTCGGCATCGTCCTCGAGTGCCTCGCCCACGATCTTGGTGGCGACGGCAACGGACAGGTCGGCGATGGAGCTCGCGGCACCGGCGTAAATGGACTTGCGCTCGTCCTCGACGGTCGTATGGGCCTTGGCGATGATCTCCTCGGCCTCCTTGTGAGCAGCCTCGATGATACGGGCGCGCTCGGACTCGGCGTCCTTACGGGCCTCGAGAACGATGTCGGCAGCCTGACGACGGGCGTCGGTGACGATCGAGTCGGACTCAGCGCGCTTGGCGATAGCCTCCTGCTTGGTCTTCTCGGCCTCGTCGAGGCTCTCCTCGATCTTCTTGCCGCGCTCCTCCATGGTTTTCATGATGCCCGGCAGGGCGACCTTGGCCAGCACGATCCAGATAATCAGGAAGGCGATAAGCGCCGGGATGAACTCCGCCATCTTAGGGATGAGGATGTCCGCACCGGCAGCGCCGTCCTCGGCGAACGCGGAAACCGGCATGAGCAGCGCGGCCGCGGACGCGGAGAGTGCGATCGCGCTCTTCTGGGATGAAAGATTCATACTTGACGCTCCGTGCTATTTAACGATCAGCGCGACAACGAAGCCGATCAGAGCCAGAGCCTCGCCGAAGGCGGAGCCCATGATGAAGACGGTGAACACGCGGCCCTGGACCTCAGGCTGACGGGCCATAGCACCCGTAGCACCCAGAGCAGACAGGCCGATAGCAAGACCAGCGCCGATAACACCGAGACCGTAACCGATAACTCCCACGATTCCTCCTTTGTCGTGCGTGTCTTATTTCACGCAGGATAACCTTTTTATAACTGCCGGGCTCCATGGGTACGGGCACCGGCGGTTTAACGAATTGCTTACCTTTAAGGCGCGAGCGGAAGACTACTCCTCCTCCGCGACCTCCTCTGCCTCGGAGACATACACGGCGGTAAGGACCGTGAAGACGTAAGCCTGGATGGCGCCGACCACAAGCTCGATCGCATAGATCAGGATGAGGATGGCAAGCCAGGCCAGCGAAGGCAGGGCGCCGACGGCGTGGGCCGCGGAAACCTGCTGAAGCAGCGGCTGCATGAACATGCTCGCCATGATGGCGAACGAACCCATGACCACGTGTCCTGCGAACATGTTGCAGAACAGACGGACGGCGAGCGTGATGAGGCGCAGGAAGGTCGAGAAGAGCTCGACGACCCACACGAGCACGTTCATCGGGAAGCTCACGCCCTGCGGGGCGAGGCTCTTGATGTAGCCGATCACGCCGTGAGCCTTGCATCCGTAGTAGATGAAGTACACGAAGGCGAAGATGGCGAGCGCGGCGGTGGAGCCGATTGCGCCGGTGCCGGGCTTCATTCCCGGGATCAGGCCGATCATGTTATTGATCAGGATGAACAGGAAAAGCGAGCACAGGAACGGGAAGTGCTTCTTCCAGTTCTCACCCACGACGCCCTTGCCGATATCGTTCTCGACGTACTCGATGATGTACTCGAAACCGTTGACGAAGAAGCCCTTGGGAACCAGGGTCTGCTTCTTCTTGAACACGGCCAGGACGATCAGGAGCACGATCGTGGAGACGATCAGCCAAAACGAGTACTGCGTGATGCCGCAGCTCAGATCGCCCACGACAGGGGTGGAGCTGAACTCGCTGACCAGATGATTAATCTCATCAGGCAGCTTTTCAAAAATTTCCACGACTTACCTTTCGACCTCATGAGGATCTCGCAGCGCCTTGGCGACACGAACCGTGCAGGCGGCCATAAAGGCCACGAAGCCGATCGCCTCGCCCAGGAGGAACATGCGAAACGCCTCTCCGAACAACACAAACACAACCAAGGTAAAGACGAGCAGGGCGATTGCCGAGACCGCCAGACTCACCATGCCCTTGAGCATGTCCGCATTCTGCTTATCGTCAAGAACCGGCTTGAGCGTAAAGACAAAGGGAAGAAAGGCAATCGCGCCCGCAATGGCGCCTGCAACGATAGCGAGCAGATCGGCTATCTGAAACACTGGCGTCCTCACTTTCCTTTTTTAACGCTTCCCAGAACAGTTCCCGCCAAACATTGGTGACTATTGTACGAGCCAATCGCTAAAGTACAACCGAAAAAGCATCGGTTAATACGCACCTGTTCGTTTTCTTAAGACCTTCTTTATGCCGCAGGTAGGTAATACGTTTTTCTCGAACCCCTCTGGGCTAAACGTCCGTTAACAGGAGTGCGCGTGGACGTCTTTTGCTCGCCCGCGCGCACCATTTCTTCGTATTTGTGACCGTAGCCGACAAGGCCCGACGACTAGAGCGTGCCGTAGATGCGGTCGCCGGCGTCGCCCAGGCCGGGAACGATGTAGGCGGCCTCGTTGAGATGGTCATCGATGGCGCACGTATAAATATGTACGTCAGGATCCTTCTCGGTCAGCGACTTGAGGCCCTCGGGCGCGGCGACGATGCACAGCATGCGGATGTCCTTGACACCGCGCTCGCGCAGGTAGCTGATAGCCATCTCGGCCGAACCGCCCGTGGCGAGCATGGGGTCGACAACCAGGCAGATACGCTGGTCGATATCCTTGGGCATCTTGCAGTAATACTCATGCGGCTCGTGGGTGACCTCGTCGCGCTCCATGCCGATGTGGCCCACGCGGGCAGAGGGTACCAGGTCGAGGATGCCGTCGACCATGCCAAGACCCGCACGCAGGATGGGAACGATGGCGAGCTTCTTGCCGGCAAGCTGCTTAAACGTGGCGGTGGTGATGGGGGTCTCGACTTCGACGTCTTCCATAGGCAGGTCGCGCATGGCCTCGTAGCCGTCAAAGAGCGCAAGCTCGCGCACGAGCTGGCGGAACTGGTTGGTGCCGGTGTTTTTATCGCGCAGGATCGACAGCTTGTGCTGAACGAGCGGGTGATCGACAAGCGTCACACGGGACGCATCATAGGTGACGGTCATGGGTTGATTGCCCCTTTCGTTGCGGCCGCAAAACGGCCTTGCTGACAAGGCGCGCAGCAATGTCGCCACCGCACGCCATGCATTAGTTTAGCGGTTTGTTGTATCGAGCAGCCCATCGCGGCTCTACTGTGCAGTACTGAGCGAGCGCTTGACTGCATCACGCCAGCCCGTAAGGTTTTGCTCGCGGCGCGCGGCGGACATATGGGGAAGGAAGGTCCTAACGATCTGGGCATTTTGCTCCAGCTCTTCCAGATCTTCCCAATAGCCGACGGCAAGACCCGCCAAGTACGCGGCACCGATTGCCGTGGTCTCCACCGTCTCACATTGCAGCACGGGGATATCCAGCAGGTCGGCCTGGAATTGCATGATGAACTCGTTGCGCGAGGCACCGCCATCGACAGACAGGCGCTCGATCGAAAGCCCCACGTCCTGCTCCATGGCGCGCAGCACGTCGTAGCTCTGATATGCCATGGATTCGCAGGCGGCGCGTACGATGGTCGCACGGCTCGAGGCGCCGGTCAGACCGCACACGATACCGCGGGCATGCGGGTCCCACCAGGGAGCGCCCAAACCCGCAAAGGCGGGAACGAAGTAGCAGCCCTCGTTGTCGTTAATCGAAGCGGCAAGTTGTGCCGACTCGCTCACGCTCGAGATGATGCCCATGTTGTTGCGAAGCCAGTTCATGGTGGAGCCGGCAGCAAAGATGGAGCCCTCGAGTGCATAGCTGATCTTCCCGTTCGCAGCGATACCGATGGTGGAAACCAAGCCGTTCTTGGATTCGACGATCTCGTCGCCGGTGTTCATGAGCATAAAGCAACCCGTGCCATAGGTGTTTTTGGTCTGGCCGGGTACGGAACAGCAGTGGCCGAACAGCGACGCCTGCTGGTCGCCCGCCACGCCCATGATGGGCGGCATGTTGGTCATGATGTCGCTCGCGACGCGGCCGTAGTCACCCGAGCTCCAGCGAACCTCGGGCATCATGGAACGTGGAACGTCAAAGAGCGCCAGCAGGTCGTCGTCCCAATCGAGCGTATGGATATTAAAGAGCGCCGTGCGGCTGGCATTGGTGTAGTCGGTGGCAAAGACCTGGCCGCCAGTGAGGTTGTAGATGAGCCAAGTGTCGATGGTGCCAAACATGAGGTCGCCCGCCGCCGCGCTCTCGCGTGCGCCGTCGACGTTGTCGAGAATCCACTGCACCTTGGAGGCCGAGAAATACGGGTCGAGCGTGAGTCCCGTGCGGGAGCGCACCAGCTCTTCTGCGCCCTGCTCGACCAGCTCGTCGATCAGAGGTGCGGTGCGACGGCATTGCCACACGATGGCGTTATAGATGGGTTGGCCGCTTATGCGGTCCCACACAACCGTGGTCTCGCGCTGGTTGGAGATGCCGATGGCGGCAATGCGGTCGGAGTGGATACCACTCTTAAACTGGACTTCCATCATGACGGCGATTTGACTGGCAAGGACCGCCATGGGGTCTTGCTCTACCCAACCGGGACGCGGAAAACTGGTTTTGACGCTGCGACGTGCCTGCGCGACGATGCATCCGTACTCGTCGACGATGGTCGCAAGTACCGAGGTGGTGCCGCAGTCGAGCGCCATGATGTAGGAACCGCCAAAGTTAAACGAGGCATCTTCCATGCCCAGGCTGCCCAGATTCAACGACATCGCTTACACCTTTCTATTGCATCGGGTCGGACAGGACCCGTTCGATCTCTGACTGCCGGGAAGTGCGCCTTGGCGCAGGATCTGGAGCCCGCCGTGCTGGAACGACACGATGGTCGAGGCGTCGCGACACGGGGTCTCACCGGCGTCGACGGCAACATCGACACCCTCCAGGATGCGACCCTCGACGGCGGCAAAGCTTGCCGGCGAGGGCGCACCGTGCGTGTTGGCGCTCGTGCAGGCAAGGGGACTGCCGCAGGCGCGGATGAGCGCCTGCACCACAGGCGAGGCCGATGCGCGAAGAGCCACCGTGTCGTCGGCGGCACGCATAAAGGTCGGCACGCAGGGGGCTGCCTTAATCACGATAGTCAGGGCTCCCGGCCAGCATCGTCGCGCGAGCACGCGGGCATCTTCCGGGATATCCACGCCATAGCGGTCGAGTGCTTCGACGCCATCGACCAGCCAAGCCACAGTTTGCGTGAGTTCACGTTGCTTGAGAGTGAAGATACGTCGATAGCCGGTGCCGAGCGCAGGGACTGCGGCGCCGTTGACGGTGGCTTGCGGGTCGCATGACCACGACGGGACTCGCTTGTATCGTTGGGGACGGCATCAGAGAAGGCATTGACTGCCACGGCGACGCCGTAGACGGTCGTCGGTCGGGATCAGTGCCAGGCCGCCGCGGCCGAGCACCTCTGCCGTGCGCTCAACGGCGAGCCGATGCGGCTCGCGCGCTCCCTCGTATACCCGATAGACCGTCTGCATGTGTATGCCAGCCCCTTACGCTCTGGTGCAAGTTTGTTTACTGTGGGGCATTCTCGCACGAAACGTTCAACCTATTTGCCCAGAGCGCATGTTGGTTTGGTGAGCGGCTCGAGTAGTCGGTGAAAGTGAGGGGGTTATTGGACCGCGACGAACTTCTTTGGCCTGCCGGCGTGGCGTTCTTGGGCGGCGTAGCGCTCGATGCTGTCTATCGTTATCATCCGACGGCCGTCGACGAGTTCAACATCGAGCTTTCCGGCTTTGACCAGCGCGGTAATCCGCGGAGCGGAGACTTTGAGGTCCAGCGCTGCGTCTTTAAATGTTCGGCACGCCGCTTCCCGAGCGTCCTCGTGGTCGATTTCGACTGAAAGGGCCACGACCTCGGCCGAGCGTTCGTACCCTGCCGGAGTCAAACCGTTGTTGAGGTCGTCAGCCAAAAACGCCATCAGTGCCTCGGTGGCATGGGCAATCGCTTCTTCGCGCGTATCGCCATCGGCAAAGGCGCCGGGAATCTGCGGGAAGCTAGCGCAGTAACCGTCGTCTTCTTTTATGAGAACGCAGTCATAGGTAAATCGCTGCCTCATTTTGCCTCCAACTACCATCCAGCTTAGCGACGAATACTTGCCCACGTGCCCTTCTTTGGTCGATCGCCACCAGAGCCGTTCACGGTGACAACACGGTCACCAGAAACATACTTAGCATGACTACCGACCTGCGCGACCTTCACGAATCCATCGTGCTTGAGTAGGGCAATGATTTCCCGAAAGGTAGGAGGTTGCATGGGCCGACCTCTTTCAGCCGTCCTAATTATAAACTACTTTATAATTTTTGCTAACCAGTTAATAAATATTACTGGCGCTGTTTGGGCTCGGTGACGATGGCTCGAACGATGCGGGGACGATCGGTAAGGTCGCGGACGATGCGCACGTCCGAAAGGCCCGCCTGGCAGCAGAGCTCGGCGGCGGCGTCGAGGGCGCCCTCGTAGAGCTCGCAGGCAAACAGGCCGCCGGCGCGCAGCATATAGGGCGCCGCATTGAGCAGGCGGCGGAAGATATCAAGGCCATCGGCACCGCCCTCGAGCGCCAAATCGGGCTCAAAGTCCTTGACCTCGTGCGGCAGCGAGCGCATGACGTCGGTCGGGATGTAAGGCGGGTTGGAGACGAGCACGTCGAACGTACCCCATTCCTCGCGGGGGATAGAGCTCACCAGGTTCGTGAGGCTGAAGGCGACCTCATCGGACGTAAGCCCGAGCGCGTCGCGGTTTTTGGTGGCCAGGTCGATGGCGCGCGGTTCGATATCGGTAGCGGTGCAGGTAACATGGCCGCGGCGCTCCCAGGCAAGGGAGAGCGAAATGCAGCCTGTGCCGCAACCGACCTCGAGGACGCGGGCGATGCGGGGCTCGGCCGGGGCAGGCGCAGCGACATCCTGAGCTGAAGCCGTCTCCTGGTCGGCACCCTCGATGGCGATGCCGTATTCGTCGAGCTCGGGCTCGGCGGCTTCCGTGGCTTCGACTTCTGCTGCTTGCGCGGCGGCTTCCTCGGCCTCGCGGTCGGCCAGCTCCTCGGCATAGGCACGACTGCCCAGTACGTCGCCGCCTAGCGCCGCCTCATCGGCAGCCGTCAGGTTAGCGGCACGGCGCTCGGCAGTCGCCCGTTCGTCTGCCAGCGCGGCCTCGGCCTTGCGTGCCTCTTCGACCTCATCGTTCCAAGGCAGCTCAACACGCTGACGGGCAGCAGCCTCGGGGCTCAGCACCTCGGCATCCAGATAATTGAGGACTTCCTCGACGAGCATCTCGGTTTCGGGGCGCGGAATGAGCACACCGGGGGCGCACGCGACGTCGATCATGCGGAACTGCGTGCTGCCGGTGATGTACTGCAGCGGCTCGCCTTTGGCGCGACGAACGACGGCCGCGTGCATGGTCTCGAGCTGGGCCGCGTTAAGCGTCTCGTCCATGCGCATATATAAGTCGATGCGCGCCAGGCCCGTGGCGGCGCACAGCAGCCACTCGGCAGAAAGACGGGGGTGCTCCTCGCCGCGCTCGGCCAGGTACTCCTTGGTCCACTCGAGACAACGCTTGATGGTCCAGATCTCGTTTGCCATGGGGTCCTCCCCTCTTAAGCGCCGGGCGGCGCGCGAATGTCGGAGCAGATTGTACGCGAGGCCAGCGCTTGGCAAGGGGCGATTGAAGGCGATTATCGAGAATCAGCCCAGAATTTTGCACCGGGCTCGCTCAAAGTGTTCATTCGTCGACGTCTACATTTGCATTCGTCAAGCTTTTGGCAAGGTTGCCCATAAACTGACCAATATCTAACCAAACGCTTGCCACATCGCTTGACGCACAACGCACCAAAATACGCCCCGCGATTTCTTGGACACTTTTTCGAGCAATATTTTCAAGTGCAGATGCATGCCGTTAATTGCTTTAAGCAGGTAAGCAGCTCAAAGGCCATCAAAACCGATTGAATAACATCTCAAAGCAATGTGCCCAATGACTCCCTACGGATCATTTGACAACCAAGGAAACGCCGATGTTTTGGCAATGCCAGCGAGCGACGTCCAGAGCGAACAAGTTGGCATGAAAAAGGCGAGGCATTGACCTTCTGGTCATGCCTCGCCTTTTGAATGATAAATTGTCGCCCTGGGCGGCGCGCAGCGTCAACTGGTTACGCGGTTTGGCAAAACCGCGTAACTAACGGGCTCCGTACTGCTCGTAGTAGGCGTCGATGGCGGCCTTGAGCTCGTCATCGATGACGACCTTACCGTCGATCTCGTGGTTGTAGAGGGTCTCGACGACCTCGGCCATGGAAACGATGCTCGCGACGGGGAAACCGTACTTGGCCTCGATCTCCTTCTGCGCGGTGGTCACGCCACCCTTGCCGACCTCCATGCGGTTGAGGGACACGATCAGGCCCTTAATCTCGACATCGGCAGCAGCCTTGACCTTGGGATAGGTCTCGTCGATGGACTTGCCGCTGGTGGTGACGTCCTCGACCATGACCACACGGTCGCCGTCCTTGGGTTCATAACCCAGCAGGTTGCCCTTATCGGCACCGTGGTCCTTGGCCTCCTTGCGGTCGCAGCAGTACTTGACCTCCTTGCCGTACAGCTCGTGGTAGGCAATTGCGGTCACGACGGCCAGCGGAATACCCTTGTAGGCCGGTCCAAACAGCACGTCAAAGTCGTCGCCAAAGTTATCGTGGATGGCCTGGGCGTAATACTCGCCCAGCTTCTTGAGCTGATAGCCCGTCACATAGGCGCCGGCGTTCATAAAGAACGGGGACTGACGGCCGCTCTTGAGCGTAAAGCTGCCGAATTTAAGAACGTCGGACTCAACCATGAACTTGATGAACTCTTGCTTGTAAGCCTCCATGCGGGCTCCTCTCGTAATCGCGTACGTGCCTTCCAGTTTAGCGCAGGCAGGGCGCGTTGCGGGCGCGCTTTGGGGCCTCGGCATTCTGTAAAGGCTTTGTCAGGGGCAATGGTTTTCCAAACAAAGGGGTTGACACGACAAACCCCCTCATCAAGAATACGGGCGGATTGTAACGGGTACGTGATACCTGAAGCGCATCGCGCCCGGCCTTAAGGAGGTGTGCCATGGAAGGCAGTCATAGTCGAAAAACCTGCATGTCGCCCTCGGCACGCCGCGATGATTCCGCACACGCATAAGCGCCAACAGCCGACCGTCAAAACCACCACAAAGGTGCCCGTCCCCTTTGTGGTAGCTCGCAAGCATGACGTGAGCGACATCTAGGTTTTTTGAAGCACATACGACACGTACGCTAACTCCCTTCAACAAGGAGGACCCTATGCTGATGCTCAAAACCGCCACGGTACTCGAAGCTATCTCCAAGCGCCGCCGCACGGCGCGCCCTGCCGCTCACGCCGGCCTGTCCAAGAACACCATATTCGCCGCCACCCATAGCGCCGAGGACGCCCTCGTGCTGCTCGACGCCACGGCTGGCGGACTCACCGCCGAGCACGCCGCCGAGCGCCTGAGCGCGGTCGGCCCCAACACCATCGAGGCGCCGACCAAGACGCTCGCCCGCCGCATCGCCGACGCATTCATCGATCCCTTCGCCGGCATCCTCGCCGCGCTCGCACTGGTCTCGCTCTATATCGACGTGCTCGCCGTGCCCGAGCCGCAGCGCGACCCCTCCACGGTCATCGTCATCGGCATCATGCTGCTGGTATCGGGCGGCATGAAGTTTATCCAGGAAGCCCGCAGCGGCAATGCGGCCGAGGCCCTCAAGGACCTGGTCTCCAACACCTGCTGCGCTCTGCGCGACGGCGAGCGCCTCGAGATCCCCTTCGACGAGCTCGTCCCCGGCGATGTGATCCGCCTCTCTGCCGGCGATATGGTGCCGGCCGACGCCCGTATCATCACCGCGCGCGATCTGTTTGCGATCGAGTCCGCACTCACCGGCGAGAGCAACGCCGTCGAGAAGACCGCTTCCGCCGCGGTCGTCGAGGGTGCCAACGGCTCCGCGCTGCCACTCTCCGCCTGCAAGAACATCGTCTTTACCGGCACCTCCGTGCAAAACGGCACTGCAATGGCGCTTGTCGTTGCCACCGGCTCGGACACCTACCTGGGCGGCATCGCCAAGATGCTCAACGGGCACGGCGAGAAGAGCGCGTTTGACCGCGGCGTCTCGAGCGTCTCCATGCTGCTCGTACGCCTCATGCTCGTTATGGCGCCGGCCGTCTTTGCCATCAACGCCGCCACCAAGGGCAACGTCATCGACGCGCTGCTATTCGCCACGAGCGTGGCCGTGGGCATCACGCCGCAGATGCTTCCCGTCATCGTGACCACGAGCCTGTCGCAGGGCGCCAAGGACCTCGCCCGTCGCCAGGTTATCGTCAAGGAACTGCCGGCGATCCAAAACCTCGGCGCGATGGACGTCCTGTGCTGCGACAAGACCGGCACCCTCACCGAAGACCGCATCGTGCTCGAGCGCTACCTCAACACCGACGGCAACGAGGACGTGCGCGTACTGCGCCATGCGTTTTTGAACAGCTTCTTCCAGACCGGCCTCAAGAACCTTATCGACCTGGCCGTCATCGACCGCGCCGACGTGACGCCCTCGGCCACAGCACCCGGCTCCATGCTGGGCCAGAGCCTGCGCGACCGCTATACCAAGATCGACGAGGTGCCCTTCGATTTCTCGCGCCGTCGCCTGAGCGTCGTTGTCGCCGACGCCCAGGGCAAAACCCAGATGGTTACCAAGGGAGCTGCCGAGGAAATGCTCGAGATCTGCTCCTTTATCGAGGTCGATGGCGCCGCCCAGCCGCTCACCGAAGACAAGCTCGCCCAGATTCGCAAGCAGGTCGCCGGGCTCAACGCCGAGGGCCTGCGCGTGATTGCCGTGGCGCAGAAGACCGATCCGCGCTGCGTGGGCGAGTTTGGCATCGCTGACGAGTGCGACATGGTGCTGATGGGCTTTTTGGCCTTCCTCGATCCGCCCAAAGCAAGTGCCGCGGGCGCCGTCGCTACCCTCGAAGCCAAGGGCGTGGCGGTCAAGGTTCTGACCGGCGACAACGACCGTGTCGCCGCCACCGTTTGCGAGCAGATCGGCATCGGCGCGAGCAACGTCTTGCTCGGCTCCGAGATCGATGCGCTCGACGACGCCGAGCTTGCCGAACGCGCCGAGAACACCCACCTCTTCGCCAAGCTCTCGCCGCTGCAGAAGGCGCGTCTGGTGCGCGTCATGCGTGAGCTGCTCGACCACACCGTGGGCTTTATGGGCGACGGCATCAACGACGCCGCCGCCATGCGTGCGAGCGACTGCGGCATCTCGGTCGATTCGGCCGTCGACATCGCCAAGGAATCCGCCGATATCATCTTGCTCCAGAAAGACCTGGGCGTGCTCGAGCGCGGCATCATCGAAGGCCGCCGCACCTACGGCAACCTGCTCAAGTACCTCAAGACCACGGTGAGCTCCAACTTTGGCAACGTGCTATCCGTGACCGTCGCGAGCCTGTTCTTGCCATTCTTGCCCATGAGCGCTCTGCAGTTGGTGCTGCTGTCGCTGGTCTACGAGATCGTGTGCATCGCGCTGCCGTGGGACACCGTCGACGACGCCTGGACTGCCCGTCCGCGTGCTTGGGACGCCGCGTCCATCAAGGGCTTTATGCTCGAGCTGGGCCCCGTGAGCTCACTGTTTGATATCGCGACTTTCGCCGCGCTCTTCTTTGTGGTGTGCCCCGCCGCCGTGGGCGCAAGCTGGGCAGAGCTTGCCGCTATAGGCGACGTCGCAGGCATGGCGGCCTTTACGGCGCTCTTCCAGAGCGGTTGGTTTGTCGAGTCCATGTGGTCGCAGACGCTCGTGGTCCACATGCTGCGCTCCCCGCGCCTGCCACGCCCGCGCGACCACGCCGCGCCCGCGCTGTGCCTCCTCACCGTGCTGGGCCTGGTGCTCGTCACCTGGCTGCCGGCAAGCCCCATCGCCGATGCGCTGGGTCTCATGCCGCTGCCGCCAATCTTCTTCGCGCTGCTCATCGGCATTGTCGCCGCCTACATCGCGCTCACCCAACTGGCCAAGCGCCGCTACATCGCCCGCCACGGCGAGCTGCTGTAACTTCACCGGCACCCTCGTCAAGGATGTTTGGGCCGCCGCGACCCGCCCCCGCTGGCCGCGGCGGCCCAAAACAGCTAAAAACGCCCCTCACCCCCGCTTTAATTCTTTTGCAGTTTTAACTTCTTTGCTTTCTTTCACTTCTTTTAACAAGGCGCCCGGCGGGCATAAGTTGCTACGCCGGGGGTGTCGGTTCGACGAAGAGGCCTCAGCCGTAGCAACGGATTGCCCAGCGAGAGATTTCCCAAGTGCCAACTCAAACAGTACATGTTTAATCTGTTTCGTTAATTGAATTGCGTAAATATGGTTAACCAAAGAATTGATATTTGGTTAAATAGTAACTGTATATTTGGTTAAATGTACTGGTAAACAATGGTGATAATTATGCCAAAGAAGTACTACACTAGAATTATCGAAAATGAGCTTGACCAGCTGCTGGGTATATTCGGCGCCGTTCTCATCGAAGGACCGAAATGGTGCGGAAAGACGACCACGGCCGGGACCCGTGCGGCGTCCAGGCTCCTTCTCATGGACCCGTCGCGCAACTTCGAGAATCGCTTGCGTGCCGAGACGGACCCGGCGCTTGCCGTTGCAGGCGAGGTGCCGCGGCTGATCGATGAATGGCAGGAGGTTCCGAAACTTTGGGACGCGGCGCGGTTTGAGTGCGACAACCGCGGCGGCGAGCCTGGCCAGTTCATATTTACGGGGTCGGCGACGCCGCGAGACGACGAACGGCCGATGCACAGTGGCGCTGGAAGGTTCGCTAAATTGCGCATGGATACCATGACGCTTTTCGAGCTTGGGAAATCCAGCGGCGCGGTTAAGCTGTCGGGCATTATTTCTGGCGAAAAGTTCAATGGCGCTTTCGGATCGCTGGATTCCGCCTCGATTGCCGAGTGCGTTGTCCGTGGCGGATGGCCCGCGGCGGTCGGTCGCGATGCGCTGGCTGCGTCGGCGATGGCGAAACGTTACATCGGCATAGTCGCCGAAGAAGATTTGTCTCGTGTCGACGGCTCTCGCCGCGATCCCGAAAAGGTCAAAGCCGTCATCGAATCGCTTGCGCGCAATGAATCCACTTTGGCGACACTCAAGACGCTCGTAGCCGATCTTGGCGGAGAGGTGTCGAGACAGACGGCGGCATCATATATATCCCTTCTCGCTCGGGTTAGTTTCGTTCGCGATATTCCCGCATGGAACCCCGCAATGAGATCTCCCGTGCACTTAAGAGAATCGAAGAAGCATCATCTCGCTGATCCGTCACTGGCGGCCGCTGCGCTCGGAGCGACTCCGGCGACATTGCTGCTAGATTTCAAGACGCTTGGGCTGCTTTTTGAATCGTTGGCCCTTCATGATTTGTGGGTTTATGCGCAGGCAAATGGAATGGGCCTCTATCACTATCACGATTCTCGCGATCTAGAAGTCGATGCAGTCATTGCGGCTCCCGGTGGAACGTGGATCCCGGTCGAAATCAAGCTCAGCTCCGCCCAAATCGAAGAGGCGTCTGACAGCCTTATTGCTGTCGAGAAGCGTATGGTTGCCGCCGGAAACAACCCGCCAGTTTCGAAAGTCGTAATCATCGGGTTTGGTTCGCAAGCCTATGTCACTGACCGCGGCGTCCAAGTTGTTCCGCTGGATGTTCTCGCGCCGTAGTGCAATTGCAAGTTTTTACTTCTTTTAACAAGGCACCCGACGGGCATAGGCTGCTCGCCGGGCGCCTTGGTTAGGATGCTATTGCTGTTGAGAACGCCTAGGCCAAATCTTCGCCGTTGGTGGCGATAACCTTCTTGTACCAGTCAAAGCTCTTCTTCTTGGAACGCTTGAGGGTGCCGTCGCCGGCGTCGTCGCGGTCCACATAGATAAAGCCGTAGCGCTTGGACATCTCGCCCGTACCGGCCGAGACCAGGTCGATCGGGCCCCAGGTGGTGTAGCCCAGCAGGTCAACGCCGTCCTCGGTCACCGCATCGCGCATCGCGGCAATATGCTGACGCAGGAAGTCGATACGGTAGTCGTCGTTGATAGAACCATCCTCCTCGACAACATCCCTGGCACCCAGACCGTTCTCAACCACAAACAGCGGCTTCTGATAACGGTCGTACAGGTCATTAAGGGTGATGCGGAAGCCCAGCGGATCGATGGCCCAGCCCCACTGGCTCTCCTGCAGGTAGGGGTTCTTGGCGCCGGCGAAGGCGTTGCCCTGGGTGCGCTTGACATCGGGGTTGTCGGCACCGGCAGAGCAACGGGTGCTGTAGTAACTAAAGCTGATGAAGTCGACGGTGTTGGCAGCCAGGACCTCGCGGTCCTCGTCGGTCATGCCCACATCGATGCCCAGGCGCTCGAGTTTCTTGACGGCATAGGCCGGGTAGTAACCGCGGCTCTGGACGTCGACGAAGAAGTAATTGTCCTGGTTGTCAAGCTGAGCCTGGCGTACATCGCCCGGACGGCAGCTGTAGGGATAGCAGGTGCCCGCGGCGAGCATGCAGCCGATCTTGACCTCGGGGTCGATCTCGTGGGCGATCTTGGTTGCCCAAGCGCTGGCGACGAGCTCGTTGTGGGCGGCCAGGTACTCGACGGCTTCCTTGTTCTCGCCCTCCTCAAAGACCAGGCCGGCACCCATAAACGGCAGGTGAAGGATCATGTTGATCTCGTTGAAGGTGAGCCAGTACTTCACCAGGCCCTTGTAGCGGGTGAAGATCGTGGTCGCGAGGTTCTTGTAGAAGTCGATGAGCTTGCGGTTGCGCCAGCCGCCGTACTCCTTGATGAGGTGGACGGGGCAGTCGAAGTGCGTGATGGTCACGAGCGGCTCGATGCCGTGCGCCTGGCACTCGCGGAACACGTCCTCGTAAAAGGCCAGGCCGGCCTCGTTGGGCTCGGCCTCGTCACCGTTGGGGAAGATACGGGTCCAGGCCAGGCTCACGCGGAAGGTCTTAAAGCCCATCTCGGCAAAGAGGGCAATGTCCTCCTTGTAGTGATGGTAGAAATCGATGCCGGTCTGCGCGGGATAGTAATAGCCGTCCTCGAAGTCGAGCATCTTGCGCTGGCCGGAGACCACCGCGTAACGCTCCGGGCCGTGCGGCGCCACATCCACGTTGGCCAGGCCGCGACCGTCAACGTTGTACGCGCCCTCGCACTGGTTGGCAGCCGTCGCGCCGCCCCACAGGAAGTCATTACGGAAAGCCATGCATCGATCCTTTCACACGCTGTTTGTCGTGGCTTCAGTATCCCCGTAAGCAGCGCGCCACTCAACGGCAACGGCGCAGGTCGGCACTTCTTTTCGCGCACAGACGCCCGGCAGCCGCCCCCGTCTGACACTTTTTGATACCTGCCCGCCCAAACCGCCAACCACCACAAAGGGGACAGGCACCTTTGCGGCGGATTGGGCCCGGTTTGTCTCGATCTGTAACAGTTAGGCAGCCAAAACCGGGCCTGGTGTTACAGATCGAGATTGTTCGTTCTATCCCCTACAATTTGTCTCGATCTGTAACAGGTAGAGACGATTTAGCCCGATAGATGTTACAGATTGAGACGGAAGATTCTAATCGCAGGCGATGTCGAGGTTTTTGCCGATGAGGCCTACGTAGCCGCCTTCGGCTGCCTTGGGGCTGTCGGCGTGGCAGAGAACCCACTTGTCGGCCTTCCAGTAGCAGTAGCTGTCACCGGCGGCAGGCATGTCGGCTGCAGCCTCGGGGCGCGGGCCGTTGGTGCCCGCCGGCAGCGCCACCATCACCTGGAAGCCGCCGTCGTCGACCATGCACGGCGTGTAGTGGAGAGTGGTGTTGAAGACTTCGACGACCGTACCCGCCGGCACGCGGAACGCCTTGACGCACGCGGTGTCGAGCTTGCCGTCCTCGATCTCCCAACGATACGCCACGAGCAGGATAAAGTCGCGGGCGCCCAGGTTAAACTCGCTGGCGCGATGATACTCCAGGCAGTTGAGACGCGTGTTGTGGCCGTTGCACCAACCGAGCTGGAAGGGACGGCCGCCAAACATGAGAAAGCCCAGTTTATCGGCATCCTTGACGCCCTCGAGCTCCGGCGCACTTGCTACGTATTTGCTGCCCTCGGGAATGGGTGTGGCAGAGAGCGCCTCGAGCACGGGCGACGTGAGCTCAGACGGAACGTCATCCCAAACGTTGCCATAGGATTTGAATTCGGAATCGTTGACAGAGTAGATATGCATGTTCACTCCTGTTCGTAAATGTGACTATACGAACATTCTAGAACAAACATGAGCGATTTTGAACGCTCGTCCCGACCAATCAACAAAAAGGCGCCCCCGCATAAGCGAAGGCGCCCAATGCGCGCGTTTTGGGCGATAAAGCCCTTACGCCTGCTGATAGTGCAGGTGCTTCTCGTCGATATCGGCCAGGTCGCGGTTGAGGTAACGGCGCGCGAGCCAGTTCGCCATGGGAAGGTTCTGGTCCAGGTAGTTACCGCACTCCTCGGGAGCGGCACCGGGGACATCGCCCTCAAAGCCGGCGACAAACTCGAACAGC
>ENA-OQIP01000041-OQIP01000041.1-human-gut-metagenome-genome-assembly--contig:-NODE-41-length-27416-cov-6.762798_pt1 | contig 27416 bp, 17 predicted proteins | sample MGYA00242585_ERZ504750 | MGnify/ENA primary metagenome ERZ504750 (study PRJEB26092, sample SAMD00036441) | human gut metagenome | host: Homo sapiens | study: EMG produced TPA metagenomics assembly of...
CACGGCATGCCCGTCTTGCGTCGGTGCGGACGGTTTTCCTGTGGTTACCGTGCGGATTCGGCGCATACCGTTCGGCCAGAGCAACGTGGCCATGTTCTCGGCCCAGGAATCAGACTTGCGTTCCTTGCCGGATTGCCGTTCCCCTCCGGCTTCCTGCCCCGCCAACGCTTTGCAAGCCAGCATGGAACCCAGCACCGTGCTGAACAGGAACGTGTAGTCCAAACGGTTTTGAAACACTCCGTCGGCGATGCCACGTTCCATGAACCCCACGAACCGTTTTTCGGCCGGCGCCAGCACTTGTGCTGCGATCGCCTTCAGCGTGGCGTTGTCGGAAGACAGCACCACGCCCACGGCTTTCAATCCGAGTTCGCTGTCGAAGCAGTCCTGGATGCGTTGCAGCATGGTGGCCAGTCCGTTCCGCGACGGCTTCAAATCGTTGAAATTCGGTAGTCCGGCAACTTCCGGTTGGATGCGTTGCAATAAATCGTCGGCGTTTCGGTAGCGTCGGTAGATTGTGGTCTTTGCTACCCCCGAACGTCGTGCGACCTCTTCGATGGTCACCGCTCCGATACCATCGGAAATCACTATCCCCAATGTGGCTTTCATGATTTTGCGGTCGGTTTGCTCCCGTAATCGCTCACGTCGGCCACGTGCTGTGCCGACGTCTTCCTGCGTGGTTTTTTGCACCGTCTTCCGCGTGACCTCTTGCGTGGTTCCTCTCATCATGCCGCGATCACTTTCGTGCTTTCCAGCTTGCTTACGTACCAATGGTTGAACTTGACCAGTGGAATGCGCAGTAGCAGGCCTATCAGCAGCAGCGGCGGAATGAACAGCAGTAGCGCGCCAATCGCAAACCAGTAATCGTTACTGTAGATTCCGCCGATCGCCGCGCGCATTGCTGTGATTGAATGCGTCGCAGGCAGGAACGGGCTGATGCCGCTGATGATTTTCGGCAGTACGGCCAGCGGATATGCGCCGTTCGCTCCGGAGATCTGCATGACGAGAAACAGCACGCCGATGGCTTTGCCGACGTTGCCGAAGCTGGCCACGAGCGTGTAGATGAAGAACGAGAACACTAGGCTGCTCACCCAGCCGGACAGCATGAACAGCAGCGGATGCACCGCCTGGACATGGAGGAACAGCAGACTGCCTCCCAAGGAGAACGTGCTCTGCAATAGTCCGATCACGCCGAACACACCGTAATGTCCGAGAAACAGCTGATGCGGTTTCGGGTCGTCGAGTTCCTTGCGCACCTTACGCGAGACGGTGGTCTTGAGCGTCACTGCCATGAGCAGCGAACCGACCCACAGCGGCAGGATCGTGTAGAACGGTGCCATCTGCGAACCGAAGTTCTTGACTGGGAACACCGCGTTGCGTTTCACTTTTACAGGGGCTGCAAGCGCGGCGGCCAACGAGTCGGTATTATCGCTGAGCACATCTTTGACGGCGCTCATATCGCCGCTGTTCAGCGCATCGGTCAATGTTCCTGTGAATGCGCCCAGTTTTTTGCCCGCGCCGGCCAGACTATCGGCGGTGGAATCCAACACGCTGCTGATGGCGGTCAGATTCTTATCCGCGGTCTTGGTGGTGCCGTTCAGATTGCCCAGCGCGCCTTTCAGATCGGCCGCTGTGGCATTGAGCGCGGTGGTGGTGCTGGTAATGGACGTGGCGATATCGTCAAGTTGCGGTTTCAGTTGGCTCTCATAGTCGGTTTTGATGCCACTGACGGACGTTGCCGCCTGCTGCGCCAGTTTCTTGATCTCCGCACGTTCGGTCGTGGTATCGCTTACTTTGGCGTCGATGTTGTCGGCGCTGCCATTCAGCGCCGATGCTAGGTCGTTGAGCTGTGTGATGGTGGTGCCGACGTTGGTTTTGAGATGGTCGATGGCGTTCCTCACCGCTTCCGGCAGCTTTTCGTTTGCGCTGAGCGCGTCGAGCGAATCATAGATCTGCTGGTAGCTTTGCGCCTGCTTGCTGATGTTCGTGGCCTGGTTGCGTAATGCGGTGGCGGTGTTGCCGGCCTGCGCGCCCGCATTGCCGAATAGGCTGTCCACATCTGCTTCCATGGCTGTGAAGCTGTTGGCGGAATCAGTCAGAGCCGTGCCCAGCGCGGTGGTGCCGGTCTTCAACGCGCCCGTCAGATCCTCCACGCCGCTGCCGGCTTGCTTGAGTGTTGTTCCTGCGCTTTTCGCATTGCCGCTGACATTGGCGATCAGACCGTCGGAGGACTCAAGCAGATGCCGTGCGCTTTGGGTCAGCGTGCTGAACGTGCGGAGCGTTCCGGAAGCGTCGGTGAGCGTTTCCGCGAAGTCGCTGATATTGCCGTTGAACTGCGTGAGTTGTTCCTGCGCGGCTGGCTTGTCGAGTTGGTTGGCGAGTTGCGATGCCACACTCAGCGCGGTGCTGGTCAGTGTTTCGGAGAACGTCTCGTTGACCTGCGCGCTGACCGTATCGGCGCCTTGGCCTGTGATCTTCGGAGCCAAGGCGTTCTTCTTTTCATTGTTGTAGTAGGCGATTTCGGCGTGGTTGCCATCGGATGCGAAGAACGTCATCATACGGGTGCTGAAGTTCTTTGGAATCACCACAGCTGCGTAATATTTGCCGGATTTGGTGCCGTTGATGGCTTCTTTTTTGGTGGTGAAGGTCCAGTCGAGCTGATCGTTGGAACGCAGCGTGTTAACCACTTGGTCGCCGATGTTGATCTTCACTGGAATGAGGTCGGACCGGTATCCGTCGTCCTCATTGGCTACGGCGAATTTCAGATTGCCGGTATTGGCGAACGGGTCCCAGCTGGCGGCCACGTTGAACCATGTGAAGATGCCGGGGATCACAACGAGTCCGATGACGATGATGATGGAGACGACGTTGCTGGTGATTCGCCGGATGTCGCCGACGAACAGTTTCCAGATGGTTTTCATGCGTTGCTCCTTTCCTCGGTGTTTTCGGTTGTCTCGGTTGTCTCGGCGGTCTCGGTAGTCTCGGTGGTGTCCGTGGCGGCATCGTTCGCGGCGGCGCTTGGACCGGTCGTCTGCATTTTCTGCACCAGTATGGCGATTCCGTCATCTTCATTGTGGTTGACGCCCGTCACGTTTTCCGTCGTTTCTTTGATGACGCTGGTATTGCGATTATCGGATGTCGTGCGTTTGCCGCTGGTGCGTCTCCGCGTTTTGCGCAGCAGTCTGTTCCGCCGTTCCTGTTGCGCCCGCTTTTTGCGACGGATGCGTGCCGCTTGGCGCTCCACCAGCATGGATTGGATCGATTCATCGCTCAAATGGCCGAGCTCCACTTGACGGTTCAGATTATCGCGCATGTATTCGATGACCATGAGGAAGCCCATGATGAGCAGAATCCAGACGACCCACGTGGCCAGTACCACCACTTTCTCTCCGTTGGTGAACGAGAACACCGCCGCCAGAGTTACCGGAACTACGAATCCGATCACCAGAGCTCCGCGCTTGAGTTTCGGGTACAGTTCCGCGAACCGACTTGCGCGTTCCTCGATCACCTCGCGGTAGCCGCCTTTGTCGGCCAGCACCTGAATGGCTTGGGACATGTTGTATCCGCGTTCCGGAAGCTCCACTTCCTCGCCGATAATCATGTCGCTTTCCTTGATTTCGCGGGCGAAGAGTCGGTTGAGGTTGACCAACAGAGGACGGACCACCAGGCCGATGACGAACGCCATGCCGGCAAACAGCAGCAGCGTGCCGATCGCCTTGGTCCAATGGCCGTCGTAGAAGCCGGCGATGGTCTCGCGGAATGCGTCTATCGAATAGCTGAATGGCACGAACGGATAGACCATGCGGAAGAACTTCGGCATCATCTCGATCGGATACAGGCCGGAAGCGCCTGGAATCTGCACGATCACCAACGCCACGCACAGGCCCTTGCCGATGTGCATGAACGTGGTGGACAGCGCGTACGTGATGCTCAGATATACCAGCGATGTGATCATGCCGGTCAGTATGAACAGTGGCGCGCAAGCCGTCTGCACGCCGAGTATCAGATCGCCAACGGTGCAGATCGCGCCTTGAATGACGCCCATCGTGCCGAGCAACAGGTATCGGGCCAGATACTTTTCGGTTGCGGTCGGATCGAGACCCTCAAGCCCCTCGTCGTCCACCTCCACTTTGTAGATCACTACAAAGGCGAACGCGCCCACCCACAGTGCCAGATTGGTCATCAGCGGAGCCATGCCGGAGCCGTAGGAGTTGACGGGATACACGTTCTTCGTGTCGATTACGGTCGGGGACTCCATGAACGAGGCGATCTTATCCGCGTCAAGCGAACCGCTGCCGGTCAACGATGCGAGCAGATCCGCAGTGCCCAGCGCCTTCAGGTCGGTGCTGACGGTGGTGAGCTTCGTCTCCATCTTCGCCAGCTGCTGGTCGGTTTGCTCAAGGCCGATGCGGGCGTCTGACGCCACTTGGTCGAGTTGGTCGAGCACGATGTTGGTTTGCCTGACCACGCTGTCCTGGCTGGTCACGGTGCCGGCAAGTGTTCCGGCCGTCCCAGCCAGCGAGCCCAGCGCGGAATTCAGTCGCGGCAGTGCGCCTGAATTGATGGCGTTGCGCGCCATGCCTGCGCTTTTGAGCGAGTTCTGCGTGCCTATGTTGAAATCGGTGGACAGTTTGGATACGCTGCCGGCTGTGGCCTGTGTGTTCTCGCTCAGGGTTTTGAGGTCGGCGAGTGTTCCGGCTGCCGTGTTGTTGGTATTCTCCAGTTTGCTGATGATTTGCTGGTATTGCGCGTTGTCGCTGGCGGATTTGAGCTTCTCGAGCAGTTTCGCATTGCTGTCGGTGATGTTTTGCATGCCGGTCACCGCCTGCTGTGCCGATCCACTTGCCGCGGATACCGCCGACGAGATCTGGTTGATGCTGGCTGTGGATTGCGCCGTCGCTTGGGAAACAAGTCCGGATCCGGTTTCCAGCGCGCTGTTGGCGTTGGACGAAAGCGTGTTGAGCTGGGTTTGCGCTGTGCCGATGGCGGTGGATGCGCCTGCTAGTCCTCTGCCTGCGCTCGCCGCGGCCAGCTGCACGTCGTTCAGGGCATTGCGTGCTGCTTTTGTCTGCTGTGGCACATTGGCTAACTGGGTGTCGAGATCCGCGATTGCGGAGCGGATCGTGCCTACGTTCCGCTTGGTGTTGTCGAGTTCGCCGATGGTTTCGTTGGCGATGGCGTTGGTGTTGCCGCTGATGGTGCCGTTGGCCGAGTTGACGGCTTTGACGAGCACGTCGCTGACGGTGGAGACGAAGGTGTTGTTGACGGTGCGGTCGACCACGGTCGCGCCTTGGTCGGTGATTTTCGGCGAAATCGGACTCGCCTTCTCGTTCACGTAATATTCGAGCGTGGGGCGATGCTTGCTGTTGGTGACGACGTTGGCCAGATCTTCGCTGAAGTCGGAAGGGATGACGATTGCGGCGTAGCAGTCGCCCGACTCCACCGCTTCCATCGCATTGGCTTTGCCCATGAACTCCCAGCCGAGCTGGTCGTTGCTCTTCAGCGTGCCTTCGATTTGATCGCCGAGATTGACTTTGCCAAGCAGCGCGTTGTCTGTGCCTTCGTCCATGTTGGCCACGGCCACTTTGATGCTGTCCGTGTTGCCATAGGGATTCCAGAACCCGTAGATGTTGAACCATGCGTATAGCGGGGGAATGAGAATCAGGCCGATCATAATCACCCACGCGGCGGGTACGGTGACCAATCGTTTGAAGTCACGGCGCAGGATCTGCAGTACGTTGTGCATTGTCTCTCCGGTTTGGCGAATCAATTCCCTTATATGGCGATACGTGTTCCGTAGCGCTACGCGGTTCGTATCGTATACCGTGCTCTTGGACAATCGCCATCGCGTTTCATGGATGACGGAAATCGGGTCGAGTACTGCGGCAAAGCCTCGGCAAAACCATCGCCGGCTGACGTAGCCCCTTCCGCTCACGTCCGTGACAAATCGCCATTTCTGTATGTCCGTGAGCGAAAGGTGGTAATAAATCGCTATTTTCCGTCCGTATTTATACCCCCATTCGCTCACGATGCGCTATACATCGCCATTTCTTGCGGACGTGAGCGAAAGGTGGTGTGCGAATGGCGATTGCAGCCAGCTGACGTCCCCCTCTTTTGCTCGCGTCCGCCAATAATCGCACCTGAACCGCTTTTCTTGCGGCGGATATTGCCTACGTTTGGTAGCGTGGGCTGAAGGAAGGAGCGACATATGAGCGAAACCGCACAATCTGAATCACGATCCGAGGATTCCGCCGCGGGCAAGACGGATGGAGAAATCAAGGCGATTGCCGCCGAAACCGAAATCGCGGCTATCGAAGAAGGCGGAAAGCAGGGCACTGGCGAAGTCGGCAATCCCGCTGACCGTCGTCTGCCGTTAATCGTTCGCATTTACGGCATCGTCATGCTTATTGAAGGCGTGGTGACGCTGCCGTTCATTGTGTTGGCGTGCCTGTACTCGATTCGCGCGGTGTTTTCCGGCAAAGTGGCGTTCGATGCGCTCAGCCTCACCGCGATTCTGTCGGTGGTTCACGCGGCTGTGCTGCTGGTCGCCACCGCGTGTCTGGCGGTGTTCGGCGTGATGCTCATTATGAACAAGCGTCGGCATATCGCGCAATGGACGTATCTGATGATTCCGCTCACCCTTGCCGAAGGCTTGCTGTCGCTGGCATTGCAGGGACTTGGTGTGAATTTGATCAGCCCGGCTATCCAGCTTGTCGTGCTCATAGCCCTGCATGTCACTGCCGATCCGTCGCTGCGTGAGGAACGTCGTCTCCAGTTCGCGTTGCGACGTATGGATGCCCGTAGCGCATACGAAGACGCCGCTTCCCAGGGTATGGCTGGCCGCGATTTGACCGGCAAGGGCTATATTTCGCTGGATTTCTTCAATTTGTTCTGGTTGTTCGCCATCGGTTGTGTGTTCGGTTTGGTGATCGAGACCATCTACCATTTCGTGCTGTTCGGCGAATACCAGGATCGCGCAGGCTTCCTGTGGGGGCCGTTCTCGCCGATTTACGGCTTCGGCGTGGTGATCGTCACCGTGTTGCTCAACCATTTGTGGCAGTCGAATTGGTTGCTGATTTTCTGCTCAAGCGCGGTGATCGGTGGCGCGTTCGAATATTTCACCAGCTGGTTCATGCAGGCCGCGTTCGGTATTCGCGCATGGGATTACACGGGGCAATGGCTTTCGATTGACGGGCGTACGTCCGGCAAATACATGTTCTTCTGGGGTATCCTCGGCTTGATTTGGGTCAAGTTGATTTTGCCGCGATTGTTGCGATTGATCCAGCGTATTCCGTGGAAGATTCGCTATTCGCTGACGCTGGTCTGCTTCATTTTCCTTTTCGTCGACGGTGTGATGACGCTGATGGCCCTTGATGCTTGGTATTCCCGCATGGCTGGGGTTGCGCAGAATTCGCCCGTTTCGCAGTTCTTCGCCACGTATTTCAATGACGATTTCATGGCCCACCGATTCCAGACCATGAAGATCGACCCGTCCACTGCCGGTCGTATGTAGGCTGGTTTTTGCGTTTTGCGGGTTTTGCTAAGCGGCTGGTCGGGCGATGTTCCGGCTGGCCGCTTTGCTTTGGGTGGCTGATTTTGAACGATTTCGGACGATTGCAGTGGGGTTTTGTTGCGGGTTTTGCCGCGGGGGATTTGATTCTTCCGGATTATTGCCGTTTGGGATTCGTGCCTTCCGGCTGTCTGGATGCTTGACTGCTGTTGCCGCGCCTACGCCGCGATGCTTTGCGCCAGCTGGCGGATGAGGTCGGGGCGATGTCCGCTCCATGAGGAATTCGGTGAGATGACGACCGGAATTTGCTTGAAGCCGGCGTCCTTGATCTGTTCGAATGTGGACGGATTCTGCGTCAAATCGACCGCCACGTACCGCACTCCCAGTTTGGAAAGCTCTTGTTCGGTGGCCTCGCATTGAGGATTGTTCGGATTGGTGAAGACGGTCACGGTCATTACTTTTCCTCCCTATGCAATCGGCTTCCTTTGGTGCGGAAGATCTTGTCGGCCACGTTTTTTGATTTTGCCCGGCTGAGCAGGCCGTTCATCAGTATACACTACCCGTAGTGGCGTTTCGTGCGTTCGCCCACTGTATATAGTGGGGAATTTCCCGTAATACCGAATCTATGCGAACAAATGTTCGATATATTCGAGTCTATCATTATCGTCGATTGCGCCACGCCGGTTGCATGCGTATGGTCCGTCCGCGAATCGCCCGCGGGCTGTTCGCTATTCATTTTGGAACACATATTGCGATTTCGCTCGTTTTCTTACGATTGTGAGCGAAAGGTGGTGCCGCATAGTGCGGTAGGGGGTATAAATCGCCTTATTTTCCATACTTTTCGGCGCACGTCGCGAAATAATCGACCGAAATTGCGATTCGTGAGCGAAAGAGGGTGCGCGATATGGTGCGTTCCGTATTGAAGTGCTGAGACCTCATCCCGAAACAAATGAAAAAGTCCTGAGAACCATCGGCTTCCAGGACTTCGAACCTGTGCCCCCCGTGGGATTCGAACCCACAACCCACGACTTAAAAGGACGCTGCTCTAACCGTTGAGCTAGAGGGGCAACAGCAACACAGTATACAGCATATTCGGACCAATCGCCACCACGGGCGTCGGACGGGCGTCGAAATGGCCTTCGGAGTGTTGGTGTGCCTACAATCGAAACCATGTCATGTACCACAATTCTTGTAGGCAAAAAAGCAAGTTACGACGGTTCGACCATCATCGCCCGAGATGACGACTCTGGTTCGGGACGTTACGATCCCAAGAAATTCGTAGTCGTCGCACCGCAGGAGCAGCCGCGGCACTACCGCAGTGTGCTGAGCCACGTTGAAATCGACCTTCCCGACAATCCATGCCGGTACAGCATCGTACCGAACGTGCTTCCAAATCGTGGAATCCTTGCGGAAGCTGGCGTCAACGAACGCAACGTGGCCATGAGCGCCACCGAAACCATCGCCGTCAACGAGCGCGTGCTCGCCGCCGACCCGCTGGTCGCACTGCAGTCGGCCGACGAAGCCAATGGTAAGCCGGAAACCCCAGGCGGCATCGGCGAAGAAGACATCATCACCCTCGTGCTGCCGTACGTCAACACCGCGCGCGAAGGCGTGAAACGTCTGGCCGAACTGCTCGAAACATACGGGACGTACGAATCGAACGGCATCATCATTTCCGATGTGGACGAAATCTGGTACGTCGAAACCATCGGTGGACACCATTGGATCGCCCGCCGCGTGCCGGACGACAAATGCGCGATTATTCCCAACCAGCTTGGCATCGACTATTTCGATTTCGACGACGCCTTCGGCGACGCGCGCGAATTCATGTGCAGCGCCGACCTGCAGGAATTCATCGAAACGCATCATCTTGGCCGCGCGTCGGGCATGCAAGTCGGCATGAACGGCGGCCACTGCAATCCGCGCATCGTATTCGGCACCGCCACCGTGAAGGACCACATCTACAACACGCCGCGCGCTTGGTATATGTACCGCTATCTCGACTTGGACGACGCGGAAAATCACACGCCCGAATCGGATGATATTCCATGGTGCCTTGAACCGGAGCACGCCGTGACCGTCGAGGATGTCGACTTCCTGCTCGGTTCGCACTTCGAAGGCACCCGTACGACCCGTACGGCACGCAGGGGACTGAGGAAAGCCGCCATCGCTACCGTCCGATCGGCATCAACCGCACCGGACACATGGTGGCCATGCAGATCCGCCCGTACGCGCCCGTCGAAAGCCGTTCGATCATGTGGATTTCGTACGGTTCCGGCGCATTCACCACGTCCGCGCCGTTCTACGCGAACGTCGACGATACCCCCGCATATCTGCGCGACACCACGCCGGAAGTCTCCACGGACTGCCTGTATTGGACGAACCGCCTGATTGCAACGCTCGCCGACGCGCACTTCTACGAGACGAGCAATGCGGTCGAGGGCTTCTCGGAAGATGTCCGTTCCTTCGGCCACCGTCTGGTGGAACGTACGGATGATGCGCTTGCGATTGGTGGGTCGGCGACTGGGGCTGGTGGCGCTGGTTCTGGTGCCGGTTCTGCGGTTGGCGGTTCTGGTTCTATGTCTGGTGCTGCGGTTGATTCCGGTTCCGATGGGCTTGCTAGTCCTACATCTGTTCCGGCCCGTCTTGCGGCGGCTAACGACGAAATGGCGGAATACCTGCGATCGCGCAATACGAAGCTGCTCGGCGACGTGCTGTACACGTCCAGCAATCTCATGCACAACAGTTTCGCCATGTCGGATCGCTGGAACTAAGCCCGCTGGTGCTTTCCGTGTCCGTTTCTCCCGAATCGGACACACAGGCATCAAAATGAAGCGCTCCTGTGTCCGAATCACCAGAAACGGACACAGGAGCGCCTAGCCGATCGCAATAATCGCAATACTCACGCAATATCGCGTAAACCCTCTATCGCGCGAAACCTGCGAAACCCGCGAAACCCGCGCGAAATCAGTTGAACCCGACCACATGTTCCGCCACGAAATATCCCTTTCGAATCACAAACCGGCCGAGCGAACCATGTAGGTTCAGCGCGCGCGACATCGCCTTCTTGCGCACGTCCTTGTAAATCGTCGGCGAATATGCCTCGATATCCGCCCACATGGCCTTCTTCTTCTCGTAATTCTCCGGCTCGCGCGACAGGATCATGAAGACACTCGCCACGGAGCTTTCAATCGCAAGAAAATGAATCATGTAGCGGTATAGGCCGTCTGGCACCGTACCACGTTCGGGGGTGGCACGCACCATGCATTGGTTGACGAGCCGCAGCTGGTCCACACGTCGGATCATCACGTCCGTCTGCACGCTCTGCCCGTCGCGGCCGATGAAATAGTGATAGAACGGCGTATCCACGTATTGCAGCGACTTGACCCACGGGAACGGCTGGTAGGCGTAGATGAAGTCCACGTAGAACGTGTGCTCCGGCAGCTGCATTTTCGATTCGCGCACCACGGCGGTACGGTAGATCAGCGCGTGCATGAGAATGTATTCGGTCAGGCCGAAATGTCCCAGATCGTCCCAAGTGAGCCGCTTGCCGGGCTCCATGGCATGCCGGAAGTTTACGACGTGCTTGTTGCGTTTGCCCACCTTGTCGTACACGTAGTTGGTGACGAGCATGTCGAGCGGCTCGTCCTTATCGACCTCGCCGCGCAGCACGGCCATGACCTGTTCGAGCGATTCCGGGCCTACCCAATCGTCCGCGTCCACGACCTTCACGTACATGCCGCTCGCCGCCGCGATGCCGGTGTTGACCGCGCCGCCGTGGCCCTTGTTCTCCTGATGGATCGCGCGCACGATTCCCGGATTGCGCGCCTCGAACGTCTTCGCCATCTCCAGCGTGCCGTCGGACGAGCCGTCATCCACGATCAGCACTTCGATGTCATCGTTGCGCTTCGACGCGATCAACGATTCGACGCACCGTTCCAGGTATTCCGTCATGTTGTACGCGGGCACCACGAAGGTGAGCGTCTTCTTCTCCTGCATATTCTTCCTCGGATCGGGCTCGTGTCGGGCCGTGCGGCTGGCCGACCGCTCCGGCCAAAAGCATAACGAAACTAACGTAGCACCATGTGCGGTTCCGGGGCGCGGTTTTGCACACAAACGGCACCCTGAAATACGCAATCTGCACCTGAAATTTCCCCTAGGGTCATTTCGGGTGACGGTATGTCAGTTTTCGTCAATTGTTGATTGTTTTTGCGATTCGTGCGGGCTTTGCGGGTTTTGCGATTCGTTCGTCTCGTCTGATTCGTTTGATTCGTCTGCCGCTTGCGATTTGCCTACTGCTTGCGATCCGTCCGTCACGGTCGTCCCGTCCGTCGCGTCATCTCCCGCAGCAACCGCCTTCTCCTGCGATTTCGCGGCCTTCTTGCCCTGCTTCTCCTGCTTGGCGATTGCCTTCGCTTCCCGCGCGGCCTGCTTTTCCGCCTCGCGGGCGGCCTTTTCGCTTTCGTAGCGCAGTTCCGGCTTGGCTTCCATGCGGCTCAGCCCATACCATGCCAGGTTCACGATGTGCGCGGCGAGCTGCTCCTTGCTGAGCTTGCGCTGGTCGGCCCAGTATTGGCAGGTGTACACGGTCATGCCGATGAGCATCTGCGCGTAATACGGCACGCTTTTGGCCGGCAGATGCTGGCGTTTGAACGCGTCGGTGAGAATGTCCTCGACGCGTACGGCAATGTCTCCAAGCAGCGAATTGAACGAGTTGGACGGGTCGGTTTTCGGCGAATCGCGCGTGAGCACGCGGAAGCCTTCGGCGTTCTCCTCCACGTAGGTGAGCAGCGCAAGCGCGGTGCGTTCCACGATTTGGCGCGGATGCGCCTGCGGGTCGGACAGCGCGTTGATGAGAACGTCGGTGAGCGCGCGCATCTCGCGGTCCACCACCACGGCGTACAGGCCTTCCTTTCCTCCGAAATGTTCGTAGACGATGGGCTTCGAAACCTTTGCGGTCGCGGCGATTTCTTCGACGCTCACCGCCTCGAATCCCTTGGCCGCGAACAGCGACCGACCGATTTCGATAAGCTGTTCGCGCCGCTGGTACGACGTCATTCTGGATGTATTGGCCATATTGCCCAGTTTTTCACGTCCCGTGGATAGCCCCATTGCCTGCCCTGGCAGAGATGAGTGGCGTGTCCGTTGCGCTTTTTAGGCTGGAGTCATGGATACCAATGTGATTATTGCGATTGTCGCCGTTGTTGTTATCGCGGCATTACTTGCGATTGGCGGATGGTGGTTCGGTAAGAGCCGCAAGTCCGCCGTGGACAAGTCCACTGAAGCGGCGAAGGCGAAGGCCGATGCTCGTTTGGCTACGGAGAAGTCCGCCGCGCAATCTGCCGCCGCAAGTGCCGAAAACGCTGAGAAAACCAAGGAAACCGCGGAATCCGCAGCGACGGAAGCCGTGGAATCCGCGACTTCGTCTGCCACACCTGAATCGCCAGTGGCAACTGAACCAACTCCGGTCGGGTCAGCCGTAACTGAATCCGCGACCCCAGCCGTCGAAACCCCTGAAGCCGCCGGCACCCGCATGCAGCGCCTCAAAGCGCGCCTGTCCAAGTCGGGCAATCCGTTCGGCAAGGCTCTGTTCAACATCCTCGCCAAGGACCAGCTTTCCGAAGCCGACTGGGAAGACGTTGAAGACACCCTCCTGCTTGCCGACGTGGGCGCGGAAGCCAGCGAACAGCTAGTTGAAGAACTGCGTAACGATGCCCGAATCGCAGGCCAGTCCGACCCGGCCGAAGTGCGTGCCGCGCTGAAAGACAAGCTGCTGAAGCTTGTAGGCATTGACACGGATCGCCGTCTCAATGCCAATAAGGAAGGTGCCAACAAGCCAAGCGTCATCATCATGGTCGGTGTGAACGGCACTGGCAAAACCACCACCGCGGGCAAGCTGTCCCGACTGCTCGTCTCCGAAGGCAAGCAGGTCATGCTGGGCGCCGCCGATACGTTCCGCGCGGCCGCCGCCGACCAGCTGGAGACCTGGGGCGCCAAGGTGGGCGTGCCGGTCGTGCGTTCCGACAAGGACGGCGCCGACCCGGCGTCCGTCGCGTTCGAAGCCAGCGCCAAAGCCAAGGAAGAGAACGCCGACGTGCTCATCATCGACACCGCCGGCCGCCTGCAGAACAAGTCCAACCTCATGGACGAGCTCGGCAAGATCCGCCGCGTCACCGAAAAGAACCTGCCTGTGGACGAAGTGCTGCTCGTGCTCGACGCCACCACCGGCCAGAACGGCATGACGCAGGCCAAGGTGTTCGCCGAAGCGATCGGCATCACCGGCGTGGTCCTGTCCAAGCTCGACGGCTCCGCCAAGGGCGGCATCGTCATCTCCGTGCAGAAGGAGCTTGGCGTGCCCGTCAAGCTCGTCGGCCTGGGCGAAGGCCCGGATGACCTCGCCCCGTTCGATCCGGAAGGCTTCGTCGACGGCATCCTCGCCTGACGTTCCCATATTTTCCGGATTTGCGATTTCCGTAGCGAAAACCTCCCGTCACGTTCCGTACGTGGCGGGAGGTTTTCGTATTGCGATTACTGCTCAGCGCCAGCCGTACCGGCAGCGCCAGCCCCCACTCCCGGCACTTTCCGGATCGTCAGCTTCAATAGCAGCGGCGCGACCAGCGTCACCAGCGAAATGATGAAGATGATCGTCGAATAGTATTCGCTGCCGAGCACATGCTCGTTGAAGCCGATTTGCGCGGTAATCAACGCCATCTCGCCACGTGGCACCATGCCCGCGCCGATCATCAGCGCCGAAGCGCCGCCGAAACCGGCCATGCGGCCACCCAAACCGCAGCCGACGACCTTCGTGATCACGCCGAGAACCGTCATGATCGCAATGAACACGATCATCTTCGTATCATCCACGCCTGTGGTCTGCAGGCCGATGCCCACGAAGAACACCGGCACGAACAACGTGTCTCCAACCGGCTCGATATACCGGTCCGCGTCCTCCGCGTAATCGCTGTTGCTTACCGCGATGCCGGCGAAAAACGCGCCCACCGCGTAGCTCAACCCGGCCAGATTCGACGCCCACGCCATCGCCAGGCAGATGATCACGGCCATCACCGCGATGCCGGACGGCGCCTTCAGCACGCCAGCCAGCGTCATCAGCGCCGGCGCCACCCAAACCACCACCACGGCGGCCGCCACAAAGAACAGCACCTGCTTGAGCAGAATCAAACCCAGCCCTGCCACGTCCACGCTGCCGGTGTTGACGAGCGTGCACATCACGGACAGCAGGATCACGCCGATCACATCGTCAGCCACGGCCGCGCCGAGAATCGACACGCCTTCCTTCGAATCAAGCAGTCCGGCTTCCTTCAGCACCGCCACGGAAATCGACACGGACGTGGCGGAGAACACCACGCCGATGAACGCAGCCGGAATCGGCTTGAAGCCAAACAGCAGGCTCACTCCACCCATCACCGCCACGGGGAACACCACGCCCATGCACGCGATGATGACCGCCGCCTTCGAATATTTCTTCAGCAACTGCAGGTCGCAGCCGACACCGCCCAAAAACATGAGGATGATGATGCCGAGGTCGCTGAACAATGACAGCGAATCGCTCATGTGCATCACGCCCAGCAGCGAAGGGCCCACGAGAATGCCGACGAGGATCTGCCCGATCACTTCCGGCAGCTGCGCTTTGCGGCAGATCAGCCCGGAAACCGTGGTCAGCATCAAAATGGCGCACAGTGAAATGATGAACGTTGCCATGGTCCTCGCCGCTCTCTCGTTACGCGCGCCATACGTTCGCCGCACCGCGCGTTCGGTGTACATGCCACGCGCTCGCCGTACGCGGCGTTCTCCCGTCGCGTGCCACGCGTGTTCTGTAAGTTTCAGCTACCCAACTTACTCCGTCCGCAGCGTTGCCCGCCGCTTCCGTCCACCGTCGCAATTTCATATTGCGATTGCCGGGCGATTGTGCCTTCCGTATTTCCGTACCGCCAGTTTCGTTGGAATTCCGCCATTTTTCGGCGTAGGTTGACGTTTCGCGCGGATGGCGTTACGTTGGCGTAACACGTCGTAACGTTTTCAAAACGCGGCCGGCGTTCCATATCGTTCTGTCAGCCCCACACGATGGGGACGGAAATGTTGAACCAAATATAGAGAAAGAAAGAGGAGGGTGACATGGGCCAGCTTGATTCTGGAAATGCCGCGTGGATATTGACTTCCGCGTCCCTTGTGTTCCTCATGACGCCTGGTGTGGCGTTCTTCTATGGTGGCATGGTCCGCGCCAAGGCCGTGCTGAATATGATGATCATGGAGGCGGCCGCACTGTCCGTCACGATGATCATGTGGGTGCTGTGGGGTTGGTCGATCGCCTACGCCGGCACCTCGGTCGGCGGCATCTTCGGCGACCCGGCAACCGGCTTCCTGCTGAAGGACACCATGGTTTCCGATAAGGGCGTCTTCACATCGGCCGCACTGAACGGCAACAACTACCCGGTCAGCGTGGACGTGGCCTTCCAGTCCGCGTTCGCCATGATCACCGTCGCGTTGATCTGCGGCGCCATCGCCGAACGTGTGAAGTACTCCACGTGGATGATTTTCGTGGCGCTGTGGATCACGTTCGATTACGCTCCGCTCGCTCACATGGTGTGGAACGGTGGTCTGCTGTCCGCTGACGGCGCCATTTCCCAGGCGATCGGCGCAGCCGCCCACGATTTCGCAGGTGGTACGGTCGTCCACATCAACGCCGCAGTCGCCGCTCTGGTCATCGTGCTGATCATCGGCAAGCGTAAGGGCTTCGGCACGCAGCCGTTCCGCCCGCACAATGTTCCGTTCGTCATGCTCGGCGCCTTCCTGCTGTGGTTCGGCTGGTTCGGCTTCAACGCCGGTTCCGCCTTCGCAGCCAACGGCACCGCCGGCTACGCGTGGGTTTCCACGTCCGCTGCAACCGCTGCGGCAATGCTCTCCTGGGGCTTCACCGAGAAGATCCGCACCGGCCACTACACCGCAATGGGTGCCGCTTCCGGCATCGTCGCGGGCCTCGTCGCCATCACCCCGGCCGCCGATGTGGTCTCCCCGCTGTGGGCCATCGTGCTCGGCGCCATCGCCGGTGTGCTCACCTGCCTGGCTTGCGGTCTGAAGTTCAAGCTCGGCTATGACGATTCCCTCGACGTCGTCGGCGTCCACGGCGTTGGCGGCTTCACCGGCACCGTGCTCATCGGCTTCTTCGGCGAAGGCACCGGCCTGTTCGCAGGCGGCGACTGGAGGCAGCTGGTCGTCCAGCTCATCGTCGCTCTCGTGGCCATCGTCTGGTCCGCCGTCATCACCGGCATCATCGCCTTCGCTCTGGAGAAGACGATCGGCTGGCGCGTCACCGAAGCCCAGGAAGTCGGCGGCATCGATCTTGCCGACCAGGGCGAACGTGCTTACGATTTTGCTGGTACCGCCAGCTCCGTCCTCAAGGAGGTGAAGTGAGATGAAGCTCATTACCGCTATCATCCAGCCCCATAAACTCGACGATGTCAAGGAAGCCCTCGCAGCCGCGGGCGTGCACGGCCTGACCGTGTCCGAGGCAAACGGTTATGGCCGTCAGCGCGGCCACACCGAGGTCTACCGTGGCGCCGAATACACCGTGGATCTCATTCCGAAGATCCGCATCGAGGTGCTGTCCGACGATGCCGATGCCGAAACCCTGGTTGGCGTGATCGTCAAGTCCGCCGGCTCCGGCACCATCGGCGACGGTAAGGTCTGGGTGGCTCCGCTTGACTCGGTGACCCGCGTGCGCACCGGCGAAACCGGTTCCGCCGCCATCTGATCCGTCCGGCCTTGTGATCGGGCCGATTCGGACAAGATGAAATAAAGACCCCCGGGCTTGAAGTTCGGGTTATCAATTACGACACATCCCCGTACGTGCCTCGCGCCGTGCGGGGATTGTCATAAGTCGTCATAGGTTTCATAAGGAACGTGCGTTATGACTTCAGCAGTCGATGGTCTCAAACAACGGTTCATGGCCATGAGCCAGCCCGACGCCGACGGCGTCTACCGCAATGGCGCGGCGAAACGCAAAGCCCGCACGGACTTGGCCATGGGCAATCTCACACAGTTGTGGAACGAAGCCTGCGAGACGGTTTCCTTCGATGTTCCGGCAACCGGCATCGGTCTCGGCGCGGTCGGTTCGCTGGCACGTGGACAGGTAGGCCCCAGCTCCGACCTTGATCTGGTGGTCATCTACGAACCGCACGCGCTGACCGACCAGCAGCTCAACGAGCTCGCCAACAAACTGTGGTATCCGATTTGGGATTCCGGCCTCGACCTCGACCAGTCGGTACGTACCGTCGCGCAATGCGAGGCCGTCACCGACCGCGACCTGCCCGCAGCCATGGGATGGCTGGACGTGGCGCCGATCGCGGGGGACACTGGACTTATCGAAAGCACAGCCGTATCCATATTGGAACGATGGCGCAAGGCCGCACGCAAACGTCTGCCGGAACTGCTCGGCTTCGCCAAATCGCGCCTCGACGAATTCGGCCGCATGGCCTACATCAACCAGCCGGACATCAAAGAGGCACGCGGTGGTTTGCGCGACTCCGTATTGGTGTCCGCGCTCGCCGCATCCTGGCTTGCCGACCGTCCGCACGGCACGTATGACGACGCCGTCGAACGGTTGCTGGACGTGCGCGACTGCATCCATCTGGTCGCCGGCAAAGATACGAACATGCTGCTATCGCCCTACCAAGCTAAAGTCGCGGCGATGCTCGGTCTGGCCGATCCGACGCTGCCCGATGGCGAACGTGAGGCGAAGTCGATCGACGATCTGCAAACGTTGCTGGCACGCGTCGGCCGTCAGATCGCGTTCTCCCTTGATTCCACCGCGTCGCGCGCCGAGCATTCGCTGACGCACGACAAGCCGCGATTCGCCTTCTTCCAAGTGTTCCAGCCGCGCGGCGGCGGCAAACGTCAGGCACCGACCTTCGATGTGATCGCCCCCGGCGTGGCCAAGCATGAAGAGGAAATCGTGCTCGCTCCGGGCGCGGAACCGGCCGCCGACCCGAACCTCGTGCTGCGCGTGGCCGTCGCAGCCGCGGAATTCGGCCTGCCAATCGCCCCGGGAACGTTGCGAAACCTCAAAAAGTGCCCTATCGGCGACCGCAACTGGACGGACGAATCGCGTGAACTGTTCATACGATTGCTGGCTTCCGGCCCCGCGCTGCTCAACGTGTGGGAAGACATCGATTTCATCGACGTGCCCGGCAAGCTCATCCCCGAATGGTTGGGCGTGCGCAACCGGCCAAGCGCGTCCGCCGCGCACCGCTATACGATCGACCGGCACATGGTGGAGGTCGTCACGCGGCTCGGCCGTGAAACACCCAGCGGTGGGCGGTACGACGACCGGCATTACGAGGCGCTGCTGCTCGCCGGCATCCTGCATGACATCGGCAAACGACCGGGGGTGGCCAACCATGCGGCGGAAGGCGCTCGGCATGCGACCGTGGTCGTGGAACGCATGGGATTCGACCGCGACATCGTCCGCTGGGTCACGCTGCTGGTACGCGAGCATCTGACATTGTCGGAGTTCGCCACAGGCCGCAATCCCAATGATCCCAACGTCGGCGATGATCTGGCCGGCCGGCTCGACCATAATCCCGTGCTGCTCGACATGCTGTTCGACCTGACCCGCGCCGACGGCTCCTCGTTGGGGGCCACGTCCGGCGAGACCATCTCCAAACAGTACGGGTGGAGCAAATGGCGTGAAACGTTGGTGCGCACCATGTACAACGCCACCCGATACCACATGTGAGCGCCGGTTTCTCGCATGCGCCAAGCCGATATGCCCCCGTATTTCTCGTCGTTTACGGAAAAGCGGGGTGCATATCACCTTCCGTTCACTTCGGCAAATCGAAATAAGGGAATCGGGGTACATGCTTTAGGATGTCCCCAAGTTGTCCACTCAGTTATCCCCACTCTGTGGATAAGTCGAAACGTTTTCCACATGGTTATCCCCAATATGTGGATAACTCGGCTTTTTTCGACTTTCTTATCCACACCAAAGCCATTCGCGCGTGTCGTTCGGTGGATGCGGAGATTCATCCATAATCTCAATGCAACACCGGTCGTGACGGCACGCACGTATTATGGTTTTCCTCGGTATTGAACACATTCGATTGACTGCTGCGGTTGGAGGGACATGGCGGAGAACGACTCTTGGAACAACGGTTCGGCGCAGAACCGCGGATTTTCGAACGCTGGAAACGGTGCGAACGGCATGAACGGCCGATCCGGCCAAGCCGTGCGCGACGCCCTGTTCGACCGCGTGCCGCCGCATGACGACGCCGCCGAAATGGCGGTGTTGGGCGGCATGCTGATGAGCAAGGACGCCATCGGCGAAGTATCGCAGATGATCGACGTGTCCGACTTCTACCAGCCACGCAACCAAACCGTGTACGAAGCGGTCATCAAACTGTTCTCGGCCTCCCAGCCGGTCGACGCCGTGCTGGTGGCCAACGAGCTGCTCGCCGAAGGCAATCTGGAAAAAGTGGGTGGCTCCGACTATCTGCACAGCCTGGTCGCATCGGTTCCGACCGCCGCAAACGCCACGTATTACGCCGACATCGTGCATCAGCGCGCCATCCTGCGTAATGTGATCGCGGCCGGCACCAAAATCGCACAGCTCGGCTACACCGCAGAAGGCTCGCAGGCCGAAGACGTCGTCAACCTGGCGCAGGCCGAAGTATATGAGATGTCCACCGGCAAAGTGCGGCAGGACTACGCGCCGATCGGCACCGTCATCGCCGATACGCTTGACCAGCTCGACCGTCTGCAAAGCGGCGAAGTGTCCCGAGGCGTGCCGACGGGCTTCCGCGACATCGACGACGTGACGCAGGGCCTGCAGCCCGGCCAGATGATCGTCGTGGCAGGCCGACCGGCCATGGGCAAGTCCACACTCGGTGTGGATTTCGCCCGTTCCGCGGCACTGCATCACGGATTGACGACCATCATCTTCAGCTTGGAAATGAGCAAAAACGAGTTGGCGCAACGTATCATCTCCGCTGAATCCAACATTCCGCTCGCCGCCATGCGCCGCGCGGACGACATCACGCCGGAACGTTGGGCCATTCTGAACGAGTTGCAAGGCAAGCTGCAGAACGCGCCCCTGTTCATCGACGACAGCCCGAACATGAGCCTGATGGAAATCCGCGCGAAATGCCGCCGACTGAAGCAGACGAACGATTTGAAACTCGTCGTCATCGACTACCTGCAGCTCATGACCTCCGGCAAGGCCGTGGAAAGCCGCCAGCAGGAAGTGTCCGACTTCTCCCGTGCGCTGAAGCTGCTCGCCAAGGAGCTGGAAGTGCCGGTGGTGGCGTTGAGCCAGCTGAACCGTGGCCCCGAAATGCGTCAGGACAAGAAGCCGCAGCTGTCCGACCTGCGTGAATCCGGCTCTATCGAACAGGACGCCGACGTGGTGTTCCTCGTGCACCGTCCGGACGCCTACGACAAGGAGGACCGCCCGGGCGAGGCCGACATCATCATGGCGAAGCATCGTAACGGTCCGACCGACACGTTCAATCTTGCGTTCCTTGGCGCGTATTCGAAGTTCAAGGACATGCCCCAGGATTACCAGTCCCAGCAGGAGGCGGTGTGATATGGCTTGGAATTCCTTCGCGACCCCGTTGATCGGCAAGGCCGTGCGCGCGGCCTCCCGTTTGGCGCACGGCGGTGGCAGCGCGTTCCCCGGCAAAATCGTGGAACGCATCGACCCGCAATTCCTGTCGCGCACATTGGCGCAACTGCCGCTCGGCGTGGTGCTCGTCTCCGGCACGAACGGCAAGACCACCACCACACGCATGGTGGCCAGCATGCTGCAATCGCTCGGATTGAAGGTGTTCACCAACCCGACCGGCTCGAACTTCACCCGTGGCGTGGTTTCGTCGCTGCTTGCGGAAGTCTCGCTTTCCGGCAAACTCGACGCCGACATCGCGGTGCTGGAACTCGACGAGGCGTACGCCGTGCATTTCGTCAAGCAGGTGCCGCCCGACTACTGCCTGCTGCTCAACGTGATGCGCGACCAGCTTGACCGTTTCGGCGAGATCGACAACACCGCGCGACTGCTGTCCAAAGCTGCGGAAGCCACCACCGGTACCGTCGTGCTCAACCGTGAGGACCCGCGCATCGCCCGTCTTGCTGACGTGGCGCATACGGAAGACGGCGTGGAAGTACGCTACTTCGGCCTTGACGAATCGTTGCGCGGCTTCTTCCCGTCGGATGACGACATGAGCACCACTGTTGACGCGGAAGCGCACGACAGTGCGGAACATGGCGGAAATATTGGCGATTCGGGCAATGCCGGCGATACTGCCGATGCCGTTGCGGCTGCCGCGCCGGCCACATCGCAACCGCAGGACGGTCCCGACGCGCTGCCCGCCGACGTGACGTTGCGCGCCGTGGGCGACCACCGCGCCACCTTCGCGATCGACGGCGAAACGTATGAGACGGCCGTGAAACTGGAAGGCGTATACAACCTGTACAACGCGGCCGCTGCGCTCGCCGTGGTGCGCGCCGTCGCAGCGGACGCGCAGGCGATGTTCCTGCCGTTCGAAGACGCGCTCGCCGACAGTGTCGACGCGGACGGTGCCGATACCGGTACCGAAACGGACGGCAACGGCTCGCATGACGCCATCGACCGGGCCGCTGCGGACGAGATTCTGCGCGCGGCAGGCGTCTCACCCCGTATGATCGCCTTCGCGCACGCCACCACGCAGGCCATGATCGACACCGCCGGCGAGGTCACACCGGCATTCGGCCGAGGCGAGGTCATCACCGTGAACGGCACTCCCGTGGAACTGCTGCTCGTCAAAAACCCCATGGGCTTCCGCCTGTCGCTGGCCTCGTTCAAGCCCGAAGGCTGCGACACCATGATCTGCATCAACGACGAATACGCCGACGGCCGCGACATGAGCTGGCTGTGGGACGTGGACTTCACCTCGCTGCGCGGCACCGGCGTCAAAGCCGTGTCCGGCGTACGCGCGTGGGACATGGCCCTGCGCCTCGAATACGATCAGGTGCCGGTCGAATCGGTCAGCACCGACCTGGAGGAATCGGTCGTGAACTTCGTGAACGCGAATTCTGGCACCCCCAAACACATCTACTGCACGTACACGGCCATGCTGAAAACGCGTGCCGCGCTCGCCAAAATCGCCGACGTGGCCGACGCCGGCGTGGGCAAGTGAGCGCCGCGCGAAACGAAACCGCGCAATCGCAAAGCAAAACAGCGGAAGGAAGACGAGGAGACGATATGAGCCAGGTCATCGACATCGTGTCGCTGTATCCGAAGGATATGAACATCTACGGCGATTCCGGCAACGTGCTCACCATCCAGCGCCGGCTCGCGCTGTACGGCTACGAGCCGCGCGTACACGCCTACAACCAGGGCTGCGACTGGCCCGAGCACGTGGACATGATTCTGGGTGGCGGCGGCCAGGACACCGGCCAGAAGAAGATCATCGACGACTTCTTCCAACGCGCCGACCTGCTGCGTTCGCTCGCGGCGGACGGCGTGCCGATGCTGATGATCTGCGGCCTGTACCAGCTGTTCGGCGAGTATTTCGAAACGGTCGACGGCTCCCGACTCGACGGCATCGGCGTGATCGGCGCGTACACGGTCGGCCAGGAAACACGCATGATCGGCAATCTTACGGAAACCTCCGCCGATTTCGGCAAGATCATCGGCTACGAAAACCATTCCGGACAGACGTTTCTGCGTGACGGCGTGCAGCCGCTCGGCACCGTCGAACAGGACGGCACCGGCAACAACGGCGAGGACCATACGGAAGGCGCGCGCGTCCACAACGTGATCGGCACGTACATGCACGGCTCGCTGCTGCCGAAGAATCCCGCGATCGCCGATTTCCTGATCCGCACCGCCGTCGAACGCCGTTACGGCACGTTCGATCCGGCCGCCGCCGGACAGACGGACGCGCAACGGGCCGCCCTGCATCGCATCGACGAAATCGCCGACCGTGCTCGTCGCGTGGCCATGTCCCGTCCGCGCTGACGGCTGCCATGCCGGTTCGCCGGCAATCGCACCGCCTGCGCTGAACGCCGGATATCCGCCACTTTTTATGCGATTGACCGGTTTCGCTCGGCGCAGATGTGAAGAAAATGCGATAGAGTGGTACCACCATCACCTAAAGGAGGACATCATGGCTGATTTTAATTTTGGTGACGGCCTGCGCAAGGTCTTTCTCGCCGGCGTCGGTGCCTTGGCGACCACTGTTGAGAAGAGCCAGGAAATCGTTGACGACCTCGTCAAGAAGGGCGAGCTGACCGTCGAGCAGGGCAAGGCCCTCAACGCCGAACTCAAGCACAAGGTCGAAGAGGCTAAGGAAGCCCCTGAGTCCAAGGATGCAGCCCCGGCCGAAACCGAAGACAAGGCCGAGTAGCTCCAGTCTTTCGTATCGCCGTCTGCCGCGCATGTGAGCGCCCGGACGGCGATTTGCTATGCCCGCGCGACGCCGGCGAAACGTTCGTCTGGCATCGCGGGCTTTCCAGCCGATTTCCCAACCGTTTGCGAGCAGTGACATGTCTTTGAAACACCCATCCGACAAGCCGGACGCGGCACGCCCCGAAAGCGTGGAGCCCGTCACGCTGTCCGACAGGGTCAACGCGGTCATCAACCCCACGGCCGACCCTTCGCCGGACGCCGCCTCCCAAGCAAACGGACTGACGGATGAGCTTGCCCACGAATCCGCGGACGATGCCGGCGAAACGGACGATACCGGCAAAGCGGCCGGTGCCAACGCGCAATCGTCCGAAACCATCGGCATCTTCGGAGCGCGCAAAGACACGTTCTCCGCGCGCTACCATCTGACCCGCCGCGGCAAACTCCGGCGTCTTGCGCAGATCGCGCAGATCGCCAACAAATTCGACGTGGTTCACGGACTCACGCCCGTCAAAATGCGTCTCATGCTCGAAGCGCTCGGCCCCACGTTCGTCAAGGTCGGACAGATCCTGTCCATGCGCTCCGAAATCCTGCCGCAATCGTTCTGCGACGAACTGTCCAAACTGCGCGCCGACGCCGACCCCATGCCATACAGCACGGTGCTGCAGGTGCTTGAGGACGAATACGGCCGGCCCGTGGACGAGATCTTCGACCATATCGACCCCACCCCGCTCGGCTCGGCCAGCCTTGCGCAGGTGCATCGTGCGAAACTGCTCACCGGCGAGGACGTGGCCATCAAAGTGCAACGTCCGGGCGTGCGCGAAACCATGGCGCAGGACGTGTCCATCATGCGCACCATCGCGGGAATCGCCACCAAAACCATGCGCAGCGCGCAGGTGGTGGACCTGTCCGGCGTGGTCGAGGAACTGTGGGACACCTTCGAATCGGAAACCGACTTCCTCATCGAAACGCGCAATCTGGCGGAATTCAAACGATTCTGCGAACGCTACAAATACATGGACTGCCCGAAGCCGTACCCGGAACTATGCACCGAACACGTGGTGGTCATGGACTACGTGGAAGGCATCTCCGTCTCCCATCCGGACGAGCTGCTTGCAGCCGGCTACGACCTGAAGGAAATCGGCACCAAACTCGTGGACAACTACGCCACGCAGGTACTCGACGAAGGCTTCTTCCACGCGGACCCGCACCCCGGCAACATCATGGTGCGCGGTGGGCAGATCGTGCTGCTCGACCTGGGCATGACTGGCCGGCTCAACGCCAAAACCCGTTCCGTGCTGAAGGACATGATCTTCGCCGTGGCCGAGCAGGATTCCCCCAAGCTTGCCGACGGTCTGCTGCGTTTCGCCGGTGCCGAGGCCGATCCGGAGGATTATCCGGCGTTATTGGCCGACTTGGACGTGATCGTCAAGGAATTCGGCACAGTGGATTTGGCCGAGCTGGATATCGCCGCCATGCTCACCGCGTTGACGCAAATGGCGCAACGACACGGCATTGAAGTGCCGAGCACCGTCACCACCGTCGGGCGTGCGCTGGTCACTTTGGAAGGCCTGCTCGACGAGTTCATTCCAGACGTGAATATGATTCAGATCATCTCCGACCATATCGCCGCAAGCACGTCGAAGAAGGATTTCGCCAAGGATGAGGCGAAATCGCTGGTTATCGAAGGTCATCAGGCGCTGCACAGTCTGCTCGCTGCCGCCAATGAGCTGAAAGTGGCCTCCCGTATGCTTACGCGCGGCCAGTTGCGCGTGAATATGGAGATGGTCGGCTCGCAGGAACCGATCCATCTGCTTGCCAACATGGTGAACAGGCTTACGATGGCGCTGATCGTCGTCGGATTGTTCATCGGCTCGTCGATCGTGTACTATGCGGGCATCAAACCGGTGATTTTCGGTATTCCGATCGTTGGTTTCCTCGGCTATGTGATCGCGTTCGTTTTGTCCGTCTGGATCGTGTTCGACATTTACTTCAAGGGACGTTCCAACAAAAAGCGATGACGCTAGTCTAGGGGGAGAGTGGATTCGCGTTGGATGAGGCGGCAGGGGAGGTATTCCGTGCCGTGGTGGGGCTGGCCGTTGATGGCGTCCATCAGGTAGCGGGCAGCTTTGCGGCCGATGAGTTCCGTTTCATTGTCGATGCTGGTCAGCGGCGGGCGGGAGCTTTTGGTGAGCACGTCCCAATTATCGTGGCCGATCACCGCCACATCCTCAGGAATGCGTAGATGCTGCGACTTCAACGCGTCAATGCATCCTCGTGCCAGCTGATCGCTCTGGCATACCACGGCGTCGAACTTCACGCCTTGGTCGAGCAGCAGTCTGGTGGCGGCACGCCCCCAATTCTCGTCCCAACGGCCATAGCGAATCGGGCCAGCCGGTTCCAAACCAACCTCGGCCAACGCTTCCAACGCGCCCTTGGTGCGGTCGGTGGAGGCCGTATACGTTTCATCGCCGCCAATAATGGCGATACGGTTGCGTCCGCACGAAATCAAATGATTCACGGCCATGCGCCCGGCGTCCACATTGTCACACGTCACCGAACAATCGTTGATATCGGTGGAAGGACCATACACATACACCAGCGGCACGCCCCAATCACGCCCCAGCGACGGGCGCGGATTCGTCTCGCACTGCACAATCAGCAGGCCGTCCACTTTCAGCGACAGCAGTTTCTCTACATGGCTGCGTTCCAGCGCATCGTCACCGCGAGCATTGGCGAGTAGTACCGATGTCGATTGTGCGCGCAGCTCGTTTTCGGCGCCAATAAGAATAGGCGTGGAGAAACGGCCTTGCAGATCGGAAGTGACCAAACCGATGGTTCCGCTTCTGCCGCTTGCCAACGATTGCGCCAGCTTGTTCGGGGAATAGTTGAGTTGCCGCGCTGCCTCCATCACGCGCTCGCGGGTGTCTTCACTGACGCGCGGTTTGCCATGCAGCGCCTTTGAAGCCGTTGCCAAAGACACGTTGGCCAGCGCTGCTACATCTTCAAGCCTTGCTGTTGAGTGAGTATCTGCAGTTGCCATGATGTTTCCCCCTTTTTACGGTGTGGCGAAAACGTTGGCTGCGCGTCGACGCGCTTCGCCGCCCTTGTATTGCGTAATATTATACGACAAAACTGCGAAAGTTTTCGCATCGTGTCAAAAAGTGGACAAAACGGCTTTATGTAGCCGATTGCTGACATTTTCACTTGCAAATGCGAAACTTTCGCATTTGCGAAAATAAACACATTTTTCTTTCGCATTTTCTGCATCTCACGTCATTTTTGCTGTCATAAACGATTCTTAGAATGCTAAGAATCGTTTATTTATAACGGTTTTATCGACGTGAATACCTTTGCATTTTGATGTGCGAAAGCGATTTTTGCAAAATCTGGAGAAAACCATATACTGAGAAAAGGCTTTCGCATTACGGTTCAATCGAAGGAGAACAACCGGAAATCGTGAGGGCAGACGGCGGAAGGCCCGCCGGATGGCTCAAAGCTGAGCGATACATAGAG
>ENA-OQIP01000044-OQIP01000044.1-human-gut-metagenome-genome-assembly--contig:-NODE-44-length-27015-cov-3.812333_pt1 | contig 27015 bp, 27 predicted proteins | sample MGYA00242585_ERZ504750 | MGnify/ENA primary metagenome ERZ504750 (study PRJEB26092, sample SAMD00036441) | human gut metagenome | host: Homo sapiens | study: EMG produced TPA metagenomics assembly of...
ATCGTCCGTGACCCGATGCTGGTGCCCGAATCCAAGCCGGTCGACGACCTGTTCCACCAGATGCAGCGCACCCGCCAGCATGTGGCTATCGTCGTGGATGAATACGGCGGCATCGCCGGCCTGGTCACCATCGAAGACACCATCGAACAGATCGTCGGCGAACTGGAGGACGAGCACGACCGTACCCAGCATGCCGATCCGGAACAAATCGGCGAGAACAAATGGAGCATGCCGGCACGCACGCCCATCGCCGACTTGGAGGAGATCTTCGAAATCGACATCGACGAGGACGACGTCGACACGGTATACGGTCTGCTCACCAAGCTGCTTGGCCGCGTGCCGATCGTCGGTTCGACGGCCGTCACCAGGGGCCTGCGCCTGACCGCGGTCGACTCCGCGGGACGCCGCAAGAAAGTGTCCACCATCGTGGTGGAACCGGCCCACGTCGAGGGCGTGGACGAAACTGAACAACACGAAGACCATACGAACGGTGCCGAAGAGGCATCCCATGACGACAAGGATTCCAAGGACAAGCATGACTGACGCAGATGTGACCGAACCGGCTTCCCAGCATTCCGACGCCGAAGCCCCCGTTCCATATCGTTCCGGCTTCGTCGCGGTGGTCGGACGTCCGAACGTCGGCAAATCGACGCTGATCAACGCGCTTATCGGCACGCAGATCGCCATCGCCTCATCCCGTCCGGAGACTACACGTAAGGCCATCCGCGGCATTCTGACCACAGACAACGCGCAGATCGTGCTGGTCGATACCCCCGGTATCCACCGTCCGCGTACGCTGCTCGGACAGCGGCTGAACGATGTCGTCGACGAATCGCTATCCGATGTCGACGCGATCGCCTTCCTGCTGCCCGCCGACCAGGAAATCGGCCCCGGCGACAAACGCATTCTGAGCAGGCTGCGTTCTGATTTCGCCGTCAAACGCGACGACGGCACATTCAAATGGAAGGTGCCGCTGATCGCCATCGTCACCAAAAATCGACGAATTGGACCGAAGCGCTTTGATCGACAAGCTCATCGAAATCAACGAGTTCGCCGACTTCACCGACATTGTGCCGGTGAGCGCCCTCGAGCACGACAATCTCGCCGAAGTACGCAACGTGCTGGTGGAGAACATGCCCGAAGGACCGCAGATGTATCCGGCCGAGCAAATCACCGAAGAACGTCCGGAAGACACCATCGCCGAACTGATTCGAGGCGCGTTCCTGGAGGAATTGGATGACGAGCTGCCGCATTCGCTCGCCGTGGTGGTGGATTCCATCGAATATCCGGAAGACAACGACAGCGGCGAATCCTACGCGGGCAAGGCGCAGGTGATTGTGTCGATCTACGTGGAACGTGATTCGCAGAAGCCGATCATCATCGGACATAACGCGGAGCATCTGGTACGCGTCAAGAAGAAGCTGCGCACCGCGGTCAACCGCATCGTCGGGCAGAAGGCCAAGCTCGACCTGCATGTCAAGGTGGCCAAGGGATGGCAGTCGGATCCTAAGCAGCTTGAGAAGCTGGGCTTCTAAGCCGCTTAGGATCCGCTTCGCGGCGAAGCTGCTCACTTCGCCTACGGTCAGCCCACTGGGCTGCCCGTTTGACGGCTCAGCCAAGCAGCTTGAGAAGCTGGGCTTCTGATTTTTTCCGGGTGGGAACAATAAAGCCTGCCGCTGTTTATGCGGCAGGCTTTCTTATGCTCTAAGCTTGTTGGTGCTGGATGGTCACTTCTTCTTGGTGTACATTTGCGTGTTCAGCAGGGTGGCGTAACGCTTGATCACCTTCGGACGGATGACCTTCATGGAAGCGGTCATCAAACCGTTCTCCTGTGTGAACTCCTCCGGCAGGATGATGAACTTACGCACGGATTCGGCACGGGACACGCCCTCATTGGCCTGATCGACCCACTTCTGGACTTCGGCGCGGACGGCCGCGTTGCTGGAGGCCTCCTCCATCGACATATCTCGGTTGAGACCCTTGCTTTCCAGCCATGGACGCAACGCTTCCTCGTCAAGCGTGATCAGCGCGGAGATGAACGGACGCTTGTCGCCAAGCACCAACGCCTGAGAGACGAATTCGCAACGCTTGATGACATCCTCGATCGGGCCAGGGGAGACGTTCTTGCCGCCGGCGGTGATGATGAGATCCTTCTTGCGTCCGATGATGTACAGGAAGCCATCGTCGTCAATGCGGCCCAAGTCGCCGGTCTTGTACCAGCCATCCTCGGTAAAGGAATCCTCGGTGGCCTCGCCGTTCTTATGGTACTTCGGGAACACCGAAGCGCCCTTGACCTGAATCTCCCCATCCTCGGCGATACGCAGCTCGAAACCAGGGAACGCGATGCCGACGGAACCCTGATGATACGGCACGCCAAGCACGTTGAACGCGCACGGCGCGGTGGTTTCGGTCAATCCGTAGCCTTCGTAGACCGGCACGCCGGCACCACGGAAGAACGCCAACAACTCCGGATCAAGCGGCGCACCGCCCGCGACGATCCACTTGGCGCGTCCGCCGAGCACCTCACGCAGCGAGGCATAGACCACCGGATCGAACGCCGCGCGACGTGCCTTGGTAAGCGTTCCGGTCTTCCCCTTGGTGCTGACTTCCTTCATATAATTCTGCGCGGCGACCACGGCTGCGGCGAAAGCAACGCCCTTGGCGCCATGACCGGCCTTCTGGGAAGCAGCGTTGTACACCTTCTCCAGCACACGCGGAACAACGATCATGATGGTCGGCTTGGCCACCTGCAAATCGGCGGTCAATGTCTTGATGCCCTGCGCGATATAAATATGCAGATTGCTTGCTACGCAGATGTAGTTGATGGCACGGGCGAAGGAATGCGCCTGAGGCAGGAACAGCAGGACGGTGTTCTTCTTGTCATGCAGCAGTTCCGGCATATAATCGGGCAGATTGAACGCGGTGGCGCAATAATGCTCATGCGTCATCTCCACGCCCTTCGGCGCGGCGGTCGAACCGGACGTGTACACAATGGAGCACAGATTGGTCTTCTGCACGGAATCGATTCGCGCATCGAGCGCCTCATCGCTCACACCGGAGCCATACGCCTTGATCTCGTCAAGACCACCGGTCTCGAAGCAGACGATGTGCTCCAAAGTCGGGCATTCGGTTTCGGCCCCGTCCGCCTTCGCCTTCATATCAGTGGTTTCCACGACCAGCAGACGCGCATCGGAATTGTTGACGATATTGCGGATCTGCTCGGCGGAATCGGTATCGTAAATCGTGGCGAGCACGCCGCCGCAGGCCATGACGGCCGCGTCGAACACATCCCAATCGTAGGAGGTGCGGCACATGAAAGCCACGCCATCGCCCTTCTTCAAACCATAATGCAGCAAGCCCTTCGCGACGGCGCGGATGTCGGCGAGCGTCTCATTTGCGGTCTTGGTGTGCCAATCGCCATCTTGCTTGAACGTGTACAATGGTTCGTCGCCCATACGAGCGGCGCGGTCGGCGTAGATATCGTAGATGGAGGTGCCTTCGTCTAGCGGCGGATTGCCCTCTGTCTTCGTGGTCAACAGTCCGGTTTCAGGGTCAAGGAACGTGGTGGACGGGTATCCCGGTCCCCATTCAGCGGTGTGCGGCAGCTCGATATGGCCATCGGGGGAGAGGATGCTGTTCGGGTCGTTGTAATCCGGTGTATTGCCGGAATCGTCGCTGACCGGGTGCACGAAATCGTTGCCCAAGCGCAACGCCTTCCTTGCGAGATTAGTGGCCTGCTTGTTCAACGAGGTGATGATGGACACGTGACTCTCCTACGTATATAAACGGTATCTAAAGAAGGAATGATAGCCCGTCGCGCGCGACACGTCACCTTACGGTAGCGTAAGGTGACAGGCCATCAGGGAAACGGGCGGCGCATGCCGGATACAGCCCGTGATTCGAAAGATGAACGATTGCGGCCGCGATGTTGCCGTGTACGTTACACTTGGGCGCTGTATCTGTTCATTAGATTTCTTTAACGAGGAAGAAAGGGCACCTATGGCTGAAAAAGCTGAAGCCACCGTGGTCTTCGGAGTTCTCAACGAGACTTCCGAACACGAGTCCCGTGTTGCTCTGACACCGGATATCGTAACGAGGTTGCGTAAATCAGGTGTTACATGTCTGATTGAGTCCGGTGCGGGCGTCGCATCGCACTACGTTGATGAAGATTATACGAAGGCGGGCGCGCAGGTCGTCTCCGCCGACGATGTGATCGCACGCGCCGACGCGCTGGGTTTTGTGGATCGTCCAAGCAATGAGCTGCTCGCCCGCGTCAAGCAGGGCACATGGATCATTGGCATGTTGGGATCGTTCACCGATGCCGATTACGTCGCCGCGATCGAGAAGGCCGGTCTGGTCGGCGTCGCCATGGAAAAGCTGCCGCGTCAGCTGAGCTCCGCGCAGTCCATGGACGAAATGACGTCGCAGAACTCCGTGATGGGCTACAAGGCCGCCATCGTGGCAGCCAACGCGTACGGTTCCTTCCTGCCGATGATGACCACCGCCGCTGGCACCATCCGCCCGGCCAAGGTGCTTATTCTGGGCGCCGGTATCGCCGGCCTGCAGGCCATCGGCACCGCCAAGCGTCTCGGCGCCGTCGTCACCGCGTACGACGTGCGTCCGGCATCCAAGGGCGAAGTCGAATCCTTGGGCGCCAAGTTCCTCGACCTTGGTCTTGACTTCTCCAAGGGCCAGGGCGAAGGCGGCTACGCACGCGCGCTGAGCGCCGAAGAGCAGGCCCAGCAACAGGCCGCGGTCGATCAGAAGGCCGCCGGCTTCGACATCGTCATCACCACCGCCAAAGTGCCGGGACGCAAGCCTCCGGTCCTTCTGACCAAGGCCGGTGTGGCCGGTCTGCATCGTGGCGCCGTCATCGTCGATTGCGCGGCAAGCGACCTTGGCGGCAACGTCGAAGGCTCCTCCGTCGGCACCCAGGTCACCGACAACGGCGTGACCATCATCGGCGCCCCGTATCTGGCCAGCGGCGTGTCCACCACCGCATCCAACCTGCTGAGCCGCAACGTGGCCGACGTGCTGGCGCATTTCGTGCGTGACGGCAAGCTCGCCATCGACCTGAACGAAGAGCTCGACAACGCCATGGTCGTGGCCGGCCGCGGCGAGGAAGCCAAGAAGGAAGAGGAGTAAAGCAATGGATATCGTCGTTGCGATCACACTGTTCGTCCTCGCGCTGCTCATCGGCGTCGAGGTCATCGGCAAGGTGCCCGCCACCCTGCACACCCCGCTGATGTCGGGCGCCAACTCCATCCACGGCATCGTCATCGCGGGCGTCGTCATCGTCGCCGCGCACGCCACCAGTCCGCTCGCCTGGGTGTTCATCTTCCTGGCCGCCGTGCTGGGCACGATGAACGTCGTCGGCGGCTACGTCGTCACCGACCGCATGCTGGAGATGTTCAAGTCCGACAAGGGCAAGAAGAAGGAAGAGGAGGCCAAGTAAATGGGTACCCTGGCCGAAATGCTGAGCACGCCGCTCGGCGTCATCGAATGGTTCGTCTATCTGCTGGCCGCAGTGATGTTCGTCATCGGCCTGCACCTGATGAACTCCCCGAAGACCGCCCGCAAGGGCAACATGGTCTCCGCCATCGGCATGGTGTTCGCCGTGGCCATGGCCTTCATCGTGCTGTTCGCAGGTGAGGCCTCCAACGGTTTCAAGCATGGCGTCGCAGTCATCGTGCTGATCGTCGGCATCGTCATCGGCGCCGTGGCGGGCGTGGTCTCCGCCAAGAAGGTCAAGATGACCGACATGCCGCAGCTGGTCTCCGTGTTCAACACCGTGGGCGGTGGCGCCGCCGCGCTCGTGGCATTGAACGACATCCTGACCTCCGCCGAAACCCCATCCATCGTGGTGCTCATCACCGCGGGTCTGGGCATCATGATCGGCTCCGTCACCTTCTCCGGCTCGCTGATCGCAGCCGGCAAGCTGCAGGGCATCAAGTGGGTCAAGAAGCTGAGCCTGCCGGGCAAGGGTTTCTGGAACATCCTGTTCGTCGTGCTCACCATCGTGTCCTTCGTGATGTTGTGCGTGCAGCCGAACCAGCGTCTGCTCTGGTCGATCCTGACCACCGTGTTCGCCCTGTGCTACGGCCTCGTGTTCGTCATCCCGATCGGCGGCGCTGATATGCCGGTCGTCATCTCCGTGTTGAACGCCTGCACCGGCACCGCAGTGGCCATGTCCGGTCTGGCCATCAACAACATCGCCCTGATCGTGGCCGGCGCGCTCGTCGGTGCGGCGGGCGTGACCCTGTCCATCGCCATGTCCAAGGCTATGAACCGTCCGCTGCTGTCCGTCTTGGCTGGTGGCTTCGGCGGCTCCAATTCTGCGGCGGGCGCCGGAGAGGGGCTGGAGGGCACCATGAAGGAAACCTCCGCCGACGATCTGGCCGTCCAGCTCGTCTACGCAGAGAAGGTCATCTTCGTGCCGGGCTTCGGTCTGGCCCAGGCCCAGGCCCAGCGTGAGCTCGCTGACCTTGGCACCCTGCTCAAGGACCATGGTGTCGAAGTCTCCTACGCCATCCATCCGGTGGCAGGCCGTATGCCTGGCCATATGAACGTGCTACTCGCCGAGGCCAACGTCCCGTATGAGGAGCTCGTCGACCTGGATGACATCAATCCGCAGTTCCCGCAGGCCAACGTGGCTCTGGTGGTCGGCGCCAACGACGTGACCAATCCGGCCGCCCGCAAGCCGGGCACCCCGGTTTCCGGCATGCCGATTCTCGACGTCGACAAGGCGCAGAACGTGGTGGTCATGAAGCGTGGCCGTGGCACCGGTTATGCCGGCATCCAGAACGAGCTGTACTTCGAAGACAACACGCAGATGCTGTTTGGTGACGCCAAGGCGAGTCTGCAGGCCGTCATCGCAGCGGTCAAGGAACTCATCAACTGACGGACCGGCTCGTCGCCTACGCGAAGATCAGGCCCTTCCTCTTTTTGGAGGAAGGGCCTTTTGTTATTGCGCAAGTTGTCCACAGACAGGTATGGGGGTGTGGATAGGTGGAAATTGTCCACTTATTCACTTTTTTCAAAGGATTGTGACGGAGAGGTGGACGGATATGCGACAGTAGGTGCATCTCTACGACGAAGGAGTTGCATATGACAGTTGCCGTGGCCACGCCATTCAATATGGACGAACAGGCTTTCCTGCAAACGATGGATCGGCTGATCGAGCGCTTCGACCGGTACAGCTCGGGGCGTTGTTTCGCGGACCTTGATCGGATACGTCTCGAACACGATATGGAAGGTCCGCTTTCCCTGTTCGATGACGTGGTGCACGAGCTTGCGGATGACTTGTTCGGCGGCACGTCATGGCCGGTGAACCTCGACATGGATATGATCATATTGGATCGGTTCCAAATAGGCTATGATGCCGAATTCTTGACCGGATGCCGCAATGTGGTTCGTAAATACGGCATGAGCGCATGGCTGTATGAAATGATTAATGATGCTTCCGTCGCGGTGGCGACGCATCGGCCGAGCAACAGGATGCCGTTCCAGCTTGGTCTGTTCGATACACGTGAGGTGTTCCGAAGGAAAAAGACCAAGGGGAAGAAGAGCGGAGGCGGAAGGAGGAAACGGCTCGAATGCATGATGGAATACCTGCGACAGACCTACCGTCTGGCCGCATACACTCTGTTGCGATGGGGAGGGGGCGAGCCTAGGGCCGCTGATGCGGCGCTGATGGTTCTCGCTTATGGGGGATTGGGTATGTGTATGCTCCGCGATGATCCGAAAGTGGTCGAATTGGGATGTGATCCCGATTTCCGATACAGGCATGTATGCGCCCAGTTGCAGGATATGCGGATCAAGGCGGATCTGGAATATGCCTGTTCTGTGGATCTGAGCGTCACCAGCTCATTGGAATATCCGGCTTGCCTCGATGCCAGATATCTGTATGACGCCGAACACATTGTGGAGGCATATCGGAATCTGTGGGATGAGAACACTAAGCCCGTCGCCCAACTACTGGCCGAGATCGAGGACAATGGCGTATATGAAGTGGAGGATATATGGAAAGACCCGCTCTATCTGCATGACCTTGCCATCTCCCTTATGGGGCCGTCGGCTTCGGGTCTTCTCCAGGAAGGCTTCAGACTGCGTGATCGAACCATGTTCGAGAATGGTGTCAAAGAACTTGACAGCCAGGCACGCAGTGTGAGGAAGGCTGGTCTGCTGCTTACCCTTGCCGGATATATCTTTTTCGCCGAACCGGAGGATCGCATGGATGCGATGCTCGCTTCGCACAAGGATCGCAAACGCATGTTGGACAACTATGAAAAGCTTGGCGAAATGGCCGCGACCATCGCCTTGTACCGTCTTCCTCGGGATCGCGAATCGCTTCGGGCAGTGCGGGCCCTGCTCATGCATGAGACGGGCGTGTACGCGGACAAGATGGGAGAGCTCATGGGTCTCGCCGACGAGCCGGACGGGGAAGACGAAGCCACCGCTCCGGTCATGGGGTGAAAGACGGTTTTCCGCATATTGGACATGACAATGCTTTGGGATTGACTCTACAACCATTGTAAGGTTTAGCCTTCCTGCTGGAAGACATAGGCCGAAACGGGAGGATAAGAGACAACCCATGGGAAAGAACCTGACAACGGGAAGCGTGTTCAGAACGATCGTCACCTTCGCGTTGCCGTATCTGCTGTCGTATTTCCTGCAGACGCTGTACGGCATGGCCGATCTGTTCATCGCCGGACAGTTCATCGGCATCGACGGCATCACCGCGGTGGCGAACGGCAGCCAGGTGCTGTACATGCTCACCGTGGTCATCGTGGGTCTTGCCATGGGCGCGACCGTCACCATCGGCCGTGCGGTCGGCGCGAACAGGCTCGACCGTGCGGCCAAGGCCATCGGCAACGTCATCACGCTGTTCGCAGGAATCGCGTTGGCGCTGACGGTCGTTCTGCTGTTGAACGTGCACAACATCATCTCGCTGATCGGCGTGCCAGTCGAAGCCGTCGAGGGAACCGCGCAGTATCTGACCATCTGCTATATCGGCATCCCGTTCATCGTCGCGTACAACATTATCAGCTCGGTGTTCCGTGGGATGGGCGATTCGAAAAGCCCCATGTATTTCATTGCGGTTGCATGCTTCTGCAACATCGTGTTCGACTACCTGTTTATGGGCTGGCTGCGTCTTGGTCCCTCGGGCGCGGCATTGGGCACCACACTGGCGCAGGCCATCAGTGTGACCGTGACATTGGTGGCGATTCGCCGCCGGCGTACGGGCATCAGACTGAAGTTCGGCGATCTTCGCCCCGATAGGGCCATGCTCCGCGGCATTCTCGGCATCGGAGTGCCGACGGCGGTTCAGGACGGCTGCATCCAGATCGCCTTCATCATCATCACGGTCATCGCCAACTACCGTGGCCTGAACGATGCGGCAGCTGTCGGCGTCGTCGAAAAGGTGATCAGCGCGTTGTTCCTGGTACCGTCGTCCATGCTGGCCACGGTATCCGCCGTCTCGGCGCAGAACATCGGTGCCGGCAGGATGGAGCGAGCGACGAAGACACTGCGATACGCCACCGCGATCACCGTCGTCTACGGCATCGTCATATCGATTGTGGTGGAACTGACGGCGGGCTCCATCGTCGGCCTGTTCACCACCGATGCGACGGTAATCCTGCTGGGAACACAGTACATCCGCAGCTACATCGTCGACAGCATCTTCGCGGGCATCCACTTCTGCTTCAGCGGCTTCTTCGCCGCATGCGGGCGCTCCTATATCGGATTCATCCACAATATCGTGGCCATCACCCTGGTCCGTGTGCCCGGGGCGTATCTGGCATCCAAGCTGTTCCCGAACACCTTGTTCCCCATGGGCGTCGCCGCGCCCGCCGGATCGCTGCTTTCCGTGCTGATCTGTCTTGGCTTCTACGCGTGGCTCAAGCGTCACGGCGTAATTTCGGAGAAGGCGCGTGCATGACGGCGAGTGAGCGAAGTGGAGGGCGCGACGCTTTGCCGGGTGACGGCAGACTGTTCCGTATAGGCAAGGTTGCAGATATGTTCAATGTGTCGCTGGGCACGCTTCGGCATTATGAGCGTTGCGGCTTGCTGGAACCCGAATATATCGACCCGCGCACCGGGTACCGGTATTACGGTGCCAAGCAGTTCGAGGTGCTGAACACAATCCGGTACCTGCGTGTGCTGGATATGCCGTTGACGCAGATAGCCGAGTTCCTGCACAATCGCGACGTGCATGTCATCGAGGACAAGCTTGTTGCACAGAAAGCCCTGATCGAGCGCAAACAGCATGAGCTGGAAATGGTCCAGCGGAAGATCGACCATCGCTTGGAGCGGCTGCGGGACGCTGAGCAGTCCGAATTCGACGTGATACGTGTTGTGCGGCAACCCGCCTGCAGGATCGTCTGGATCAGGGATTCACCGAAGGTCGACTCGTATCTCGGCCTGGAATATTCGATCCGCAAGCTGGAGCAGCATCAGAAGGATTCGCTGGTCTTCCTCGGCAAGGTCGGCGTCGGCATTGACAAGGAATCGTTGGAACAGGGCGGATATGCCGATTACGGGTTGGTGTTCCTATTGCTTGACGACGAGGACGAATATGAGGGCGACACCGTGGCATTGCCGGAGACCGATTGCGTGCGCATCCGGTTCCGGGGGAGTCATGGCGATGCCCCCGACCGGTATCGCGAGCTGATATGGTACACCGCAGAGCAGGGTCTCGACATCACCGGGTTCTCACGTGAGATCGCGTTGATCGATGAAGGGTTGACATCGGATCCCGCCCAGTTCGTGACCGAGATCTGCATCCCGGTGCGCTAGCCACTTTCCGGCGACGTGTGGCGCTACTTGGCTTTCTCCTTCAGAGTCGGCGCAAGGGTGCCGGCCAGCGCGCGCTCGCCCGGCCTGGCCAATGGGCCGACCAGTTCATGCGCCGTGTACGGCTCCTCAAGATAGGCGATGTCGGATTCGCTGAGTTTTACTCCAAGTGCTTCGATGACATCATCCACGCGCTCCGTCTTCGAGCAGCCGACGATCGGTGCCGTGACGTCCTTGGCCCAATGCCAGGCGAGGGCGATCCGCGCCATCGGCACGCCGAGCCGTTCCGCGAGCCCGTGCACGCGTTCGATGATCGGCATATCCTGCGCACGTGCCTGATCGTACTTGTTGCGCATGGTGCCGTCGGTGGTGCCGCGTTTGGAATCGGAATCCCAGGACGGATGGGTCAGATGGCCGGACGCCATGGGGAGTATGGGGTGAGCGCCATGTTGTACTGACGGCTGTTCGGTGGCGTCGGCATCGATGGTCCACTGATGGAATTACGGGGAGGTCTTGCCGAAACTCATACCGCCAAGGCAGACCTTGGAAACTTGGATGCCGGACCATCCCAGTGGGGCGTAGCTCATGTCAGTCATACTGAAGCTCTTCTGCCGTTGATGTTCGGAAGGTCAGCATATCCCGTTTCGATTGGCAGAACCAATACCTCGCATGAATGGTTTGATATGCAATCGACGCATGGAACGATATACCATACTCACATTGGACATCTTTTTCGCCGGGCGTTGAATAGGGAACGGTACAGAGCATAAATGAAAGGACGGGTCGACAATGGAAAATCCGAGCGCATTCCCGATGGGAGAACCGAACGACGGCTTCGCGCAGTACTTCGTGGGACAGAGCTACCTTGCTCCGGTGCTCGAGACTCCGCAGATTGCCATCCATAACGTGACCTTCGAGCCGGGTTGCCGCAACAACTGGCACATCCATCACAACGCGGCGCAGGTACTCATCGCGGTCGGCGGTTGCGGCTACTACCAGATCGAGGGACAGGAGCCAAAGGAGCTCAAGGCCGGGCAGGCCGTCTGCATCCCCGCGGATACGAAGCACTGGCATGGCGCCGCCCCCGGCGAATCATGCTCGCATCTAGCCTTCATGGTCCCTGCGGGCGATCCGGCATCCATGAGCACGAATGGCTCGAGCCGGTGGATGCCGAAGCCTACGGCAAACTTGCCTGAGGTCTGTTGTTCTTATATGGAGGGCCATCCTGCAAAAGTGGGATGGCCCTTTTTGTTGTTCAGGGCGATAACGGTTTGAAGCCTTGCGGCGAGTGGCGTCATGCGAGGAAATCCGCAAGCAGATTGCACAAGTAGCTTGTGTAAGTGCTATGGTGGCCAGCTGGAGGCAATCGAAATGGATACGAAAGACGAATATTCGACATCGGATGTCGCCATGGAATTGGCGATTGCGGTCAGCAGGCTGCAAGCTCGGATGAAGCATGAGGCCGGCATCGCGGAACGGGGCATCACCGCTTCGCAGCTTGCCATGTTGAAGCGGCTGGATACCGAGGGAGAACTGTCGGTATCGACTTTGGCCGCGTACGAACACGTATCGCAACAGGCCATCACCCAGCGTCTTGAACTACTGAGGTCCACAGGGTATGTCACACAGCATGCCGATTCGAAAGATCGTCGTCGTCGACTGGTCGGCTTGACCGATGAAGGACATGCGTTCCTCGCCCACGTAACCGCTAGCCAAACAACTTGGCTGGCGCATGCCATCGAATATGCATTGGATGACGGCGAGCGCGGGGACCTCGCCGCTGCGACCACATTGATCGAACGCATCGCCGCCACGGAATCGCTGCCGACGGGAGGCGACACGCGATGAAGACGGCTGATAAGACAAGAGAAACTCCCGCGTTTCCCAAGACCTTCATCATGGCGATGATATTTGGGGTCGGTCTCAACCCTGTCAACAGCACGCTTATCTCGACGGCGCTCGCACCGATTTCACATGATTTGCGGATTGATGCCGGAAGGGCGACCCTGCTGATATCTGCGCTGTACCTGACATGTGCCATCGCGCAGCCGACGGCGGGCAAGCTTTCTGAGATCATTGGTCCTCGCTCGGTGTTCATGGCCGGTGCGGCATTGGTCATGATTGGAGGACTACTGGGTGGTTTCGCCCCGAATCTCGGCGTGCTGCTGACGTCGCGTGTGCTTATTGGTGCGGGCACATCCTGTGGCTATCCTGCTGCCATGCTGCTGGTTCGCAGACGGGCTGATCGCATGGGATTGGCGGAACCGCCTTCGTTGGTCCTTTCCATTCTCGCTATGGTGGGACTGGTGCTCATCGCTGTCGGTCCACCGTTGGGCGCCTGTTGGTCACCTTTTTGGGATGGCGCTCCACCTTCTTCGTCAACGTGTTGGTCGGCATCATCACGATTGTGCTGGGATTGGCAAGCATCGAGCCCGATGCGAAGCATGAACATCGCATGACCGTATCCTTCTTCATCGCGCATCTCGATGTCATGGGTCTGTTGCTATTCTCCATCACAATCAGCGCGCTGCTGATTGTTCTTATGAGTTTGCCTACTTTCGACAAGGTGTCCGGTTGCGTCACTGTCATCGCTTTGTTGGCTTTTGTCGCGTGGGAGTTGCATGCGGCAACGCCTTTCGTCGATGTGCGTTCACTCGCGGCGGATAATGCGATGACGTTGAATTTTCTGCGTGCGATGCTCACCATGCTTGGCGCTTATGTGGTCATGTACGCCTTGCCCCAGTGGTTGGAGGATGCCTGCCATATGAACGCCGGTGTTTCCGGCATGTTCATCATTCCGATGGGGGTGGTGGCGACAGTGGCTTCGTTATCCATCGCGAAGAAGCCGATAGTGCGCCTGCCGTTGATGGTGTGCTGTTCGGCGATGGTGGCGGTGGGCATGTTGTTGGCTTGCACGTCATCCGCTGGCATGGTCGTATTGCCGTTGACCGCCTCCGCTGTCGCGGGACTGGTGTTGGGACTCAGCATGTCGACCAGTCAGACCGTGCTATATCGCCGAGCGGCATCCGAGCATATTGGCACGTCGTCTGGTCTGCTGCGCATGTCCATCTATATCGGGTCTATCGGTGCGTCCTCATTGAGTGGCGTGTTCTTCGGTGAGACGGTCACTGATGGAGGGCTCCACGGCATTGGCATCACAGTTGCGGTTTTGGGGGTCGCCGCGCTATTGGCGACGGTTATGGATCGTACGTTGCGGTAGTCCGGGGAAGTTGTCCGCATCGTGAATGATGGTACGGACGGCCTCGCGTGCCGGATATACTGGACTGCGGTGATGGGACTCGCCTGAAGCCGTTACAGGCTTCGAACCGCAAACCCGCTGATGGTTCCTACGACATAGGGTGTGCTGTACCTTATGGCTTTCAGCGGTTGTGGCATCGCCATTCTTCCATGTCTGTCATATTGGTTCGGCACCTCGCTGGAAAGAAGATACATGGCACGACAACATATCATTCGAGTCGATCTCATATGCGTGGTGTTCCTTGGGGGATGCATCGGAACCGCATTACGCTACGCTTGTTCGGTCATTCCCGACTGCGGCGCATTCCATATCGGCACATTCGCGGCGAATATGGCCGCCTGCTTCGTATACGCGGCGCTTTCGGCATGGCTGGGAGGAACCCGCAGAACCGTGGGACGCGCGAAGGAATATGTGAACCGTGGATGTGGCATGGGCATGTGTGGAGGATTGTCCACCATGTCCACTCTCGCCCTCGAGGAATTCACTATGCTGCATGACGGCAAAGCCATGGATTGTGCGGCGTATTGTTGCACGACCTTCATCGTGGGCTGTCTGCTGGCATACGTTGGCGCGCATGTCGGGCTGCGGTTTGCCGGTACTGAGCATAACGATGGTGATCGCCATGCCATGGGCAAGGAGGCGGACTGATGAATAATGCGGTCATCGCCGTATCGGTGTGCCTGTGTGGTGGTCTCGGCGCCGCCGCAAGGTATGTTTGTGATTCCGTTATCAAAGCTTCTTGGCATAAGGCATTTCCTTTGTCGACCTTTGTGATCAACAGTATTGCCGGATTCCTGGCAGGCGTGATTGCAGGTCTGTACTCACGCCGGTTTCTGTCGGATCCCGCGCATGTGATGTTGGCGACCGGCTTCCTTGGTGGATTCTCCACATTCTCCACCATGATGAACGAATCCGTGACGTTGTTGCGCGGTGGGCGGATCACCGTGTTCGTGGGATATGTGCTGACGTCGGTGGTGGTTCCTGTGATGGCCGCGGCATTGGGATATTGCCTTGTCGTCTGAGACTGGAGCGAGGACGTTGACTCGGGGCGTCGTTTCATTGTCTCTGGGTATGGATGGTTTATGGATTACCGCGACGCGGATTGGATAGTTTTCCATGAAAACGAGGAAAAACTATTGTCTTTTCCGTGTTTCCTCGATACATTGGTGGCTGGCCGCCCATGACAATCGAAAGGACTGACCATGACGCAGCAGGGCATGTCGACCAAGTCGAGGCATCTGACCATTCCCGATCTCATCACGATAGGTGTGTTCACTGCCTTGTATTTCGTGCTGGTCGCCGTGGCCACGCTGTTCAGTTCCGTGGCTTTGATGGGATTCGGCATGATTCTTCTGCCTGCGGTCGCCGCATTGATCTGTGGTTGCGTATATATGCTCCTGGTTGCCAAGGTCGGAAAATTCGGCGCGATTAGCGTGATGGGCATCGTCGTCGGATTGTTCTTGTTCGTATCCGGACATTTCATCCTTTCCCTTGCTGCGAGCATCGTGTTTCCGGTCATCGCTGATGCCATCGCTCGCGCCGGGGACTATCGGAGCAAGACAGGTATCCTGGCGAGTTATGTCGTGTTCTGCTATGGGCTGACCGGTCCGATTCTGCCGTTGTGGTTCATGAAGGATGCCTATGTGGCCAGTCTGCAGGCCCGTGGCAAGGACTCGTCCTATATCGATGGTGTGTTCGCACATGTCAATACCGGCACGTTTTTCATTGCCATGATAGTGGTACTGGTATGTGCGTTGCTCGGAGGCTGGTTTGGGCAGCGTATGCTGAAGAAGCATTTTGCGAAGACCGGCATCATCTGATGGCCCTGGACCCAAGAACCAAACTGTACCTAGTGGCATTGGCCAACCTGTTGCTGTTCTTCCATGTCGACGTGGTTGTGGAGTCGCTTACAGTATTGCTGCTTCTTCTGCCACTGCTCGGCGCGGGACGATGGGCGGCTGCGGTACGCTTCGGTTGCATCTATGTATTGCTACTAGTGGGGACTTGGGCATCGACGCTTGACGATGGCGGCAGCTGGTTGCATATGCTTGGTTTGCTTTGTGTCGGCATCCGGATGATGATGCCTTGTCTGATTGCCGGCATATACGCATTCACCACGACTACGGCCAGTCAATTCGTGTGTGCCCTGCGGCGCATGCGCATTCCGGAGACGATTGTGATTCCATGTGTGGTGTGCATCCGGTTCTTCCCGACAATCCATGACGATTACCATCAGATTCGTGACGCGATGGCATTACGTGGCATCGCCCAGGGGACATTCGCCCTGCTCCGTCATCCGGCTCAGTCTTTGGAATACATCCTGATGCCGTTGTTGATGAACGCTACGGGGGTCGCCCAGGATTTGTCCGTAGCCGCACTGACCAAAGGAATCGGCATTCGCGGGCCTCATACATGTCATACCGAAATCCGCATGCATGGCATTGATTGGGCATGGATGGTCATCTGCACGGTTCCTCTGGCATTGGGCATTGGAGGAGCATGGTGAGTATCGGAAGTGATATCAATCGGATAGTCGCATGGACGCAACGGTGCTCATTCGCATATCATGCTGATGAAGCTGCTGAGGTCGATGCGCTGAATGACATCAGCTGTGCCATACCGCAAGGCGAGATTGCCATCTTATGTGGACAAAGCGGCTGTGGCAAAACCACGTACACACGTTTGCTCAATGGTCTGATACCTGGTTTCTATTCCGGCGATTTGCAGGGCATCCATATGACGTGCGGAATCCGCGCCGGATTGGCTCCTGTGGAAAGCTATGTGGGACAGGTGGGCAGCGTATTCCAGAATCCGAAGACGCAGTATTTCAATGCTGATTCCACCGATGAGCTGGCATTCCCCTGCGAGAATACGGGCATGTCTCCCGCGCGGATTCGGCAACGCGTGCATGATGTCGCGGAGCAGTTTCACATCAGGCATCTATTAGGTTGTAGGATCATGACGCTTTCAGGTGGCCAGAAGCAACAGCTTGCTGTCGCGGCATCGACCATGCTGGCTCCTGGACTCATCGTTATGGATGAGCCGACAAGTAATTTAGATATGGTGGCGATTCGCAGGCTGCATGACATGGTCTCCCGATTGAGAGCTGATGGAATGACCATCGTCATTGCCGAACACCGTCTTGCATGGTGCGCGGATTTAGCGGACCGTTTCATAGTGTTCGATCACGGTGCGATTCTCGGTGAATATGAGGCGTCCGATTTTCTGGCGATGTCCGAACAGCGCGTCGCGGCATTAGGATTGCGCGCCCTCGATGACAGACCATACAGGCTTGCCGTGCATCGTAAACTCCAACATGGAGGCATTGCGCCCGACGAGGACAAGCGACAGGTCGTCATTGGTGTGCGCGGCCTGAGTGTAGGCCATACAAAGCGGGGACTTCTAGGCCGCAAGACACCCGTATTCGCACGTGATATTCCCGATTTCGACATTCACGAGGGTGAGATTCTTGGCCTTATGGGGTCGAACGGGGTTGGCAAAAGCACTTTGGCACGTACGCTATGCGGTCTTGCCGCTCCGTTGAACGGCATGGTGCTATTGAATGGGACGAAAGCGAGCCGCGGCGCTTTGACTCGTGCCGGATTTCTCGTCATGCAGGACGTCAATTACCAGCTCTTCTCCGATAGTGTTCGGGAAGAGGCATTACTGGGACTTGATGGGATGGATGACGCTGTGCGTGACCGATGCGATGCTGTGCTACGAGACCTCGACCTATTGGATTCCGTGCAGCGCCACCCGATGAGTTTATCCGGCGGTCAAAAGCAGAGGCTGGCTATAGCCTGCGCTTTGATGAGCGATAAGCGATTCATTGTTTTGGACGAACCGACCAGCGGACTGGACCGGTTGCATATGACCCAAGTCGGCGGACTTCTGCGAAAGCTCGCGGACCGTGGCAAAGCGGTGTTGGTCGTAACACATGATTATGAGCTTGCAGCGCTATGGTGCGACCGCATCATAGCGCTGGAAGACGAACTGCATAACGAACAGGGAGAAGAAGAGGATCGTCTGGCATGGACTTCAATGTGAACGATTGGCTGGGAGACTGGATTAGCTTCGAACATTTGATCAACAATCATGACCCGAACCTTGACCGGGCTTGGAAGGATTCGACGAAAGCCATGCGATCCAAGCCGCTGTTCGCGATCATGATGCTCGGCGATGCGCGACGCTTCTGGGCAAAAGCCTGCAAAAACCTCGGGCAAGGAGTGGCGATTCCGCATTGGTGGATGGCATATCGAGCAGCCGTCCGCAGTTGGCGACGATGATGCTGTCGCAGGCTTTAACCTGACTTGGCTGGACGAAAAACGCACCCCCATCACAACACATGAATATCGGCTCGATCATGTGCACGACAAGGGGCTGGAAGGCAAACCCTGCTATGTGTTCCACGCTAGCGATGCCGGTGCCTCCGATCCCTTCGCCGTACTCATCGCGATGGAGCCCATGCCTGAACGCTCCGTGCTCAGACACGGGGGACTGCTCAGTCATCTGCATTTTCAATATGCCTCTGATGAAGGCGAACTCATCAAAGGTACTGGCAAACAAGCCACGCTCCGCCATCGCATGTGGTATCCCACCATGTGCGCCGCTGAAGGGACGTTACTTGATCAATGCAACATCGTACGTGCGCTGCATCATCTTCAAGCATGGCGGGAACTGCCTGTCCCATCATCAGACTGACTGCAGATGCCCGAAGATGGGACAATATCAGCATTGCGACGATTGTAGGTATCGTCCAGTGACGCTTTCCGGACATGCGGCGATCCGAGAAGGCGCTCCCTCGCATACTACGCGTCCGCCTGCTTCACCGCCGCCCGGTCCCATATCCACCACATAGTCCGCATTGGCAATCACGTCCAAATCATGTTCGATGACGACCACCGTCGCGCCATTCGCTACAAGTTCATCAAACACGTGCAGCAGCACGCGAACATCAAGCGGATGCAAGCCGATTGTCGGCTCATCGAACACGAATACCGCATCATGCTGTTTCCGCCCCATCTCGCTGGCCAATTTCAAACGCTGGGCCTCACCGCCCGACAGCGCGGGAGTTGGCTCGCCCAACGCAAGATAGCCCAAACCCAATTCATGCAACGTGGCAAGCTTCGTTTGGATCGGTTTGACATCTCGTAAGACAGGCATGGCATCGTCGACGGTCATTGTCATTAACTGCGGCATCGAATACGCCACTCCGTCGGTGCAGGGGAGCTTCAGCTCGGCGATTGCATCGGAATACCGCGAGCCATGGCATGCCGGGCATTCGATATCGACGTCAGGCAGGAACTGCACGTCGAGCGAAATCGATCCCGTGCCGTCGCACGTCGCGCAACGCAGCTTGCCAGTGTTATAGGAGAATGCCCCCGCTTTCAGACCGATGGTCCGCGCAGCATCTGTTTTTGCGAACGCGCGTCGAAGATCGTCATGGACGCCGCAATATGTAGCGACGGTGGAACGTATGTTCGCGCCGATAGGCGTGGCATCGATAAGATGTGCCTTGGACACACCGTCCGCCTCGAGGAGCCGCACCTGCGTCGGCTGCGGCGACCTGTCGATCCGCGACTGCAAAGCGGGCATCAACATCTCCAGTACCATCGTCGTCTTGCCGGAACCGGATACCCCTGTTACGGCGGTCAGCCGTCCACGGGGAATATCTACCGATAACGGGCCGACGGTATGCAGACGGTCGGTTTCCATATGAATTCGTCCTGCGGAGAAGATTTCATGGGCGTCAATGTTGTCACGCACACGGTCATGAACGTTGCCACCCTGGGCAAGGAACGGCGCGATGCGCGATTCGCGGGTATCAATCACCTGCGGCACCGTTCCCTGCGCAATCACCTGACCGCCCTTTGCGCCGGCACCTGGCCCCATCTCGATGAGATAATCGGTTTCGGCCAGCACCCGAGTGTCATGATCGACCACTACCACGGAATTGCCATCAGCCACCAGGTCACGCATGACACCGAGCAGTCCGTCGACATTCGCGGGATGCAACCCAATCGACGGCTCATCCAGCACATATAACACGCCTGTGGTGCGATTGCGCACGGCGCGGGCAAGCTGCACGCGTTGGCGCTCGCCGGTGGACAGCGTGGCTCCGGCGCGGTCCAAGGACAGATACCCGAGACCGAGTTCCAATAAACGCCGTGACGTATTGAGGAACGATTCACAGATGGCGCTCGCCATGGTGTGCATATGTGGTTCCAGCGATTCCGGCACGGACCCTACCCAGGAAACGAGTGCGTCCAGAGACATCGCGGTTGCCTGAGCCAGATTGATGTCTCTGATACGTGGCTGGCGGGCGCGTTCGGAAAGTCTGGTCCCTCCGCAATCGCTGCAGGGACGCTCTTTGAGGAACCTCGCAACACGTTTAAGCCCTTTTTCGTCCTTGGCTTTGGTGAGGGCGTTCTCCACGGTGTATACGGCGTTGTAGTACGTGAAGTCGAGTTCGGCGAAATCGTCGCCTTTTTTCGGCTTGTATAGGATGTGCTTCTTGATGGCTGGGCCGGCGAACACGATATCTCGTTCTTGTTCGGTGAGTTGGTTGAACGGTACGTTGGTACGTACTCCCATGGCCCCGCATACTTGCTTCATCAAATCCCACATCAACGATCCCCACGGCAGCACGGCTCCCTCGTCAATGCTTTTCGACTCATCCGGTACCAAGGCGGAACGGTCGACTTCCCTCATGATTCCGGTGCCTGAGCATGTCGGACACGCGCCCGCGGCGTTGAATGCGAGATCCTCCGCTGATGGCGGATGCATGAGTCCGCCGCAGAACGTGCAATGCATCGGAAGCTCGGCGGCAACGTTCATCGTGGGTTGGTTGCGTGCTCCGCAGTGTTCGCACACGTGCGATCCGATCCGGGAGAACAGGAGGCGCAGACTGTTGAGCAGTTCGCTCATTGTGCCGAACGTGGAACGGACTCCAGGCACTGATGGACGCTGATGCAGTGCCAATGCCGCCGGAATATGACGCACCTCGTCGACGGTTGCGCGGCTTGCCTGGGTCATACGTCTTCTTGTATAGGTCGATAGCGCTTCCAGATAGCGTCGTGATCCCTCCGCGTACAGCACGCCAAGCGCGAGGGAGCTTTTTCCTGAGCCTGAGATTCCGGCTATGCCGACCATGCTGTTGAGCGGGATGTCGATGTCGACGTCTTTCAGATTATGTACGTGGGCTCCGCGCACTTCGATACATGAGGGGATGGCCGAGACACTTGTGTTTCGTATGCAAAGATAGAAGGAGACGGTTTCATACCGGCAATTCTATGCTTGCCATATGGTTATCACATATACGGATGAAAAGAAATTCACCAAGGAACAGACCCAGCGACTGTTTCTTTCAGTCGGCTGGGTGTCCGGTCAATATCCTGAACGGTTGCATAAGGCGTTGATGGGGTCATCCACCGTATTCAGCGCATGGGATGGCGAACGTCTGGTGGGTCTGGTGCGAGTGCTTGATGACACGGAGATGGTGGCATACATGCACTATGTGCTGGTCGATCCTGAATACCAAGGGCGCGGCATTGCCGGACATCTTGTCGGCATGGTCAAGCAGCGATACCACGATTACCTGTATATCGAGGTTATGCCTGAGGAAAGCAAGAATGCCACGTTCTATGAGAAGCATGGATTCCATATTATGGAGGATGGCGTCGCCATGCAGATATGCAATCCGGGAGAACGGCACTGACGGAACGGGCATCGGGCATGTCTTGAGAACTTCGGGCGGTGAGGGGCGCCATCTTTCGCCGGAGGCGTTTCCATTACCGCTTATATTTTTTGGGGTTCGGCTGTCAGATCTTGAATGAACGACGGATGAATCCGTATACGGTGTCCCAGTAGCGTTTCGGATCCACGGCGGAGCTTTCCATATGATCGGCGTCCGGAACCAGCAGACGTTCGCGGTCGATGCTGGAGCAGGCGTTGTAGTTCATGTCGAGGAAACGTGGGCTGACCATGCGGTCCTTTCCTCCATGGATGAACAGCATCGGAATGACCGTATGCCGCAATGACGGTATGCAGGACGCTTCGGTGAAATCATAGCCGGCACGGCGCTTGCAGATCAGACCCGCCGCGTCCACACATGCCGAGGCGAGAAGCTTTGGCATGTGGAACATGCCTCGCGCGCTGTCTATGAATTCCATGCGGGCGGAAGTGTATCCGCTTTCGGCGATTGCCGCGATGACATTGCGTGGCAGTTCCGGCGTGCCGGTCGTCATCATCACCGTCGTGGCTCCCATGGATCCTCCGAATAGGAGAATGCGTGCTTGATCGTCGCTATCCACAATCAGCCGTATCCAATCAAGCAGATCATTGCGCTCCAACCATCCCATGCCTACATATCGTCCTTCGCTCAGATCCTGGGCCCGTTGGGATGGTGCGAGGACGGTGAAGCCCATGCGGGCATAGCGGTGTGCCCATTTGGCTTGTTCTTCAGGGGCTCCGGTATAGCCATGCACGCAGATGGCATATATATGCGGCGTCGGGTCGATGCAATCCGGATCGAAGAGCCAGCCATGCAGCTTAAGCCCATCGCGGCTGGTGATGGATACCGGCTGTTTCGTTTCGGAAAACCATTGCTCGGCCTCTTTGGCCTCGCCTTGGTTCATCTTTCCCTCGCGATCCGGAGCGATCAGCGCCTGATGGAAAATGGAATGCTTCCACTGCGTGTCGATGGCAAAGCGGAACAGCATATGTGCTGACGCCGCGAGCAATCCCGTCGCTGCGACGGTCGTGACGCCAGTCGCGAGCTGAATGTTGCGGATGAGCGCGGAATGGTCATGCGTCGTTGCCATTTTCTGATTCCTTACCACTGGTTGGTGCTTGTCTGACTACGATTGTACGTGGGTTTGCGCATAGTCCGCGTTTTTATGCACCTTGCTCCTCTGATTGCAGGGAAATGTCAGCGCACCATGTATACTAGATAACTGTTGTCTTGGCGAGGGAGGTTCCGCCTCCGTTATCGACTTGGCGTATGATATGAAACTCCTTGGGTTTTTATGCGGCTCGTCGGTGCGCCGAAACATAAGAACGATGTATCAAGGAGATATTGATTATGGCTACCACCATCACTCTTGAAGGCGCTGCCCGTACCGAGTTCGGCAAGGGCGCTGCCCGCCGCATGCGCGTCGCCAACCTCATTCCGGCCACCGTGTACGCCGGCGGCGAGGATCCGGTCTTCGTGCAGCTGCCGATGAAGGAGACCACCCTGTCCCTGCGTCACACCAACGCTCTGTTCACCATCAAGTACGGCGACGAGACCAAGATGGCCGTCGTCAAGGATGTTCAGCGCAACCCGGTGAAGCGCATCGTCGAGCACGTTGACTTCTACGAGGTCAAGGCTGGCGAGAAGATCGACGTCGAGGTGCCGGTGTTCGTCGAAGGCACCCCGAAGGGCGCTGCTGTCGCATTCGTCGACATCCAGGAGCTCAAGGTCCGCGCCGATGTCGCCAACCTGCCGGAGAAGATCGTGGTCAACGTTGATGGCCTGACCGATGGTTCCAAGGTCTTCGCCAAGGACGTCGTGCTGCCGGAAGGCGTCGTACTCGATGTCGAGGATCCGGAAGAATCCGTCGTCACCGTCGAGGTGCCGGAAGATGCCGCACCGGTTGAGGCCGCTCCGGCTGCTGACGCCGCTGCCGCTCCGGCTGCTGACGCTGAGTGAGCCGTATCGTTGTCTATACTGGCTGCTCCACAAGCATGAGGTAGCCGGTGAGGAAGGGGTCCGTATGGGCCCCTTCCTGCTTTATGAGGATCGTTATCTCATATCGCGAACGCCGGTTATCGAAAGCGTTTATGGTGTGAGAGAGTACATACCAGAACCCGGCGCCACAAGCGCCGGAGACCAATAACCGCTGGCCGCCTTTGGGTGGCTGATGCAACTAGAAGAAGTAAAGAATGACTGAACAGAATCATCACGATCCGGCGGAGCTTGACAAGCTCGCCGAGAAGTTCACCGTGCTCCCGAACGACAACCCGGCATCCGACGCCAAGCGTGCCGAACTCATCGACAAGCCGGCTTTCGGTCAGGTCTTCTCCGACAACATGGCCCACATGACCTGGACCAAGGGTGAAGGCTGGTCGGACCGCCGCATCGAGCCGTACGCGCCGCTGAAGATGGACCCGGGCGCATCTGTTCTGCATTACGCCCAGGAATGCTTCGAAGGTCTGAAGGCCTATCGTCACGCCGACGGCTCCACTTGGCTGTTCCGTCCGGATGCGAACGCCGAGCGTTTCCAGAACTCCGCCAAGCGTCTGTACCTGCCGGAGCTGCCGATCGACGACTTCATCGGCTCTGTCGCCGCCCTCGTCAAGCGCGATGTGAACTGGGTTCCGTCCCGTCGCGAATACACGCTGTACATGCGTCCGTTCATGTTCGCTTCCGAGCCGTTCCTTGGCGTGCGCGCTCCGCAGGAAGTGGATTATTGCGTGATCGCCTCCCCGTCCGGACCGTACTTCCCGGGCGGCGTGAAGCCGGTCAGCATCTGGGTTGAAGACAAGTGGTTCCGCACCGGCCCTGGCGGCACTGGTTTCGCCAAGTGCGGTGGCAACTACGCCGCATCCCTGCTTGGTGAGTACACCGGCATCGACCACGGCTGCCAGCAGGTGTGCTTCGTCGACGCCGCCACCAAGACCTACCTTGAGGAGCTTGGCGGCATGAACATGATGGTCGTGCACAAGGACGGCCACGTGGAAACCCCGTCCCTGACCGGCAACATCCTGCCGGGCGTGACCCGCCGCTCCCTGATCCAGCTCATCCAGGACAACGGCCACGACGTGGTCGAGACCATGATCGCTCTGGACCAGCTGCTTGAGGACATCAAGTCCGGCGAAGTCACCGAGGTGTTCGCCTGCGGTACCGCCGCCATCATCACCCCGATCGGTCGCTTCAAGTCCGAGAAGTTCGATGTGACCGTCGCCGACGGCGGTTCCGGCGAGTTCACCCTCGCACTGCGCAACCAGCTGCTCGGCATCCAGCTTGGCGAGATCGAAGACCCACACAACTGGATGTGGAAGGTCTGCTGATTTTCCCGTTAGCGATTATTAGCTGACATATAGCTGTAATGGCCGCCGGAGGGTGGCGCGTGCTTCAGGCCAATTCACATGGTCTGGCAATGTACGTGCCGCCCTCCGGCTCTTTTATTGCAGCTCTTGCCCCATATTGTGCTATTTTTAACAGCTGGTTGGAAAAGAAATATGTGAGGGAAGGGGAGTGGCCATGGAAGTGGCGCTGGAAAGCAACGGCTTCTTCATAGGTATCGAATATCTGGCGACCTTCTGCTGCGGCATGGTCGGCGGGCTCGCCGCCGTACGCAAAGGCTATGATATTTTTGCGATTCTCGTCACCACATGGCTCACCGCATTGGGTGGTGGCATCATTCGTGATGTGCTGCTCGGAGCGCTTCCTCCCGCAGGCGTCTCCGACAAAGGGCTGGTGATCACCGCACTGCTCGCAGCTGTGGCCGTAGCCATCATTTATCCCGAAGTCGACAAGCTCAAATGGTCCATGCTGTCATTGGACGCGCTGGCATTGGGTCTTTACGCCGTCAACGGCACATCCAAAGCCATGATGTACCACATGTCCGGCACCACGGCAGTGTTCCTGGGCATGTTCACGGCACTTGGCGGCGGACTCATCCGTGACATGCTCATCAACGAGGTGCCCATGGTGATCCGCGACAAGCATTGGTACGCGGTGCCTTCAGCCGTTGGATGCGTATTGACGGTACTCGTATGTAAAGGAGTGAACGAGGGAATCGTCAGTTTTCCCGCCGAAGTCTTGCTTGATGTGCTGATTGTGGTGCTGATGGTGGCCATGCGGCTTATCTCCGTGTTTTTCGACATTCAATTGCCGGGGGCTTTGGCCAGGCATAACACCTACCTGCCGAGCGAAGCCAAATATCTCAAACGTCCGGTCATCCATCCCGATCGGAATGATGACGATATCAAGCGTAAGTGAGCATTTTCAACAGAGTACGAAATGTAAAAAAGAAGAAGCCCCGCAGGTTTTCCTGCGGGGCTTCTTACAAGCTGTGAGTTACGAAAACTCAGAGAGCGTTGATGGCCACAGCGAGACCGGACTTGCGGTTGGCAGCCTGGTTCTTGTGGATCACGCCAGCGCCGGCGGCCTTGTCGAGCTTCTGGGCTGCGACCTTGTAGGCGGCTTCGGCGGCGGCCTTATCGCCAGCGGCGATGGCTTCGCGGGTGGCGCGAACGGCAGTCTTCAGGCTGGACTTCACGGCCACCGTTACGCCCTTGTGTCGCCTTCTCGTTGGTGAGAACGCGCTTCTTCTGCGACTTGATGTTTGCCACTATTTCTCCAAACGACGTTTGCTATAAGGACATACAAACGATGATGATAACATGGCACGCGGATAAATCGCCAATGCGTATAAGAGTGTCGCGGAAGGACATGCCGACACTACCAGTTTAGAATCGTTTGCGTCGAATATTTCCAGAGGAGGATGGCGTGGGCCAACAGCATAATCAGCCCGGGTACACCGATCAGTCGTTGATCCGCAACTTTTGCATCATCGCGCATATCGATCACGGCAAATCAACGGTGGCGGACCGTATTCTGCAGTTGAGTGGCATCGTGCCGGAGCGCGAGATGCGCGATCGCTTCCTCGACCGCATGGATATCGAGCAGGAACGCGGCATCACCATCAAATCGCAGGCCGTGCGCGTGCCGTGGACGGTTGACGGCACCGAATACACACTCGGCATGATTGATACCCCCGGCCATGTGGACTTCACATACGAGGTGTCCCGAGCGTTGGCCGCATGCGAGGGTGCGGTGCTGCTTGTCGACGCCACGCAGGGCATTGAAGCGCAGACGCTGTCCAACCTGTATATGGCCATCGACCATGATCTGGCCATTACTCCCCGTGCTCAACAAAATCGACCTGCCAGCGACCGAACCCGACAAGCAT